>Ga0105049_10000409_pt1 | contig 46590 bp, 33 predicted proteins | sample MAT06_FD_78087 | JGI IMG/M metagenome (GOLD analysis project Ga0105049, IMG submission 78087) | Freshwater microbial communities from Lake Fryxell liftoff mats and glacier meltwater in Antarctica - MAT-06 | ecosystem: Environmental > Aquatic > Freshwater > Ice > Liftoff microbial mat | place...
CCGATCAACTTGCCACTGGCAGGTCGCTCAGGCGGTCCTGTGGTCTGCGCCGCCGGATGCCCGGTTTATCCCGATGCCTTGTCGCCCCTTTCCCGCTACGCGACCATTGCCCCCCCACTCCGCCACCTTCACCCGCTGCCGCAACACCCCGGTCCCGGCGTCGAAGATCAATATCCCAATCCCCCCGTCACCACCGCCACCCAGCCGTGGCCGGTCTGCTTGGCTGCCCAGACCATCTGTGCAACAAAGCCTTGTCACGGCATACTGCGACCAGAAAGGTTCGTTGGGATCGATCTGCGACGCATGCCATTGGAGGAATGAAATCAGGGGGGACATCTGAAAACACCTTGTTGACTGAACCTCCTTGAAGCGCAGGTGCCAGAATTGATAGTTTGCCGCAATGGTTGCGGCGAAAATCACTGTTGCCGGTCACGGCTGCTTCTACCAGTCGGCCACGCGGTCGCCGCCGACGAATTGAGCACTTTTGGCGGTATATTCGAACAGTTCGATCGGCGTGCCGGACGGATCCTTCAGCCAGGCCTGCCAGGTGTCATCGACCCCGAATTTCGGCTCGGTCACCTCGATCCCGGCGGCGCGCAGGCTGGCCACTGCGGCGTTCAGATCGGCAACCTCCAGACACAGATGGTTGACCTGCCCGGTTTTCGGGAAAGGCGCTTCGGCGTCGTGGAACACCTCGATGAAGGTGCGGCCACCTGAGCCAAGGTAAAAGCCGAAGCGCGCGCCGTTGCGGTAAAAGTCGAAGCTTTTGGTCAGCCCCATCGGGCCGGTATAGAATGCCAGCGCGGCATCGACGTCATGGGTCAGAATGCAGACATGCGCCAGTTGGCGAACCCCGATGCTCATGCTTTTCCCCCGGCTTTCAGATAGGCAAAACCGTTTGGCCCCAAAGTCAGATGCTTGCCCGCGACCGCTGCCGATTGCGACGGGCCGGTGACGGCCAGTGCCAGTGGCAAGGCCAGGTCATGCCCTGCCGGTGACAGGTTGAAAGCGCACAGCACCGCATCTTCCCCCGCCCCGCGCCAAAAGCCAAGCAATGGCGCTGGCAGGTCAAGGAACCGGGTGGCCCCGGTTGCCATCACCGCTGTCGCCCGGCGATAGGCCAGAAGCGCGCGATAGGTTTCCAGCACCGAGCCAGGCACGCCCACCTGCCCCGCGACATTGCGCGCCAGTTGCGGGGCCTTGACCGGCAGCCACGGCGCAGCGGTGGAAAAGCCACCATGGGTCGAGCCATCCCAGACCATCGGGGTGCGGGTATTGTCGCGGCCAATCGGTTCGGGCCAGAAATTGATGCCCTGCGGGTCGGTCAGTTCATCGAACGCCAGTTCGGTATCGGTCTGCCCCAGTTCCTCGCCCTGCCACAGACAGATCGAGCCCTGAAAGCTGAGGAGAAGCGCCGCCGCCTGCCGGGCCAAAGCCTCGGGCGTCACGCCATGGCGTTGCCAACGCGACACATGGCGCACCACGTCATGGTTGGAAAAGGCCCACATCGGCCAGCCATCGGGGGCACCGGTGAAGAACTCCTCGATCCTGGCGCGAAAAAAGGCGGGCGTATAGTCGTAGCCCATCAGCTCAAAGCTGTAGCACTGATGCAGCCGCCCCGACGCGGTATAGTCGCCCATCATCTTGATAGCATGGTGGCTTTCACCCATTTCGCCGACCGTGGTGCGGTTGTCATACTGGTCAATCAGGGCCCGTATCCGCTCCATCCAGCCGAGATTTTCGGGCTGGTTCTTGGAAAAGATGTGATACTGCATGCCATAGGGATTGCCCTCCGCTTCGGTTTTCACCCGGTAATCGGCGGGATCGTTGCGCAACAGCTTGTCGTGAAAGAAATAGTTCACGGTATCGAAGCGAAAGCCGTCAACGCCGCGATCCAGCCAGAAGCGCATGTTTTCCAGTTGCCAGTCCTGCACCGCCGGATTGTGGAAATTCAGGTCGGGCTGTTCGACCAGAAAGTTGTGCAGGTAATATTGCTTGCGCCTTGCATCCCATTGCCAGACAGAACCGCCAAAGACGGACAGCCAGTTGTTGGGCGGGGTGCCATCAAGGTTGGGATCGGCCCAGACAAACCAATCGGCGCGCGGATTGTCGCGGCTGGCGCGGCTTTCCTTGAAATAGGGATGCTGGATCGACGAGTGGCTGAGAACCTGGTCGATCATCACCTTCAGCCCCCGCTCATGGGCCCGCGCCACCAGCGCGTCGAAATCGGCCAGCGTGCCGAAGCGCGGATCGACATCGGTGTAGTTTGAAACATCATAGCCCATATCAAGCATGGGAGAGGTAAAGATCGGTGACAGCCACACCGCATCGACCCCCAGCGCCGCAACATGGTCAAGCCTGCTTGTGATGCCGGGCAGATCGCCCAACCCGTCGCCGTTGCTGTCCTGAAAGGATCGCGGATAAATCTGATAAACCACCGCGCCGCGCCACCAGTCGTTCATCGCAACTCCCTTGGGTGCCGCTGTTTCGGCCCTGTGATTCCCGCCAGCCTAGCGCAGTCTGGCAGCCAGCACAAAACCCAAGCGCCGTCAGTGCAGCGGTACTGCGGGGCGGATTTGGGCCGCGAGCAAGGGCCGGGTTTCCGCCCAAAGTGGCCCCAGTGCCGCCAATGCCGCGTCAACGGGTTCGCCCTGTTTCAGCGCGGTTTCCACCCGCGCCAGCGCCCGTTGCAAAGCAGTTGCGCCAAAGGTGCCGGACGAACCGGCCAGGCGATGGATCTCGGATTGCGGCACCGGACGGCCGGGTTCGATGGCGATGGCAGTATCGGCTTCGGCGATGAACCTGCCGATCAGTTCGCCGGCCCGTCCCGTGCCAAGGGCGGCCAACATCGTTTCCAGTTGCTCCACGTCCAAAAGATCGGTTGCGCCAGCCCCGATGTCACCGGCAGGCGCTTCGCAAAGACCCATCACCGCCTCGATCAGCCGCGCCTTGCTGATCGGTTTGGTCAGGCAGGCATCGAAACCGGCCTGCAAAAAGGCTTCGATCTCGGCGGGCAAGGCATGGGCTGTCAATGCCAGGATCGGGGTTCTGGCCGACGCGCCGGTTCCGGCACGAATGCGCCGCGTGACCTGAACCCCATCCATCCTTGGCATGCTGATATCCATCAGGATGACGTCATAGGTCCCGGCATCCGCCGCCGCCAACCCCTCGACCCCATCAGTGGCTTCGCTGACCACATGCCCCGCTGCCGTCAGAAATTCCCGGACAATCAGCCGGTTGACCTGATTGTCTTCGACCACGAGCACCGACAGCGGGCCGACCCTGGCAGTTGACGGGCTTTTGAGGATGTGCCTGGGCTTTCCGGGTGAAGGCGCGGGTTGCTGCATTGGTTCCGGCAGCGGCAGTCGGACCCAGAAAAGGCTGCCCGCACCTTCGACACTTTCCACCCCGATCTCACCCCCCATTGCGGTTGCCAGCCGCCGGGCAATGCCAAGCCCCAGCCCCGTGCCTTCGGCATCGCGGCGGTAAGACCCGTCGAGCGTCACGAAATCCTCGAATATCCGGTCAATCTCGCCCTCGGCGATGCCGATGCCGGTATCGATCACCCGGAATTCGATGATTGGCACGACGCTTTCGCCGGTCTGTTCCAGTTCCAGTGTGATCCGTCCTTCGGCGGTGAATTTTACCGCGTTGCCAACCAGATTGAGCAGGATTTGCCGCACACGGGTCACATCGCCGCAAACCATCGGCGGAAGAGCGCCAAGTTGCATCAGGGCGATCCGGTTGCCACGTGCCTCGGCCAGTGGGCGCTGGCTTTCGATCACGTCGCTTACCACCTCAACCAGGGCAAAGGGGGCGGAGTCAAGCGCGGTTTTGCCCGCCTCCAGCCCGGAAATGTCCAGCACATCATTGACATGGTGCAGCAGCAGTCGCCCCGAGGTTTCCATGGTCGACAGAAACGACAACTGACGGGCATCTAGTGCGGTTTGCCGCAGCAGTTCCATCGACCCCAGCAGGCCATTCAGCGGGGTGCGCATCTCATGGCTCATCACCGCCAGAAACCCCGCCTTGGCCCGTTCACTGCTTTCGGCAACATCACGGGCGTGGCGCAGATCAGTCTCGGCCGCCACCCGCTCGGATATATCGCGCAGAAACGATACGAAAATGCGGGTATCGTGGCTGCTGGCCTCGGCGATCGAGAGTTCGACCGGAAACAGGCTGCCATCGCGGCGCCTGGCCTCCAGCTGCACCCGGCCTTTGCCGATCACGCGCCGTTCGCCCCCTGCCAGATAGCGCGCCATGCCTGCCTGGTGTGCCGCAATCAGATGGTCGGGAAAGATCACATCGGTCATTGGTTGGCCAACCGCCTCGGCGCGGCTGTAGCCGAACACCTGTTCGGCGGCGCCGTTGAAATCGACGATGCGCCCGGCAGAATCGGCGACAAGGATGGCATCCAGCGAGGTGGAAACGATGGTTTCCAGCCGCTGGGTGGTGCGGCTTTGCACCTCGGCCAGGGTCTGGCTGTGGCGAAACAGCCGGTAGAGCATCACCGCCGCCGTTGCCAACGCCCCCACCAATGCCAGCGTCACCAGCCCAAGCCGGAACAAGGTTGCCGCGACACCAAGCCTTTGCCGGTCGGTTTGAACCGCATAGTCGGCAATACCGTGCATCGACAGATCGCGCACCGAAGGCTGCACCTGACTGGCGGCCTCCGAAATTTCCGCCATGGCGGCGCGCAGGGTCGCGTCGTCAGAATCGATCGACACTGCGGCTGCCTCAAGGAACCGGTTGATGGTCGCCAGCGCCGTTTTGATCGCGGGATCTTCATGCAGTGACACATAGCGACTGCCGTTGTTCACCGTGCCCATACGACTGTAGAAGATATCGAACCGGTGCCGGACCGGGGCAAGTGGCTCATTCGGCGACCCGGCCACCTGCGACCCGGCCACCTGCGACCCGGCCGCCTCAATGCCGGAGCCCGCCGGTGCCAGTGTGGCCACCAGCAGCTCATTGCGCAACTGGCTGAAATCCACCCCGACCTGTGACAATGTCCATTGCACATTGTCGGAAGACGAGGTCGTCAATCCCTCCACCTGGCGGACAACATCGACCACCAGCACCGAGATGGTGACCAGCAGAAAGCTGAGCCCGGCAGCCACGAACGCACGGCGCAGCGGCGACCCCCGCACGGGGGGCGACATAAGGGCATTGATCGGCGGAGGAACCGCCATCATGGGTTGACGACGATCCTGTCAAGTTGCCAGATTGACCGGGAATAGGTCACCTCTGACTGATATTCGTTCTTGGCGTCAAAGGGATAGATGATCCATAGCGGCCCCTTTTCGCGCAGCGGCATCGGCTTGCCGTTCAACAGATAGGCCACGATCGGCCCATCCTCCACCGCATCCGTTGCCGGAATGTCGACGGCATAATCATTCAGTGCCAGGGCATGGAGGACGGTGCCCGACGCCCCTGCGGCAGCCAAAAGGCGCGACAGGCGCACCCCGGTGAATTCCTGAACCCCCTGGGTCCAGATCGTCGATGTCGAAATGGTTACGGGTTCCAGCGCCGCGAGCATCGCCAGATCGAACAGCGCTGAGCCTGACGGGTCATTGGGCGTGGCGATCTGCCCGGAAAGGGTCAGGACAACCTCACCTTCGGGTTGCGGCAGGGTTGCGGCACCGGCGACTTGCGGTATCGGCGCAATGCAGAACAAAAGTGCCAGCATGGCAGGTACAAACAGGGTTTTCATCGCGATCCTTTCAGCGAATTGAATTTCCGCACGACACTGTGCCACAGGCCGGTACGCCGGTCTTTGGGGCACAAGCATAGCGCCTGATACTTCGGGATAGGTTCACACCTGCCTAAGAAATCTCTGCTAGGCTTTTGAAATACCACAAAGTTTAACAGAACCTTTATGGTCGGGTCAGTTGAGGGTGCAATGGAAAGAGGGTTACCATGTCAATGCTTGAACCGATCAGGGTGCGGGGTGCCGAAGCTGTGGCGCTGTCGGGCGGCGCGCCCACTGGCGTCATTCGGTTGCGGTTGCCACCCCGGAGTGCCGGAATGAAAGTGCTGATTGCCGATGACCATGATCTGGTCCGTGAAACCATGGCAGCCTTTCTGAAATCCGAAGGGGTCGAAGAAGTGCGCACCGCATCGACGCTGGAGGAGGGGTTGGGATGCGTTGCCAGCTTCGGCAGCTTTGATCTTGTCCTGCTCGACTACAACATGCCCGGAATGAACGGCCTGGCGGGCCTGGACCGGATGTTGGATGCGAATGCCGGTCAGCCGGTCGCCATCCTGTCAGGCTCCATCTCTGCCGAGCTGGCCGAACAGGCGATCAAGGCCGGTGCGGCGGGCTATGTGCCAAAAACGCTGGCGGCCAAGTCGATGGTATCTGCGGTGCGGTTCATGGCTGCGGGCGAGATTTTTGCCCCTTACCGGTTTTTGAGGGCGCAATCCGAGGCTGTGCAGAAATCCGAACTGACCAAACGCGAAGTGGATGTTTTGCGCGGCATTTCCGAAGGCAAGAGCAACAAGGAAATCGCTATTGACCATGACCTGCAGGAGGTGACTGTGAAGCTGCATGTCAAGACGCTGAGCCGCAAGCTCTGCGCGCGTAACCGGACCCATGCCGCGATGATCGCCCGCGACCGCAATCTGGTGTAGCAGGTGCGCCGGCTGGTGAAACCCTGCCAGTTGGCTGTTGCAACCCCGGTCTCGTTTCGCCACTGTCCGACCCGGAAAACCGGGAGTTCGGGGTGAGCAGCGAGGCAAGGATGACGCACCAGGTATCAGGCCGGATAAAGGGCCAGATATCAGGCCAGAGCGGGGGCCAGAACGCAAATCGGGCTGGGATTGCTGCATTTCGGATCGTGCCGGAACTTGCGGTAGGATCGGTCAGTGCTGCTTTGGCACAGATGGCCGGCGTGTTCGGGTTTCGGGCCGATGGGGCGCGGTTGACGCGGGGCGATCAGGTGATTGCTCTGGTTCCGCTTGCCGGGCAGACGGGCCATGGCGTCATAGATCATGTGGCATTGAAGGCGATAGATACCGATGCCGCCGCCGCCGCAGCACTGGCACGCGGCGGGGTGATCGACCGGGGCGTGACCCCGGACGGGCCGATGGAAATTGCGGCCTTTTGGGATGCCGGGGTGCGCTTTCAGTTCATGCAGGGGCCAGAGGGTGCCCGGATTGAATTCTGCGCCCGGCGCGGGGTCACGCTGGCCCAGCCATGCGGCCTTGATGCGGCGCTGGCCGGGCACGACCATATCGGGATCTGCTGCCGGGATATTGACGCTTCGGTCGGGTTTTATCAGTTGTTGGGGTTTGATCTTGCCTTTGCCACCACACTTGCGCCCGCTGACGGCCCGCTGCCGGTACGCTTTCTTGCAAGGAATGATCAGGTGCTGGAGCTTTACAGCCCTGCTTCCCGGCGTAGCGGGGCGATGGTGCTGCCGGCACGCGGGCATTGGCAGGGCTTGCGTCTGGAGGGGGCCGGCCGAAGCGCCGTGCTTGCAGGGCCGGATGGTGAGCGCGTAACCTTGATGTAGCGGGGGTTTCACACCCCCAAGGGCGGCAAGCGACCCTTCCCCCCGTGGGATATTTTCGGACAGAAAACGGTGCAGGTCAGCTTTTGAGATAGGCCTGCAGCGTCGCCGCCGTACCATTTTGCCAGATCGCGTTGAGCGCCGCGGCAAAGGCGCGGACGACGGCAGTGTCTTCTGCCAGATCGCCATAGATTTCGGTCATTCTCAGCCATTCCACCGGGTTGGTGCGCGCTGCTTTGGATCGCGCCTGCAGGTCTGGCCAGCGGGGGTCGTTGTCGGCGATTTCCGCGCCCGAGTCGGTGACGCCGGCGCAATAGCGGCACCAGAAGGCCGACAGCAGGATCAGCCCCCCGGGCAGATTGCCCGCCGCGCGGTTGTCGCGGATGGTGGGCGTGATGAACTTTGGCTGGCGGTTCGACCCGTCAAAACAAAGCCGCCGGGTGGTATCGGCGATCTGCGGGTTGGCGAAGCGGCTTTCAATCAGGGTGAAATAGTCCGGGATGTTCGTTCCGGGGACGGGGGGCACATGGGGCAGTACTTCGGCACGTTCCACCTTTTCCAGAAAACCACCGACAAGCGGATTGGCCATGGCTTCATGGACCAGGTCGATGTCCATCAGCGCTGCCGGATAGGCGATGATCGCGTGGCCGCCGTTCAGAATACGGATCTTCATCACCTCGAAGGCGTGAACCTGATCGGTAAAGGTGACGCCGACCTTTTCCAGCGCCGGGCGTCCGGCGGGAAAATGATCCTCCAATACCCATTGGCGAAAGGTTTCGTGGGTGACGGGAACCGGATCATCAAGACCGAATTTCGCCGCCAGCGCCCGTTCGCGCGGGCCGGTGGCGGGGGTGATGCGGTCAACCATGCCATTGGGAAAGGCCACGTTGGCCGCGATCCAGTCGGCAAGAGCAACATCCCACAACCGGGCAACGCCCACTACGGCGTCGCGGGTGACAGCACCATTGCCGGGCAGATTGTCGCAGGACATCACGCCAAAGGGCAAGATCCCCGCCGCGTGTCGCGCCCGCAGGGCGGCGGCGATGGCACCAAAGGCGGTGGCGGGGGCTTGTGGCCGCGCCCCGTCGGCGGCGATGTCCGGGTGGGTCGGATCAAACCGGCCGGTGGCAGGGTCGACATAGTAGCCGCCCTCGGTCACCGTCAGCGACACGATGCGGATGGCGGGTGCGGTCATCGCTGCAATCAGGGCAGCATTGTCAGCCTGTACCGGCAGAAAATCCACCATCGCGCCGATCCTGCGCGCCTTTGGCCCGCCGGGTTCAAGCTCGATCACCGTTGACAGGTAATTCTGCGCCGCCAGCATGTCGCGCATTTTCGCATCGCTTGGGCGCACCCCCGCGCCGATGATTGCCCAGTCGTGATCCAGCCCCATGGCAAACAGTTCATCCAGATAAACCGCCTGATGCGCGCGGTGAAAGTTGCCGACGCCGATATGGACGATGCCGGGTTTCAGCGAAGAACGGTCATAGGACGGAAGGGCGACAGGGGGCAACGGCTGGGTGTCTGACATGGTCTCTACCTTGATCGGCGGTTCATTGGCCGGATGGCCCGGGTTCTGGTCGGCAGCGGCGGATCAGCTCATCCAGTTTCCGCCATCGACATTGTAGGTTTGGGCCACGATGTAATCGGCATCAGACGACGCCAGAAACACCGCCATGCCGGTCATGTCTTCCGGCCTGCCCATGCGGCCAAACGGCACCGCCAGGCCGACCAGGCGCTTTTTCTCGCCCAACGGCAGGTTTTCGTATTTGGCAAACTGGGCATCGACATGATCCCACATCGGGGTATCCACCACGCCCGGCGCAATGCCGTTCACATTGATGCCGTGGCGGATCAGATCGAGCGCGGCTGATTGGGTCAGGGAAATCACCGCCGCCTTGGAGGCGCAATAGACCGCCACCAGTGCTTCACCGCGCCGACCGGCCTGGCTGGCCATGTTGATGATCTTGCCGCCCTTGCCGCGTGCCACCATCGCCTTGGCCACCGCCTGCAGGGTGAACAGCGTACCGGCGACATTGATGGCAAACTGCCGGTCAAAACTGGCACGGGTGATTTCGGCGATGGGGGCCATATCAAAGGTGCCGGCGTTGTTGACCAGAATGTCGATCCCGCCCATCCGCGCCACGGCAGCGGCAACCGCCGCATCAATCGAGGCCTGATCGGTCACGTCGATATGGACCGCGAAGGCCTGCGGGCCGATATCGGCGGCGGCCGCCTGGGCTGCGGCCAGATTGATGTCGGCCACGGCGACTGTTGCGCCTTCCCGGACATAGGCCTCGGCAATCGCCTTGCCGATACCGCGCGCCGCCCCGGTGATCAGGGCCCCTTTCCCCTTCAGCCGCATCACAGCGCCTTTCCTTCGGCACCGAAGCGGTGAATGCGGGATGGCTGCGGCGTCAGGTACAGGGTATCGCCGTGGCGGGCGGTGACATCGCCGGGCGCGCGCACGGTCATGGAGCCGTGCCCTTCGGTCGCCACATGCAGGAACGTGTCGGAGCCAAGCTGTTCGGCCACGCTGACCTTGCCTTTCCAGGTGCCCGAGGTGGTGGACAGGTCCAGGTGTTCGGGCCGGACGCCGATGGTTGTGGCATTGTGTTTTGCCGCCTCGGCACCTTCGAGGAGGTTCATCCGGGGGCTGCCGATGAAGCCTGCCACAAAGACATTTGCGGGATGGTTGTAGAGCGCCATCGGGCTGCCGACCTGTTCGATATGGCCCGCCTGCAGCACCACGATCTTGTCGGCCATCGTCATCGCTTCAACCTGATCGTGGGTCACATAGACCATGGTGGTTTTCAGCGTCTGGTGCAGTTCGGTGATTTCCAGCCGCATGTTGCCGCGCAGCGCCGCATCAAGGTTGGACAGCGGTTCGTCGAACAGGAAGGCCTTGGGTTCGCGCACGATGGCGCGGCCGATGGCGACGCGCTGGCGCTGGCCGCCGCTGAGCTGCCCCGGTTTGCGGTCAAGGTAGCTGGTAAGGTTCAGCACCTTGGCGGCAGCATTCACCTTGGCCTCGATCGCAACCTGATCCAACCCGGCCATTTTCAGCGGAAATGCGATGTTCTTGCGCACCGACATATGGGGGTACAGCGCATAACTTTGGAACACCATCGCCAGACCGCGTTTGGCGGGGGGCAGGGCGGTGGCATCCTTGCCATCGATGCTGATGGTGCCGGAGGTGGTATCCTCCAGCCCGGCGATCAGCCGCAGCAGGGTGGATTTGCCGCAGCCTGACGGGCCGACGAACACGACGAATTCACCATCGTTTATGTCGAGGTCGATGCCGGGGATCACGGCAACCTCGCCAAACTTTTTGGAGACGTTGCGGAGGGTTATCTGGCCCATAACGTTGTCATTCCCTCTTTATTTCACTGCGCCAAAAGTCAGGCCGCGGACAAGTTGTTTCTGGCTGAACCAGCCAAGGATCAGGATCGGGGCGATGGCGATGGTACTGGCGGCGCTGAGTTTCGCGTAGAACAAGCCCTGCGGTGCGGAAAAGCTGGCGATGAACTGCGTGAGCGGGGCGGCATCGGAGGAGGTGAGTTGCAACGTCCAGAACGCTTCGTTCCACGCGAGGATGACATTCAGCAGCATGGTTGATGCGATGCCGGGGACCGCCATCGGGGTCAGGATATACAGGATTTCAGAGCCGACGGTTGCGCCATCCATCCGCGCCGCCTCCAGAATTTCGCCGGGGATTTCCTTGAAATAGGTATAGAGCATCCAGACCACGATGGGCAGATTTATCAGGGTCATCACGCCCACAAGACCGATCCGGGTATCCAGCAGGCCGTAATCACGGAAGATCAGGTACATCGGCACCAGCACACCCACGGCGGGCATCATCTTGGTAGACAGCATCCACATCAAAAGGTCCTTGGTGCGTTTGCCGGGCACAAAGGCCATGGCCCATGCCGCCGGTATGGCGATCAGCAGGGCCAGAAGCGTGGAGCCGACCGAGATGACGACGGAGTTGAAGAAATACTTGCCGTAGTTGTTCTGGTTCTGCACCTCGGCATAGGTATCAAGCGACCAGCGCGAGGTGAGCATTTCAAACGGGGTGGTGATGCTGTCTGCCTCGGAATGGAAGCTCATCAGGATGATCCACAGGATCGGAAAGAACATCAGGAGGCCCATTGCCCAGGCCAAGCCAGTGTTGAGCGTTTTGGCGGACTGTGTAACTTTGCGTGCCATATGCATGCCCTTTTGGTTCTGAATCTCAGGCGTCGAGGTTCTTGCCGATCATTCGCATGGCGAAGAAGGCAACGATGTTGGCAAGGATAACCGCCACGATACCGCCCGCCGCACCGCCGCCCACATCGTAGTTCAAGAGCGACTGCACATAGACGAGATAGGTGATGGTGGTGGTGGCGATGCCGGGGCCGCCGTTGGTGGTCACGAATATCTCGGCGAATACCGACAGCAGGAAGATGGTCTGGATCAGGATCACCACGGTGATTGAGCGGGTCAGGTGCGGCAGGGTCAGGTAGATGAAACGACTGGTCCGGCTTGCGCCATCCATTTCGGCGGCTTCCTGTTGTTCACTATCCAGGCTTTGCAGCGCGGTCAGCAGGATCAGCGTGGCAAACGGCAGCCACTGCCACGCGACCATTGCGATGATCGAGACGAGCGGGGCCTGCGCCAGAAAGTCATATGGCTGAAGGCCAAGGCCCCGGGCGATATGGGCGAACATGCCGTTGACCGGGTTCATCAGCATGTTTTTCCACACCAGCGCGGATACGGTGGGCATGACAAAGAACGGGGAAATCATCAGCACGCGCACGATGCCCTGACCCCACATCGGCTGATCCAGCAGCAGGGCCAGCGCAATGCCACCCAAAACGGTGATGATCAGCACGCCAACAACCAGGATCAGGGTATTGGCCAGCGCGGTGAAAAAGGCGCGGTCGGTCAGGAAGTAGTAATAATTGTCAAACCCCGCCCATGTGAGGGCACCGGGGCTCAGCAGGTTGTAGTTCAGAAAGCTGAAATACAGCGTCATCGCCAGTGGCACGATCATCCAGATGAACAGCAGAAGGACGGCGGGCGCGATCATGAATCGCGCAGCAATCCGGGAATGCTGGGTGGCCATCGGGAACCTCGGGACAGGAGGGGAATGGGAGGTGCGGGGCCTGCGCGTGGCAGGCCCCGCAGGTTTGGCAGATTACTTGATGTAACCGGCTTTGGTCATTTCGCGCAGGGTCAGTTCCTGTGCGGCGGCCAGTGCATCATCCATGCTGATGGTGCCTGCAAGGGCTGCCGAGAATTGCTGGCCCACAGCGGTGCCGATGCCCTGAAACTCGGGGATCGCCACGAACTGCACGCCAACATAGGGAACCGGGTCAACCGTCGGTTTCGTCGGGTCTGCCGCGTTCATGCTTTCCAGCGTCATGGCCGCGAACGGAACCTTTTGGTATTCCGGGTTGGCATAGAGCGACTGGCGCGTGCCCGGAGGTACCGCGGCCCAGCCTTCTTTGGCGGCAACCAGATCGCCGTAGGAGGCGTTGGTGGCCCAGTCGATGAAGGTTTTTGCAGCTTCGATCTTGGCAGAGCCGGCCGGAATAGCCAGCGACCATGCCCAGAGCCAGTTGCCGCGCTTGCCAAGGCCATTATCGGGGGCCAGAGCAAAGCCTACTTTATCGGCCACGGTGCTGTCTTTGCCAACCACGCCCGACCCGGCAGAGGTTGCATCGATCCAGATGCCGCATTTGCCGGTCTGGAACAGGGCCAGGTTTTCGTTGAAGCCGTTATTGGCTGCGCCGGGCGGGCCATATTTGGTCATCATTTCCAGATAGTCGGTCAGCGTGGCTTTCCACGCAGCGCCGTCGAATTGCGGCTGCCAGTTTTCATCGAACCACTTGGCACCGTAGCTGTTGGACATGGCGGTCAGCAGCGCCATGTTTTCGCCCCAGCCCGCTTTGCCGCGCAGACAGATGCCATAGACGCCATTGTCCGGATCGTTCATCCCGGCGGCTGCGGCTTTCACATCTGCCCAGGTCGGCGCATTCGACATGGTCAGACCCGCCTTTTCCATCAGGTCCTTGCGGTACATGGTGAACGAGCTTTCGCCATAGAACGGCGCGGCATAGAGCGTGCCATCGACCGACAGACCACCCCGGATCGAGGGGATCAGGTCATCGACATTGTATTCCGGGCCGAAATCCAGCGGCACCAGCCAGCCGAGTTTGCCCCAGATCGGAACCTCGTAGGTGCCGATGGTCAACACGTCGAACTGCCCGCCTTTGGTGGCGATGTCGGTGGTGACTTTCTGGCGCAGGACGTTCTCTTCAAGCGTGACCCAGTTTACCGTGATGTCAGGGTGCTTGGTGTTGAAGTCATCCATCAGGCCTTGCATGCGGATCATGTCGCCGTTGTTGACGGTTGCGACAGTGATCTCTTCGGCAGCGGCTGCGGTTGAAAGCGCAGCCACCGCGCACGCGCCAAGCAGCGCGCGAACTGTGTAGGTCATCAGTATCCTCCCTGGTGTCTTGAGCACATGCTCAATACACGGGCAATTAATCAACGCGACTCAGGCTTGCGTCAAGATAAATTTTACCTGTTGCCGGAAATTTACCCGCGCCCCAGCAAGGCCGCCGCCGTCGAATCATCGGTCACCAGTTCGTTCACGATCCGGCCCACGATGGCGGCACGAATCGCCCGCACCTTGTTGGCACCGGCCGCAACTGCGATCACCGGTTTGGCGCGGCCAGCCTCGACACGCACACCGCCAACCAGCGCGTTGCGCGGCGACTCGATATACTCTCCCCGATCATTATAAACCCAGCTCACGATTTCGCCTGCAGCACCCAACGCCTGCAACTCGCCGAGGGTTTCGGGTGACACGAAGCCGTCAACAAACAGCGGGGCGTCATCACCCATCTGCCCAACGCCGACAAAGGTCACATCGGCCTGTTGCGCCAATTCGAAAACTGTCTGCACCAGCCGCAGGTGCATGAAAAAGGCGCGATCCTCTGGCGTGTCGGAAATCACCGGAACCGGCATCGGATAGTAGCGGGCTTTGACTTTTTCGGCCACGCTGCGAATGACATCATACAGCGTTGCCGACCCATCGGGCGCGATGTTGCCGACCAGCGACACGATCCGGTGCTGGCGCGCCTCGATCGACGCGGATTGTTCAGCCATTGCCCGCAGAGCGCGACCCGTGCCAAAGGCGATCACCTGCGGTTCCGGGCGACGCAGATAGCGCTCCAACTCTGCGGCTGCGGCCGGGGCGATGGCCAGCGACGGATCCCGCGCCGGGCCAAGCGAAGGCGCAACGCGGCACCGGCTCAGGCCAAAGTGGTCGGTCAGCGCCGCTTCAAGGTCGAGGCAGGCACCGATATCATGGTTCAGCCGGACATGGATCAGCCCTTCTGCCATCGCCCGGCTGACCAGACGCTGCGCCCTTTGCCGCGATACGCCCAGTTCGTGGGCGATCTGGTCCTGCGTCATGCCGCCGACATAATACAGCCAGCCCGCGCGGGCGGCCTCGTCATGCAGGCTGGGTTCCTTGTCAGTTCGCATCACCTGGCTCTCCGCATTCCGGGCACGACATCATAGAAATCCGCAAAGGATGCAAACCGGCCATCGGGACACGAATCGGCAGGCTCCTCTGCAATGCGGCCTGCCAGATGACTGCCACCGATGAACCGCCAGACCTGCATTCCGGCCGCACGTGCCGCCTTTACCCCGATCACGCTGTCTTCGATCACCAGACATTCGGCCGGCGCTGCCCCCATCTGCCGGGCTGCAAACAGAAACAGATCCGGCGCGGGTTTGCCCCGTGAGACCTGACTGGCGGTATAGATGCGGGGGCCGAACAGATCCGTCAGTCCGGCCAGGACCAGCGACTGGCGCACCCGTTCCGGGCTGGAAGATGTGGCAAGGCAATAGGGCAGTGCAAGATCGAGAATGGCCTCGCGTACACCTGGCATCACCTTGAGGTCACGCTGAAAAGCCGCCAGAAGCCGCGACCGGTAGTCGGCCTCGAAATGCTCGGGCAATGCCACGCCAAAGCGGGTCCGCACCTCTGACAGCACCACCGGATAGCTGCGGCCCAGAAAATGGCGGCTGACAAAGTCCATGTCCATCGCCACGCCATAGCCCGCCAGTTCGACGATCAGCATGTTGGCGCTGATGACTTCGCTGTCGATCAGCACGCCATCACAATCAAAGATCACAAGCCGGGGTGGTGGCAGCGCTGGGTGCATGATGGCGGACCTTACCGACGGTTCGTCACGCCTGTCCACAGCGATTGCGGCTGGCATCGGCCCTTGCACAACGCGGGTGGCGGTGGCAGCGTGGCAACAGAAGCTTGACAGCGGCAGGAGCGCCGCACAGGGTGGGCGCAACGGATTCAAAACGCTGTGGATTGGCGTTTCTGTTGAAAAAATAGAGAAAGTGCCGGGAAATGTTCGGGAATTGTTGCGAATTTCGAAAGCGCTTTGACTGTTTTGATACGGGACTTGTTTCTGGTGCGCCTGGCCATTGATGTCGGCTGTAATCCTTCCTTTGCACAAAAATCGGGCCAAATGAGCAACACGACCATGAGCCAAATCCAGAAAGCACCTGTCCGCGTGACCGAGCAAACCCTGAGTCCGGTAAACCTGAAAGCCGCTATCGAGCGGCATCTGACCTTGACCATCGGAAAAGACCCTGCCCATGCCAGCCTGCGCGACTGGCGCATGGCGCTGTCATTTGCGATGCGCGATCTGATCGTGTCGCCGTGGTTCGCCTCGACCCGGGAAACCTATGCCGAGGAGCACAAGCGGGTCTACTATCTGTCGATGGAATTCCTGATCGGGCGGCTTCTGGAAGATGCCACCGTCAACCTTGGCCTGCGCGATGTGGCGGAAAAGGTGATGGACGGGTTTGGCGTCGATTTTCGCGCCATTATCGAAGATGAGCCGGATGCGGCGCTGGGCAATGGCGGCCTTGGTCGGCTGGCGGCCTGTTTCATGGATTCGATGGCGACCGTAGGCTGCCCGGCCTATGGCTATGGCATCCGCTATGAGCACGGCCTGTTTCGCCAAAGCTTTGCCTATGGCCAGCAGGCCGAAGTGCCCGAGGACTGGCTGACCAGGACCAACCCCTGGGAGTTTGACCGGCCCGAATCGGCCTATGCCATCGGGTTCAAAGGTCAGGTTGATCTGGTCGATGGCCGCGAGCACTGGGTTCCGGGCGAAAGTGTCGTGGCGTCGGCGCATGACATGCCGGTGGTCGGCTGGAAAGGGCGCTGGGCCAATACGTTGCGGCTGTGGGGCGCGAAATCCACCACGCTGTTCGATCTGGAACGGTTCAACCGGGGTGACTATGCCGCCGCCGCCGAGCCGGAAACGCTGGCCCGCACCATCAGCCGGGTGCTGTATCCCGATGATACCACCTATGCCGGCAAGGAACTGCGGCTGAAACAGGAGTTTTTCCTGTGCTCCGCCGCCTTGCAGGACATTCTGCGCCGTTTTCTGGAAAGCCACAGCGATGTGCGGCTGCTGCCGACCAAGGTGGCGATCCAGATGAACGATACCCACCCGGCGCTGGCAGGGCCGGAACTGATCCGGCTGCTGACCGACGGCCATGGGCTGAGCTTTGACGAGGCCTTGCCGATCGCGCAGGCGACACTGGGCTACACCAACCACACCCTGCTGCCCGAGGCGCTGGAGCGCTGGTCGACCTACATGCTGGGCACCGTGCTTCCGCGCCATATGCAGATCATCGAACGGATCGACGGCTGGCACAAAGCCGCCTATCCGCAACGCCCGCATTATGTTGGAATAGTGAAACACAACGAGGTGCGCATGGGCGAAATGGCCTTCATAATGTCGCACAAGGTCAATGGGGTATCGGCGCTGCATTCCGACCTCATCAAGCGGAATCTATTCCCGGAACTGAATGCGCTGCACCCCGGGCGGATCATCAACCTGACCAACGGGGTGACACCGCGGCGCTGGCTGCAGATGTGCAACCGCCCGCTGGCCGGTTTGATTACCAACACCATCGGCGACGCCTGGGTTGACGATCTGGACAAGCTGCGCGGGCTGGAGCCGCATATCGCCGACAAGGGCTTCCAGCACGACTATGCCGCCGCCAAGCGCCAGAACAAACAGGCAATTTCCGGCTGGATCAAACATGAGACCGGTGTGGTGGTTGACCCGGACGCGCTGTTCGATGTGCAGGTCAAGCGCATCCATGAATACAAGCGCCAGTTGATGAACATTCTGCAGACCATCGCGCATTGGCATGCGATCCGGCAGAACCCGGATGGCAACTGGGTGCCGCGCGTCAAGATATTCGCCGGAAAATCAGCGCCGGGCTATGTGGTGGCCAAGGAAATCATTCACCTTATCAATGATGTCGGCTCTGTCATCAATGCTGATCCGGCGGTGCGTGGGTTGTTGAAGGTGATCTATCCGGCCAACTACAATGTCAGCATGGCGGAAAAGCTGATCCCTGCCGCTGACCTGTCGGAACAGATCTCCACGGCCGGCAAGGAAGCCTCGGGCACCGGCAACATGAAATTCATGCTGAACGGCGCGCCCACCATCGGCACGCTCGATGGTGCCAACGTGGAAATTCTGCACGAAGTCGGGGCCGAGAATTTCTTTCTGTTCGGCATGACGACAGAAGAAGCCGCCGCCCGCCGCACCGATCCCGACCATTCACGCCACGCGATCGAGGCCAGCCAGTCGCTGCGCGACGTGTTGCAGATGCTGGTCGAAGGCCGCTTCAGCCCCGATCAGCGCGACCGCTATCACGGGCTGGTCAACCGAATGTGGCACCACGATTATTTTCTGGTTGCGTCGGATTTCGATGCCTATGCGGCGGCGCAGGTGCGCACCGATCTGGCGTACCGCGATCAGCCGCGCTGGATCACAATGGCGGCGATGAACACGGCGCGGGCCGGCTATTTTTCGTCTGACCGCACAATACGGTCTTACATGGCTGAGATTTGGGGGGCGAAGTCGGCGCTCTGACGGATCTCGGGGAGGGGAACGATGGCACGAAAACCGATACCGGCACTGATGGATGAAGGAAGCGCCCGGGCGATTGCGGCAGGGGCGCATGGCGACCCTTTTTCGGTTCTCGGCATCCAGGATCGTGGCGGGCGCCTGGTGCTGGCGGCTTTTGTGCCCGGTGCAGACAGTCTGGTTGCGCTGTTCGATCGTGCAGAAGTGCCGTTGCTGCCAGTGGCAAGCCACCCCGGCCTGTTTGCCGCCGAGGTCACGGCGCGTGCGCCGTACCGGCTGCGAGCGGCCAACGCCGGGGCAGGCTGGGAATTCGACGACCCCTTCCGCTTTGGTCCGGTGATCGGTGAACTGGATGAATATCTGCTGGGCGAGGGGCGGCAAAAGCGGCTGTGGCACTCGCTGGGGGCCCATCCGATCAGCCATGAAGGGGTTGAGGGTACCCATTTCGCGGTCTGGGCCCCGAATGCCGAGCGCGTGTCGGTGGTCGGTGATTTCAACACCTGGGACGGTCGCCGCCACCCGATGCGACGGCGCGGCGGTACCGGGGTGTGGGAAACCTTTGTGCCCGGCGTGGGTGAAGGCACGATCTACAAGTATGAAATTCGCGGGCAGGGCGGGCAAATTCTGCCGCTGAAGGCCGATCCTGTCGGGTTCGGGTCAGAACATCCGCCGCGCAACGGTTCGGTGGTGCGCAAGATCAGCGATGCCCATTGGGCCGATGCCGGCTGGATGCAGACCCGTGGCATGGCGCAGAATGTCGATGCGCCGATCTCGATCTATGAGGTGCATCTGGGCAGCTGGAAACGCGCCGACAACGGCGCGCGGCCGCTGAGCTACCACGAGCTGGCGGGCGATCTGATCGACTATGTCGCCGATATGGGCTTCACCCATATCGAACTGATGCCGGTCAGCGAATATCCGTTTGACGGGTCATGGGGCTATCAGCCGGTCGGCCTGTTTGCCCCGACCATCCGCCATGGCACACCCACCGAATTCCGCGCCTTCATTGATGCTGCCCATGCCAAGGGGCTGGGGGTGCTGCTCGACTGGGTTCCCGGCCATTTTCCCACCGACCCGCACGGTCTTGGCCGGTTCGACGGCTCGCCGCTTTATGAACATGCCGACCCGAAAGAGGGGTTTCATCCTGACTGGAACACTCTGATCTACAACTATGGCCGGGTTGAGGTGGCGAACTATCTGGTATCCAACGCCTTGTATTGGCTGGAGGAATATCACATCGACGGGCTGCGGGTCGATGCGGTCGCATCCATGCTGTACCGCGACTATTCGCGGCAGGAGGGCCAGTGGGTGCCCAACCGCGATGGCGGCCGCGAGAATTACGAAGCCATCGACCTGCTGCGCAACATGAACATCACCACTTACGGCGAAGTGCCCGGGATCATGACGGCGGCCGAGGAAAGCACCGCCTTTCCCGGGGTGTCGCGCCCGGTGAACCATGGCGGCCTTGGGTTCGGGTTCAAGTGGAACATGGGCTGGATGAATGACACGCTGTCCTACATGCAGAAAGACCCGATCTATCGGCGGCATCATCACCATCAGATGACCTTTGGACTGGTCTATGCCTGGTCGGAAAACTACATCCTGCCGATCAGCCATGACGAGGTGGTGCATGGCAAAGGCAGCATGATCGCCAAGATGCCGGGCGGGGGCGGTGAAAAGTTTGCCAACTTGCGCGCCTACTACGGTTTCATGTGGACCCATCCGGGCAAGAAGCTGCTGTTCATGGGCTGCGAGTTCGCTCAAGGGGAGGAATGGAACCATGCGAAAAGCCTGGACTGGCATCTGCTGGACCTGCCGCAACATCGCGGGATGCAGTCGTTTGTCCGCGATCTGAACCGGCTTTATCGCGCCACACCGGCGCTTTACGTGCATGACACACGGCCCGAAGGCTTTGCATGGATCGAGAGCAACGACGCAGAGGCTTCGACCTATTCCTTTGTCCGCAAAGGAAAATCGGGTGATCCGATGGTGGTGGTGGTGCTGAACATGACGCCGGTGGAGCGGCGCTACCGCCTTGGTTTTCCTGCTGCCGGTCAGTGGGACGAGGTGCTGAATTCCGATGCCAGCCTGTATGGCGGCGGCAACTGCGGCAACATGGGAGGTGTGGTTGCGGGGGGTGAGGCGTGGCACGGGCAGGCGCAATCGGCACTTGTCACCCTGCCGCCGCTATCGGTGGTGATCTTCAGGCAGGGGTAACCTGCGACACTTGTTCAGGGAGGAACGAAATGCAGCCTAAACCGAATGCGCGGCTTTCTACCCAGGCGATGGCTTTTGTGCTGGCCGGTGGGCGGGGCAGCCGCCTGAAAGAACTGACTGATTTTCGCGCCAAACCAGCAGTGTATTTCGGCGGGAAAGCCCGGATCATCGACTTTGCCCTGTCGAACGCGCTGAATTCCGGCATCCGCAAGATGGCGATTGCCACCCAGTACAAGGCCCATTCCCTGATCCGCCACATGCAGCGCGGCTGGAGCTTCTTTCGCGCCGAACGCAACGAATATCTGGATATCCTGCCCGCGTCGCAGCGGGTGGCAGAGACGAAATGGTATCTTGGCACCGCCGATGCCGTGACGCAGAACATCGACATCGTTGATAGCTATGACATTGAATTTGTGGTCATTCTGGCAGGCGATCACATCTACAAGATGGATTACGAGGTGATGCTGCAGCAGCACGTCGATCAGAAGGCCGATGTGACCATCGGCTGCCTGACGGTGCCGCGGATGGAGGCCACAGCCTTTGGCGTCATGCATGTCGATGCCAAGATGCGCGTCACGTCATTTCAGGAAAAGCCGAAAGACCCGCCGCCGATGCCGGGCGATCCTGACCATGCGCTGGCCTCGATGGGGATCTATGTCTTTAACTGGAAATTTCTGCGCAAATTGCTGATCGAAGATGCCGAGGATGCCAATTCCAGCCACGATTTCGGCATGGATCTGATCCCCGACATCGTGAAGAACGGCAAGGCGGTGGCGCACAAGTTTTCGGATTCCTGTGTGAAATCCGGTTTGGAAACCGTGCCTTACTGGCGTGATGTCGGAACCGTCGATGCCTTTTGGCGCGCCAATATCGACCTGACGGATTTTGTGCCGGCGCTGGACATGTATGACCGCTCGTGGCCGATCTGGACCTATGCCGAGATCGTGCCCCCGGCCAAGTTCATCCATGACGAGGATGGGCGGCGCGGCAATGCCGTCAGTTCGCTGGTGTCGGGGGATTGCATCGTTTCGGGCTCCGAGGTGCGCAGCAGCCTGCTGTTTACCGGGGTGCGCTCGCACAGCTTTTCCAGCCTCGACCATGTGGTGGCGCTGCCCTATGTGACGGTGAACCGCAAGGCCAGCCTGAAAAACTGCGTGATTGATCGCGGCGTCATCATTCCCGAGGGGCTGGTGGTGGGCGACGATGCAGTCGAAGATGCCAAGTGGTTCCGCCGCACCGAAAGCGGCATTGTGCTGGTGACCCAGCCGATGCTGGATGTGCGCGCCGCCAAACTGGGGTAGCTGCTGCGGCGAAGGCAAGGGGGGCTGTCTGCCCCCCTTGACCCCCCGAGGAATATTTGTGCCGATGTGAAGGGGCAAGAAGTGGCCGGTGCGGGAGTGAAGGGTCGGGTTCTGTCGGTGGCATCCGAATGTGTGCCGCTGCTGAAAACCGGTGGACTGGCCGATGTGGTCGGTGCCTTGCCCAAGGCTTTGGCGGGGCAGGGTTGGGATATGCGGGTCTTGATGCCGGCCTATACCGGATTGTTGACCCGGATCGGTGCCGCGACCGAGGTCTGGGCTGATGAAAACCTGTTCGGGGGCCCGGCGCGGGTGATGGCGGGCGAGGCCGATGGCATCGCCATGCTGCTGCTCGATGCCCCACATCTGTATGAGCGCCCGGGTGGCCCCTATTCCGGGCCGCAGGGCGATTTTCCCGATAATCCAGAGCGGTTCGCCGCCCTGTGCTGGGTTGCGGCGATCATCGCGCGGCTGGGGCTTGGCGATGGCTGGGCCCCCGACATCCTGCATGTCCATGACTGGCAGGGCGGTCTGGCCCCGGCCTATCTGCGCTTTGGGGGCGTGACGGATGTGAAATCGGTGATGACCGTCCATAACATCGCCTTTCAGGGCATGGCACCGGCGATGCGGATCGGGTCCTTGCGGCTGCCGCCGTGGGAGTTTCATGCCGGATCGCTGGAATATTACGGCCAGATCAGCAGTCTGAAAGCCGGTCTGGTGACCGCTGACGCCATCACAACGGTCAGCCCGACCTATGCGCAGGAACTGATGCGGCCAGAGTTTGGCATGGGGCTCCAGGGGGTGATCGCGGCCCGTGCTGCGGTGGTGCACGGTATTCTGAACGGGGTTGATACCGATATCTGGAACCCCGAGGCCGAGGCCGTGCCATTCAGCGCCGAGACCTTGAAACAAAAGGCTGAGGCCCGCGTGGCGCTGATTGCCGAGTTTGGTCTGGGCGACGTGCCGGGGCCATTGGCGATTATCGTCAGCCGCCTGACCGATCAGAAGGGGATTGATCTGGTGCCGGCCGTTCTGCCCGATTTCATCGTTGCCGGGGGCGGCCTTGTGGTGCTGGGATCCGGCGCGCCGGAACTGGAGGGCGCGATGCGGGCAGCGCAGGCGACCTATCCCGGTCGTGTCGGCCTGCGGCTGGGCTATGACGAGGCATTGAGCCACCGGATGTTTGCCGGGGGTGACGCCGTGCTGGTGCCCAGCCGGTTCGAGCCCTGTGGGCTGACCCAGATGTATGGGTTGCGCTATGGCACCTTGCCGGTTGTGGCAGCGACCGGCGGTCTGGCCGATACCGTCATCACCGCCAATCCGGCAGCGGTGCGGGCCGGGGTTGCCACCGGCATCACCTTTCACCCGACCGATGCGCTGGCCTTTGGTCAGGCGCTGCGGCAATTGTGCGACCTTTACGCCAACCCCAGGATATGGGCAGCGCTGCAGACCCGCGCAATGAAACAGGATGTCAGCTGGCAGGCGTCAAGCGCCGCCTATGCCGCCCTGTATGAAAGCCTGCTGGCGTGACAGCCTGGCGTGCCAAGCTGGCTCCGGGCCGGGTTCATACCACCACGGCGGGACGGCCCTGGCCGATGGGGGCGACGTTTGACGGCGAAGGGGTGAATTTCGCCCTGTTTTCCGCCAATGCCGAACTGATCGAGCTTTGCCTGTTTTCCGATGATGGCCGCAAGGAACTGGCGCGGCTGCCGATCCGCGACCGCGACGGCGATATCTGGCATATCCATGTGGCGGGCATCACGCCGGGCAGCCGCTATGGCTACCGGGCGCATGGCCCCTATCACCCCGAGGCGGGCCACCGCTTCAACCCGCACAAGCTGTTGATCGACCCCTATGCCAAGCAACTGGACGGGCGGCTGAAATGGTCAGATGCGGTGATGGGCTACCGGGTCGGCTCCGGCCGCGCCGATCTGAGCTATGACACCCGCGACAGCGCCTTTGCGGTGCCGAAATCGGTGGTGGTTGATCCCAGTTTCAACTGGGGCCTTGATGCGCCGCCGCGGATCCCGCCCTGCGACAGCGTGATTTATGAGGCTCATGTCAAAGGGATGACGGCGCTGCATCCGGGGGTGGAACGGGGCTTGCGCGGATCGTTCCTTGGCATGGCGTCAGAACCGGTGATCGACCATCTGACCAAGCTTGGCGTCACGGCGGTGGAATTGATGCCGGTGCAGGCATTCGTCGATGACCGCTATCTGGTCAGCGCCGGGCTGCGCAATTATTGGGGTTATCAGACCATCGGGTTCTTTGCACCGGAGCCGCGTTACCTCACGCAAAACGCGATCTGGGAGTTTCAGACCATGGTGCGGCGGTTCCACGCCGCCGGGATCGAGGTGATCCTGGATGTGGTTTACAACCATTCCGGCGAAGGCAACGAACAGGGGCCGACGCTCAGCTTTCGCGGGCTGGACAACCGCAGCTATTACCGGCTGGTCGATGGCGGGCGGTATTACGCCAATGATGCCGGCACCGGCAATACGCTGAACCTGACCCATCCGATGGTGCTGCGCCTGGTGCTGGACAGCCTGCGCTACTGGGTGGAGGTTTGCCATGTCGATGGCTTCCGCTTCGATCTGGCCACCACTTTGGCGCGCGAGCCGGGCGGCTTTGATCCCAACGGCGGCTTTCTTGATGCGGTGCGGCAGGATCCGGTTCTGGCGCGGGCCAAGCTGATCGCCGAGCCGTGGGACCTTGGCCCCGGCGGCTATCAACTGGGCAACTGGCCGCATCCCTTTTCCGAATGGAACGACAAGTACCGCGACACGGCGCGGCGGTTCTGGCGCGGCGATGGCCAGATGATTGCCGACCTGTCGGAACGGCTGTTGGGCTCTGCCGGGCAGTTTGACCATTCGCGCCGCGCCGCCACCAGTTCGGTGAATTTCATAACTGCGCATGACGGTTTCACGCTTCACGATCTGGTCAGCTACAACGTCAAGCTCAACGAGGCCAATGGCGAGGATAACCGCGACGGCACCGACCAGAACTTTTCGTCGAACATGGGGGTTGAAGGGCCGACGGCCGATGAAGTGGTGGTCGAAGCCCGGGCGCAGCGCAAGCGCAACATGCTGACCACGCTGTTCCTGTCGCAGGGCATCCCGATGCTGCTGGCGGGCGACGAAATCGGCTCCAGCCAGGGCGGCAACAACAATGCCTATGCCCAGGACAATGCGACCAGCTGGATCGACTGGGCCGGGGCGGATGAGGCGATGCTGGATTTCGTGCGCCGCCTGACATGGCTGCGCCGCCACCACCCGGTGCTGCGGCAAAGGCGCTTTCTGCACAGCCAGTTGCGCCCCACCGATGCCTTGCCCGATCTGGCATGGCGCCGCCCCGATGGCACCAGCCCCAGCCCCGGCGACTGGCACAACCCGGCCTTTGCTGCGCTGTGCGTGGTAATCCGCGGCTCTGCCGTGGCGCAAAACCCGACCGATGATGCGGTGTTTGCCGTGCTGAACGCCGGGTCTGCCGTCGATGTGATCCTGCCAATGGGCAAATGGCATCTGATGATTGACACCACCCGGCCAAAGATCGGCCCCGCCGCCTATGGCCGCCCGATGATAACGGCACCGGCGGGGTCGGTGCTGGTGTTTGCCAACCGGCCGCAAGCCAGCTGAAGAGGAGAGAGGCATGACCATCCACACCATCGCCACCCAGCCGATCGAGGGGCAAAAGCCCGGCACCTCGGGCCTGCGCAAGAAAACCCCGGTGTTCATGGGGCGGCATTATCTGGAAAATTTCGTCCAGTCGATTTTCGATGTGGTCGGGGCTGCGGGCAAATGTTTCGTGCTCGGTGGCGACGGGCGCTATTTCAACGATCGCGCGGCGCAGGTGATCCTGCGGATGGCGGTGGCCAATGGCGCGGCGCGGGTGATCGTGGGGCAGGGGGCTTTGCTGTCAACACCTGCCGCATCGCATCTGATCCGGCTGAACCGGACCGATGGCGGCATCATCATGAGTGCCTCGCATAACCCGGGCGGCCCACATGAGGATTTCGGGGTGAAGTTCAACATGCCCAATGGCGGCCCCGCGCCAGAAGCCGTGACCGAGGCGATGTTTGCCCGCACCAAGGTATTGAGCGAATACCGCATGCTCGATGCGCAGGATGTCGATCTGGGCCGGATCGGCCGCCAGATGCTGGGGGCGATGGCGGTCGATGTGGTTGATCCGGTGGCCGACTATGCCACGCTGATGGAAAGCCTGTTCGATTTCGCCGCGATCCGCGCGATGTTTGCCGGCGGCTTCCGGATGCGGATGGACAGCATGTGTGCCGTCACCGGCCCCTATGCCGTTGAAATTCTGGAAAACCGGCTGGGAGCGGCCAAGGGCACCGTGATCAACCGCATTCCCCTGCCCGATTTCGGCGGTATGCACCCCGACCCCAATCCGACCTGGGCCAAGGCGCTGATGGAGGAGATGTTCGGTGCCAATGCCCCGGATTTCGGCGCGGCGTCCGATGGTGATGGTGACCGCAACATGGTGGTCGGGCGGGGCATCTATGTCTCGCCGTCGGACTCTCTGGCGGTGCTGGCGGCCAATGCCCATCTGGCCCCCGGCTACAAGGCTGGATTGAAGGGGGTGGCGCGGTCGATGCCGACCTCTGCCGCCGCTGACCGGGTGGCGGCGGCGCTGGGGATTGCGTCGTTTGAAACACCGACGGGGTGGAAGTTCTTCGGCAATCTGCTGGATGCCGGGCGTGTCACCATCTGCGGCGAAGAAAGCTTTGGCACCGGGTCCGACCATGTGCGCGAAAAAGACGGGCTGTGGGCGATCCTGTTGTGGCTCAACATTCTGGCGGTGCGCCAACAGCCGGTTGCGGCGATTTTGGCCGAGCATTGGCAGAAGTTCGGGCGCAACTATTACTCGCGCCATGATTTCGAGGCGCTGCCGGTGGACAAGGCCGATGCGATGATGGCGTTGCTGAAGGGCAAGCTGGCGACACTGCCGGGGCAGGTGGTCGAAGGGCTGGCGATCACCGCCGCCGACGATTTCGCCTATACCGACCCGGTGGATGGTTCGGTCAGCACGGGGCAGGGGGTGCGGATCATCTTTGTCGGCGGCAGTCGCATCGTGCTGCGCCTGTCGGGTACCGGCACCGAAGGGGCGACCCTGCGGCTGTATCTGGAGCGGTATGAACCGGGGCCGGGCGGGCTGGACCATGATCCGCAGGAGGCGCTGGCTCCGGTGATCCGCGCTGCTCATGCCTTGGCGGGAATAGCTGCGCAGACCGGGCGGACCGCGCCGGATGTGATTACCTGATGCAATTGTAACAATGCAGCGGCCGGTTCGCATAAACTTGCCGCATAAACCGCGCACATCGGTGGATTGGCGGGCAGTTCCCCCTCGCCAAGCGTCGGCAATTTTGCAAGATTGACGCGGCGGCGCTTTTGCCGCCCTGAAACCGCCAAACAATGAACCTGATCGTATTCCTCAGCATCCTTGCCGGGTTGTTTGTCATGATCGGCATCGGCCAGCCCCTGGCCGAGCGGTTGCGCATGCCGTTTTCGGTGTTGCTGGCGCTGATCGGCATGGTGATCGGCGCGGGGGCCGGGTGGTTCTTGCGCACCGAACTGACCGATGCGCTGTACCCGCTGGCGATTTCGATCCTGACCTTGCCGATCAGCAGCGAGGTGTTCCTGTATGTCTTTCTGCCGACGCTGCTGTTCCATGTCGCGCTGACCCTCGATCTGCGGCGGATGCTGGATGACTGGGTGCCGATCCTGACGATGGCGGTGGTGGCGGTGCTGGTCTCCACGCTGATGATCGGCGCAGCGCTGAACCTGTTCGTGCCGCAGCCCTTTGTGGTCTGCCTTTTGCTGGGGGCTGTGGTGGCGACTACGGATCCGTCGGTGGTGGCGGGGCTGTTTCGCGAGGTCGGCGCGCCCGAGCGGCTGACCCGGCTGATCGAGGGCGAAAGCCTGCTGAACGATGCCGCCGCCATCGCGCTGTTCGGCTTTTTCGTGGCGCTGATCCTGCCGGGGGTGGCCGAGCAAAGTCTGGTGCGCGCGGCCTGGTCATTCGTGGTGCTGCTGTTTGGCGGTGCCCTGATCGGTTTTGCGCTGGCCGGTGCCGCACTGGCGCTGATGGAGGCGCTGCGGCGGCATCAACTGGCGCAGATGTCGATCTCGCTGGCACTGCCCTATGCCACCTTTATCGTTGCCGAACAGGCGTTTCACGTTTCTGGCGTGATCGGTGTGGTGGTGGCTGGGATGGTGTTGAATTTCGCCGGGCCGGCAAGGTTGCCGCCGGGCAACTGGACCTATCTGCGCGAGACCTGGGAATTGCTGGCGCATTGGTCAGGCTCATTGGTGTTCATTCTGGCGGCTTTGCTGGTGCCGCGATTGCTGGGTGGGGTGACCTGGGACGAAGTTGGGCTGGTGGGGGTGGTGGTGGTCGCGGCCTTTGCCGCCCGCGCGGTGATCCTGTTCGGCCTGCTGGAGGGGTTGGCATGGCTTGGCCTGTCGCCCGATGTGTCGCGCGCCTCCAAGCTGGTGATGCTGTGGGGCGGGTTGCGCGGCGCTGTCACCCTGGCGCTGGCACTGGCGGTATCGGAAAACCCCGGCCTGCCCGATCAGGCGCAGCGGCTGGTCACGGTGCTGGCCACCGGCTTTACCCTGTTCACCCTGTTGGTGCAGGGCAGCACTCTGCGGCTGGTAATGCGGTGGCTTCGCATCGACCAGCTGTCGCCGCTTGAAGCAGCGCTGCAAAATCAGGTGGTGGCGGTGGCGCTGCAAACCGTGCGCGAAGAGCTGAAAGACAGCACCGGGCGGCATCAGCTGTCCAAGGGGATCGTGCGGACCGAGGCCAAGGCCTTTGCCGTACGGCTTGACCTCGCCATGGCGCGGGCCGAGGAAAGCGCCGAGATCCTCGACCGCGACCGCCTGACGCTGGGGCTGTTGACGCTGGCGGGGCGCGAGCGCGACATGGTGCTGGAAAGCTACCGCGCCGATGCGATTTCGGTGCGGCTGGTGGACCGGATGCTGGCCGATGTGGCGCGGCTGATCGAGCGGACGCGGGTGGGCGGGCGGTCTGATTATCGCACCGCCGCGCGGCTGAACATGGGCTATGGCCGGGGCCATTGGCTGGCGTCGCTGTTGCACCGGCGGTTTCGCCTGTCCGGCATGCTAGCGCGGCTGGTCGCCGACCGATTCGAGGTGTTGTTGGTCAGCCGGATGTTGCTGCGCGACCTGCACGGCTTTATCGGCAGCAAGATATTGCGCATTCACGGCCGCCGGGTTGCCGATCTGCTGCACGACATCCTGACCCGGCGGGAGGGGGAATGCGACCGCGATCTGGCCGGGATGCGTCTGCAATATCCCGGCCATGCCGAGCAGGTCGAGCGTGGGTTCATCCGCAAAGCGCAACTGGCACTTGAAGAGCGCGAGTTTCGCGCCGCCCATGACGACGGGCTGATCGGCGACGATCTGTTCGCCGGGCTGATGCGCGGGCTGGCACAGCGGCGGCGCAGCGCTGCGGCGCGGCCAAAGCTGGATCTGGCGCGGCAAAAAAGCGAAATGGTCGCCAAGTTTCCGCTGTTTGCCAGCCTGGCGCCGCAGCGCAGGCGGGCATTGTCGCGGGCATTGGTCACGCTTTATGCCGAGCCGGGGGATATTCTCATGAAGCGGGGGGATGGGGCCGACGCGGTGTTTTTCATCGCATCGGGTGCGGTTGAAATGGATATCGCCGGGCAGAAGCGGCTGATCGGGACCGGCGAGATGTATGGCGAACTCGCGCTGCTGACGGGCCAGAAAAAACGCAGGGCCTCGGTACGGGCGGTGACGCATTGCACGCTGATGATGCTGGACGAGGCGCGGTTCCGCGGCCTGCTGCTGAAAAGCCCGGAGATACATGCGCTGGTGCTGGACAATGCCCGGGGGCGGGGGATCGACCCCGATCTGGTGGCGCGGATCATCGGGGCGGTGCCGGCGGCGGAGTGATCTTGCGGCGGTGGTCGCGTTGAAAGAAGCCGGGGGTTTCATACCGGCCCCTGCCCGGCCCCTGCCCGGCCAAGGGGCCGGGCGATCTTCGCCGAAATCCCCCACTGGGGGATTTTTTTCTCTCATCAACCCGCGTGGGATATTTTTACTGAAAAGAAACTCACAAACAGAAAGGCTCAGCCTTTCGGTTTGGGGCGGCGCGGTGTGTCGGTGGTGGGCCGAGGGGCCTTGCCGAACGTCGGTTTTGTGCCGGGTTTGCGGCGGGATGCCGATGGGTCTTTCGGGTCGAACGCCGGTTTCGGTTTGCCGAATGCGGGTTTGCCGAACGCGGGCTTTCCAGCGCCCGGCTTGGCGGTGGCGGATTTATAGCCGCCGGATTTGTATGGTCCGGCAGCTTCGCCTTTGCCCGGGCGGTCAGACCAGGGTTTGGGGCCGACATCGTTGCTGCGGGCCTTGTAGGGCTTTTTCGCCGCATGGGCGGCGGGCCGCGCCGCTGTAGGTTCGCGGTGGTGGGGCGAGGGTTCTAGGGTTTCGGCGGCGACGGTTTCGCGCGGGCGCGCCGATTGGTCGGCATCGGGTTTCTTGGAGACATAGGGGCGCTTGGCGGCAGTTGTGTCACGCCGTTCCGGGGCCTGGGCCGGGTCCTGGGCCGGGGCCTGGGCTGCGGCGGGTTTGGCGGAGGCCGGGCGTGGGGTGGTCTGTGGGGCATCAGCGGTTTGGTCGCCGGGCGCATGATCGCGGGGCGCATGGACTTTGGCCGGGGCGTGGCGCGGCGCCTCCTCATCGCGGGGGCGCGGCGTGTAGGGGCGTTTGGCCGCCGGTACGTCGCCGTGAGGCGAGGCGGGGCGGGCTGACGCCTCACGCGGCGAAGACGGGCGCGGCGATGGCGGGCGCGAGGTAACGTGCTCTGCCGGGGCCTCATCCATCACCCGCAGCCTGATGCCCTTTTCCAGCGTCATTTCGGCCCCGACAGCAGCCAGAAAGCCCGGTGCGGCGCGGGCGGCCAGTTGCACATGGGTTTCATCATCCAGCATGCGGATTGCACCGATATCGGCCTTGGTGATGCCGCCAGCAGTGCACAGCATCGGCAAAAGCCAGCGCGGTTCGGCGTTCTGCTGCCGCCCGACCGTCAGCGCCAGCCAGACCGACGGGCCAAACTCGGCGCGGTCGCGGCGCGGCTCGGGGCCGGAACCGTCGCGCAGTTCCTCGGGTGCAGAGCGGCCCTCGCGCCACAGCCGCAGCAGGGCGGCGGCGATCTGTTCGGGATCGTGACCGCCCAGGATGCGCGCGACCAGCGGGGCCTCATCCTCGGTCGTGGGCTCGGCCAGGATCGGCAGCGCCAGCATCCGTTCGGTATCGCGGGCAGTGACCTCATCCGCCGATGGCGGCTTGGCCCAGGTGGCGGTGATGGCAGCGGCGGCAAGCAGGCGTTCGGCCTTTTTGCGGTCCTTGGGCTCGACGATCAGCGCCGACACCCCCTTGTTTCCCGCACGCCCGGTGCGACCGGAGCGGTGCAGCAGGGTTTCGCGGTTGCCCGGCAGATCGGCATGGATCACCAGTTCCAGCCCCGGCAGGTCCAGCCCGCGCGCCGCGACGTCGGTGGCGATGCAGACCCGGGCGCGGCCGTCGCGCATGGCTTGCAGCGCGTGGGTGCGTTCGTTCTGCGACAGTTCGCCCGACAGTGCCACCACGGCAAAGCCCCGGTTGTTGAAGCGCGCCATCAGGTGGTTCACGGCCGCGCGGGTCGAGCAGAACACCAGTGCATTCCTGGCCTCATAGAACCGCAGCACGTTGATGATGGCGTTTTCGCGGTCTGCCGTGGCGACCTGCAGCACGCGGTAGTCGATATCGACATGCTGGCGGCGCTCGCCCGCCGTGGCCACCCGGATCGCCTTGCGCTGATAGCTTTGCGCCAGAGTTGCGATGGGTTTGGAGACGGTGGCGGAAAACATCAGGGTGCGGCGATCTTCGGGCGCGGATTGCAGGATGAATTCCAGATCCTCGCGGAAGCCGAGATCCAGCATCTCATCGGCTTCGTCCAGCACGGCAGCGCGCAGGCCGGTCAGATCCAGCGAACCGCGTTCGATATGGTCACGCAGGCGGCCCGGAGTGCCAACCACGATATGTGCGCCCCGATCCAGCGCGCGCTTTTCGGTGCGGTAATCCATGCCACCGACGCAGGAGGCGATGTTGGCCCCGGTTTCAGCATAAAGCCATTGCAGTTCGCGCTGCACCTGCAGCGCCAGTTCGCGGGTGGGGGCGACGATCAGGGCGAGGGGGGCAGGGACATAGCTGAAGCGGTCGGCATCACCCAGAAGCTGCGGGGCCAGTGCGATGCCGAAGGCCACGGTCTTGCCCGATCCGGTCTGGGCCGAAACCAGCGCATCGGCACCGGCCAGTTCGGGGGCAAGCATCGCCTGCTGCACCGGCGTCAGGTCGGTATATCCGCGTTTGGTCAGTGCCGCGCCAAGCGACGGAACAATGCCTTCGAACTGGGTCATCTGGGTCTTTCGGTCATGGGGTCCGCGCCGGTTCTCAGGGCGGATGCCGGCGCGGCATGCGGCGCTGCCAAATGGCGGCCTTGCGGTTTGGCGCTGCCTTACAGGGGAATGCCTCGGCTGTATAGGGGCCTGTGGCTGCAGGGCAGTGGCACAACTGATTTGCGCGTCGACAGAAAAAGCGTGACGTTGCCGCACGGACGCGGCACAGTATCGGCATTTGCCGTATCATTGCGAGGGCTTCAAATGGCGATTGTGCTGGTTTCCACCGATTTTACCACCAATGGCGTTGCCGCCAATCTGGCCGCCAATACGCTGACCTGGATTTTGGCGGGGGCAGTGCGTGTGTCGACCGCCACGGCCGGGGCCGCCAATGTGGTGACATCGACGGCCTGCGAGGTGCGGGTGGATGGTACTGTAGCCGGGGAGCTGGGCGGTATTCGCCTGTTGGGCAGCGCAACTGCCTTTGATCATGTGGTGACAGTCGGGCAGACCGGGCTGGTTCTGGCCAACCGCGGTGTGGGCGTCGATATTCAGGGCGCAAACGCCAACATCGTCAATCAGGGCACAATCACGGCGCGGTTTGACGGCATTCACACCAACGGCATTGCCACCCATATCCAGAATTACGGCACTATCCTGTCAACCGCCACCGAGTTGGGAGCAAGTTTCGGCCTCGCCCTGACCGGCGGGCAGGCCCTGATCGAGAATTTCGGCACGATCTCTTCGTCGACCCAGGCCGGTGCCGGGATCAATCTGGCGACGAACGGGGCGGCACCGGGATCGCGGGTGGAAAACCATGGCATCATCATCGGGTTTGACCGTTCGGTGCTTGGCAGTGCGGCGGATGATGTGCTGGTCAACACCGGCACGCTGATCGGCACGGCCGATCTGGGGGCGGGGCGCGATCTTTATGATGGCGCGGGCGGGACCGCCACATCGGTCTGGGGGGTCCGGGGCGGCGGCGGCGATGATACGCTGCGCGGCGGCGACGGCGCCGATGTGCTGCGCGGCGACGCGGGCAACGACCTGCTGCAGGGGCGCGATGGCGTCGACAGTCTGGATGGCGGTGACGGGAATGACCGGGTGTGCGGGATGGGCGGTTCGGATACCGTGGCGGGCGGGTTAGGGAATGATCGCATTTTGGGGTTCAATGATGACGACGTGGTCGACGGCGGCGGCGGGTTCGATCTGATGACCGGCGGGCAGGGCAGCGATGTGTTCCTGTTCCTGTCAGCCGCCGATATCGGGGTACTGGCCGGTGCGCGCGACGCCATTACCGATTTCAATTCCGGGGCGGATCAGATCGACCTTTCGGCGATTGGCGGGCTGACCTTCATCAAGGGCCAGGTCTTCGGCAACGTGGCAGGGCAGGCGCGCTATGCCACGACAACTGGCCAGCTGCAGATTGATCTGGATGGCAACGGCAACGCTGATGCCGTGCTGGATCTTGGCGTGGGAACTTTGCTGTTGAGGAGCGATCTGCTGCTGTAGCACAAGGCAGGGCCCACCCCCACTCCCACCTTGGGGGATGGGGTGGGGTGCAGCTTCAGTGTGCGGAACGGGTGGCGGACTGGTCGGCCGGAAACAGGTGCGCCTGACCAGGGTCAAATCCAAGATCGACCGGGGTGCCGATGTCGAACATGGCATCATGCCCCAGCGCCGCGATCAGGGTCGAGCCATCGCGGAGCGACAGGTTCAGCATGGTTTCCGCGCCATGGCGTTCCACCAGCGCGATCTTGCCATGCAGCCGGCCCGGCACGCCCTCGCCCGCCGGGTGCAGATATTGCGGGCGCAACCCCAGTTTGACCTTGGTGCCTGCGATGTAGGTGCCAACCTGCGGCGTGATCGTCACCGGGTCCAGCGCCGCATTCGATACCGTCACCTGATTGCCGCGCACCTCGCGCACCTCGACATCCAGAAAATTCATCGCCGGGCTGCCGATGAAGCCTGCGACAAACAGGTTCTGCGGGTGGTGGTACAGGTCCATCGGCGCGCCGATCTGCTGTACCAGCCCCTCTTTCAGCACCACGATCTTGTCGGCCAGCGTCATCGCCTCGACCTGATCGTGGGTGACATAGATCATCGTGGCATCCAGTTGCTTGTGCAGTTTGCCGATTTCCATCCGCATGTCCATCCGCAGCGCGGCATCGAGGTTGGACAGCGGCTCGTCGAACAGGAACACCGCCGGTTCACGCACGATGGCGCGGCCGATGGCGACGCGCTGGCGCTGGCCGCCCGACAACTGGCTGGGGCGGCGGTCCAGCAGATGTTCCATCTGCAAAATCTGCGCGGCTTTGGCGACCTTGGCCGCCTTGACCTCCTTGCTGTCACCGGCAATCGTCAGGCCGAACGCCACGTTTTCGCGCACTGTCATGTGGGGGAAGATCGCGTAGCTCTGGAATACCATCGCCACGCCGCGTTCCTTGGGTTGCAGTTCGTTGACGACCTTGCCGCCGATCTCCAGCGTGCCGCCGGAAATATCCTCCAGCCCCGCGATCATCCGCAGCAGGGTGGATTTTCCGCAGCCGGACGGCCCGACGAACACCACGAACTCGCCATGCTTGATGTCGATATCCACCCCCTTGATGATATGGGCGGCACCGAAGCTTTTCTTTAATCCTGTCAGTCGGATATCAGCCATGATCTACTCCGCGGCCTGAGCCAATGGGGGGATGTGCAGCAGCCCTTGGGCGCTGACCACTACGGGTTCGGGGTCCATTACAAAGCCGCCAAAGCGGTTTTTGCCGCCGTCGGCAAAGCCAAGGATGCGCAGGCCATCCTCGGTTTCGACGATCCGTGCAGCATAGCGGCGGCAGGGGTCGGCGCCATCGAGAAACGGGCCCGGGGCAACCGCCCATGGGCCGCGCGGGCTGTCACCGATCAGATAGTGGGTGCCGCTGACCGGGGTCTGCGGATTGGTCGCCAGATAGGCATCCGACCAGTGCTGCGAAGAGGTACAGAACAGGCAATAGTACCGCGCCCCGACCCGGAACACCTGCGGCACTTCCATCTGGCCAAAGCCGCCGACAAACACCGGGGGTTGCAGCGTCCAGGTCATCAGGTCGGGCGAGGTGGCAAAGCCGATGGCCCCGCCGCCGTTGGGTTCGGCAATCCCCGGTGCGCGGGCGGTAAAATACATCAGGTAGCCGGGGCCATCAGGGTCTTTCATCACCCAGGGATCGCGCATTGCCCGGTCGTGCCAGTGGCCGATGGCATGATCCTTTTCATAAGCGGCGGCGGCGGGCCCGGTCAGGTCAAGGCACAGCCCGGTCCCAATCCGTTGCCAATTGTGCAGGTCAACCGAGGTGGCGTGGCCGATCCGCTGGTACAGCCCCTGTTCGGCCCGGGTGGACCCGGTATAAAACAGATGCCAAAGCTCGTCGCCACCGCGCAGAACCGACCCGGTCCAGGTGGTAAAATCATCCCAGGCCGGGCTGGCGGAAGGTGCAAGGCAGGTGCCCAGATGCTGCCAGTTCACCAGATCGTCGCTGACCGCATGACCCTGCGACACGTTGAAATGGCGCAGATCAGGGTCGCCCAGCGATTTGTCGGCTTGCAGAAAGTACCCGTGCCAGCGGCTGCCGTCATGAACATACCAACTGTCCCAGATCCATTGTTTTTCGAGTGCGATAACCATGTCAGACCCCGTTTCAACCCTTGACGCCGGTAGAGGCGATGGATGCGATGAAGGCGCGTTGCAGCACCAGATAAAAGGCCAGCACCGGCACCGTGATCAGCGACAGGTAGGCCATGATCTCTCCCCAGGCGCGGTTGAGCTGAAAGAAGTACTGCAGGCCAACCATGACCGGGCGGTAACCCTCCTCCTGCACCACCATCAGGGGCCAGAGATACTGGTTGTACATCGCGAGGAACTTCAGGATGGCGGCGGTGGCCAGCACCGGACCGCTGAGAGGCATCACGATCTGGCGGTAGACCTGGAACCAGCTTGCCCCCTCGACCCGGCTGGCCTCGATCAGTTCGCCGGGCAGATCCCTGAAATACTGGACAAACAGAAAGATGGTCAGGCCATCGGCGATGAAAGGTACGATCTGCACCCGGTAGCTGTTGAGCCAGCCAAAGGTCAGCCCGTCCATCCCGATCCACGGCAGTTTCGAGGAGATCAGCAACAGCGGGATCGCGATGGTTTCAAACGGCACGATCAGGGTTGCCACGATCAGGCCCAGCACCAGATTGCGGCCCTTCCAGTTGGTGAACACGAAGGCAAAGGCGGCCATCGAGCAGATCGCCAGTGACAGCAGCACCGTGACCCCGGTGACCAGCACCGAATTGAACACGAACAGCCCCACCGGCGCGCGTTTGAACGCGGCGGTGTAATTGGCCAGGCTGATATCGCCGACCGGCAGAAAGGCGCGCAGCGACGCGGTATCCGACAGCAGTTGCTGGTCGGGTTTCAGCGACGACATCAGCATGAACACCAGCGGAAAGATGAAGATGATCGCGATGAGGATCAGAACCGCATAGCGCACCGCAAGGCGCAGCCCGTGGTTGTCGGAGGACAGGGTGGCCATCAGTTTCTCTCCCGTGTCAGGTAGCGTTGGATCACGGAAATCGACAAGACGATGACGAACAGGATCACCGAGATGGCAGAACCGCCCGAGATATCCTGCTTGCCGTAGCCGCGTTCGATGGCCTGAAAGACGATGGTCTGCGTGCTGTCGAGCGGGCCGCCATTGGTCATCACGTCGATCTGGCTGAACAGCCCGAACGCCTGCATGGTGATGACGATCAACACCAGCACGGCCGTGTTGCGCAGCCCCGGCCAGGTGATGTAGCGGAATACCTGCCATTTGCTGGCACCCTCGATCGCCCCGGCCTCGTAAAGTGTGGGCGAGATGGTTTGCAGCCCCGACAGCCAGATCACCATATGAAACCCGACGGCCTGCCACACCGACATGGCGATGATCGACCCCAGCGCGGTTGACGTGTTGCCCAGCCAATCCACCCTTGGGATCGCGCCAAAGCTGATGGCACCCAAAAGGTTGTTCAGCAGGCCACTGTCGCCGTCGTAGATGAACCGCCACAGCAGCGACACCACCACGATGGAAACCACCACCGGCATGAAAAAGATCGCGCGGAACAGGTTGATGCCGCGCAGGCGCTGGTTGATCAGCAGCGCCAGCCCCAGCGCCAGCCCGGCCTGCACCGGGGCCACCACGATCACAAAGACAAAGGTGTTCAGCACGGCGGTCAGAAACACCACATCGCGCGCCAAGAGAAAGGTTTTGGAACCGCCCCAGTTCACCGAGGTGAATTCGCGCATACCGTCAAGCTGCGGGTAATCGGGGTTGTTGCGGGTAACACTGCGCAAGGCGGGATATTCCGGCGTGCCATCCACCGCCAGCTTGACCGCCCCCGCCTCATCCCGGACCGGTTCCAGCGTCAGCATCGCCATGCCGAGCAACTGGCGATAGTTGGCCAGACCGGTGAATTCCGTGGGGTTGGGCGAAATCAGCCGCTGGTTGGTGAAAGACAGCACAAAGGCAAACACAAAGGGCAGGATCACGAAACTGACGATCAGCAAAAAGGCTGGGCCGGCCATCAGCCATCCGGCGCGGTTCGACTGCATAAGCTTGGATGCCATGTTGGGCTCCTGACGTGGCGACGGGGTGAAGGACGGGAATCGGCAAGGGCATTGGCAGGGGGCCTGCGAGGCAGGCGCACACAAGGTGCCTCAGGGCTTCCCCCCGCAACGCTGTTGCGGGGGGGGTGGCGGCTGCACCCTGCAACGCGCCGCCGGGAGGAACGTCGGATCAGTGGCCGTAGCCGCCGTTCTTTTCGATATCGGCGTCGATCTCATCCACCGCCGCATCCAGCGTGGCCGCGACATCCCCGCCGTTGGCGATATCGGCCAGTGCCTTTTCAAACACCTTGGCCTGCACCACATAGCCCGGGGTAACCGGGCGCACCAAGGCCTGCGCTTCGGTCAGGCCGAAGAACACGGCCATCGGGCCGCCGTCCTTGTAGTTTTCGGTCATCGCCGCAGCGGTCTTGGTTGCCGGGATCAGGCCGATGCCGTTGGAGAAGTCGGCCAGATACTTGTCTTGCAGCGCAAACTGGACGAAGGCCGAAGCGCCATCGGGATGTTCGGATTTGGCCGAAACGCCGAACTGCCAACTGGCCGCGCCGATCTTGGAACCGGCACCAAAGTCGGGCGCGGGCAGGAACACGGTGTCGGGGAACGCTTTCAGCGCGTTGAGTGCGGCCCAGTTGCCGTTCCACGAAAAGGCATATTTGCCGTTGGCAAAGCCCGAATCGCGGTCAGCCGGGTCTTGCGTCGCCTGCGCATAGCCGCCGGTGAACAGACCCTGCCACCATGCGCCGAATTTCAGCGCGGCATCGCCGTTCAATGCACCCTCGGCGGTCTTGTAGGTCGTGCGGTCAACGATGTCGCCGCCGAACGACTGCAGGAAGGGCGAGAAGGCATAGGGGAACCATTCGCCTGTCCATGCCATGCCGGGATCAAAGGCATATTCGAACTTGCCCGATGCCTTGGCGGCATCCAGCGCCGCCTGGAACTCCTCGCCCGTCCAGGGTTCGGCAATCGTGGGGGTGCGCAGTTTCAACTCATCCAGATAGGACTGACGGGTGACCAGCGCCACTGCAGCATCCCACAGGCCGATGGAATAGAGCTTGCCGTCCCAATAGCCTTTGGGGCCGGGCAGAAAGTTGGCGATGACCGCCTCATCAATCTGCAGCGGCTGCATATAGCCCGACCAGGCCCAGTTCGCCATCACCGGCCCGTCGACATCAAGAATGTCGGGCAGGTTGCCCGCCAGTGCCCCGGCAACGACGCTGTCGTTATAGGCTAGTTGCGGGAAAGATTGCAGCTCCACCGCCCAGTCAGACTGGCTGGCGTTGAAATCGCTGACAATCTGGTTGATGATCTTGGCTTCAACCTCGTTGCCGGCCCCGTGGTACCACATCGACAGTGTGGTCTGGGCGGCGGCAGCCGATCCCATTGTGGCTGCGGCCAAGGCGGCCCCGGTGATCCACTTCAGTTTCGTCATGGTCTTCATTCCTCCCTTGCGGTTTTCAGTTGCGAGATGTTGGTGCGGCGCCGCTCGGTGACCGAGCCACGCCACAGAACGGGGCCAGCCACCAGCATGGACCCCCGGTCTTCCCGGGCATCGCCGGAAATCATTGCCAGCAGGCGTTGCGCGGCGCGCACCCCCATGGCGGCATAGGGCAGATCCACCGTGGTCAGCGGCGGAAACAGGGTTTCGGCAATGACACGGTAATTGTCATAGCCCGCCACCGACATCTCATCGGGCACCCTGACCCCGCGTGAGCGCAGGATGCCGTAGACCCGCAGCGCCATCTTGTCGTTGCCACAGCACAGCACCGTGGGCGGCTGCGGCAATTGCAGCATCCGGTCAATCACATCCCACAGAACCTGAGTTTCCTCGGCGCGGCCATGCAGGTCGCCGCAATCGAGCAGATCGGGGTCGGCCTCAATCCCGGCGGCCTTGAGCGCATCATGGTAACCGGCGGTGCGCAGCGTGTTGGCCACCATATCCAGCGGCAGCGTCAGATAGGCGATGCGGCAATGGCCAGCAGCGATCAGCCGTTCCACCAGTTCGCGCTGGCCGCGCCGGTCATCGGGCAGAATCGCGGGCGATCCGAACATATCGAAGCAATTGGCCAGCACCAGCGGCGTCGCGGCGGGGATACGGGGCAGTTCCACCTTCTGATGGTGTTCGGCCACATAGATCAGCCCTTCGACCCGGTGGCGCAGAAAGGTCTGGATCAGATGCGGCACCCGGTCATTGCGCCCGCCGGTATCGGCGATCATCAGCGTCATGGCGGTGGTGGCAATCGCGTGCTGGATGCCCTGGACGATGAACAGATCGGGCAGGCCCTGCGGTTGCGCCGGTTCATTCGACAGTGAAATCGCGCCGGTAATCAGACCGATCAGGCCGGATTTGTTGGACCGCATCATCTGGGCGGCATTGGACGGCACATAGCCAAGGTCGGCAATCGCCTTGACCACCGCTTCGCGGGTTGCAGCCCCGACCGGGGCATCGCCGTTCAGCACCCGGCTGACGGTTTTGGGCGATATGCCCGCAGCTTTGGCAACATCATAGATGGTGGCCACGTGTTCCCTCCCCCGACCTCCCCCCCGGAGGCGATGCGATGACCCGATTCGCTTTTGTCTGCTTATGACATCGGTGTCATGACATCGGTGTCATAACGGGGTAGCCACCCGCGAGTCAAGCATTTTTGGCGGCGAAACGGACGAAGGCTCAGGCTGCGGCGAGGGTTGTGACGCGCAGCCAGATCCACCACAGGCTGGCCACACCGGCCAACCCGCTGCCTGCCCACAGCACCGGACGGCGGTGGCCAAGGATGGTCAGCGCCGGAACCAAAACCAGCACCACCGCGATCTGCGCCGCCTCGATCCCCAGATTGAAGCCAAGCAGCGCCACGGCAAAACTCCCCCCCGAAAGGTCCAGCACCCCAAGGGCCGAGGCAAAGCCAAAGCCGTGGATCACCCCGAAAAACGCCGCCATCGCGGTGCGCGGCACCGGGATGAAGGGGCGCAGATTATCGGCAACGGTGACAAGGATGGTCACCGCGATCAATATCTCGATCAGCGCCGAAGGCGGGCGCAGCAGTTCGGTCAGTGCCGCTGTCAGCGACAGGGCATGGGCAAGGGTAAAGCCGGTGACAGCGGCGGTTATGGCCAGCACGGCGCGGCGCATGCCGGTACCGGCACAGATCGCGGGCAGGATCAGTGCCAGCAGGAACAGCAGATGGTCCGGCCCGCCCAACAAGTGTGCCATTCCGGCCTGAAAATAGTCGGCAAAGGTGGCGGCAAGGCTTGCGGTGCTGGTGGTCAGCGTGACCTCGGGCGAAGATGCCGACAACAGCGTCGTGGTGGTTTCGGTGCCCGCCCGCGCCGTCAGAAACAGCCGGTGGCCGGGGTCGATATCGGCAAACAGCGTTGAGCGGATGCGCAGCGGGGCTTTGGCATCGGGGCAGCTTCCTGCCATTTCCAGCACCAGATAGGCGGTGCCGCTGCTTTGTGCCACCCCGTCGGCCCGATGTGACAGGGTGCAGGGGCCACCGGCATCGAGGGTCAGGCCCGCCAGCAGGTAATGGTCGATCGCGTCAAACCTTTGGGTCACCTCGCCCCAGGTCAGGGCACCATCGAGATCGGCGTCGATCCAGACCGGCACTTCGATATCGCGGAATGCCACTTCGATCCGCGCCGATACCGACGCGCCATCGCGGGTCAGGGTGACATAGGACCGGGTGGTTTCATGGGCCTGAAGTGGCGCGGCAATCATCAGCAACAGCAGGATCAGGATGCGGCGGATCATGGCGCTGCCTTTCTGACCGCATCGGGTATGGTGACGACCATGGCCGCGACCGATTGTGCCTGCATCCAGACCAGTACCGGCACGGCCCGCGCCGGTTGCCCTGCCGCCATGGCGGCATCGACCAGCAGCGCCGCATCCTCTGCCTCATGCTGCAACGCCCAGTTGACCTCGGCCCGTTCCAGCGCCAGGGCCGGATCACGGGCGATCCGGAGGTAGAACCGCGCCTCTTCCCTTGCATGAGCCGTCAGGCCCAGATCAATGTTTTGCGCGAACCGTTTGGCCAGTTCGGCGCTGTCGGCGGCTGCCTGTGCCGCGTCACCGGCAAGCCCGCTGGCCAAAGTGCGGCGGATCAGCAGGCTGTCGGTTTCCGGCTGCCCAGCCAGCAGTGCCAGCACCCCGGCCCCCTCGCCATCCGCCAGCAGCAGATCGGCCAGCAGCAGACGTTCGCGGATCGCAGCCGGGTCCGCCGCCAGCACTTCGGCAAACCGCGCCCTGGCGGTGGCACGGTCGCCCTGCAGCGCCGCAATCTCGCCGGTCAGCCCCACAGCCCAGCCGCGCAGGGCGGGATCCAGCAGGCCGGGCGTGGCAAGAATGGCCTCCAGCCGCACCTTGATCGTGGTGGCGCGGTCAGTCAGCATCAGCGCGGTGGATTGGCACAGAAACGCCACCTGATCCTGCCCCAGCCGCTGCAGCGCGGCGCAATCGGGCAGGGCGCGGTCAAACGCGCCCAGCACGGTCTGGATAGTGGCGCGGTTCAGCAGCGCTGCGGCATTGCGCCGGTCCAGCGCCAACGCGCGGTCCAACAGCGCCAAAGCGCCCGCGAAATCATGCTGATACTGCCGCGCCGTTGCGGCCATGGTCAGCGCTTCGGCATCCTCCAATGCCAGAAAGGGTTGCAGCAGACCCAGCGACGCGCCGACCAGCCGGGCGTCGCCTTTGGCCCGCCCTTCGGCAATCAGCGCCGCCGCCGCTTGCTTTGCCAACCGGGCATTGGCGGGGTCGGCATGGGCGGCCGCCAGTGCGGTGCGCAGCGCAGCGGTGGCTTTGGTACCGCTTTTCACCTGCGCCACCACGGTTGCCGGATCAAGATCGGCACCCGGTATCGCAACGTTTTGCGACGGCCAGATTAGGGCAGCGGCAAAGGCCAGCGCCGCCGCCAGCACCAGTGCCGCCACGACGGCGGCCGGGGTTTTCAGCCAATGGGAAGGTGTTGAACCGGCGGCGATTGCCATCAATAGACCCCTTCGATTTCCACCGGTGCCTGCCGGACCGGTTTTGGCGCGGCTTGTCCCGGTTCCGGCCCGGCCAGAAACGATTTGCTGCCGGCCCCGCCCAGCGGCGGCAGCGCCGCGCCGGGGTTGGCACCGATGGCATCGAGCTGCTGATAGCGGTCACCCGACACGGTGGCGATGTCGGCGCGGGTGCGCAGGATGGTGGGCCGCAGGAACACGAACAGGGTCTGTTTGCGGCGGATATCGTTCCTGGACCGGAACAGGCCGCCCAGTATCGGCAATTGCCCCAGCCCCGGCACTTCGGACCGCACCTGCTGGCGGTCGTCGGTGATCAACCCGCCCAGCACGATGGTGCCGCCATTATCGGCCAGCACCGTGGTCTTGATGCTGCGGCGGTTGGTGATCAGATCTGCCGCGCCCTCAACAGTGGTGTTGAGCAGCGACGACACCTCCTGCGATACTTCCAGCTGCACCACATCGCCCTGGGTGACGCGTGGGACCACCCGCATCGTGATCCCGACATCCTTGCGCTCGATGGTGGTGAAGGGCGTGGTGGTATTGCCGTCGGTGGCGAAAGAACCGGTGCGGAATGGCACGTTCTGCCCCACGATGATTTCAGCAGGTTCGTTGTCGAGCGTGGTGATCGAGGGGGTCGACAGCAGGTTGGCCTTGGTCGATTGCCCCAGCGCCTGCAGCAGAATGCCGTAATTGTCGCGCCGAGACAGGCCGATCGACAGGCCCCCCGGGTTGATGGCCGCTGCGGCCGGCACCCCGAGCAGCGTCAGGATATTGTCCAGCGTCACCCCCGCCGGGGAAAACGAGGTGGCAGCAAAACCGCCCGGCGGCGTGGCATCGCCAATGCCAAGCTGCACCCCCAAAGCCTCGGATATATCGCCCGACACTTCGACGATCGCCGCCTCGATCAGCACCTGCGGGCGGCGCTGATCCAGTTCGCGGATCAGGGCGGCGATGTCGGCATGCACCTCGGCGCGTGCCCGCACCACCACGGCGTTGGTTTCGACCGAGGGCTGAATCGAAATCCGCCCGTCGCTGCTGCCCTGCGGCGCGGCGCGCAGATCAACCACGCCGGTGCCATCGTGCGAAGCGATGGCAACCGGGTTGGTGGCCTGGGCATCGCCGTCCCCCACCAGCCCGCGCAGCACCGCGGCCATCGAGGTGGCATCGGCATAGTTCAGCCGGTAAACCCGCGTCACCGGGTCCACCGAAGCCACGGTCCGCCCCGGCACGTCCATATCCGCCACCAGATCGCCGATCATCGCCTGGGTTTCATCATCGGCGGTGATCAGCAGCAGATTGGCGCTGGCATCAACGGTGACGCGCGGCCCGCCGCTGCCCTCGGCTGTTCCCAGCACGTCATTGATCGCTGCACCCACTTCAACCGCGCTGCCGTATTTCAGCGCAACGGTGCGGGTCTGCGCGCCATCGCCCTGATCCAGCGCCAGAGCGATGGTTTCGATGCGGCGCACATTCTCGGCGGTGTCGGTGATGACAAGGGTGTTGGTATCGGCCACCGCCTCGATATAGCCGAAACTCGCGACCAGCGGGCGCAGCGCGCCCACGGCGGTCGCCGCCGGGAAATTGCGCAATGGCACCAGCCGGGTGATGACATCCAGCCTGCCCGGTGCGTTGCCTTCGGCAGCGCTGCCTTCGGTCGCGGCACCAAGAATCCCGCCGCCTTCCCGGATCGCTTCTTGCGGCACGATGCGCCACAAAGCCCCCGATGGCAGTGCGGCAAAACCCTGTACCGACAGGACCGACTGGAACAGCTCCCACACGCCGTCCTGATCCAGGGGCTGGCTGGCGATCACCGTCACCGTGCCGCTGACGTTGGGGTCAAGAACCAGCGTGCGCCCCGTGATGGCAGAAACCTGTTCCGACAGGGTACGGATATCGGCGTCGCGCAGGTTGATGGTAAAGGGGCCGGTTGGCAGGTCAGGGGTTTGCGGCAGTTCCGGGCTTTGCGCCAGAGCCGGGGCGGTGCAAACCAGCAGCAGCATCAAGGCAACGCGGCGCAGATGTTTCATGGCAGCGTCACCGTCAGGGTCAGCGGCGCGCCATCGCGGGCCAGGGTGATGGTGGCGCTGCCCGATGCGGCCACGCGGTCGATCAGCGCCACATCTTCGGCGATACCGGTCAGGGGTTCGCCATTCAGCGCGGTGACGAGGTCGCCCGGTTCCAGCCCGACCTGCCGCAGCGCTGGCGACATGCCGTCGGTGACGCGGTAGCCCGGTGCCGCCTCGGCAATCCCGTGGCGTGCCAGCAGCGCACGCGGGTTGCGGATCAGCGCATCGCGGGCGGCGGCAACGGTTTCCGGCGCGGGCGCATCCGGCAATTCATCCGGGTTGGCCGCAACCGGGATCAGGGTTTTCAGAAACATGTCAGGTGCGGGTTGCGCTGACGGATCCGGTACCCCGTCAGGCATGGGGGTGGCATCGGGGAAACCAAGGCTCCACGCGCGGCCAGCGGTGGCAAGCGCCACTCCTGCCGCAGTGATGGCTGACAGCGTGGTGTCATCGCCCAGCGCGTCACCGATGTGAAAGCTGGCCGGAGCCGCGCCATTTACCGCGATGATCGCCAGCGACGCTGCCGGATCCGGGCTGACCACCACCCCTTGCAGCGCCAGATCAACTACAGCGGCGGACTGGCCAGGCACAATGGCGGGTTGCGCCGCCAATGCCACCCCGAACGGTGCCAGCGCCAGCACCGCCGCCAGGTCGGTGCGGTCCGGGGCTGGGGCCGGTGCCGGGCCATGGGCCACGGCCTGCCAGACCCGCTCCCGCTCGGTCAACCGCGCAACAACCGGCAGCGCGGCAAACCCCACCGATGCAGCACAGGCGATGGACACGGACCACAGGGCCAGTGTTGGCCCGCTGGGCAGACGGTGCAGGGTCATGGCGCATTGCCAGTGGTCGGGGCCAGCACAAATCCGGTCAGCCGCGCCAATGGCGCGTTGTCGGCGCCGAGGCTGGCGGTCAGATCCAGCCGCATCAGGTCGGGGTCGGTGGTGGCGGTTGACAGCGCTGAAATGTAAACACCGATGCCGAGAAGGGGGACCGGACCCGGTGCCGGTGCAAGGCCCAGCGACGCCTCTGCCAGATGGTTTTCCAGCGCCCAACCCGCTGCCGCACGGCTTTCCAGGGAACCGATCCGGGCGACATGCGCCTGTGTGGCACCCAGCAGAGCAACCGCCGTCAGCGCCAGCACTGCCAGCGCCACCAGCGACTCGATCAGGGTGAAACCGGCGTCGGCAATCCGGGTAACAGTGCGGGCGTCGGGGGCGCGGGCGGCGATGTGGGTGGTGGTGGCGCGGGCGGCGATGTGGGTGGCGGCGGCGGTGGGAGAGGTGATGCCGTGAGAGATGCCGATGGCGGTGGGTGCGGCAGGACCGGTGGCGGAGCGGGCGGCAATGTGGGCGGCGGTGCCGGTGATGGCGCGGATGGCGGTGTGGGCGGCGGTGTGGGCGGCGGTGCCGGTGATGGCGCGGATGGCGGTGGGCGCGGCGGTGCGGGTGTTGGCGCGGATGGCG
>Ga0105049_10000411_pt1 | contig 46498 bp, 38 predicted proteins | sample MAT06_FD_78087 | JGI IMG/M metagenome (GOLD analysis project Ga0105049, IMG submission 78087) | Freshwater microbial communities from Lake Fryxell liftoff mats and glacier meltwater in Antarctica - MAT-06 | ecosystem: Environmental > Aquatic > Freshwater > Ice > Liftoff microbial mat | place...
AGGGAGGTCCCCAGCCGCGGGTGTCATCACCCGTTTCCGGGCGCTCAACCTTGATGATATTCGCGCCAAGATCCCCGAGCATCATCGTGCAGATGGGACCGGCAAGCACCCGAGAGAGATCGAGCACACGAATGCCTTTGAGCGGTAATGCCCCCATAGTGTCCCCTACATGCGTCTATAGTGATGTCACTTTGTGCGATTTAATGCGCCTGGAACCTCCGTGAGCGTGGGCCTTTCCGGGCGATCTCAACTCTCCAACTATAAATACCAAGGGCTCGACGCCTTGCGTAGACCACTTAAAATCATATAGTTACCCCCGTTCTGGACGACCCGGAAGCCATGGTTGGTACCCCTCGCTCGATTATACCGCCATCCTGTTTCGGTTCGCCGCTACCCCCATGTTTGGCGGAAGGAGTGCGTTCGACCCATGGCCGATATGCCGCAGGCTGACGACGACACGACAATCGAGGGCGATGCGCCCCCAGCTACTCCGGCACCGCGCCGTGGCCCTGGGCACCGCGCCGCAGATGCTCGTGACACGGCGGCCGAAATGGCCCAGCGTGCTCATGACATCAGCCTCGAGGCTGGTAGCAAGATGGCCGGCGCGATGCGCGAAGTGATTGGCGCCGCCGCTGGATTCAGCGCGTTTGCCATCGAGAGCGCACGCGATCTCGTTCACTATATGGTCCGCCGTGGCCAGATGGGACAGGAAGAAGCTGAAGTCCTGATCGGCCAGGCCGAGGCGGCGTACATCGCCAAGCACGGCTCACTCCCGAAGCCTGAGCCCAAGGCGCCTCCACCAAAGCCCATCCCGCTCGGCCAGATGCCAAAGGCCGTCGCCGCACCAGCGGCCGCTGCCGAAGCCGCGCTCGAAGCTCGTGCGGCAATGCGTATCGAACCGCAGCGTTCGCCCGACCGGGCCCCGGCCTTTGTGGCGAAGGTTGCTTCGCCAAAGGTCGAAAAGGCGCCCGAAAAGGCTGTGGAGACAGTGGTCGCCGCCCCGGCTCCAACGCCCACCCCGGCCCCAACGCCCACTCCGGCTCCAGCGCCCGCAGTGCACGGGCATGCCGCGGCAGCAAAGGCAACGCACACAAAGCCCGTCGCTAAAACTCCGGCTAAAGCTCCCGCAAAGCCAGCCGCCAAAGCTCCGGCAAAGCCAGTCGCCAAGGCACCGGCCAAAGCCACCAAGACCATCGCAAAAGCGCCGGCAAAGGCTCCGGCCAAGCCTGTCTCCAAGGCTCCGGCTAAACCAGTTGCCAAAAAAGCGGCCAAGAAGGGCGCCAAGAGGTAGGCTGGGCGAGCGCGTTCGGCTCGTCCTCTGGGGGCTCGAATGACCAACTACACACCGCGCCACACGCTGATTGCGTCGGCGCCGACACGCCTCGACTTCGGCGGAGGGTGGACAGACGTCCCGCCCTTCCCTGAAGATCGGGGCGGTTTCGTATGCAACTTGGCGATCGATCGACGCGCCACGGTAACGATCGTGGCTCCCCCATCGAGCTCGGCCTTGATCTCGGCCTCGACAGACAGCGATCTGGGGCTCGCCAGCAACGTGCCGCTTGTTCGCGCGGCGCTCTCGCGAGCGGCTCGCGAGGCCCACTTCCCCGCTATCGAATCGGTCTCGCTCTCCTCCGACTTTCCCGTCGGCGCCGGACTTGGCGGGTCGTCGGCGGCAGGAGTCGCCCTCGCCGCCGCTTGCGCGGCGCACCAAGGGCGCGTGCTCGGTCCCCAGGCGCTGGCGGAGTGGAGCCGCGCCGTAGAGGTCGAGGAGATGGGTGTCGCTGGCGGCCGTCAGGACCACTACGCCGCGGCGTATGGCGGCGCGCTTGGCATAACGTTCGCGACCGAGACGACCGCCGAGCGGATCGCGTTGGCAGCGGACACAATCCAGTTGCTGGAATCGCGGTGCCTGCTCGTCTACACCGGCGAGTCGCGTATCTCTGGGACGACCATTTCGGCGGTGCTCGACGCTTATCGCAATCGTGAGTCGCGGGTTCTTCACGCGCTCGACCGGATGAAGACGCTTGCGATGTACATGCGCGACGCGCTTGCAAACGGCGATATAGATGCGCTGGCCGCGCTGGTCGATGAGCATTGGACGCATCAGCGTTCGCTTCATCCAGGCATCACAACGCCGCGCATCGACGCCTTGGAGAATTCAGCGCGACGCGCCGGCGCAACCGGCGTGAAAGCCCTCGGCGCGTCCGGCGGTGGCTGCGTGATTGTGTTCGCTCCCGGCGATTCGGTGGCTCACGTCGGGGAGGCTCTCTCGGAGTGGGGTACACTGTTGCCATGGACCGTGGCACCCGAGGGTGTGCGCATAAAAGTGCGGCAAGAAGTGCGCGAAGACTGATCGTGCGGCATGAGTTCGCACTGCCGCCATCGGGAATTTGGCGGTAACCTCCGAAACCGCTCCCACTCCTGTGCATACACGCATCCCGCTCGATCCCGTCGCGCTCACCGAAGCGCTTGTCGCCATCGACTCCCGCAATCCCAGCCTTGTGCCGGGGGCTCCGGGAGAGACTGCGTGCGCCCGGTTTCTGGGCGACGTGCTGAGCTCGTGGGGCTTTGCGGTATCGGTGGATGATGTCATGCCGGGACGACCCAACGTCGTCGCGCGCATTGGACCGACCGGGCGTTCACCGCTCGTGCTGAATGGCCATCTCGATGTCGTCGGCACTGACGGCATGCACCACGAGCCGTTCACGCCTGCCATTCGCGACGGCAATCTTTGGGGACGCGGATCGAGCGATATGAAGAGCGGGGTCGCAGCAATGTGTGTGGCCGCGGCCCGCGCGTCAGCACGCGGATCGCTCGCGAGTGAGATCATCATCGCGGCAGTCTGCGACGAGGAGTACGAATCGATCGGCACGCGCGCGTTGATTGCCGGTGGGCTGCGCGCAGCGGGCGCAGTCGTCACTGAGCCGACGCGACTTTCGGTGTGCCCTGCGCACAAGGGGTTTGCATGGGTTGAAGTCGTTGTGCGCGGGCAGGCCGCACACGGCAGTCGGTACGACGTGGGTGTCGATGCCGTGCGTCACACCGGCCTATTGTTGTCCGCGCTCGACCGGTTCGAGCAGGATGTCCTGACCAAACGCGCGCATCCACTGCTGGGCAGGCCGTCCCTGCACGCCGCGATGATTTCCGGCGGGACGGGCTGGTCTACCTACGCCGACAAGTGCACGCTGCGCATCGAGCGACGCACCATCCCCGGCGAGACAGCCGAGTCGGTCGTTGACGAGATCAGAGCGTTGTGCGAAGAACTGTCACGCACGCGAGCCAGTTTCAGAGCGGAGGTCTCGCTGAGGTGCGCGCAACCGCCCAGTGATCTTGCGACCGATGCGTCATTGACGCGTGCGGTCATCGCAGCGACACGGCAACATGGGCTCGAAGGCACGGTCGAAGGGTTATCGTGCTGGACCGACGCCGCCATCTTCAATGCGGCCGGCATCCCAGCGCTCTGCTTCGGCCCGGGGGACATTGCGCGCGCGCATTCCGCCGAGGAGTGGGTGGAGTGCGATCAGATCGAACAAGCGACTACGGTGCTCGAGCAGGTGTGCGCGTCGTGGGGACGTTAACCGGACAGTCATGGCAGCAATGTCAGTAGCCGACTACGATCGGCTCGAACGTGCGATCGTCGACGGAAGGCGTTTGTCCTTCTGGCGGCGCGGAACGGAATTTCTCGTCATCCCGGAGCGGCTCAAACTCGCGAATGGCCGCGAGGTGGTTCTGGCGCGCCACCCGTCCACCGGCCAGCGGATGGAGCTCTTTATCGACGAGTTGGACTCCATCGAGGTGATCCGATGAGCGCGCACTACCCGCTCGTTTCCGTGTATGCAGATGAGTCGTGTCTCGGCAACGGGAAAGAAGGGGACACGCCAGGTGGGTTTGGCGCGCTGGTCGAGTTCAAGAAGGGCGACGGTCCAATCCAGCGATTTGACCTCTGGGCCTCCGAGAAGAACACGACCAACAACCGGATGGCGTTGCGGTCGGTCATCGACACCGTCGAAGCACTTTCCCGAAAGGGGAATACACTTTCGATCCACTTCACCACCGACTCGCGCTATATCGTCGATGGAATGACGTCGTGGGTGCGCGGCTGGATTGCGCGCGGGTGGAAGCGGAAGGATGGCGCCGTCGAGAATATCGAGTTGTGGCAAGAGGCGGTTGAGGTGATTGCCAAACACGAATGCATGTGGGCATGGGTGAAGGGGCACGCCGGGCATCCGCAGAACGAGTACGCCAATCATCTGGCGACCCGCGCCGCAGCCAACCAGAGCGAAACCGACGGCCTGATTCCGTCAACGTTTGACGAGTGGATGGCGGCCCAACCGGTGCGGGCAGGAAAGAAGCAGCCGCCCGTTGCGCCGTTCCCCGACCGCGGACGTTTTGTCGCGGCGCCGCCGTTGGGTGATGGAGCGTTACGCGGGGGGTGAATGGCGCGTCGTTTGGGGTAGGTTCACAGGCGTTCGCGCCGACCAATCCCACGACATCATGTTCAAGTTCATCCTCATTCTCGGGCTCGGCGTCGCCATCGGGTACGGCTATGGCTGGAAGGACGCGCATTTGCACGACCAACACATCGCGGAACGGATGGTCGAGCAGATCGGCGGAAAGAGTCGCACCATGGTGAGTGGTGACGCTGATGCCCAGATGATCCAGGCGGAAAAGCGGTGACAACTGCAGCACGCCCGCTGGACGATCTTGATCGGCTCGCCTTTCGGCTGGTTCGCACCATCCGCCAGCATCATCCGCAGTTGCGCGACCGCGGCTTCACGCTCACCGATCTGGAAGAGCGGTTGTTGCCTTATCGTGAAACGCGTCGCGAGATGGCCGACACGAGTGCGGACGCGTGGGAGCGGACGGTTTTGCGACTCGTCAGCGGTGAGCGTGCGTACGTGGAGGCGGACGCCGACTTGAAGCAGGCCTGCCGCCATGCGCTCAGTTCGCCTTCCCCAACGATTGCGTTGGTGCGGAGCTGGTCCGGGACCCCTCTGATGCTTGGTGCGTTGGCTGAACAGGTTGGCGGGGAGCGAGTGAGCGGAGCATTTGAGGCTGCCAAGATGTCGGCGGATACACCGCTTGGCGCCGGTGGACGGTCGCCGTTGCATTCGGTTGCCGCGCCGGTATTGCGCGCCCAGTCGGGGTCGATTTCGCCGGGCGCGTCGACCGCGGGCGAAAGTTCGAGTGCGAGGAAGCCCAACCCGCGCGGAGCGGGCTGCCGTTACTGTGGAGGACGGCTGCCTGATGCACGCGCGGTGACGTTCTGCCCGCACTGTGGGCTCGATCAGACGAAACGCCAGTGTCCGGCGTGCAGTACAGAGCTTGAGGCCGCGTGGCGCTTTTGCGTAACCTGCGGTCGGAATGCCGACCTGCCCGATCTGCCGGTACAGCTGAAGCGCGCGGCCGGTTAGCGGGTACAGATCATCGTCGCTCCCGCGAGCCACGCGCGACCGCGCGCGCTAGCTCTCAGGGCGCTCCTTTGATGATCTTGTTCCCATGCCTTTTCTGGTTACTGCGACGCCGTTCGTCGCTCGCCCAAGAAGTTCGATCGCCAACGCAGTTGGCCGCCGCGGCACCATTGCTGTCACCTCGCTAATCGTTGCGGCGATCGCCTTGTCGGGGTGTGCGCAGCCGATTCCCGTTGGTGAGCCGTCACCCGCCGATGAGCCAGCGCGGACGCAGCCCACCACAACAGCACCAGTGCGTCCACGGGCGTCGTCACGACCGATGCCGGACACGCCAAATGCGCGGCCAACGCTGGCGCAGTGGCCGATCAAGACAGCGGAACATGTCGACCTGTGGCTGCACTCGTTTGCGTTGGTGAGTGAGGATACGGTACGCGTGCCACTCTATCGGCGGGGTTATCGCGACTCACTCACCGTCGTGAAGAACCGCTCGAACGTGCTGACGTCGCTGGATGTGAATCGAGCCACGTTGGCGAAACGATTGGCGGCGTCGCCGAGCTATCTGCAGGCGCAATTTATCGCGTTCGAGTTTCCCAATTGGGATGCGATGCGTTCGGCGGGTGAGCAGTTGCTTGCGCGCGATGCGGGGTCGTCTCGCAACAGCAGCGACGCGACGAATCCGTTCGCAGCGATTTTTCGTACGGAGGCTGATCGTGAGTGGTTGCGCCTATTCATCACTGGTGTCGCCGATGAGCAGTCCCGGTTCTTCAACGCGGAACATGCGCGATTGGTGCGATCGCGCAGTGCGGTCGTGACGGCGGTCGATTCGCTGTGGCAACAGGTGTACCGTTCACGATTCCAGCGGTTTCTGACGAACACCAGTCAACGAAACGGCGACGTGTTGCTTTCGATTCCGATTGCCGGTGAAGGACGCGCTGGTGTCGGCCGTGATCGACAGACGGTCATTGCGGTGCCGTTTCCCGATCGTGTGGCCGACGCGAAGGATGTGATTCTCGTGCTCGCGCATGAGCTGACCGGAACACTCGTGAACGGCGTCATCGCGGAGAACACCACGCCGGCGGAACAACGTGCCGGCGCCGCAGATCGGTATGTGTCGTTGGCGCAGGTGCGCGCGGGTGCGATGTTGTTGGAGAAGATCGCGCCGGAGCTCGTCGACTCGTACATGCGCTTCTATCTGGCGCAATCCGGAGTTCGCGCGGACGCCGTAGACGTGAAGCCGCTTTTCTCGAGGACTTATGATGTGCCCGTCGTCATTCGTGATGGCTTGCAGCGACAGATCGATATCGTGCTCGGTGGCATCTGATGGCTGACGAGCCGGTTATTCCGCGCGACGCGATTCCGCAGGACGCCATTCCGCGCGACGCGCTCGAGCGCGTGCTCGCGCGCGCGACTGAGTTGCAGGGGGTGTCCGGTGAGGCGACCGAAGCGATCTCCGAAAGCCGGCTGATGGAAGTTGCGCGCGAAGTAGGGATCGATGCGCAGCACCTGCGTCAGGCGCTTGCCGAAGAACGCGCGCGCATCGCGTTCGACGCACCCGACAGCGGCCCGATTCTCGACGCACTCGGCACCGCACTCGTCGATGGGCAGCGGGTCGTGCCCGGCAGCGTGGCGCAAGTGCAGGCGCGACTGGATGCGTGGCTACCGCGCATGGAAGGCCTCGCCGTGCGTCGCAAGACGCCACAGCGCACAAGCTGGGAGCCGAGACATGATCCACTTGGCAATGCACTACGGGCGCTGGGGGCCGGCGGACGGCGATTTGATCTGGTGCGCGTCGATCAGCTCATCGCGACGGTCACGCCAGTCGACGAGAGCAAGAGCGTCGTGCGATTCGACGTGGAGTTGAGCGGCGCGCGGCGCGCGCAACGGAATCTCGCACTTGGTGTCGTGGTGGGCGTGAACGCGCTGCTGTTCGGAACGCTGTCGACCATCGCGATGGTTGCTGCGTCGAACGCGACCAATCCGGCTGGCATCATCACGGGACTGGGCGTAGTCGGTGCGGTGCAAGTCGGCGCAGGTTACGGCGTGTGGCGCGCGATCAAGGGCGCGTACCAGCGGACGTTGTCGCGCGTGAGACTGCGGACGGAGCAGCTGCTCGATGAGTTGGAGCACGGCGGGATGAAGGCGCCGGATTCGGTGCTCGGGCAGGTCACCAAAGCGCTGTTGGGCGCGGTGCCGAGCAGGAAGCTATAACTGCTAAGTGACGAGTTCGCAGTTCGAGCAACCGGTGACTCGTGACTCCTACTGCAAACTCGAAACTGGCAGTTTGTTACGCGATCGCCAACTCGAACGCACGCAATCTCACCCGCTCAACCAGTCTCCTGACCGCCCAGTTGCTCATCACCAGCACCGCCCCGGTCATCAGCAACGACTTCACTTCCTTGCGTGAAATCTTCACCGAACCGCCGGGCTTGAGCATCGCCGTGCTTTGCACGAGATCGCGAAGTGTCGCGTACGCGAGCAGCAGCGGGAGAATGCAAAACAGTCGAATTGATACGGCGCGACGAGGAATGAGCAGTAGGTAGTTGCGTGCTTCTTCAAGGTCGTGCCACGCCAGCTGAATGAGTTGTGTCAGCGCTTCGCGGTTTCTGGCGACGAGTTCGGGCGCGAGAATGCGACTCTGCGTGCTGCCGTGCGCGCGCAACAATTCTTCCGGCACGTAGATCGAGTTTTCCTTCTCGGCGTCGACCGCAACGTCCTTGAGGATGTTCACGGTCTGCAGTGCTTCGGCAAACGCTCGGCACCGCTCACGCAGGATTGCGTAGCGTCGACTGCCGATGCTCGACGAATGCTCATGCCAAAGATCGGTGAGCATGTAACCGACCGTTCCGGCGACGTAGTAGCAGTACTCTTTGTACTCGTCGATGGTCTGGATGCGAATGCCATCGGGGTAGAGTAGTACGAACTTCCGCATCCCGACGGCCATTTCCGCGACCCACTTTCGCACGACCGCGCGCGTGTCGGCTGGGAGCAGTGCGAAATGCTGGAGAACCAGATCGGTGTTGCGGGTGAGCGTGGTGTGCGCGAGATCGCCGCTGAGACTGGTGACGCTGTGGAGAAATCGGGCGAGCGCCGCCGAATCGTCGAAGGCGGCAAGGAAATCATCAAACATTGCCGCCTTGACGTGCGGATCGACACCGGGCGCGTCTTCGACGGTGTCAGCGATGCGGCAGAGCAGATACGCGTCCAGCACGGCCTGCCCCAACGCCCCGGGGAGCACCTTGATACCCAGCGCAAAGGTGCGCGATACGGCCGGCAGGATCGCTTCGCAGAAGCGCGCCGCATCTCGGTGTTCGATGGCGCCGGTCACGCTTGGGGGGAGTGCCATGTCCGGAAGATACGAGGCGACGAGGGATAAGGGAGCGCTTGTCGCGACTTTGCGACTGGGTGAGACTGCAGGATGACCAATTCTCGTTCTGATCCGACTGAGCAATCTCCGGTCGACCGGGCACGTCCAGCTGAAGGACCGACTGCGTCCGGCGTCTGGCGTCACGACGTCGGGCGTGATGGTGCCGAGGCGCCAGAGGGATTCCGCGGAATTTTCCGGACCGACCTGCGCGGGCGCGGATTGTACGCTGAGGGCGCGGGAATCGCGCGCTGCGTCCCTGCGGCGGTGGCGGTGCCCGCGGACCTTGAGGACCTGTCGACGTTGGTGCGCTGGGCCAAGCACAGTGGTCATGCGCTGATCCCGCGCGGGTCGGGGAGCGGGATGGCCGCGGGTGCGGTTGGCCCGGGGGTGATCGTCGACCTGAGTCGGTTCAAGCAGATCGGCGCGGTAGAGTCTGCACGCATCCGCGTGGGCTGCGGCGCGCTTCGCGGTGATGTGGACGCAGCGGCGCGGGCGGTGGGCCTGCGATTCCCGGTCGATCCGTCGAGCGGCGCGTTCTGTACCGTCGGCGGCATGGTAGGCACCAATGCGGCCGGTGCACGCACGCTGCTGTTTGGCGCGACGCGACCGTGGGTGACGGGGCTGCACTGCGTCTTCGATGACGGGACCGCGGCCTGGATTCGGCGCGGCGACACGCCACCGCTTGAAGTGCCAGCGGTGGCCAGACTCGTGGCTGCGCTCGATGGCCTTCGCGCGCACGCAAACATCAGCGCGCTCTCGCATGCGGGCGTGCGGAAGGAGTCATCCGGGTACGGGATTGCCGCCACACTCGCGCCGGGCGGCCATCTCGTCGACCTGCTCGTAGGCAGCGAAGGGACGCTCGCGTTCTTCGTCGAGATCGAACTGGCACTGATTCCCGCTGCCGGTGCGACGGCGACGGTGCTGGCCACGTTTCCCTCGCTCGAAGCGGCAACATCATGCGCCACCGAAGCGAGTGCTGCCGGCGCGAGTGCCTGCGAACTCCTCGACCGCACGTTTCTCCGCATCGCGGCCAGTGGCGGCGCGACCGGAATCTCGGCCGATGCGGAGGCGGTGCTGCTGATCGAGGTGGAGGGAGTCGATCATGCGGCGGCCAACGATGCGCTCGCAAGAGTCACGCGCAGCTGCCGGATACATGGTGCGACCGACGTGGCCACCGCGCTCGATCCGCACGCTGAGCACGAACTCTGGGCACTGCGCCATGCCGCCAGCCCGATCCTGTCGCGTCTCGCGCCGAAGCTCCGTTCGATGCAGTTCATCGAGGATGGCTGTGTGCCCAGTGTGCACTATCCGGCATATGTGCGCGGGGTGAGAGCGGCGCTCGAGAGGCACGAGATGGTCGGAGTGATTTTCGGGCACGCCGGCGACGCCCACGCGCATGTGAATCCCCTCGTGGACGTGACGCGTGCGGGGTGGCGAGATCGAGTCCGGGGCATTTTGGACGAGGTCTGCGGTTTAACGGCGCGATTTGGTGGTACGCTGGCCGGCGAACATGGCGACGGGCGTCTTCGTGCGCCGTTACTGTCGCGAGTGTGGAACGACGAAGCACGGGCGGCTTTCGCCAACATCAAGGCGGCCGGCGATCCGTCGGGGGTGCTCAATCCCGGGTGCAAGATCGCGCTGGCGGGCGACGAGGCGATCGGTGAGCTTCGCCACGATCCGGAGGCCGCGCCGTTGGATCCAATTGCGCGGGTCGTGTTGGACACGATCGAGCGGGAGCGCGCGTGGGGCCGGTTCCGGCTGGAGGGCGAGGCGTAGCGACGCAACTTGCGACTACCGGACTCGGCATGCGGCGATGTACCCGTGGATCCGATTATCTTTTGCCGCTTGGTTCGCCCCCGCCGTCCACAAACTCTCCGATCGTACGCGATGCCTCTCGCCGATAGCGCCATCCTCCTGGAGCCCACCGTCACGGTGCTTTCCCGTCCGCAATTCATCGAGCCGGGACACATGCCGGTGCAGTGGATGGGCGAGTCAACCGATGGCGAGCGTTTGGCGGAGTTTGCCGGTCGCCTGTGTTACATGAGCCAGCGCAATCCGGCGCAGCGCAGCACGCGCGAGTACCTCGAGAATATCAAGAAGCAGGGGCATGGTAGCGTGCTCGAACACGCAAACTATTCGCTGCTGCTCGAGGGGGTGAGTCGCTCGCTCACGCACGAGTTGGTGCGCCATCGCGCGGGCTTTGCATACTCTCAGCTTTCGCAACGCTACGTGGACGAAAGCGCCGCGTGCTTCGTGATGCCGCCCGCGATAATCGGCGATTCGACGCTTGAGCACGCGTGGCGCTCGCAAATGACGTCAGCGCTCGACAGCTACATCGGGCTCGTGGATTCGTTGATCACGCGCTATGGCTGGGTGGACGACAAAGTCCACCGTCGGAAGATGGCCCGCGAAGCCGCGCGCGGAGTGCTCCCCAACAGCACTGAGACCAAGATCGTCGTTACCGGCAACGCGCGCGCGTGGCGCACGATGCTGGAGTTGCGGTCAAGCGAAGGTGCCGAACTCGAAATCCGCCGTCTGGCCGTGGCCGTGCTCCGCGTACTCGTGGTCGAGGCGCCGGCTTTTTTCAGCGACTTCGAGGTCTATGAAGGTGCCGATCGTCGCGAGGCCGCGCGGATCGGCTACCACAAGGTCTGACCCTGCGCGACGGCACGCGCTGGGTCTTTTGCGGGACAATGCCGATACGCTGAAACAGTGCGCGCCCGGAGCGTGATAACGGCGGGCTCGCAGGTTACGTCGTCAGGCCAATCGGCGTCATGAAGGTGAGACGGACTTCACCTTTTTAAGACGCGAGCTATATCCGCCATGGTACTGCGCCCGCTTCGACGACGGACGGCGCTCGGCTTCTCGCTCATCGAACTGTTGATCAGCATCGCGATGGTCGGCATTCTTGCAGCGCTTGTGCTTCCGAAAGTTCGCGTCGACAACGCACAGGTCGATACGGCCGCCCGCACCATCGGCCTTTCGCTGATGGTTGCGCAGCGCGACGCGGCAGCGCGTCAGCACAATGTGCTCCTTGTCTTCGACACGACCGCGCGCACGATCAAGACCGTCTGGGACGCGAACAACAACGGCGTCGCCAACGCAGGGGAGAAGACGCGCCCATTTCTCCTCCCTGAGCGCGTCGTACTCGGACGTCCTTCGGGCGTGCCCGCACTTGGCACCGCCAGCGCGAGCATCCCGACGATGCTCCAGAGCGGCAACAACCCGATGCTCGTCTTGCAACGCAACGGCAGCGTGGATCGCAGCGTGACGCTCTACCTCTCGACGTCCCGCGCAAGAGCCGGCGGGAAGGACAAGGACACGCGCGCGGTCGTCATCGCACGCGCAACAGCGCGCCCCGAGTGGTATGCGTGGACCGGCGGCGCATGGCGGCACGGCCGATGAGCAGCGTGACGAACACCACACCGACGCACGCCACAGCCACGAGCACAGCGACGAGCACAGCGACGAGCACAGCGACGAGCACAGCGACTCAATCCACGTCGCGCAATGGATTCACCCTGATCGAGGTGATGATTGCGCTGACGATTCTCGTTGGCGTGGTACTCGCGATGGGGATGAGCACGACCGTCCTCTCGCGTTCGGTCCGAGACTCGGATGTGCGGAATCGCGCGCAGTCGGTGGCCGACATGCAGATCGGGCGCGCCCGCGCCTGGCCGACGTATGGAACACTGAATCAGCTGGCTGGCCCCAAGTTCAACGGCACGGCAGATGGTCTGACCAGCACGACGACTGTGACAGTCGACACGACGTCAGGGCAGAACGTCGCCAGGGTGAGAGTGACGGTGTCCGCCGTTGCAACGGTACTCATGCCGACCCCGATCAGCCGCACCATCTCGATCGCCGCGCCATGATCCCTATTCAGACGCACCGCGCTTGCGCCCCACACGCTCAAGCTCGTCGTACCCTTGGCGCACCTCCTGCCAACACCCGCACGCGACGCGGATTCACGCTCGCCGAACTAATGGTCTCGCTCGTAGTGTTCGGACTGATCATGAGCGCCGCGTTCGGGTTCCTGCTCGCGCAGGGCAAGGGTTTTCGCAACCTGTCCACGCGTTCGGCACAGACGCAGAACGGACGTTTCGGGCGCGACATCATGCGTCAGGAACTGCGCACCGCCGGCACCAACGTCACCGACAACCAGCCGATTGTTGTGTACGCCAACGACAGCACGTTCGCGTTCAACACGGATCTCACGACCAATCGCGCAGACTCCGCCAAGTTCACCGGCGCTGTCTACGTCGATCTGTATGCGTCAAATGCTGAAGTGAACGCGATCGCGCTCGGCAATGCGATCACGGTTCCGGGGTCCGCTCCGTCGTTCACTTATCCGCTTGCAGACTACGCAAGCGTCGCGGGAATCGCAGGCGAAGCAGAGCTGATCATCTTTCGCTTCACTCGCGACACGACCGCCGCAGCGAACAGTGCCGACTTCATGCTGTTGCGTCAGGTGAATGCAGGCGTACCAGAAATCATCTCGACCGGACTCCGGAAGTCGTTGACGACGCCGTTCTTCCGCTATTGGTACGACCCATCCCGCTACAACACGAATCTTACTGATCTCGACACCGTGCCGCGCGCGTGGTTGCCGCTGAGTAAGTCGGTCCAGTTTCGCGGCGTCACACCAGACACGGGTACTGCGGCCTCCACGCGCATCGATCAGATCCGCGGTGTCGAAGTGACTTACGAACCAACCGTGGCGGTGAATGGCAATCGGAGCGTGGTTCGATACACCGTGCCGATGCCCAATACAGCAGTCGCCCGACAGGCGCGGGCGTGCGGGCGTCCACCGATCACGCCGGGTGCGGCGTCGGCAACATGGCGCGCCGACAGCAACGCGGTGATGCTTTCGTGGGGCAAGGCAGCGGACGACGGCGGTGGTGAGACCGACGCGGTGCGCTATGTGTTGTGGCGCCGAATCACTGGTGCGACCACATGGGGCGATCCATTGTCGACGATCAGCGTTGTTGGCGGAACCGCAGTGTACGCATACAAAGATGGCGGTGTCGATCGCGGTCTCGGTCGCTCGTATCAATATGGCCTCGCCGTGCAGGATTGCACGCCGAATTTGTCTTCGATTGCGGCGTCCAGCGCGGTCGTGGTCCCGTGAGCACGCCCCGCTTCCCAGCGACTCGGGGGCGCACGCAGCGTCGCCGACTGGTCAAGTCACGTCGTGGATTCGCGCTCGTTGCGGTGCTGCTGATTGCCATGGTCGCGGTGGTAATGGCACTTGCGTCCGCCATGATGGCGATGTCAGGGAAGATTGTGCAGTCGGGTTCAGACCGTGCCGCTGCGGTTGACGACGCGGCAATCTCGGCGCTCGAAGAAGAACGCTCGCGTCTCAATGCGAGGCTCGATACAGTACCGACCGACGGGTTCATGGCGGTGGCGAGCGATCAAACGATCAGCGGCACCACCATCAAACGCTCCATTTGGGTGTCGCGGCTCGGCAACACCGATTCGCTCAAGAACGCCGGCGAGTTCGGCGTGCAGGCGGAAATCGTCGCCAGGACGCACGACTCGTTTGGCAACGTCGCGATCCGTCGCTCGGAGTTGTATCAGGAGTCGTTTGCGCGCTACGCCTCATTCACCGACCAGGCGCGTTCGACGGCGGGATGGATCCTCTACTGGGCACTTGGCGCGCAAGCGCAGGGACCTGTGCACAGCAACGACACGATCTACGTCTGGAGTGGCAGCACGCCCTCACCGCAGGCGACGTTCAGCGATGTCGTGACTACGTCGCGCATTGTCGTGAATAAGACATTCGCCGTGTTCAAGAAGGGACCGCCGACAGAGAAGATCGCGAAGATCGCGATGCCGACGACCGCGGATTTGAATGTGCTCAAGGGCATAGCGGCCAAGGCCGGCTACGTATTCACTCCCAACGTCACGACCGGCGACAGCGCACTCGCCACGATGCGCATTGAGTTCGTTGCGATTGATGCGGACGGTGACGGCAACACCACCGGTCCGGACGACGGATACTTCAAGGTGTATCAGCTCTACCCCACGCTGAAGTACGGCGCCGGCTTCACGCTTGCACGTCCGGCAGTTCCGCCAAGTGCGGCAAGCGGCGCCCCCGTTCCCTCGGGTTCGTCTGTGCCACTCGACAGCGTCCTTTATTCGTTCAACTGCGGCGTCGTGACAACGGTTGCAGGCAGGTCAGCGACACCAACAAAGCTTGCCGAGATCCCGTCGCTGACGAGTGGGACCTATCAAGCCCGCATGCTGGCCAAAGCGACGGCGTTTGACAACGCAAACGCGCGATGCTTCCTCGGCGGCGACGATCGGCTGTCACCCACCGGGACGTTCCGCTCCGCAGACACGGCGGGTTACTGGATGCCGCGCTCTTCGGGCAGCGTGCCCGCGACGATCGCGGCCCGGGCAGACGGTGCGTTCCTGTGGCCCCTCAGTGCAGCCTACAATCCGAACTTTCGCGGCGTGATCTTTGCTGAGGGGAGAGTCGCCGTGAGCGGTGTTGTGCGTGGTCGTGTGACGGTCGCGTCGCGTAACATGCAGGTGATTGCGGCGGGCCTCACGCAGGCGACGAGTCCTGGCATCACCACCGGCACGTGCAAAGCGGATGACGATGTTGTGGGTTTGTTCTCCGGCGAGTACGTCATGTACGCCGACAATGCGCTCGGCACTCCGCAGTGGCGTCGCACCAACAGCAGCGGTGACGCATGGACTTGGCCGCGCAAAGAGTTCGACCCGTCGTCGAGTCGACCGGACATGGCGATTCACGCGTCACTGCTCGCGCTGAAATCAGTCGCGGCAGAGAATGCGTCGCCGCCATCGGGGCTCGCAGCGAATCGTTTCGTTGATCGCGGCACGACGCGGCTCATCGGCGGCACGATCGAAGCGCGCACCGGGCAGACCGGCACGATGAGCGGCACGAATCTGCATGGCTACCACGACGATCTGTCGTTCAATCGATGCCTGCTGCAGTATCCGCCCCCGTACTTCCCGACGACCGGGCGTTGGTCACGCAGCCAATACTACGAAGTGAACCCGCAAGGATTCTCGCCGAGTACCTGGTTCACGGGGCGTTGAAAACAGCCGCTACGTCTCCACCGTCTCCATGTCTTTCGAATGTTCGGAGATGATTTTCTGCGCCGCATCGGCGGGCGCTGGTTCGTAGCCATTGAAGCGTCGCGAGAACGTGCCATGCCCGTGCGTGAGTGAGTACAGGTGTGTTGCATACAGGTGCAACTCTGATCGTGGCACGACGGCTCGTACGGTCGAGCGTCGATCGGCGCTGTTGGTGCCGAGTATGTGCCCGCGTCGCGCCGACACATCGCCCAGTACGTCGCCGAGGAACGCGTCGGGAACCGTGATCTCGAGGAGGTCGAGTGGTTCGAGAATTACCGGGCGACACTTGGGTACGACCGTTCTGAATGCCAGAATGCCGGCCATCTTGAAGGACATTTCGTTCGAGTCGACCGAGTGTGTGGAGCCATCAAACAGTTCGACGCGCACATCGACCAGCGGGAAACCGGCGAGTACCCCACGCGCCGCGGCTTCTTGGACACCACGGTCGACGGCCGGGATGTACTTCGAGGGAATGACACCGCCAACGATGTTGTCATCGAACAGATAGCCTTCGCCGCGTGGCATGGGGCTGATGCGAACCCAGCAATCACCGAACTGTCCTCGCCCGCCTGTCTGCTTCTTGTGGCGCCCTTGGCCCTCGGCCTTTGCCGTGACGGTTTCGCGGAAGGCGATGCGCGGTTTCGAAAGCTCACCCTGTACACCGAATTTTCGTTTGAGCACGGCCATCGCGACTTCGAGATGTCGCTCGCCAAGTCCACCGACAATCGTTTCGTGCGTCTCGGTGTCGTAGTGCACTTCGAAAGTTGGGTCCTCGTCGTGCAGGCGATGAAGCCCAAGTTGCAGCTTCTCCTCGTCGCCACGCGCCGACGCTTTGACGGCAAAGTGCACCAGTGGCTCGGGGAACGCGATCGCTTCGAGGCGAATCGGATGTTCCTTTGTCGACAGCGTGTCGTTGGTGTGCGTGTTGCGAAGCTTGGCGACGCAGCCAATGTCACCCGCGTGCAAGACATCCACTTCGATGCGCTCTCGACCGCATGGCACCGAGAGATGACCCAGCTTCTCCGCGATGTCGCGGGTGGCGTTGAACACCTCGTGTCCGCTCGCCACCCGCCCTGAGAGAATCCGGAAGTAGCTCACGTCGCCCACATGCGGCTCGGCGAGGGTCTTGAAGACGAGTGCAGTAAATGGTGCATCGTCATTCGCGTGCAGCTGAACCGTGTTCGACCCTTCGGCGCCGGTGAGCGCGTGAATCTCCTCCATCTCGAATGCGTTGGGCATCAACTGCACAAGTTCGGTCAGGAGTGCACGCACGCCGATCATGTTTTGCGAGGACACACAAAAAAGCGGGAAGAGGTCCATGCGCTTCATGGCTTCCTTCATCCCGCTCAGTGCCGCATCACGATCGATTTCCCCGCCTTCGAGATACCGCTCCAGAAGTGTATCATCGGTGGCACTGATCGCCTCGATGAGCTCATGCCGATACCTCGCAAACCGTTCGGCACATTCGGGAGGGACATCGGCTTCGACGTACTCGCCTTTGCTGCCGCCGGTGTACATGTACGCGCGCTGCGTGAAGAGATTGATCACGCCGCGGAAGGTCGAGCCTGCACCGATCGGGACTTCAACAGGAATCACTTTCGTGGTAAGTCGCTGTTTGATCTGATCGTAAATACGATCAAAGTCGGCGAACTCCTTGTCCATCATCGACACGGCAAAGAGCACCGGATCATTGCGCTCCACAGCCGCGCGGAACATCCGCTCGGTGCCGACTTCCACGCCGGCCGCCGCGCCGATCATACAGAGCGCGCCATCAGCCGCGGCCAGTCCGGCGAGTGCGTCGCCTTGAAAATCGAGCGATCCCGGCGTGTCGATGAAATTGATCTTGCTGTCCATCCACTCGGCGTATGCACAGCCGAGCGAGATCGAGTATCCACGCTCGATCTCTTCGGGGAGATGGTCGGTGAGCGTGGTGCCGCTCTGAATCGTGCCATGTCTTCGGCCCGAGCCGGCCGCGAAACAGAGCGCGTCCACAAGACTGGTCTTTCCGCTGCCGCCGTGGCCGACCACGGCGATGTTTCTAATGCCTGCGCTGTCGTACTCCCGCATCGTTCCTCCAAATGGAGTATGGGAGTCCGATCATGGCGCGGAATTGGGCGAACGTCAACTCGGGTTGCCATGGTACCGTTCTGAACAACAAAAACGAACGGCGGCCGCGAATTTCGCGAATTTCGCGAATTGCACCGGTTCGATTCGCGGAATTCGTGGTCGTATTTTCTTTTTTCTCGATAGCGATCGACAGAATTACAAAGGGGCCTCGATCTGAGATCGCGGCCCCTTCATGACTGCACAGACGAGAGAAGGAAGGATTAGTCGCCCTCCACTTCGAACGAGTACGCATCGGCTTCCCGAAGCGAATCCAGCCAGTTCTCAACACCGAGTTCGTCGCGCAACGCAACGCTCGAACCGCTCCCCATCGCTCCTGAGTGACTGCCACGGAAGCTGAAGCTGAGCGCCCGATCAGTGCCCTCCGGCCAATCGGTCATGCCAAGTCCTGCTGCAACCCGACGAAGCGTCGGACCCCATTCCTCAAGCAGCTCGATGGCACGGGCCTCGAGCGTCAGGAACGGGATATCGAGATCCTGGGTGATCAAGCGGCCCGTCCGGCCATCGCGCCACGCCGAATCTCCAATTGCACCACGGTCCGGCCACACGCCTATGTGTCGCACGACACCCGATTGAGGCACTTCCTGCCGCTCACTCTCTACCGTGGCCGCAAGGGCCAAGGCGAGGGACTGGGCGTCGGCCGCGCCGTAGAGCGTGACTACTTCACGCCGCGAGCGAGTACCGAACGGAAGCACAGGGATCGAATTCACGTGCGCCAGCACCGGCGAATCACTCGGACGAGCCTCGAGTCTGACGAGGACGTCCATTGCTACCTCCTGATCAAAAAATGTGAACTACCCGATAGGTGGACCCTCCACCGTGCGCCGTCTACAACAGACGGTTCACCCACCCATCAGCAACCTAGGCCGCTGCTCACGGCCCCGACTGTGACGTGCATCGCTCGAAGCGTCTCGAAGCTGTCACGAGCCCCTGCCTTCCTACCTCGCAAAAGTCGTTCCCGTCACACGACATTCACGCTCTGCTACGCCTGACTGTTCTCGGCGGCGTTGATCCAGATGTCGCCGAGCAGTGCAAGCACCAGCGCCACCGAGATGGGAACCACGGCAGACACGTTCGACGTCACCGAGAACCCGATTCTGAGTATCGGCGGGACGATTCCCAACGTGAGCGCTCCGTAGGCTACAGCGCACACGACCGCGGTCAGCACGCGCGATCGGTTCGTCCGGGGCCAAAGGACGATCACTCCCAGCACACCGCCCCAGAGTGTAGCCGCAGCCAGATGGTGGACATAGCCGAGCGCCACGGAGCTGAGCGGTGCGTCGACAGAGACGACGCCCACGCGCTCAAAGATCGCCCGTCCCACGAGTCGGAAGACCCGGCTTGGTTCGCCGTCTCGTACCCCGAGTCCGATCAGGGCACCACCAGTCGCGATCGTGGTTAACGCACCCGTCCCGAGGGCACTATCGATCAAGGTGCGGGAACGTCCGGTTTCAGGCATTGCGAAAGCAACCGATGTCCTCACGACGGCTCAAGGTCTGTATCGGCTGGAATCCGTTCGAAATGGCAACGGGAATCGCCAGGTCGACGATGATCGACCATGTCGTCCGTTAACGCCGGAGAATCCGGTGCGTCGAACGTGGTGACCCTTTGCCCTGAGTGTTCGCATGCATCGCTGCCTCCGTCCTGTTTCTGTCTCCCGGTTCTGCGCGACGGTCACGTCGCCGCTCCCGCTGGCTCTCAGCGCGACGATTGGGCTCGCGGCCTGCGCTGGTCACAGCAACGGGCCGCCTCATGCGTCAATGGGACGACTCCCGTCAGCAGCACCGATTGCGCTGCGCGAGCAGACGGCAGACCAACAGGTACACCATGTGCTCAATCGACTGACCTTTGGCGCGCGCCCCGGTGACGTGGCGTCGGTGCGTGCAATTGGCGTGGACGCTTGGGTTGCGCGCCAGCTCGAACCCGAGCGGATCAGCGACGGGGCGACCGACAGCTTTCTCACCACCTTCAAGACACTCGGTAAGACCGGCGAACAGCTGATGGCTGAGTACCCGCCCCCCGGGGCCGCGCTGGCCAAGCTTCGCGCAACGGCCGGAATGGTGAATGCGACCGATTCGACGAAGCTCGCAGCCCAAGCGCGGCAGTCGTACGCGTTTCTCGGTGAGATCGCGAGCAGTCGCGTGGCCCGTGCCGTGATGTCCGAGCGTCAACTCAACGAGGTGATGGTCGATTTCTGGGAAAACCACTTCAACGTCTTCGCCGGCAAGGACCGCACACGCTACTTCCTGCAGGAGTACGACGCGAGCACCATCCGTCCGCACGCAATGGGCAAGTTCCGCGACCTGCTGGGCGCGGTCGCCACGAGCCCTGCGATGCTCTACTACCTCGATAACTGGCAGAGTGTCGCCGACAGCGGCCGTCCCACCTTGGGGCAGACACGTCGTGTTGCGGCGCAGCGTCCGGGTGCCGCAGCGCGCCGGGGAGTGATTGCCGGGAGCGGTGCGGGCCGAGGGGTGGCTGCCGCCGGCATGACAGTCGGCGAATTGATGGATCGTGGCCTGTTGCCAGCGGCGCAAAGAACGCGGATCGAGCAACTCCCCCCGGAGCGACTCGCCGAAATGCGCACGTTGACGTTGGCGCAGGCCCAGCAACGCATCACGCAACTGACGCAGGGTGTCGCTGGTCGTCGTCGCGGCTTGAACGAGAACTACGCCCGGGAGCTGATGGAGCTGCACACACTCGGCGTCGACGGGGGATATTCGCAGAATGACGTGACGGAAGTTGCACGCGCACTGACTGGTTGGACGATCTCCCGCGGCGCGAACGGCGGTGACTTCATGGTCCGCCCCGAACAGCATGATGCTGGTGAAAAGAAGATTCTCGGGAAAGTGTTCCCTGCCGATCGCGGTCAGGAAGAAGGGGAAGAAGTCCTCGACATGCTCGCGAAGAGTCCGCAGACGGCCACGTTCATTGCGACAAAACTCGCCCGCCGCTTTGTGAATGACACGCCACCCACCGCTCTGGTTGCGCGCGCGGCAGCGACGTTCCGGCGCACGGATGGCGACATCCGCGAAACACTGCGGACGATCATCACCAGTGAAGAGTTCTTCGCGTCGAGCGCGTATCGAGCGAAGGTGAAGTCGCCGTTCGAGCTCGTAGCAAGCACGCTGCGTGCGATGGGAGCAGCACCGGATGCAACACCGCGCTCTGCCCAACTGGTGAGTCGGCTTGGTCAGCCGATCTTCGGTCACCAAGCCCCCAACGGGTATCCAGAGACCGGCGATGCGTGGATGAACACCGGCGCGATTCTCAACCGCATCAACTTTGGTCTGGCTGCCGCGTCGGGGCGCGTGCCGAATGTGAAGCTCGCGGATTGGCCGGCGACGAAACAGTTGGCATCAGTGTCCCGCGAACAGCAGGTGGATGGCGTCATTCAGGAGCTGTTTGGCGGCGCTGTGTCGAACGACACACGGCAAGTGCTGCTCACGGGCACGAATCCGTTTCTCCAGTCGAAGGCCGCCTCCGAGGCCATGACGACTGACAGCATTGACGACCCGATGACCGGCTCAATGGATGTTGGCGCACGCGGGATGAACAACACCGTGGCCAGCGATCGCAAAGCCGCGAACGCCGCAGCGCGCGAGGCGCGCCGTCCGATTGAGCAGCAGCAGAAGTCCGCCGGACGGGAATTGATCAAGCCGACGCGTGGCGCGACGCTCACGCAGTCGATCGGCAACCTACCACCGCTGGTTGGCTTCACGCAGATCGTCGGGCTCGCACTCGGCGCTCCAGAATTTCAGCGTCGATAGCCAAACGGAGATGACCATGAATCGCCGCATCTTTCTCAAGTCGGGCGCGCTCTCGCTGGTGACGATTGGACTCTCACCAAGTTTTCTTCGCCGCACGGCATTCGCCGCCGAGCTGCCGACGCTGGCGCGGGGCAAGACGTTGATCGTGCTCTTTCAGCGTGGCGCCGCCGATGCGTTGAACGTCGTCGTGCCATTCGGCGACAAGGCGTACTACCAAGCGCGTCCACAACTCGCAATCGCAGCGCCGACCCAGGGCATCGGCCGTGCTGGCGCAATCGATCTCGACGGTTACTTCGGCTTGCATCCGGCACTCTCTCCATTCAAGCCACTGTGGGATCGCGGCATGCTGGCCCCCATTCACGCCGTCGGCAGTCCAAGTGCCACGCGCTCGCACTTTGACGCGCAGGACTACATGGAGACGGGGACGCCGGACAGGAAGGGAACGACCGACGGCTGGCTCAATCGCTATCTCGCCACGCGTGGCACGTGCGAACAGTGCGCGCCGAACGCCGACGTTCCGTTCCGCGCGGTCGCCATGTCGGCCCAGACCCCGCGGATTCTCGGAGGGCCGTCACCAACGGTCTCGATGAACTCCATCGACGAGTTTTCGATTCGTACAAGCGGTGGCGACGCTGAGAAGCGTATCGAAGCGTTGTATCGCACCGGCAACGCCGATCTCGTGCACGGCAGTGGCTCGGAGATGTTCGAAGCGCTCAAAGTGTTACGCGCTGCGAATCCGCAGCAATACAAAGCCGCGGCAGGCGTCGAGTATCCGAGGTCACCATTCGGTCAGCACCTGTTGCAGATCGCGCAGCTGATCAAGTCGGATGTCGGGCTCGAAGTCGCTTTTGCCGACGTTGGCGGCTGGGACACGCACGTGAATCAGGGCGGAGCGCAGGGGCAGCTCGCGACGCGTCTCACGGATTTCTCGTCGAGCATCGCGGCCCTTGTCACCGACCTCGGCGATCGCATGGACGACGTCGTCATCCTGACGATGTCCGAGTTTGGTCGCACTGTTCGACAAAATGGCACCGGCGGCACCGACCATGGTCACGCGGGCGCGATGTTCGTGATCGGCGGTTCGCTCAAGGGCAAACAGAAGGTGCACGGACGGTGGCCCGGCTTGGCGCCCGAGCAGCTCAACGAGGGCCGTGACCTCGCGCTTACCACGGATTTCCGTTCCGTTTTCGGTGAAATTGCGTCGAAGCACCTCGGCGCGAGGCAGCTCGACCGGATCTTCCCGGGGTACGGTGGACGAGAGAAGGACTGGCTGGGGTTGCTGTAACTGCAACAACTTGTCTCGCTGAGGCGCGGGGAACTGCGGAGGCTCTGGCGAAGGGCAGCGTCATAGCGGGCAGAAATGCTTCTGATTTTCAGTTTTTTTCTTTTGCTTTTCTGTTGCAGTTCTCCGCAGCTCCGCGCCTCCGCGAGAGATTGCTGTTTTAGATGTCAGTACGTCTGCCGCTGCCGCTGCATCGCGAGCTGCTGTTTCCTCGCCTGTTCTTCTGCGCGGCGCTGAGCGCGGTGTGCACGGTCTTTCGCACGCCGCAACTCCTCCATGACCTTGTGCGAGATCTCACGTCCGCCGCTGTTGCGGGCGATGGCGCCAAGGATCGAGCTGACTGCGGACGTGAAGTCCTGATTGCCGATCCTAACGCGCACGTTATTTGGGCGTGATGGACGAGGCGGGGGCATGGGCCGAGGCGGAGGTGAATCGCCGCTGTCGCCGTCGACAAGATCCCCGAGTTCGCGGAGTGCGATACTGAATCCGCTGTCGCCATCGCACGTTTCTTTTGGCGCTGTGCCTGCGCGGAACCACGCGCGGCGCGATTCGCCGCAGTAGTCGGCCGCGAGTTTGCCGGACGCGAGATCGATTTGACGCGACTCGACACCGACCGGCGCGCGCCAAGCACTGTCCCGGTCTGGTGAGTGCCACCCTTCTTTGATGAAGCGCGCCCACACCGGCGCGGCAAGCCGTCCCCCGGTTGCGTTGCCACCAAGCGGCTGCGGCTCGTCGGCGCCAAACCACACGGAGGCGACGAGCGTAGGCGTGTAGCCTACAAACCAGACGTCGGCACCATCGTTGGTGGTGCCAGTCTTCCCGGCAACGGGGCCGCGAATGCCAGCCGATCGGACACCGCGTCCGGTACCATCGTCAACGACACCGCGCAGCAACGACGTGACAAGAAATGCGTCGGCCGGCTGAAGTACCTGCGAGCCACTCGTGCTGGGATGCTGCCACAACACGCGACCGAATACATCCTCGACTCGTTCAACCGCGAATGGCGTCACGCGCTTCCCGCCGTTGCCGAATGGCGCGTACGCAGCCGTGAGTTCTATCGGTGTCACTGCGCCTGCGCCGAGTGCGAGGGCGGGCACAAGCGGCAGATTGCTGACGATTCCTTGCGCATGAGCGAGCGCGGCCACGCGCTCGATGCCAATGTCGCGACTGATGCGCACGGTTGCCGCGTTCGACGAGCGCATGAGGGCATCCTGCATCGTGATGGAACCGGCGTACTCGTCGTCGAAGTTGGCTGGCGTCCATGTGTTGTCGCGCCCCATCTCGATCTCAATCGGTTCGTCGTCGACCATGGTGGCGGACGTGTAGCCGCGCATCAACGCGGTTGCATACACAAATGGCTTGAACGCTGACCCGGGCTGACGATGTGCACGCACCGCGCGATTGAATCCGCGACGTTCAACGCGACGACCGCCAACGAGGGCGATGATCCCACCGGTCGAGGGATCAATCGCCACAAGCGCACCCTGCGTTCGACCATTCATGCCCCACCGTTCCGCGTCCACCTGCGCGGCACCACCGGCAATCGCACGCTCGGCTGCCGTCTGCGCGCGCCGATCAAAGCTGCTGCGCACCCGCAACTGTCCATCATTCAACGTCGATGGAATCACGCCGATCTTGCGCAGTGAATCGAGTGTGCCGCGCACCACTTCAACCGCCCACGAATCGATGACGCGCGGCTCCCACTCAGACGAGGCAACCATGATCGGCGTTGCGCGCGCGGCCGCGATCGCGGCCGGGCTTGCAACACGCTCGCGCTCAAGCACCGTCAGCACGACATCGCGCCGAGCCGTTGCGCGGCCAGCATCGCGACGTGGTGAATATCCACTCGGCGCCTTCGGCAAACCCGCGAGCAGTGCGCCTTCGGCCAGCGTCACCGACTTCACACTCTTGCCAAAGAGATCACGACTCGCGCCTTCAACGCCGTAGACGCCGTTGCCGAGATAGATCGCGTTGAGATAGCGCTCGAGGATTTCGTTCTTTGTGAGCGCGGATTCGAGGAGCGTCGCGTAACGGATCTCGAGCAGCTTGCGCCCGAACGAACGTTCCGATGCGCGGTGACTGAGAAACACATTACGCGCGAGCTGCATGCTGATCGTGCTCGCGCCTTCGCGCACGCCGCCCGCGCGGATGTTGCTCACGGCCGCACGCGCAACGCCGTACCAGTCGATACCGTGATGCTGGCGAAAACGTCTATCTTCGACGGCAATGAATGCGGCCTGCAGCTGAGCTGGTACCCGCGTGATCGGCACATTCACCCGCTTCACGGGTGATAGGGGTGCGATGATCGCGCCCGTGCGGTCGAGCAGCATGCCGCCTTCGGTGGGCTGCCACGCCCGTAGCTGTGCGACCGTTGGGCATCCATCGTAGCCGCAGCTGTACCACCACGAGCCGGAGACCGCTAACGTCGAGCTCGCGACCACAATCGTTGCGACAACGCGCTTGGTGCGACTGACGCGTGAGAGCAGCGGCAGTCGCATCGTAAGTTTCGGCAGACGTATCGACGGCCAGCGCCATCGCGACTGCGACTGCGACGAAGGACCGGGGTCGGGTGCTGGATCATTAGCTTTCACGTCCATCGTTGTTTCTCCAGGATCCGGTCTACCGATGTCGCCAGTTCGTCCGTCTACGATCAACACCAACCCGCAGCGCCCGCTTGCGTCTCGCAGTCGCGAGTTTCGGCTGCAGTCGGCGCCACGTTCGACACGCGTCGTACGCCTTTCGGTTGCCTTTGGCCTTGCGCTGGTCGCGATTGTCGCGCTTCCGGCCCACGCCCTCATACGGCCGGAAGCCCGCATTGGTGCCACCGTTCGCCCCCGTACCCGCCAAGGCGCGGTTGCACCCGCGCCGCGCGTGCCGAACGAGCTCGGTCGGGTCCTGATCCTGGAGTGGCATCAGGTCGTCGATGCCGACGGGAGCTACAAGGTTTCCCGGGACCGGTTTCGCGGCGAGCTGAAGGCGCTGTACGACCGCGGCTATGTGCCCATTTCCCTGGCCGAGCTGCTCGACCGGAAGATCGATATTCCGGCTGGTAAGTCACCGGTGTTATTCACCTTTGACGACGCGTCGCCAAGCCAGTTCCGTTATCTGGATCGGGGGGGCAAGCTGGTGATCGATCCGACGAGCGCGATCGGAATCCTGCTGGACTTCCTCAAGGTGCACCCCGACTGGAAGCCAAAGGGACTGTTCTGCGCACTGCCGGCCGCGCAGGCCGGGCACGCCTTCTTTGGTGAGAAGGGGATTGACGGTCAGCTGAGCGCCTGGCGTTTTCCGAAACTGCGCTTTCTGGTTGACCAAGGCTTCGAGCTGTGCAACCACACGCTCTGGCACGCCATGCTGAACAAATACGGCGACGGCGTGGTTCAGGAGCAGTTGGCGCGCGGCGCGCTCGCGATCGATTCGGCGGTGCCGGGCTACCGAATTCGCGGCATGGCGCTGCCCTACGGCATCTGGCCCAAGAATCGCGCGCTCGCCTACGCGGGGAGCTGGTACGACAAGAAGGGAAAGCGTGAGGTTACCTACCGGAACGAAGCCGTCTTCCAAGTGGCAGGGGGGCCGGCGCGCAGTCCGTACGACCCGCAGTTCGATGCGAAGAAGCTGCCGCGCGTTCCATTGCAGGGCGGAACGAAGTTGGTGCCGACGCTCGATGCGATGGACAAGCCTGGGCCGTTGGCGCGCTATGTGTCTGACGGCAATCCGAAAGTGATCGCGAAGCCGTAGTGCGATCTTTTCGCTACGGTTTTCGCTACGGCACGATCGACGCCGACACGATCGAGTCGAGCGCTGGGTACCACTTCTCGAGGTAGCGGTTCCCTTCGCGTACAATGCGCGAGTGATTCGGCTCTTCGCCGTACTCGGCGTTCAGTCGCTCGACGACGTCCATCCCGGCAACAATCCGGCCGATCGGTGCGAACAGGCGCTGCCCATCAAGCTTTCGCGCGTTGTCGCCCGTACTGAAGAACAGCTGCGCCGCGCGGGAATTGGGGCCTGATGCGGCGAAGGCCACGGTGCCGCGAGTGTTGCTGGTGCGCATGGGTTCATCGGGGAAGGTCGCTTCGTTCCACGACGCGTCCACCGCCGGATTGCCGTTGATGCCGAATTGCACGACGAAGCCGGGCACCATGCGAAAGAAGCGCACACCACTGAAGTAGCCGATTGATACGAGTTCGTAAAAGCGGTCGGCGCCGCTCGGCGCCAGCGACCGCTTGACGGCGATCACTACGTCGCCTTTGCTTGTCGTGAACTTCACACGAAACGCATCGGGCGATCGCATGGGCGTCGCCGCCGGCGGCGGAACCATTTTCACTGTCGCCGTCGTCTCGACGGCACTCGACGTCTTCTCCACCGCGCGCGGATCGCCGGTGCAGGCCGTTGCGATGAGCGTCAGCGCGACGGAACTCAGGATCCGGAGTTGCGTGGTGTCCATACTCCAATACTACCTTCGAAACGATTCACCGTCGCGCCGTCGGTCGATTCAGAACTTGTAGTTCCGGAGTGTGGTCAAGGCACTCTCGAGCGCCGCGCGTTGCTGGTCGTTTGGCGAATGCGCCCACAGTGTTTCGTACGCCTCGATCGCCAGCACCAGTGCCTCTTTGTCGTGCTCCGCGGCCGCGAGCGAGGCGGCGTTGTCAGCGAGAGCAGCCTTGGCCAGCAGGTCATCGGGGAAACGCTGCGTTACCTGCACCCAACGAATGGTGCGGTCGCGCTGATTGCCTTCCGTCAGCGCCCACATGTGCCAGGCCCCCCGATTGGCCGGATCGGCGGCGATGGCGCGGTTGGCAAGTTCACCAACCACCTCGGGCCCGCGCCCGGAGAGCCAGTAGGCGTTGGCGAGAATGACCAGTGCGCGGGCGTTGGTCGGTTGTTCGTCGACGATTCGCTCGTACAATGGACCGGCAACCTCCGGCATGTGTAGGAACGGTTCGGCGGCGGCAACGAGGGCGTCGGGCGTGACCAGTTCGCGGAGTTCGTGCAGGCGCTGCATCAGGGCGCCCATGTTGCCGCTGGCTTCGTAGGCGTTGACGGCGTCGGCGAGCGCTGCAGGGAGGTCGAGCAGGGGTGCGATCATGGCGAGGGAAAGTAGCGACTTGGTCGCAGCCCTGATGCTGCGGGATGCGCAGAACGAACTTGGACGTAATACTCAAAGGCGCGGGATAGTGTCGGAAACATTCGGCACTTGCCGCTACGCCTCACAGCTGCTGGTGGTGGTGCAGTGACCTGAGCACGGTCACCACGCACGGAAGATACTCACCCAGCATGACTCGCCGGCGGGGGTGACGGGCAAAAAAGCCCCTCAGCTCTCAGTGACCGGACGCGCGAGTCTTTCGCGCTCCCATTCGCGGTACCGGAAGGCAACGATCGCCTTTCCGGCTGTGCGACGGCACGACAGACACCCGTCCAGATCATTCCGCAATTCCTCGCGCCTTGCGCGCTTCGCGCCCTGTTCAGGGGCTCGGCCTTTCCGGCTCGTGGCTCCCATTGCCACGATGCCCTGCTCCGACCGCAACGGCTCGGGGCCCACGTTCCACACGCAGTTTTCGAATGAACGAACCAAAACGTCCGTCCCGCCGTGGCCGCACCCGGCCCGCGCAGAGCCCCGAGAACGCCGGGGATGACAATCCATATCGGGATGCGCCTGACGCTTCCCCTGCCCCCGCACCGACCGCGCCAGCGTCGCTCCGGGAAACGCCACCGCTAGAGCGAGCAGAGGACGAAGCCCGACCCGCGCGCCCGCCCCGTTCGCCTCGCGGTGAACGAGCGCCTCGTGGAGGTCGATCCCGCGGTGATACCGCGCCACCGATTGAGGAGCCACGAGTCGAACCCGCGCGCGGCGAATCGCCGCGAATTGAGGTGCGGAGCGAGCCAGTTCGCCAAGCCGTTGCGCCACCATTGGCGGCCGAAGACTTCACCGAACGTCTTGAACGCATCGAGCGCCTCGATCGCGCCGATCGTCAGGATCGCCAGGAATTCCCGCCCCGACCGGACCACCAGAACCAGCGTAACGACCGGCCGGACCGCCCAGAACGCCCTGACCGGGGGCGTCGCCATGAGCGCCCGCGTGGTGGCGGCGAACGTGGCGGCAGTGGTGGTGGCGGCGAACGTGGCCCCGATCGGGGTCCGCGCAACGATCGGCCCGAGCGAGGCCCTCGCCCCGAGCAGGGCGAGGCAGCAAACGGAGATCGCGGCTCGCTCCGTCGCAACGGGCGTCGTGGCCGCAACCGGTTCCGTCGCGGTGGTGTTGCCGGTGGTGGTGGAGAGCAGGGTGGCACGACGGAGCCGGTGTTCGAGCGGCCGTCCAACGTCCCGGTCGCGCCCGAAGGCAACGTCACCGGCTGGTTCGATGCTGCCCGGGATGGCGGTTTCCTCCGGCGTCCGGTCAACAGCTACCTCCCCGACCCGGCCGACCCGTTCATCTCGCCCGCGCTGGTTCGTCTCCACCAGCTCCGTCGCGGCGACAAGCTCGAAGTGTCCTTCGGACGCGACCCGCGCGGGCGACAACTTGTCATTGAAGTGCTTTCGCTCAACGACGGCTCGCCTGTCGTTCTCGAGAAGCGCCTCGATTTCAATACCCTCACCGCCAGCTACCCCGACCGGAAGCTCACCCTTGAAACCGGTCGTCCGGCCAAGACGGGTCCGGAACTCACCCGGCGGGCCATCGACTTGATCGCACCCATCGGATATGGACAGCGCGCACTCATCGTCGCCCCGGCCCGCGCCGGCAAGACGACGCTGCTGCAGGCCATCGTCGAAGGGGTCGCTATCAATCATCCGGAAGCGGCACTGCTCGTCCTATTGGTCGACGAGCGTCCGGAAGAAGTGAGCGAAATGGTGACCTGGGGTTATGGCGAGGTGGTCGCGTCAAGCTTTGACATGCCCCCCAAGCGGCACACCGAAGTCGCGGACATGACGCTCGAGCGGGCGCGGCGTCTGGTCGAGCAAGGAAAGGACGTCGTCATCGTTCTGGACTCCATCACCCGCCTGGCCCGGGCGCACAACACCACCGATCGGGGTACGGGACGCACCATGTCCGGCGGTCTCGACGCGACGGCGATGCAAAAGCCAAAAGCCTTCTTTGGTTCGGCGCGCATGATCGCCAAGGAGCACGGTGGTGGCTCGCTTACCATCATCGCCACCGCACTCGTCGAAACGGGTTCGCGGATGGACGACATCATCTTTGAAGAGTTCAAGGGCACCGGCAACTGCGAGATCAAGCTCGATCGTTCGCTGGCTGATCGTCGTATCTTCCCGGCCTTCGACATCGCCATCAGCGGTACGCGTCGTGAAGAGAAGCTCTTCCGCCCCGACCAGCTCGAAAAAGTTCACCTCCTCCGGCGAGGGCTGGCACAGCTGCCACCGCAGGCCAGTATGGAGTGGCTGATCAAGCGGATCGCCGGGACATCCAACAACGACTCACTGCTCGACGGCCTGTAAGTTTTTGCTGTAAGTCTTTGCAGTGAGACACACAGTCAGCCCGCTATCACCAGACACACCGCCCGGAACCTCCAGGCGGTGTGTCTGTTTTTGCAGCCGCCGAGGGCGTAAACCCGACTTCACAAGGCTGATTCCGCATGACCGCTAAAGCCTGAACGACGGCGAACCGATACAACACAGCGAGATCTCCGACCGGGCGACGCCGCCAGGTCTTGCCGCATCCACGGTTCCCATTCCGCGAAGCCAATGTTCCGTACGCTCACTCTGCGCTCGAAAATCCTAGCCCTGCCCCTCGTCGCGGCGCTCGGCTTCATCACGACGATGGGCACGACCTTCGTGCTCGGCATGAAAGCCCAAGACAAGCTGGCGATGATCGAGGGTGGATACGCACCCGCACTCGAGCAGAGCCGCCGTCTCGAGGCCAGACTCGACGGGTACCAGCGCGCGCTTCGTGATGCCGTCGGTGCGAGCGACACGAGTGCCGTTGCTGCGGCGGACACGCTGGTCCGCGCGTTCGCGTTGACCGCGGACAGCTTGGTGAAAAATCCCATCACCAACGACTCAGCCACCGCCATCATCGGCGCTGACTTTGCGGACTACGCCAAGAGCGCCCGCGCGACGACGTTTGGCATGATCACCGGCACCACGGAAGATCTCATGGGCGGCATGCAGGGTGTGAAGTCGAAATATTCGTCGCTCAATAAGAAGCTGGCCGATCAGACCAAGGAGATGGATGCGAGCATCGCGACGGCATACGCGGACGCCCGCACGCTCCAGACGACCACGCGTTGGGTGCTCGCCGTCGTGCTGGTGGTGTCGCTGCTGGCGCTTGGTGTCCTGGCGGTTGGCACGTTGCGCAACATCACCGGCGCGATACAGTCATTGTCGACGGCGGCCGGCGAAATCGCCCGCGGTCGCATCGAGCAGAGCATTGAAATCCACACCAAGGACGAAATCGGCACACTTGCCGACGCGTTCCGCAACATGGTGGAGTATGTGGGTGGTATCGCTCACGCTGCCGATCGCCTGGCATCGGGTGACCTGTCGGCTAAGGTGACGCCGCGCTCCGAGCATGACGTGCTCTCGCGCAACATGAACCGCGCCTCGGAAACGTTGACGGACATCGTTGGCGAAGCGAAGACGCTGATTGAAGCGGCGCGCCGCGGTGAGTTGAACAAGCGTGGCAACCCGGATCGCTTTCAGGGCGCCTACAAGGAGCTCATCGCGGGCACGAACAACATGCTCGACGCCGTCGTGCAGCCGATCACCGAAGCGCAGGACGTGTTGAATCGCGTCGCGAACAAGGATCTGACGGCGCGCATGGAAGGCAACTATCTCGGCGATCATGACGCGATCAAGCAGTCGCTGAACACGGCGATGGAGAACATCGCCGAAGTCTTTGCCTCGCTTACCCAGGCCATCGGTCAGGTGAACGCGGCAGCAAGCGAAATCGGATCCGGCAGTCAGGATCTGGCGAGTGGCGCAGCCGACCAAGCTGGTGCGATCGATCAGGTGTCCAACCGCATCAGGGTCGTTGACGAACGCACGAAGGCGAGTGCAGCGGACGCGAACGAAGCTCGGGCCGCCATGGAGCGCGCCAACACCGATACGGAACAAGGTGTGGAGCGGATGCAGTCGCTGGCCGAAGCGGTTGCTGAGATCAAGAAGTCAGCAGACAGCACGGCCAAGATCGTGAAGACGATCGACGAGATCGCCTTCCAGACAAATCTCCTCGCACTCAACGCCGCGGTCGAAGCGGCACGGGCTGGCGATGCAGGCAAGGGTTTCGCCGTCGTCGCCGACGAAGTGCGCAGCCTCGCGATTCGCGCATCGGAAGCATCACGCAATACGGCGGTGCTCATCGAAGAGTCGGTGCAGAAAGCGGAAGTTGGTGTGAAGCTCAACGAGAGCGTCCGTCGCCGTCTCGAGGAGATCCGCACCGGCGTGCAGCGCGCCGCAACGATGATGACGAACATCGCCGAAGGTGCCCGCGAGCAGGAACGGGAGCTCGCTGAAGTCAGCGGCGCGATGGCGCAGATCAGCACTCTGACGCAACGCACCGCAGCGAATGCCGAAGAGTCGGCGAGTGCCGCCGCAGAACTCAGCGCCCAAGCTGGTGAAATGCACCAGCTGGCGTCGCAGTTCAACGTCGGGCAGTACGACAACGCGCCGGCATCGCATGCCCCTTCCCGTGCACCGACGCAGTCGCAGCGCAAAAGCGCCACTCCGTCAGCGCCGACGCGCTCACGTCGCGGTGCCACCAGCACCAGCGCGCCGGCCAAGAGCTCGCGCCCTGCCAGCAAGCCCCGCGCAGGAAGCCAAGCTTCACGCGCGAGTGCATCGGACGACGTGTTCCCGATGAGTGCTTCAGCCGCGATCCCGTTCGATGATGATGACAACGGGAGCGATGACATTCTCGGGCAGTTCTGAGTGCGGTGCCGCAGCATCGGGCCAACCTGAAGCTGACGGCACAGCTTAACGCTCGCGTTATCCTGAATGAGCGGCGGCGTATTCGTCGAACAGCGTCGCCGCGGCGCGAATGCCGAGTCGGTAGTTCTCGACGCTGATCCACTCATTGGGGGCGTGCGCGTTTTCGCCCGGCAGGCCGAAGCCCATGAGCAGAACGGGAGCGCCGAGGATGCGTTCGAAGTCGCCGACGACGGGGATTGAGCCACCTTCACCGGTGATCACGGGTTCGCGTCCGAACGCCGCGTGGAGTGCGCGTTTGCCGGCTTCGATGATCGGGCCTTTCAGATCGGCGCGCCAGGGGCGTCCACCATGTAGTGCGGTGACCGTCGCCGTGACGCCGGGTGGTGTAACACGCGCGATATGTTCCGACACCAGACGCGCGATTTCATCGGGATCCTGATCACGCACGAGGCGGAAGCTCACCTTCGCCATGGCGATGGCAGGGAGCACGGTTTTGGCACCTTCGCCGATGTAACCGCTGAGCATCCCGTTCACTTCACACGTGGGGCGTGTCCACAGTCGCTCGAGTGTGGTGAAGCCAGGCTCGCCACCCAGCGCGCTGACGCCAACCTCGTGCATGAGCCCTTCGTCGCTGAAGGGGAGCTCGCGCATCTGGGCGCGGACCGCGTCGGGGAACGGACGCACGGTATCGTAGAAGCCGTTGATGGCAATGCGACCAGTGTCGTCGTGCATCGTGGCAAGAATGCGCGCGAGGGCCATCGCCGGATTCACCACGGCGCCACCGTACATCCCCGAATGCAGATCGCCGTTTGCCCCCTGCACATCGATCTGCACGTAGGCCATGCCTCGCAGCGATGACAGAATGCTGGGAATGCCAGGCGCAAACATCGTTGAATCGGAGATGACCACAGCGTCGCAGGCCAGTCGCGTCTTCTCGCGCTCAAGAAACGCTTCGAGGTTCTCACTACCGACTTCCTCCTCGCCCTCGGCCAGTACGATCACGTTGACCGGCAGCGTGCCGCGCACAGCGAGGTGGGCTTCGAGGGCCTTGACGTGCAGATAGAGCTGCCCTTTGTCGTCTACCGACCCGCGCGCATAGATCCGACCATCGCGCACGGTGGGTTCGAACGCAGGCGATGTCCACAGCTCGAGCGGTTCTGCCGGCTGCACGTCGTAGTGGCCGTAGATGAGGAGCGTGGGCGCATTGGGGCCCGCGTTGCGCCACTCGCCGACGACAATCGGATGACCCGGCGTGGGTACGATCTCGGTCGTGAACCCGATGGTTTTGAGAGCGCCGTCAATAAAATGCGCTGCGGCCAGACAATCACCTTTGTGCTCGGAGCGCGCGCTGACGGAGGGGATGCGGAGGAACTCGAACAGCTCGTCCTGCGCGCGGGCGTCGTTGACGGAGCACCAGGCGGCGAGGTCGGACGGGATAGCAGGCGTTGGAGCAGGCATGGTGGGCTCGGGTTGAACCACCCAGTCGTGAGTGGTGAGTTTGAGTTGCGGGTTGTGAGTTAACCAACCACGAAGTGGGAAGTGGTGGGTTTTGGGTTTGAGTTATGAGTGAACTACACTCGAGTGGCGATGATCCGATTGCCGACCACGAGGCCAAGCACGGTTGCCGAGACACCGACGGTGACGCTCAACACGACATAAACAATCGCGCGAAGTGCGCGACCCTGCTCCACCATTGCCACGAACTCGGCGCTGAAGGTCGAGAAGGTCGTGAAGCCGCCACAGAAGCCGATGGTGAGTGCGGCGCGCAGCACGGGGTCGCTGGTCGGCGTGCTGAGAATTCGCGCGAGCAGGCCGATAAGAAACGACCCAGTGACGTTGACCAGAAACGTACTGTACGGAAAGTCGCTGCTCGTGCGCTGCATGCCGAGCGATACCAGATAGCGCGCAACGGTTCCGGCTGCGCCGCCGAGTGCGATGGCCCAGATCATCGACGCCTCATGGGAGTTTGTCGAGGTTGGAGTGATGGCGTGGCACGTCGCGCGCGATGCGGAAGAGCCAGATGCGACGCTGTGTCACTTCGCCGTCATTGCGTTTGAGCGAGATCGTTTCGCCTTGTTTGGTGTTGGCAAACCACGTTCCCACAACGCGCGCCAGACTGTCGCCGTGCGCGTCGGTGTCAAACGTGGCCACAAGTCCGTCGCCCGGGCGCACTTTGTCGTACACGGTGGGCCAGAGATCGTACTGATTCGGACGGCCGCCGAGGTTCATCGCGAAAACAGTCGGCTGATCGGGGAGATGAAACGCCAGCTCCGACGCGTCTTGGTAGCGATCAGCTGCAACCCAACGGTCGACGGTGCCGTCAAGAAAGGGCTCATGACGCGCGCGTTCTACCGCCGCAGCGAGCGAATCCCAGCCGTGGGCACGGGCGATCGGATCCTTGCGGGGCAGGAGTGGCAACACCGGCTTCCACGCCTGCGCGGCAACCACGAGCAACAGGAACGCAGCCAGACCGAGCCCTGCACGCCACGCGCGGGCACGCGCCCAAGTTGCTGTCGAGGTCGCGAGCAGCATCACCGCACCCGGATAGATCAGCGCAGGCCAGTTTGCTTCGACGGAGCGACGCCACGCGCTGACCGCGAAGAAACCCAACGGAACGATTGAAATCAGTGCGATCGCAAATCTTCGGGTGCTATCGTCGGTGAGTTGGGCCGTGTGGCGTGCGCGCCATCCATCGCGCAGGGCGACGTACACCGCCACGACGAGCAGCACAAAGAGTATGGGCGATGCAAGTCCTGCCTGGCCACCAATCAACTCGAGTTCGCGCGAGATGGGATTGCCGCGGGCACTTGGGCCGAAGCCGTGATTGAGTTGAAAGCGGAAGGAAACCCAGTCAGACAGCGCATTCCAGGCGACAACGGGCGCGAAAAGCACGAGCGCGATCAGCGACGCAAGCCAAGGTCCGGGTTCACGGAAGCGGGCGCGCAACGCGGGGTGCACGATGCAGGCGAGCACGAGTCCAGTGGGCAGCAACACGGCCGTGTACTTCGCAATGAACGCGCCGCCGAGTGCAACACCGGCGAGCGTCCACCACGCCGTCGCGCGCCATGATCGCAGCGGCGAGGCGAGTGCCCGTTCGACGCCAAGGAGCGTGACCATGATGGCGGCGAAGAGCGGCGCGTCGGGGGTGGCGAGCACCAGACCGAGTGTCGCAATGGGAAGCAGTGTCATCAGCGCGGCCGCGCGCGCGCCAGCAATGCCCCCGGCGCGTCCACGGCCTGCCAGGAGCCACGCAAAGAGTACGGCGACAATGTGCGTGATAAGCGCTGCGATTGCCGGCCCGGCGCGCACACCGACCGTGGTGTTGCCGAAGATCTTTGTGCCGAGTGTGATGAGGAGGGCGATACCGGGCGGGTGGTCGAAGTAGCCCGCTTCGAGGCGACGGGTCCATTCCCAGTAGTACGTCTCGTCGGGGAGGAGCGGCACGAACGACGCCAACAGGGTGCGGAGTGCGAAGGCCCCGACGATCCAGAGGCCGACGGTGATCCACAGGCCCGTGGAAGAGCCGGTGTCGGCGGAAGTCTTGGGGATACGTTCTGAGTTCACGAGAGCAAGTAAGTTGCCATGGTGTCCAATTGTCTCGCCACCGACTCCCCCCCTCGTAGCCGGCGGATGAACCCAGGGCTGCCGACGGGGTACGTCTGCCGAGAATTCGCTTGTGGGCTGCCGGTCAGCGTTACAGTCGAGCTCGGGCGACGATTAAACCATCACCAAACGGTGACGGGGGGCTGATCGGATCGGGTTGCCCGGCTGGCGGCGTTCGTTCAGCTTGTCAACAGCATTTCCCGTGGCGTGACGGTTACCGGTGGCCCTGACCGTGCGTCTCTAGTTGTGCGTTCCAGTGAGCGCTGCCTTCCATTCATCTCCGACAGGACCGACCTGCATGCGGGTCTTCGCCCCGATTGCCTTAGTACCGATGCGACGCTTCAGCTCAATTGCCTCGCTGCTGGCCCTGACCTTGGCCACAAGCTGTCTCGATCTGAACCCAAACGTACCGGCGTGTACGGTGAGCACCGCGCCGAGTTCGCTGACGTTGTCGGTGAACTCGATCGCGACCGTGGTTGCGACCGCCTTTGACTGTAAGGGTAACTCGATCGCCAGGAAGACGATCTCGTACAGCTCCGCAAACACGGCGGTCGCGACGATCACGATTGCCGGTCAGGTGATCGCCGTTGGCGTCGGACAGACGACAGTTTCCGCAATTGCCGACGGCAAGACGGCGACGATCCCGGTTACCGTCACGCCAGAGACCGCGGCGTCGATTACGGTGAACCCGCCCAGCCAGACGCTCCGACGCGGCGACAGTAGGCAGATGTCGTTTGTCGCGTTCAATGCGGCGCGCAACCCGATCTCCGGTGTGGCTGTCCGTTGGGCGACCGGCAATTCGTCGATCGCCACGATCAGCCAGAACGGTTTGGTCACTGCCCTCACCGCGGGAACCGTGACCGTCACCGCCGATGCCAACAACGTCTTTGGCGCAGCGCAGATTTTCGTCACTGAGCCGGTGATCGGCTCGTGCACGTTGACGCCTAACACGTTCAAGGTCACAACCGGCGCGAGTGTGCAGCCGACGCTGGCGCTCCGGGACACCGCCACCGGCACCTTGCCCTTGCTCGGCAGACCGATCGCCTGGGCGAGCGACAACGAAACCGTGGCAACCGTGACGAACACCGGCTTTGTCACGACCAGACGGGCCGGCAGGGCGAGCATCACGGCCTCGTCGGCCGAGTACCCGGCGGTGACGTGCAGGTCGGCCGTCGAAGCGGTCGACCCGCGCATTGTGCAGGTGGTCTTGCTGCCGCGGACAGGCTCGCTCCGCATCGGCATTCCGCGGAGTCTGTCGGTCGCGCTGCTCGACAGCGTCGGCGCGTCGATTCCGAGCGGTCGCGTTATCACGTGGACGACGAACACACCAACGGTCGCGAGCGTGACGCAGGCTGGCATCGTCACAGGCATCGCACTCGGTACGGCGCGTGTGATCGCGACGTCGGAAGGGGTGGCAGACACGGTCTCCTTCCCTGTCACCAGAATCCCCGTCACCTCGGTCACGGTCTCGCCCTTGCAGGTCACGTTGCAGGAGGGCGGTACGGTGCAGCTCACCCCCACCGTCACTGACTCGGCGGGCACGGTCGTCACGGACCGGCTGGTCGAGTGGCTGACCAGTGATCCATCGAGGGCATCGGTCTCATCAAGTGGTTTTGTTCGAACACTTGTGTCTGGCTCGGTCAACATCTTCGCCACGTCCGAAGGACGGCTCTCGCAGGGCACGTCCATCACGATCCAGCAGATTCCGGCCGACACCATCGTTCTCGCTGTGACCGGATTGACGGTGAAAGTCGGCCCGTTGAATCAGACCGCATTCGCGCTCACGGTGCTCGACCGGAATGGCAACGAGCTGCGCAACCGCAATGTCGTGGTCACCAACAGTGCGCCCGGCGTAGCGAATGTGACGCCGTCCACAACCAACGGTATCGTGGGCGTCTTTGGCATCACGCCGGGCACGGCGGTGCTCAGGCTGCAGGTTGTGAATGCGAACAATCAGAACGAAGGCAAAGCGTCGACCATGACCATCACGGTCACGCCCTAGTAGCGCCGCGGCCTGTCATCAGGTCGTGTGATCGGTAGCTTTCCGGGCGGGGTGGTCTCAATCGAGATCACCCCGCTCGATTTTTCTCTCTGTCTGACTTTCTGATCTGTCTTCTGCCGGAGTTGGTAGTGAGCGCTGAGAAGCCGTCGTTTCTCCGTGGACTGTTCGCCGGTGAGATCACCGAAGAGTTGCTCTTTCCGTATCCAGCGCCGCTGGACGAACGAAATCCGGCGGAAGCGAGGACGGTGCGCACGCTGATCGATTCGTTGAATGCGATGGTCGCATCGGGACTCGTGAATTCGGTGCACATCGACGAGCGCGAGTCCATCGAAGAGCCGATCATTCGCGCCTTCGCGGATGCCGGTTTACTCGCCCTGACCATTCCGAAGGCGTACGGAGGACTCGGTCTCTCTGCGTCCGCATACGCGCGCGTCTTTGGTGCAGTCGCCGCGATCGACCCATCGCTCGCCGTACTGATCGGCGTACACTGCGGCCTTGGCGGAAAAGCGGTCGTCCTCTTTGGCAACGACGAACAGAAAGCGCGCTACCTGCCGATGCTCGCGCGCGGCGAAACGCTTGCAGCGTACGCCCTCACCGAACCGGAAACAGGCTCGGATGCGCAGAACATCGTGTCGCAGGCGCGTCGCGCACCGGACGGTGGCGGCTGGATACTCGATGGGCGCAAACACTGGATCGGCAACGGACATCGCGCCGGAGTGATCGTCACCTTCGCGCAGACGCCAGTGGTGCGCGACGGCGTGACCGTGACACGCCCGACCGCGTTCATCGTCCGCCCGGACATGCCCGGATTTCGCGTTGACGGTACCATTCGCAAACTTGGCATCCGCGGATCGACGCAGGCAGAACTGGTCTTTGAGAACATGTACGTTCCCGACGACCACGTGCTCGGCGAAGTTGGCAAAGGCTTTCGTGTCGCGGTGAACGCGCTGAACGCGGGACGTCTCAGTCTCGCCTCAGGGTGCGCGTCGGCGTGCAAGCGACTCGTCGGCGAAATGATCCGTTACTCGGAAGCGCGCACGCAGTTTGGCGGACCGCTGGCCTCGTTTGAAATCACCCAGCGCAAGATTGCCACGACGGCGTCAGAGACGTACGCCCTCGATGCCATGGTTGGTGCGCTCGCCGCGTCGCTGGACGGCGACGATGTCGACGCCTCGCTCGAGGCTGCGTGCTGCAAGATTTTTGCGAGTGAACTCGTCTGGCGCACCTCGGACGAGATGGTGCAAATCGCCGGTGGACGCGGCTTCGTGAAGCCGTGGCCCTACGAGCGCTATTTGCGCGAAGCGCGCATCAATCGGATCTTTGAGGGCGCGAACGAAGTCCTGCGACTCTTTGTCGGGCTCAATGGAATTCAGGGTCCAGCCGAAGATCTGAAGGAGTTGGCCGGCGCACTCAGGAATCCGTCGCAGCTCGAGAACTGGGTGCTGGTCACGAGCTACGCCGCGCAACGCGTGCGATCGGCCTTTGGAGCGCGTGATAAGTTTTCCGTCACATTGCACCCCAGTCTCAAGGCGCACGCCAGCTTTGTCGAGCGGCATGTGGCTGAACTTGCCCAAGCCACGTCCCGCGCAGTCACGCGACACAAGAAGGAGATTCTGCATCGGCAGTTGGTGGTTGAGCGGCTGGCCGACATGGCGATGGAGCTATACGCGCGTGCGACGACGATTGCGCGGACTCACCGGCTCATCGAAGAGCGCGGCGCGGAACAGTGCGCGCGGGAAATCGCGCTCACCGATCTCTTCTGCCTGCAATCAGGTCGGCGCTTCCGCGCATTACGCATGGAGCTCGAGGGCGGCGCGGGCGAGTTGATGGACGATCTCCGTCGCACGATCGCCACGACCGTTCGCGCTGAGTCAGGGTACGCGAGCGACGATGCACTGCTCGACGTCCCCGTCCCGCCGCTCCCCAAGTGGAGCCTCAATCGCGACGAGCAGGCGCAGGGACAGCAGGAGTAGTCGGGACTAAGACTCGTTCTTCAGCAATCCGAGTCGGAGCGCAAACTTCACGTAGTCGGGCCGATGCGTCAGGCCGAGCTTCTCACCGATGCGTTGCTTGTAGGTGTCGACGGTCTTGGGACTGATGATCAGCTTCTCACCGATTTCCGGTGCCGTGTACCCCTCGGCCACCATCTTGAGCACCACCTGCTCGCGATCGGTGAGCTTTTCGAAGCGCGTGCGCTCTTCGACCGTGCCTTCACGCTTGGCGAGCCCACGCGCGAGTGCGCGAGCCGCCGTTGGTTGCACATAAATGTCGCCCGCCGCCACGGTCCGTACGGCATCGACCAGCTCGCGGTCGGCAACGGACTTGAGCAGATAGCCGCCCGCACCGGCTTCGAGCAGCGCAACGAGATGTTCGTCTTCGGTGTGCATCGTCAGCACCAGCACGCGACGCGTTTCCGGCTCGTCTGGTTCACGCGGACGCTTCGCGTTGAGTTTGCTTAACGCTGACGTGGCCGAAAGCCCGTCCATCTCCGGCATCGACAGGTCCATCACGATGACGTGCGGATTGAGACGCTCGGCTAGCGTCAGCGCGTCTTTGCCGTTGCTCCCCTCCCCGACGACGGTAATGTCCTTGGCCGTTGAGAGAACGGCCTTGAGGCCGACACGAACGATCTGGTGGTCGTCAATCAGTACAACGCGAATCAAGTCGGGGCGCATTGGAGGAATCTGGTGTCCGCAAACGCGATCTGACAACCAGCAGCGCACCATGATCTCAACGACATGACCTACTCGGACGATTCCTTCACCCCATCGAACGCGGACCCGCCCGACTTGAAGATCCTGAACAGATACACAAACTGGGCAGCAGAATCGCCGTGCCGATCGCCAGTGCGCCAGGTGTGAACTTGAGTGTGAGCTTGAGTGTGAGCTTGAGTGTGATGCGCGGTGCGGCGAGTGCGGTGATGGACTGATTAGGGGGCAGCAACCAAGGGAACTGACTCCAGGCCCAACCTCACAGGATGAACGAGGCCTGTGCCGCGGCGGCGAGCCGCGCGAGCTCGAGGAAGATCGCCTCGGTAAAAAAAGCAAAACCTTCGAGCGAAAACGGCATGTCGATCACGGCGCCGGCGAGCTCCATGAACTTGGGCCAGAGCAGACCAAGCTCGAAGGACAACACGGTACCCGATACCGCGCCGACCGCACCGACCGCGAACATGATCGCCGTGCAATTGGCCCACCGCTTGGCGAGTTCCAGCAGGATCGGGTCGCGCGAGCGATACCAGCGCCACTCAGCGATCAGCACCGGCCGTGCCAATGCCGATGACTTCAAGGCCAATGTGGAACCCCAGCGACATCGCCATCTGCGAGCGAGCAAACAGCAAATCATTCATGCGATCGTTCACCCGAGGCGTTCGCGACAGTGCCGCGACATTCGCCGAAACCGATCCGCACGGCGCCTTCGCGTTCCGCGAACGCCGTCATGATCACTTCATCACCGTCTTCGAGAAAGCGACGCACTTCTCCGTTGGGAAGTGTGTACGGCTCCGCGCCGCGCATCGTGAGTTCAAGCATGCAGCCACGGCTCTCGCGCGTGGGGCCGGAGATGGTCCCGCTGCCGAGCAAATCGCCGGGGCGCATGTTGCAACCGCCACTCGCGTGGTGCGTGAGCATCTGCGCAAACGTCCAGTAGAGATGGAGCGCGCTACTTTGCGTCAGTCGCACCGCGGATTGGCCAGCCTCACGCATGCGTGACGTACGAAGCGACACTTCGACGGTGATGGCGAGACCGCCGAGCGCGCGGTCTGATGCACTATCGAGATACGGGAGTGGCGCGGGATCACCGTCTGCCCGCGCGGCAAGCGGTGCACGAAACGGGGCGAGCGCTTCGAGGGTCACCACCCACGGACTGATTGTGCTCGCGAAATTCTTGGCGAGAAACGGGCCGAGTGGTTGGTACTCCCAGCTCTGGATGTCGCGCGCCGACCAGTCGTTCAGCAGACAGAAGCCGAAGAGATGATCGTTGGCGTTCTCCAGCGGGATTGTGTCACCCTGTGCATTGCCACGGCTGACAAACGCGCCGAGTTCGAGTTCGTAGTCGAGTGAACGCGAAGGGCCGACCGAGGGAATTGCATCGTCAGGACCTTTGCGCTGTCCTTGAGGACGTCGAACGGATGCACCGGAGACGACGATTGACGACGAGCGACCGTGATATCCGATGGGCACCCATTTGTAGTTGGGCAACAGCGGGCTATCAGGACGAAACATCGCGCCGACATTCGTGGCGTGATGCACTGACGCGTAGAAGTCCGTGTAGTCGCCGATCTGAGCGGGGAGAAAGAGCTCCGCGGCCGACTGCGCCACGAGTGCGTGTTCCGCGATCTGCTGGTGGTGCACCGGTGCGTCGACCGACAGGAGCGACGAGATGGCCGCGCGGAGCGCAACGCGCGATGCCGAGCCGCAGGCCATCAGTGCGTTGAGCGTTGGCGTTGCGCAGGCGACCGCAGCGTCCCGCATGGCAGCGACGTCGCCCGCAATGAGAGCGGCCGCAATACACGCTGGCAGATCGAGAATGTAGTCACCGATTGCCACACCGACTCGTGGCGTTTCTGCGGTGCCTGCTCTCCGAAATACGCCGAACGGCAGATTCTGAATAGGGAACGGGCACTCGACGATGTTCGCGCTTAAGACCCAGCTGCGCAGCGCAGGGTTGACGGTGGGGTCGGCGACGCGAGCGATACTGGCGCTGTTCACGTTGTCCGTCACATGAAACCCAAGGGTCGCGCTTCGTTGACAGGCTCCGAGAAGGAGCACGAGCCGAAACTCACGAGCACCCGTTCGCGCACGCGCTGCAACAGCGCACGATCAAAGAGGCGCGCACCATCCGCCCCCCGCCAGACAATACTGTGTTCGTTCAACTCGAGATTCCCTGCGTCCTGCTCTGAGAGAAGTTGCATGGCCTGGTCGTGCGATCCGCCTGCGGCGATGTGCGCCGCCGTGAGAAACACATTGATGAAGCCGAACATCCGACTGACCGGCGGCTGTACGTCGTACGTGAGCCGATACGTGCCGCACATTGGGTGATGCAGCCCGGCCGTCGCCTTCGCTGCCACGTTAGTCTCAACACATGCCGCCAGAAAGCGCACCACCGACTCGGCAGACGGGAAAGCGTCGGGGGTCACGCCGCCGGTCCGCAGCTTCGCGCGTCGGCTGGTGCGCCCGATCGCATCGATGATCGCCCGCGGGTCGGGAGTGAGTGGAACCTCGATGTACGTCGTCAGGTCGGCAGGAATGGCGGCATCAATCCGCCCGATATCGTCGACGGATGCTGCTTTGACCTCGTACGAGTCGACCAGAGCGCCGACTTCGTCGAAGCAGACGCGGTGTCGTTCGTTGAATGCCGTAATCGCATCCAGATCGGAGACTACGTCGCCACTGCCCACGGCCGTCAGTCGCCACGGAATCGCACCTGCGTCGCGCGGCAGGAAAACGTCGGCCTGTTGTGAGAAGTCAGCAAGCAGGTTCGCTGGACAGACGAAGCGGCCGAGTAACCAGGCAGCGCCACCGCCGCGATAGTTCGCGTAATTGCGGACGGCGGTGAGGAGTGAAACGGATGCGGGCGGATAGAGCCCTGCGTAGTCCACGATCGCTTCAAGGAAGAGACGCGTGGCACGCTCGGTGATTGGCAGAGAACGGACTGGCATGACGGTCGCCTGTGTTACAACCCTTCGAAATCGAGGGCCAGATCAAGGGCGGGGGCCGAATGTGTCAGCGCCCCAATGGAGATTCGATCAACACCGGTTTCGGCGATCTGACGCACGTGGTCGAGCGTCACACCACCAGAGGCTTCGGTGATCGCGCGCCCATTTGCCCGGCTCACCGCGTCTCGAAGCATCTCCACCGACATGTTGTCGAGCAGCAGCCAATCTGCACCGGCGGCAAGCGCCGCGTCCACCTGTAGGAGCGTATCGCACTCGACCTGAATGGGCGTGCCGGGCGCCGCGAGACCACGCGAGCGAGAGACGGCCGCGGCGATGTCGCCGTTGATGGCGGCGAGATGATTGTCTTTGATCAACACGCCGCTGCGCAGATCGAGACGGTGGTTCCGCCCGCCACCGGCACGGACAGCGTACTTCTCGAGCTTGCGCCACCCCGGTGTGGTTTTACGCGTGTCGAGCACCTGCGCGTTCGTGCCGCGAATCTGTGCAACGAAGCGCGCGGTCAGGGTCGCGATCCCGGAAAGATGCTGGAGGTAGTTCAGCGCGACGCGTTCGGCGGACAGTATGCCGCGTGCGTGTCCCGTGAGGTGCAGCAGTACATCGCCGGCATCGACCTGCGCGCCGTCTTCCGCATCGATGCGAATGGTGATGTTGGGATCAAGCTGACGAAACGCTTCAATCGCGAGCGGAATTCCGGCAATGACACCGTCTTTGCGCGCCACGATGGTGCTCCGCACATGGCGCGTGGAAACGACGGTGGCGAGGGTCGAGACGTCGTTGAACGCTTCGTCTTCTTCGAGCGCATTGCGGACATGCGCCGACGTTGCTTCCGGCGACAGCGGAAACTGGAGAGCGGACGCACACACCGCCGACGTGTCGAGCGGCGTGATGGTGCGACGCTTGATCGACTCGAATCCATGCGCGGGCGTCGCGCGCAGCGGTGGGTGGTAATCGCTCATTCGCCGGGATCCTCGGGGCCAAAGGGATTGTGCACAGGGGTACCGCCAATCGCGACCATGCGCTCGATCGCAGTCCGGGCGCGTGCGGCGACCGCTTCGGGCACGGTAATGCGGAACTGATCGTACAACAACGCGTCGCGCACCTTGGGCAGCGTGGTCACCTTCATGTACGCGCACGATGCCCGATCGTTCGCGGCGATGAAATGCTTGGACGGATTCTCGCGACGGAGGCGATGCAGAATGCCGATTTCGGTCGCCACGATGAAGGTGTCCTTCGGCGACTGCGACGGCCGCTTGATCATCCCTTCCGTGGAGAGAATGTGTGCACCGTTCGGATCGACTGCGCCGGCTGAAATTGCTTCAACCACCGACGTCGCGCAGCCGCACTCGGGGTGTATGAGAAACTCGGCACCCGGATGTTGGGCGCGTGTGCGCGTGATGTGCTCGGGATCAATGCCCGCGTGCACATGGCACTCGCCCATCCACACGTGAATGTTCGTGCGTCCCGTCAGGCGGCGGACGTGTGCGCCCAGAAACATGTCGGGGAGAAAAAGGATCTCCCTGTCGGCCGGAATCGCGTTTATCACTTCGACCGCATTGCCGGACGTGCAGCAGTAGTCGCTCTCCGCCTTCACGTCGGCCGTGGTGTTCACATACGCGACCACGATGGCACCGGGATGCTCCGCCTTCCACGCCCGCAGCTGATCGGCGTCGATCGTGCTCGCGAGCGAACAGCCAGCGGCGAGGTCGGGAAGGAGCACCGTCTTTGTTGGCGACAGAATCGCCGCCGTCTCCGCCATGAAGTGCACGCCGCAAAACACGATCACGTCGGCGTCGGTGCGCGCTGCTTCGCGCGACAGGCCGAGTGAGTCGCCGACGAAGTGTGCGACATCCTGAACTTCGGGACGTTCGTAGTTGTGCGCGAGGATGACCGCGTTGCGACTGGCGGCGAGGGCGCGGATTTCCGATGCGAGCGCGGGATCGTAGTGCGCTTCAAGAATCGTCATGAATGGCTCGAAGTAAGGCTCAAAGCGTGGATCGAGGAGAGAACCGCCAACAACTCACCAGGTGATGTGACGCCCTTGCCACTTGCGGCGCGCCTTCGGAAAATCGCTCCGGAAGTGCCCCCCACGCGACTCCTTGCGCATTAGTGCTGCCTCAACCACAAGCGTTGCCGTGGTGTGGAGGTTCCGTTCCTCAGTCGCTCCTGGCGCCAGCCGTTCGCCAATGTGCTCGAGTTGCGCGAGGCAGCGTCGGAGACCGGGCGCGGTGCGGGCAATGGACGCGTAGTCCCACATCAGCTGCCGAATTTCATCG
>Ga0105049_10000413_pt1 | contig 46444 bp, 36 predicted proteins | sample MAT06_FD_78087 | JGI IMG/M metagenome (GOLD analysis project Ga0105049, IMG submission 78087) | Freshwater microbial communities from Lake Fryxell liftoff mats and glacier meltwater in Antarctica - MAT-06 | ecosystem: Environmental > Aquatic > Freshwater > Ice > Liftoff microbial mat | place...
ACATGTATGGAATAACCCGCTTCAAGCCACCTCAACTGCTCTAGGGATTCTGCCAACTCCAGCGGCGATGGTTGGAGAGTGCAAATGTGTCGAAGCACCTCCGCGTTAAACGCATAAAGTCCGACGTGCTTGAAAAAACTATGCTGACTAAGTCGCTCTTCTGATTTGACGCCTTTCAAAAAAGGAATGGGAAGGCGACTGAAATAAATCGCTCGACCTATAGGATTAAAAATCACTTTTACCTTATTCGGATCATCGAGCACTTCAAGTGTTTGAATTCGAATGGCTAGCGTAGCAATCTCTACTCCCTTTCGTTCCAGAAGCATACACAGCGATTCGAGCTGACCGGGATCCACAAACGGCTCGTCGCCCTGAATATTGATCACCGCATCGGCGCCACCTTCGAGCAAATTCAACGCTTCAAGACAACGGTCTGTGCCGCTCGGATGATCGGGCGCGGTCATTACTGCCTTACCACCATGCTCTAATACATGCTGAAAAATCCGCTCATCATCCGTCGCCACAACTACATCGGCAAGCAAAAGACATTTGCGCGCCTGCTGTACAACCCGCATCACCATGGACATGCCGCCAATTTCCACCAGAGGTTTACCCGGGAAACGTGTGCTGCCGTAGCGTGCTGGAATTATGCCTACTATTCTCAAGATTCCCCTAAGGTAAGGGTGTATTGGACTACGATCAGCCGTCCGGCTTCGAGGGCTAATGGCCGAATGGAATACTCTCGGTTAAGAAGGTTACTTACCACGATTGCCGCTTTGTGCTTTTCCGTGATTTGCCAACCAGCACGAGCATCAAGAATAAAATCTCCTTTTGTATGATTCTTTCGCCAGCGACGAATGCCCGGATTAAACACGGTAGGTAACTCCTCTTCCAATTCTTCGAAGGCACTATCGATGTTTTGCATGTGACTGTTCGATCTAAAACTTCCGCCAAGAGTCCACTTTTTCCAGGATGCACCAATGTCCCCTCTCACTAGATGTTGCATCCTATACTTGAGAATGTTGTTTGATGGATCTGAACTTGTATTCTGAAACGTAGCTTCTGCAAAGCGGCTCAGAATAAATGGATTTCCGGGCTGTGCAGGTGTGCGTCCGTAGATTAAATCAGGAGTAAGACTGACTGGCTTCGTGTAGGTATATCCGGCGAGCATCTGAATACCCACGGTTCCAATGTTTCCTTCACCCATTACGGAACAATCGACACCTTGAACGCGCGCGCGGCCAGTATTTATGCTCTTGAACCCTAAGCCGAAATTGTTAGAGAATGAGGGATTCGGATCCCACTGTCCGAAGGTGAATTCGATGAAGTTGTCGAACTCTTGCTGGAACACCGCCACATCGAATAGGCCTTTGAAATTGGAAATGCGAAACCCTTGCTTGATTCCAAATTCGGCACTCCAGGAAGATTCCGATTGAATCTGCGGATTGGCGAAGATTTTAATTGCTCCGAGCGAGGTAATGATAAATTTCTCAGCAATACTCGGAAACCGATATCCTTGTCCGAAAGAGCTTCTCAACCAAGTGGCCCTTGCCGCTTTGAAATTGACACCTGCCCGAAATACTGGGCGCCCTTCCTTTTCATTATTGATATTAAACTGCTCGTAGCGCGCTCCCGCGCTGACATTCCACCGAGTTCCAAATTTTTTATCCAACTGAAGATATGCTCCAGTGTTGCCGGCGTTATTCTTTCCATCTTCATTGCCCCCGGAAAACAATTCGCCGCGCGCGTTAGTGGTGATGGACACTAAACCAAACGTAGAGGTCAGACCTTTTAATCCAAGCGAATCCCATTGCTGCTGATATTGATATTCGGCAAAATACACATCGCTGAAATTGCCCTGATTGTTGTCGTTCTCATTGTCCAGACTTTGCCAACGGGTGCTCAAAGAATGTCTTGCTCCTTGGCGGTAATAGGTCACAAATGGATCTATCGTGTACAGTTGCTGAATGGTTCTAGTAGCAGCGCCGTCGTATGCCCCATACAATCCGGTGCTGTCATTTGCCCATATCAGTGTGGCCAATGATTCACTATCAGAAAAGTTGCCATTGATTCCGTAGCTCAGGCCTTTTACTCGTTCGCTATTTCTTCTGAGATTCAATGTCAATCGGGCGCGATACTCCGCTGAAAAACGATTTGCATTAAACGGAGAATAGCCCCTCGGAAAACCTCCATCAGGGCCTGCAATTGGTCCAAGGTGCCCATCATCCGCTTGAATGCTTGCACCCACCACAAGGTCCACTTCTTTCAATTTCTGCGCATGCAAAAACAATAGTCCAGACCTCATCGGAGTGCCTTCCCAATACTTGGCTTCGCTTCGCTCAGGATCACTGTACGCCCCGTGGTAAAGTGTGAGTCGCGTGCGCGGCTCCACGGTGGGGTATGCAGTGCGGAAATTGATTACTCCGCTCAATGCAGAACTTCCATAAAGCACGCTGCTCGCCCCTTTGATGATTTCGACCTGCGACACATTTTCAATCGGCAAAAAACCCCAGCTTAGTCTGCCTGCATCTCCGCTTAACACCGGGATATCATCTACCAAAACTTGTACTCGGCTACCCGCGCCAAAACTGTATCCGCTGCCGCTGCGGATTTGAGGCTCTCCATCCACTATTGAAACGCCCGGAACTTGTTGAAGCCCCTCCTCGATATTGACAATGTTTTTATCTTGAATAAGAGAAGGCTGCAATACTTCCATACTCACCGTTACCTCACTCAGATTCTGCTCGTATTTACCCGCCGAAACAACCACAATGCCGAGCTGTTCTACTGCCGATTCAAGGGCGACATCCAGATTGAGTTTTTCTCCTTCCTTTAAGGAGATTTCACGCTTGACCTCTTTGTAGGCGGTCATTCGAAAAGTGAGGGTATGAGCGCCCGCTTGAAGCGATAATTGGTAGTTTCCTTCAAGATCCGTAACCGTTCCTGACCGACCCTCAGCGGTGAGCACGGCGCCTACCAATGGTTCGTTGGTTTGCCTATCTGTAATGCGGCCGTATACAGCCGGATTCTGAGCAGAAGTAATACTCCCTGCACTCAGCAGGAAGAATAGAAGCGCAAGACGTAAAGTCACTTGGTGATAGATGGTTTCCTGCAAGGATAAGGAAAAATAGGCAAGACCCCTCGCGTCCACGCCCTTGCATTGGTTATTGATCACAGGTAGTTGACAACCCACACACCTTTCCTATCTTTTTGAGTGTAAAGCGCTTAGTTTTACTCAAACCTTTAACAACTGCTACTATGAATACACGCATGCTCATCGCCGCGCTGATCGGCGCAATTGCTTCCTTTCTACTTGGATGGGTCGTATTTGGAATGCTACTCAATCCCTACTACGAGGCCAATGCTGTAAACTATGTCGGACTCTACCGCTCGGGTTCAGACATGAGACTCTATGGTATTTTTCTGTCTCAATTGGCCATGTCCGGATTACTTGCCTTCGTGTTCAGTCGTTGGTCGAGCGTACGCACATTTGGCACAGGCCTCGCTGGAGGAATCATCATTGGTGGGTTGATCGCGCTTTACATTGACCTCAACATGTGGTCATCGATGAACCTTTACCCTGCTAAAGTTTTTGCCGTAGATGTGATTGTTAGCACAGCCTTTACCGGATTAATCGGGGGGGTGGTAGCGGTGGTGCTTGGCTGGAAAAAATCCGCTTGAGACTCAGTGCCGGAAATGGCGCACACCAGTCATGTACATGGCCACTGTATTCGCATTGCAGTAATCAATGGATAGTTTATCCTTAATGGATCCACCGGGCTGAACAACGGCGGTGATCCCTGCTTCCCGTGCTATCTCCACACAATCTGGAAAGGGGAAAAAGGCATCACTTGCCATGGCTGCCCCGGTGAGATTGAACCCAAACGACTGCGCCTTGGCGATAGCTTGGCGAAGGGCGTCCACGCGTGAAGTCTGCCCCGTTCCACTAGCGAGGAGCTGTCCGTTTTTGGCAATCACAATCGTGTTGCTTTTAGTGTGCTTCACCAATTTGTTTGCAAAGATCAAATCGTCCATCTGGGCAGGAGAAGCCTGAAGGCTTGTGACTAGTTTGAGATCTTCTGTTCGCTCCGTGCGACTGTCTTTGTCCTGCATCAAATAACCATTCAGGAGCGTGCGCATTTGCGTGCGAGGTAAGGTGGCTTCCTTCCGGCGCAGAATGATTCTGTTGGGTTTTTCGGTGAGTACTTCGAGGGCTTCAGGTTCATAGCCTGGGGCAATTACCACCTCGCAGAATAAATCGCGAATGAGCAATGTGGCTTCATGGGTTATCACGTGATTGCAGATCAGTATTCCACCGAACGCGGATGTAGGGTCGCCTGCCAGAGCTGCCGCATACGCTTCCTCCACCGAATTGCGCGTAGCGACTCCGCACGCGTTGTTATGCTTGAGAATTGCGAAAGTGGGTGATGTGGGATCGAACTCATCGATAAGTGCTATTGCAGCATCTACGTCGAGGAGATTGTTGTACGAAAGCTCCTTCCCATTGAGTTTATCAAACAAAGCGTCGAGGTCACCAAAATAAAAACCGCGCTGATGTGGATTCTCGCCATATCTCAATGTCTGGCTACGATGCTCACTGATCTTGAGCGCACCCGTTTCTTCACCTAGGAACCACGAGTAAATTTTGGAATCGTAATGCGAAGACACGTCAAAAGCCTTGCGCGCAAGGAGTCGGCGTTCCGCAAGGTCGGTTGTTGGAGTATTTCGGGAAAGAATTTCATTCAAGTCGGCGTAGGCTTCGCGAGAAGGAATAATCACGACGTCCTGAAAATTCTTGGCTGCTCCGCGAATCAGGGATATCCCGCCGATGTCAATTTTTTCAATAATCTCATCTTCTGAAGCATTGGATGCCACTGTGTCTTCAAAAGGATACAAATCCACGACTACAAGATCGATGGATTTGATCGCATATTCCTCCACTTGTTTCTTATCGCCGGCATCGTCGCGTCTCCAAAGAATACCGCCAAAAACGCCGGGGTGCAAGGTCTTCACCCGCCCGCCCAATATCGAAGGGTAGCCAGTCAATTCCTCCACAGGAACTACAGGAATTCCTAATTTCTCAATAAAATCCTGTGTGCCACCGGTGCTGTACAACGCCACATTCAACGCGTGCAGTCTTTTTACGAGAGGCGCCAGACCATCCTTGTGAAACACAGAAATAAGCGCGGAGGAAATCGTTCTATTCAAAGCCGTGAGAATTGAGACCGCGAAGGTAGACTTAGCTAGGAGAAACTAAAATGGAAGAAATTCACATCATTTCTCGACTGCCTTCTTCTTATCCCAATCAACGAAATGGGTATAGCCTATACGGACTACAAAATCCATGTGCTGTTTTTGAATTTCCTTTTGAATTAAATAGCCAAACTCGACGACATTACGCTTGTCGATTTTGCGCTCTAGAGCTGTTTGAAAACGCCAGTCCGACAGTCCGAAACCCAATCCATCGCTGAAGAGCTCAAATGCCGCACTGAGATCTGTTTTTTTTATCGCGCCGTACTTGACGCTGAACTTTAATCGATTCGTATTCCGGAGGTCCACATCGCCTTCGCGGTTTTGCACCACTCCGGTGAATTGCCGGCGAGCCAACATTCCAAACGTGAATTCTCCCAAATCTTGTTTTAATGCAACTCCAAGCGAAAATCGATTTCGCGACTCGTACCAAGTCTTCTCTCGGCGTCCGCCGAGGCGTATTTCAGCCCGAACCGAAAGTAGGTCCGAGAATCCTCTGTTCACTCCGATGTCTGAGAAAAATCCACTAACCTGACTCAAATTTTCATTGATTCGCACCTCAGGAGCCACATAAAAATCGAGCTTCTTACCGATGTCTGCTTCCATTTTCCCGGACATCCAGAGACCGGCATCACGCGTGGTCTGACCCCGCAAAATCCAGGAACTCAGCAGCAAAACGAAAAGCAGCGAGAACTTATGGAAGATCATAGACCGTTAAATCTTCTACTTCGATAATTTCTTTCCGGTCAGTAATTTCTACTTCGCGTTTGACCACCATACGCTCAGGGTCCACGCCCACTTGCCCGGTCGTATCGCGACTGTAGAGGTACACTGTATACTTTCCTTCGCGCAAATTCAAAAACTCATATTCTCCTTCAAAGTTGGTCCACGCCCGGTCTCCAGGAGAAACTTCATCCCCGTAGATAATGTACACATCTTGATCCGCTGCCACGGAGGTGTATTGGGCAGTGGCAGGATTGGTCAGTACCAAACGAACCTGTCGAAACACTTTACCTTTAATTGAGGCCAATCCCCCTGCTCCGGGATCCTTTTTGCACCCATAGAATACGGATGCAAATAAAAAAATAAGACATAAATACAGGTATCTGCTGCTCATGCTGCGTGTGAGATTTCTAAAGTTTCCGAAGGCCATGCAATAATACCACGAACAACGAGAAGAACAGAAGCGGACTACCTGCGCTGGAAACACAGCAATATTAAGAACGACGCAAGGAGCCTATTTCAAATTGTGGTAAACTGCCTGAACATCTTCATCCTCTTCAATGCGCTCAATGAGCTCAAGGATTTCATCCATCTGCTCTTCCGTAATCTCCGCAAAGGAATTGGGAATACGCTCCAGACCGACCTTATTGGTGGTGATGCCTTTGTCCTCGAGAGCCTTCATCATATTTCCGAAATCGGCGTATGCGGTGTGCAATACAATATCACCTTCGTCCTTTTCAATATGATCTAACCCGGCATCAATCAATTCCAACTCGAGTGTATCGATATCAGGTACCTGATTTGCTGGAATCCGAAACACACCTTTGCGTTCAAAAATAAATCCCAGAGAGCCTGAATTCCCCATGGCACCTCCGGCCCGGTTGAAATACATCCGGATGTTGGCAACGGTGCGCGTGGGGTTGTCGGTAGCTGTTTCTACTAGAATCGGCACTCCGTAAGGCCCGTAACCTTCATATACCACCTCTTCAAAAGTACTCGAATCCTTGCTCACAGCCCGCTTGATGGCTGCGTCTACACGCTCCTTGGGCATGTTGACACCCTTGGCATTGGCCACTGCTTGACGAAGACGCGGATTGTATGAAGGATCCATTCCGCCCGCTTTCACGGCCATAGCAATCTCTCTCCCGATTCGGGTAAATGCCTTCGCCATCTTGTCGTAGCGGGCAAACATTTTGTGTTTTCTCGTTTCGAAAGTCCTTCCCATGATAGTGGAATTTTACCCTGCAAACCTACTCATTCAGAAGCGTCCTGCGAAGGATCATCTACATCCGCCTTGCTGCTTACCTTTGGATCATAACATGTTTCTTGAGAATACCATCAATCGGGGAAGACGTCAGGGGTGGATCGAAGTGATCTGCGGCTCTATGTTTTCCGGTAAAACAGAAGAGTTGATTCGTCGTTTACGGCGGGCCGAATTCGCCCGCATGAAGGTTGAGATTTTCAAACCTGGCGTGGATATCCGATATAGCGAGGAAAACGTGGTAAGTCACGACGAGAGTACGATCCGATCAACTCCGGTAACTCATTCCTCCCAGATTCTTTTGCTGGCAAGCGACGTAGAAGTGATTGGAATTGACGAAGCACAATTCTTTGATGATGGACTTCCGGAGGTATGCAATCAACTCGCGAACATGGGCATCCGAGTCATTGTTGCAGGACTTGATATGGACTTTCAGGGAAGACCTTTCGGACCTATTCCGCACCTTCTTGCGATAGCAGAATTTGTAACCAAGGTGCACGCCATTTGCGTGGAAACAGGCAATCTTGCGCAATACTCATTCCGAACCATAGACGGCGACACTATAGTGCAGCTCGGAGAAAAGGAAAGTTACGTGCCGCTCTCCAGAGAAGCCTTTTACAGAGCGATGGAAGCGCGAAAGAAAAAGTCCGTTTCACCTGAAACACGTTCAGATTAAGTGAAACATTCTGGATACTCATATCATGAAATTGCTGAAATTACTCAAGGTGATATCCTTCAGTCTGGAGGCCATTTCGTATATCAGATCGTGACTGATTCACGCCATCTGAATCAAACAGAAGGAGCCCTTTTCGCGGCTATCAAGGGAGATCGGCATAATGGACACCGCTACCTCAGCGAGGTCTATCAGCAGGGAGTGCGTTGCTTTCTGGTAAGTGAGAATATTGACCTTGACGAATTTCCTGGAGCTACTTTCATTCAGGTTGAAAACACCTTGCGCGCGATGCAACTCATCGCAGCCCATCACCGCTCGCGGTTTTCGATTCCGGTTGTGGGCATTACAGGAAGCAATGGAAAAACAGTTGTTAAAGAATGGCTCAACCTATTGCTGGCAGATGATTTTGTAATAGCCCGTAGTCCCCGGAGCTATAATTCTCAAATAGGAGTAGCACTTTCCGTGATGACACTTGAGCCTTCGCACACGCTTGGAATATTTGAAGCCGGTATTTCGGAGCCAGGTGAAATGCAGTGGCTGGAACCGATGATTCGCCCGACGATTGGCGTGCTCACTACGATCGGATCAGCGCACATCGAGCACTTCTCTGGTTCCGCTGAAATAGCTTCAGAGAAATGCCTTCTTTTTACTTCCTGTTCGAAAATTATTTACCCGGCTGATCAGAAAGATCCTGCCAATGTATTGGAAAATCCCCCTTTTGAGACTATTGAGAAGTTCACGTGGGGAAACGCTGCTGAAGCAGATGTGCGTATAGGATCGATCACACGCAATACGGCCGATACGTTGATCAACCTTATTTGGCAAAATCAGCATTACACATTCAGCGTTCCTTTTATCGACTCGGCTTCTATAGAAAATGTGATCACCTGCTTCACAACACTCGTTGCTTTAGGCATCGATGCGCGCGAGGTGGTGGATAAAATGGTTCGGCTGGAAACTGTCTCTATGCGAATGGAGATACTGGCAGGCATCGAGGGTTCAGTAATCATCAATGATTCATGGAGCTCAGACCTCGAATCGCTGCGCATTGCGCTTGACGTGGCCAATGTAAATGCGCAAAAACGTCCATTGACCGTTATACTTTCTGATATCCCTCAAACTGGAATGAGCACTGCGGCGCTTTATGACCGAGTTCATCAGTTGATACAGGGACATGGTGTAAAACGAATGATAGGGATCGGACCGAACATTCATTCAGCCCGACATATTTTTGATTTACCTGCACTTTTTTATCCCGACACAGATGCCTTTCTCCGCGAAGCCACCACGAAGTCCTTTGCAGGTCAGGCGATTCTGGTGAAAGGCGCACGTGTATTTCAATTTGAGCGCATCGTGCATGAATTGGAAGAAAAGTCGCACGAGACCGTTCTTGAAATTAATCTGGGTTCGCTTTCGAACAATTTGAATGCGTTTCGATCAATGCTCCATCCTTCCACGCGCATTATGGTGATGGTAAAAGCATTTGGGTACGGAAGCGGGTCGAAAGAAGTGTCGGGTCTACTTGAATTCAACAAAGTAGATTATCTCGCGGTAGCCTATGTAGACGAAGGAATTGCGCTACGACAGGCAGGAATTTCGCTTCCCATCATGGTGATGAACCCGGGCAGCGGAAGCCTTTCTGTAATGCTCCGACATCGTCTGGAACCTGAAATTTACAGTTTCAGAATGTTGAGGCAATTGATTACCGCATTGGGGCAAAGTGGCATCACAAACCCTTACCCCATCCACCTAGAGATTGACACAGGCATGCACCGGTTGGGCTTTTTAAATGCAGAAATTATTGAATTATTGACGGAACTTGAGCGCGCTCCCCAGCTTCAGATCGCCTCAGTGTTCACCCATCTTGCAGCCTCCGAGCGGCCAGAGCACGACTCATTCACGCATTCGCAATTGGCTCAATTCACCCACATCTGCTCACAGATTTCAATGCGCAGAAAGGAGTCTTATCTGCGGCATGCGTTGAATACTGGAGGTATCGAACGCTTCCCAGAGTACCAGTTGGATATGGTTCGACTTGGCGTTGGGTTGTATGGAGTATCCTCATCGAGCACATCTGCTCATTTGCTTCAGCCGGTAATGCGACTGCGCACGCTCATTTCACAAATCAAAACAATACACGCGGGCGACAGTGTCGGATACGGTCGATCTTTCATTGCCAGCGACACTATGCGCATTGGCATCATTCCGCTAGGTTATGCGGATGGTGTGAGAAGAGTGCTGAGCAATGGCGCCGGAAAGATGTCCGTGCGAGGTCAGCGCGCTCCGGTAGTTGGGCGGGTGTGTATGGATATGACGATGATTGACCTTACTCACATTCGATGTGAAGAAGGAGATGAAGTGGAGGTATTCGGACACGATATCACCTTGGATGAATTCTCCAAATGGAATGAGACTATAGCCTATGAAATACTGACCACTGTAGGTCAGCGAGTGCGAAGAGTTTACACCAGCGAATAACTCAGAGACCGCAAAAATGAACTAGCTTCAGAATCAGTGCACCCATCAATCCGCTCACCGGAATGGTGAGAATCCACGCCCAAATAAGATTAATCGTAACGCCCCAGCGAACTGCAGAGAGTCGTTTCGTAGCGCCAACTCCGATGATGGATCCGGTAATTGTGTGCGTAGTACTTACAGGAATTTTCAAGGCTTCGGTAACAAAAAGCGTAACTGCTCCTGCCGTTTCAGCGGCTACTCCTTCGAATGGGGTCACCTTGGTAATCTTAGTGCCCATCGTCTTCACGATTTTCCATCCTCCACTCATCGTGCCCACTGCAATTGCAGCGTAGCATGACAGCGGCACCCACACAGGCATCTGTTCAAAATCGGTAATGCTTCCGCTGGCAATAAGTGCAGCGGTGATAATACCCATCACTTTCTGGGCATCATTGCCACCATGACCTATGCTGAATGCGGCAGAGGAAACCAATTGAAGTCGCTTAAACCACGCATTCGCTCTGCTTGTATTCAGGCTTGACAGGTAGAAGGTGAATATGGCCATGATCAGAATCACAAAAGTCAACAGAATCCACTTGAAGTTTTTTCCATAGAATATCACTTTCATCAGATACGAATCATAATAAGTCGTGAGCTTCTCTGGATCGGTTTCCAAATTCAAATAAAGTAGTGACAACCCCACCATAATGACCACAGAAGAAATCACCTTGGGCAATGGCCCCTTCTTGAATGAATGCAGAAACCAAAGTGAAATAATAAAAGCCATAATCATACCTATCAGCGGCGCTAACACAATGAAGCTAGCCGTTTTTAGCACAGGCTCCGCGTTCACTGCATCGAAACCTGTACTTCCAATAGCAGCGCCTGCAAATCCACCGATGAGCGTATGTGAAGACGAAGATGGTATTCCGAACCACCAGGTGACAAGGTTCCAGATAATGGCTGCAATAAGGCCAGATAAGATGACCGGCAACGTAATGTATTCTTGAACGACGGTCTTTGCTATGGTATTGGCAACGCCATGATCTTTAAAAATAAAGAAGGCTACGAAATTGAACAATGCCGCCCAGAGTACTGCCTGAAATGGCGTAAGCACTTTGGTAGAAACAATAGTTGCAATGGAATTCGCTGCATCATGGAAGCCATTGATGAAGTCAAAAACCAGCGCGAGAATGATGACAATTACGAGTAAACTGAGCATCCCGCGGTGTTATGAGTTTTTGACGAGAATGGTTTCAATGACATTGGCCACGTCTTCGCATTTATCCGTGGCGGTTTCCATGTTGGAAAGGACTTCCTTTTCCTTTATCAAGGCAATAGCGTCTGTTTCCTCTGCGAACAAGCGGGCAATGGCCTCTTCAAACACGTCATCCGCGTGATTCTCAAGCGAATTGATTCGCACCACGGCTTCGCGTATAATTTCAGGATGGCGCAGATTTTCAAGTGAATTCACCGCTGCTTCAATTTCGTTTGTCAGTTGAAGAATAATGTCCGCCATTTTCTTCATGCTGCTTGTAAACTCTTTCACTCCATAGAGCTGAATTCTGGTGCCAGTTCCATGAATATAGTCCGCAACATCATCAAGCGCTGTGGCCAGCGAGTGAATATCTTCCCGATCGAAAGGAGTAATAAAATTTGACCCCAGCTCGATAAAAATCTGGTGGGTAATTTCATCGCCTCGGTGTTCGAGATCTGCAATTTTTCGAATTAACTCTTCGCGCTTGTTCTGATCGGTCTCATGCACGAGTTCGATCAGCGTTTTTGCCATGACGGTGAGATTGGCAGAATCTTCCGCAAACAGCTTAAAAAACAATGACCCTTTCGGGGTGAATAGCGAAAACAAGTTGCTGATTTTCATCCTGCGGGGTTTTCTAGATGCTCGTGAACTCAATTTTTGGCAATTTTAGGGTTAGTCATAGGTGTTTTTGGGTCAACGATTCAAACTTAACTCAGAGGTTACATTGGCGCCTCCTAACTTAAAAATTTATCCGCAGTTCAAGGCTGCGCAACTATTGTGAGCCCGCCAGAACCCTTTAATGGTTCGCTAGGTAGGGTGCTAAAAATTGGCCTCACTTCCTTCAACGCCGTTTACGGTGAATTCAACTCGTTCGTCATCATTGGCAAATCTACTGTTTAAGCAATAGCCAAGCCGCAAGAGCAAAGTCTATCCTCTAGATCAAACGCACTCGGAGCAGCACACATTGGGTGGGCGTCATCTTCAATCGACTTCACTAGGTATGTTACTGCAATGTTACCAATTCGATTGATTGATTCTCCTTAGGGTGAACAGAATCTTGTTGGTACACGTTGTACGGAGTAAACTTGTACACCTCGCTTTCAACTGATATTGCACTTTTAACTATGCACCTCCACCGTATGAACTTTTTTCGACTCCTCTTATTCGCTCTCCCTTTTCTGACGGCTGTTTCCATGCATGCCCAGCACGCCAAAACGGTACCGGGAGAAGTCCTTTTTCAAATGAAATCAGGCGTTCGGGCGGAGCAGGTAGAGCACCTCTTCCATCAGGAAGCGGGCATTCTCCCTAGCTTCCAAGTGATACGATGTGTGAGCGAGCCGATGCGTATATGGCTGGGGTCGTTCGACCCGTCACAGACCACTTCTGGGGAAGTCATCCGACTGCTTGAATCTACCTCGGGTATTTCGGTTGCCCAAGCAAATCACGTGGTGGAAAGCCGCGAAACCCTGCCTGATGATCCCTTTTTCAGCAATCAGTGGTATCACGCTCAATTAAACGACAAAGACATTGACTCCGATCTGGCATGGGATATCACAACCGGCGGACAAACCCTCTTTGGAGAAGATATAGTGGTATGCGTGGTGGAGCCTCAGGGCGCCAAGTGGAATCACCCCGATATTCTTCCCAATCATTGGGTAAATGAAAGTGAAATACCGGATAACGGTCTGGATGATGACAACAATGGCTACGTGGATGATTACGACGGGTACAATGTCACCAATGGTTCCGACAACATTAGTGAAGGCAATCATGGCACTCAAGTGAGCAGCATGATTGGCGCAAAGGGCAATAACAATGCAGGTATTGCTGGAGTCAACTGGGATGTAAAAATCATGCAGGTGCAGCTAGGAAGTGTGTCGGAGGCAAATGTCATTTCTGCCTACACGTACCCGTTAGTGATGCGCAAGCTGTACAATCAAACCGGCGGCGATAAAGGAGCTCTTGTGGTGGCCACGAACAGTTCATGGGGCACTGATAACGGGCAACCCTCTAACGCGCCACTTTGGTGCGCGATGTATGATTCGCTGGGTTATTATGGCGTTCTCAGTTGCGGCGCTACAGCCAATAACAATGTGAATATTGATGTGGTCGGGGACCTTCCCACTGCTTGTCCGAGCGAATTCCTCCTTTCTGTCACCGCCACAAATAGCGATGACGTGCGGACATTCAGTGGCTACGGGCAAACCACAATTGACTTGGGAGCGCCCGGTGCCAATGTCTATCTCGCGGGGAACTCAACCTACAGCAATACCTCTGGAACTTCTTTCGCGAGCCCTTGCGTGGCCGGAGCAATCGCTTTGATTTACAGCGCTCCTTGCGCATCACTCGCCGCTACCACGCAGGCTTTCCCATCGCTGGCAGCAGAAATGGTGCGTGATTACATTTTCGATGGAATTGATACTGTATCAAATCTTTCTTCCGAAACTGTCACTGGCGGTCGCCTAAATGTGCGCAATAGTCTCGATCTGGTCTTAGCTGATTGCGACGCTAACCTGTGCACTCCCCCATTTGCGCTGAGCTCTGCATCCCAAGTTGATCCGCTGGACGTGCTTGTTTCTTGGAGCGCCATTCCCGGTGTACAAAGCTTTTCAGCCAGATTCAGGGAAGTGGCCGGTGCAATTTGGACTGAAATAACCGATCTAAGTTCTCCTACGGCAGACCTCAGCAATCTTCTTTCCTGCACACTCTACGAAGTGCAGGCTCAAGCCTTTTGTGAGTTTGGAGAAAGTGATTGGAGCATTTCCCACGTGTTTACTTCTGCCGGTTGCTGCGAGCTTCCAGAAGCTGCTTCACTTAGCTCTTCTACCGGCACCACATTGACCGTTTCTTGGGAGCCCGTATTCGGCGCAGTGTCCTATGGTATTGTTCTCACCGGAGGCGGACTGGACCTCGAAATTCCCGAAGTTGCAGGCACCTCATTTACTTTTCCAAGTGTGCCGCCGTGTGAAACCTACTTCATTTCGATCACAACAAACTGTGAGAATTCAAACCCGAATGCTTCGCTTGACATCACTGTTCATTCCGGCGGATGTGCCGACTGTACGCAACTTACATTCTGTGATGTCATCGGTGATGCTTCGTCTGAATGGATCGAGCAGGTGGTGGTGAACGACCTCACCAATGCGACTGAGTCCAACGGCGGATATGCCGACTTTACCGATCTAACAACCACCTTAATCGGTGGACAAACCTATCCCATTTCCTGCACTCCTGGGTACTCCGGATTCAGCTATACCCAGTACTTCAAAGTGTGGGCTGACTGGAATTCCGATGGGGAGTTTCAGACGAATGAAGTGATTTTCGACCCCGGAAACACGACTACCACAACTGTGAGTGGAGAGTTCACTGTGCCATTGACTGTAACTCCTGGACATGTTCGCATGCGTGTTTCGATGTCCTACATGGGCAATTTCGGAGGCGGTGCAATGCCTGTAACCTGCGGAAGCATGGAGCACGGTGAGGCCGAAGATTACTGCCTCATAGTAGATCAGGAGGTCCAGGTCAATGAACTTTCGATGGATCGTTTGTTGCTCTATCCGAACCCGTCTTCGGGCGACTTCTTTCTTTCCGCTCCTGCGGATGGTGAGTTCCGGGTATTTGATATGTCTGGCAGACAGTTGCTTCAGCAGCGATTTGCGAAAAACTCACAGAGCAAAATAGCTGGATTATCGTCGGGAATTTATCTAATCAGCTACGTTACTGAATCCGGTATATCCGGCCAGTCGCGCGTTGTGGTGCAGTGACATTGCAAGAATGGTCCGCTAAATGCTGAGCTACAAATGTCATAACGTAAACTAAAGCGCGCGATGAACTGTTATCCTGCATAGTCAAAAGTCTCTATCTTTCAATCGTGAAACGCGCGTATTCAATCATCAACTCCTTTTTGCTTCTGGCCACGCTATCGCTGCTTCCTGCGATAGCTTCCGCTACACACAACAGGGCGGGTGAAATAATCTACGAGCACGTTTCAGGCTTTACCTACAAAATCACGATCATCACCTGCACCAAGGCCAGTTCTTATGCAGACCGTCCGTATCTAAAAATCTACTGGGGGGATGAGCCCTCGAATGTAAGTGAATCGGAACTCGATAGTCTGCCTCGTGTAGTAGAGGAGTTTCTTCAGGGAATGGATGCCAAACGAAATGAATATGTGGGGTATCATACCTACGGTGGTCCGGGGATATTCGCTCTGGTGGTAGAGGATCCCAACCGAAATTCTGGTGTCGTCAATATTGTAAGTTCGGTGTTTCAGGTTTTTTGTATTCGATCTGTTCTGGTAATTAGTCCGATTACAGGGCACAACAACTCCGTGCAACTCCTCAATCCACCCAAGGAACAAGCTTGCTTCATGCAGCCATGGATACATAATCCCGCTGCGTTTGATCCTGATGGGGATCAGCTCGTGTATAGCCTTATTCCATGCATGGGTATCGCCTGCGAACCGCTGCCTGGTTGGTCGCCACCTGATGTGAGCACGACTGATTTTACAACTGATGTGTTTGCGATAGATAGTCAAACGGGTGATGTCACTTGGAATGTGCCACCCCTTCCAGGCGAATTCAATATTGCTATCCTGATTGAAGAGTTTCGCGATGGAATCTTTGTTGGATCTGTCGTTCGTGACATGCAAATCACTGTGGTGCTGTGCAGCAATAATCCTCCTGTGATTCAACCTTTGCCCGACTACTGCATAGTAGCCGGTGATGAATTGGAGATTAATGTAGATTGGTTTGATCCCGACAACGACGCGGTAACATCTTCCGCTTACGGCGGTCCTCTTACAAATGTGGAGCATCAAGCCACGTATAATTTTTTGGAGGGACTATTCATTTGGAATCCACAGTGCGAAGAAATACGCGCTCAACCTTATACGGTCACCTTTGAAGCAACGGATAATGGTTATGTCAACCTCACTACCATCGAAACTGTGCTGATTACCGTGGTGGCTCCGAGCGTTGAAAATCCTATTGCGACTTCGCAGGGAAACAGCATCTTGCTAAATTGGGATGTGCATCCTTGTGCATCCATTTTCACTCCAATAACGAGTCAAGAAGTTGTCTATAAAATATACCGGCGAAACGGTCTTTTTGGATTTGAACCAGGGGTCTGTGAGTTAGGCGTTCCCGAATATACCGGCTATACCCAGATCGGTGCAGTCACCGGATTAAACTCGACAAGTTTCACGGACACCGACGTGTTCTATGGTGGCACGTATTGCTACATGGTTGTCACGTGTTTTCCTGATGGAGCCATCAGTTTTGCAAGTTTAGAATTCTGCGCGGAAATTCAGAAAGATGTGGCTGTAATGACCAAGGTGAGTATTGAAGTTACTGATCTCACAGCTGGCGTCGACACCGTCTGGTGGTCGCCTCCAACAGATTTAGACACGGTGGTGTTTGCCGGACCTTATCAATACAAGCTGTATCATAATGCAGCATTAAGTGGAGCTTCCAACCTGGTTTACGAAAGCAGCTCATCTGACCTGCTCATTTGGGGCGATACCACTTTCATTCATTCTAGCATTAATACGATTGACTCAGGCCATTCATACAAGGTGGAATTTTACTCCAACAGTGAGTTGGTCAATACATCAAGCACTGCCTCTTCTGTTTTTTTGCAGGCCATTCCACTCGACAACGCCGTGCAACTTCAGTTCAATCATCTCGTGCCTTGGACGAATTACGCCTATGACGTCTATCGAAAAGGTCCGGACGAAACTGCATTTTCTCTTGTGGGAAATACAATAGAATCCACTTGGATTGACGAGAGCTTGACCAACAATGAAGTGTATTGCTATTATGTCATTTCGGAGGGGTCTTATTTTGCCGGACAAGTTCCTGACCCATTATTTAACACCAGCCAGGAAGCATGCGCTCAGCCCTTTGATCAGACACCGCCCTGCGCCCCTCAGCTTGTCATTCAATCTGAGTGCAGCGACCTAATAAGTGAGCTTTCGTGGAATAATCCGAATCTCAGTTGCGCCGACGATGTGACTGCGTACAACATTTATTACGCGCCAGTTGAAGGTCAGGAACTGACGCTTTATGCGACGATCGACCTGGCAGAGGATACCAGTTTTGTGTTCAACGGCGACGGTCTGCTCAATAGCATTGCCGGATGTTTCGCCATTACGGCGCTCGATTCCCTCAATCTATGGCCCGATGGCAATCTTTATCAAAATGAAAGTGCACGATCGAACATTATCTGCGTAGACAATTGTCCGATTTATTTTCTCCCCAATGTGTTTACCCCAAATGGCGATGGCGTGAATGATCTTTTCGTTCCATTTGACTTCCGTTACGTGCAGGACATTGACCTCAAAATATTCAACCGTTGGGGCATTTTAGTATTTGAAACGAAGGACCCTTTCATTCAATGGAACGGACTTAGTTCAGTCACTGGGAACTTGTGTGCCGATGGCGCCTATTATTACACTATACAGGTCAATACGATCCGACTCAGCGGAATAGTGCCGGAGAATTTCTCAGGAACTATTCAGATGCTTGATGCGGCACGACCTGCCACTTCCAATTAAATCGAATGTTCACTGGAATTATCGAAACCCTCGGCGTTGTCCGGGAAATTCAGCGGGAAGACAGCAACATTCATTTTACGATTTCCAGCCCATTCACGCATGAATTGCGTGTAGATCAGAGTGTGGCGCACGACGGAGTGTGCCTCACCGTAGTAGCCATTGTGGTTGATACCTACACGGTGACAGCTATAGAAGAAACGCTTCGAAAAACGAAGCTAGGTGCTTGGGTTGTCGGGACTTCTATAAACCTCGAACGCAGTCTCAAGTTGGGTGATCGGCTGGATGGACATATGGTTCAGGGCCATGTAGATCTTACCGGCGTGTGCACCCAGCGGGTGGAGTCGAATGGCTCTTGGGAATTTGCCTTCGACCATCCACAGCACGATGATCTATTTACTGTTCCAAAAGGAAGCATTACAGTGAACGGAGTAAGTCTGACGGTAGTCCAAAGTACCCGCACTTCCTTCAGCGTTGCCATTATCCCTTACACCTTTGAGCACACCACGTTCCATTTGATTCAGCCCGGAGATCCAATCAATCTGGAATTTGACATCCTCGGGAAATATTTGACGCGCTATTTGAGTTTCGTCAATTCTCCCCAACACACTGCACGATAAAGCGTACTTTCGCGCCATCTGAACAACGCATGATTCTCGCCCTCCAACTCCTCCTCAGCCTTTCCATTCTCATTGTATTGCATGAGGCTGGCCACTTTATTCCGGCCAAATTATTCAAGATACGTGTAGAGAAATTCTACCTCTTTTTCGATCCCTGGTTTTCTCTGATTAAGAAAAAAATCGGCGATACTACATACGGCATCGGCTGGTTGCCTCTTGGGGGCTATGTCAAGATATCTGGAATGGTGGACGAGAGCATGGACAAAGAACAACTCAGCAAACCACCCGAGAATTACGAGTTTCGTGCGAAACCGGCATGGCAACGTTTGATCGTAATGCTTGGTGGAGTGACTGTGAATGTGATTTTGGGTATTGTGATTTACAGCATCGTACTGTTTAATTGGGGCAAGGAAACTCTTCCTGTCAGTGAAGCTAGATATGGAGTGCATTGCGACCCGATGATGTATCAATTCGGCTTCCGCGATGGCGACAAGGTGGTGGCGCTGAATGGAGCGGCTCCTGAAAGTTTCCATGACATCAGTAAGAAATTGCTTCTCGATGATATCCGGAATGTGACCATTGAACGCTTCGGTAAACAATCAATCATCGCGCTACCGGAAGATTTTGGACAAATGCTCGTGGACAGTGCCGTCCGCCAGGCTTTCGCTCTGCGTCATCCATGCATTGTAGATAGTTTGCAAATAGGGCATTCTGCTATTCAAGCCGGATTGCTCGCAGGTGATAGCATCGTCGGCGTCAATCAATTCTACTCTCCTTTTTTCCAGGATATTCAAAAGCAGATTCGGAAAAATAAAAACAAAACGATAGCGCTCCATGTGATACGTGATGGCCACGCCGTAAACCTCACATTGCCTGTATCTCGCAAAGGAACCATCGGCTTTATCCCTAAGTCTCCGCTTACTTGGTTTTCCAAGGATACCAAGCATTATACTCTAGCTCAAGCTGTTCCTGCTGGAATGAGTGAAGCTTGGGGCACAGTGACCGATTATACCAGCCAACTTCGTTTTCTCTTCTCGAAATCTGGTGCACAGCAGGTAGGCGAGTTCGTGACATTTGCCAAACTCTTTCCGGAGAAATGGGATTGGTGGGCCTTCTGGGAGCGCACTGCATTTATTTCTCTTGTACTGGCATTCATGAATATTCTTCCTATTCCTGCTTTGGATGGAGGACACGTGATGTTCTTGTTTTGGGAAATGATTACGGGTAAAGCTGTCAGCCAGAGGATTCTAGAACGCGCACAATTCGTTGGCATGATCTTGTTGCTCGGATTGATGTTGTATGGCAACGGTATGGACCTCTTTCGGGTAGTTACCGGTCAGTAATCTGAACGGTGTATCTGATTCTATTCGTGAATTATGATCGGAATCCGTTTATTTTTCATTCTCATTATCGTCGCGAATTTCTTCGCAACCTCCCTTGCGGCTCAGGATTCCTCGTTGATTTGTTCTGAGTCATTTCGCTACGCTAAAAGCACTGCTGGTGCGGTCATGATTGGTGCTGACGCCACAGGATGCTTTGTGTATGAAACCACTCAAGGCAATTCGCCCTCCATCCAGTTGAGTAAACTAGATCGAGCAGATCTTCATCTTCTCTGGAAAAAAACGGTTGCGCTACCCCAGCCTGAAAGCTCGTCGAAGCAATCGTTCGAGCAAGTTCAATTGATTGGTGAATCCATTTATCTCTTTACCTCCGGACGACAAAATGAACCTGCGACCTATCAAGTTTACGTCACCATTCTTGATGCTCAGGCCCAATTTGTAAGCGGTCCCACATTGCTTCATTACGCAGAAGATGTATGGAAGGCCGGCAAGCCGCAACTGGTTGTGCGCTTCTCACCGGATCGCCAAAAATTACTGGTGCTCTATGATTCTCCGTACGAGAGAAAAGTGCAGGAGTCTGTTTCGATCAAAGTGTATGACACCTCACTTGATCTGCTTTGGGAGCGCAAACTCGAGTTGCCTTACGGACAAGATGTAGTGCAAGTGCACAATTATCAGATCGACAACAGTGGTGGCGTTTATATGATGAGCGGACAGAATCCCGTGAAGAACAACCTCGCATGGCAAAAGCCACAGGGGCATCGCTACGTTGTTTTCTACTACAATTTCAGCTCAAACAAATTGCGCGAATACGATGTAAGTCTCAAAGAAAAGCAAGTGATATCCGTGCAGTTTATGATCAATCCCAAAAACGAACTGGTTATTGCTGGATACTATTCGAACGATTACCAATTTGCGGCGGCAGGAACATTTTTGTTTGTACTGGCCGCTGAAGCAGAGGGAGTCAGGACTGCGGGAATGATGCCTTTTTCTTCTGAATTCTTGAAGCTTTCTCTTACGCCGCGGCAACTTGAAAAGAGCGGTGCACTGGTGGACTACTACCTCGACTATCTCATCGCGCGCGAAGACGACACCTATCTGTTGATTGGAGAACAATACTCTGTTTCGGAGAACATCATGATGGATCCGATGACGGGCAGACAACTGATTGAACGAAGGTATAACTACGATGACCTCATGGTGAATTGTGTCGACAATAATGCGCGCATTCTATGGTCAGCACGCGTACCGAAACGTCAATTCGATACTTCTCAAAATGAGTATGATTCATTCGCGTGTGCAATGGATGGAGGGTCACTTCATGTGTTTTTCAATGATCATCCAGAAAATGCGGCGAAGCTTGGCCACGATGGATCTGGGGAAGCGCAAGGGTGGAATGGTTCACGGGGTGCGGTCACAGCGCATATCGAGATCGGCTCCGACGGCCGAATGCACCGGTCAGCCTTTCCGAAGAAAAAATCCAATGACCTTCTATTTCGGCCGGCCATGGCCGCTTCCGGAATGAATTTGCCGTTAATATTAGGTTTTGAGAGCAGCAAAGACTTTCAGTTTTGTCTGATCCCATAGGTAGGCTTATATTCGCGGCCCTTCTGGGGTGAGAATGCTCCCCTGAATTGAAGGAGACAAAATGCCCGGATGGCGGAACTGGTAGACGCGCACGACTCAAAATCGTGTACCGTAAGGTGTGTGGGTTCGATTCCCACTCCGGGTACAATCACAGAGCGAGAAAGATAGCGAGGGCGATCGGGAATGAATGTCTCTGTTTTCGCTCCACGAATGGTCTAAGGGCTTCAGATTAACCAGCTCTCAATTCCCCGGAGAAAGCTCCTCCGGATCCATGTCTTCACCGCTCGCGTCCATGTAATATGTAACTCCTTTAGCCGTGGCCACAAATCTGGCATTGGGTGCATCCCATACAAGATTGTCGTAATTCAATTTTCTACTTCCAAATCCATAGGCATCGAGAAGCGCATACTTGCCTCCTTTCATCGCAATGATCAGTTGACTTTCGGCTGTGCCTTCCGCACGCAAGCTTTCATAATTGACCGGTATCGCGAAGTAGAATTCTTCGGGCACAAAGCCTCCCAACAATTTTCCTTTTCGCACAACCATGATTCGCGGCAGGGTCTCGCCCAGTTTTCCCACTTCGTCATATTTCACCGACATCACCAAATCCGCAGTCTCAACACCTATGCAGCCGTATTTCGACTTAATCCGCACGAGAGCTAGTCCCGGATGCACCTGACCGAATGGATAAATTTCATCGAACTGTGGCTTGATCATTTCCCAACCTTCCTGATCAACTAGTCCGAACTTGGTACCCACGCGCACTCGTGACCATTGCGGATGAATAACTCCCACTTTCTCGATTTCATCGTATCGCGGAGCCACCAAGACAACGCTATCCATGGACATAATACCGAATTTTCCGGCCTTCTCAATCACCACGCAATAGTCGCCAAACGGACCCTTGATCGCACAATCTGATGGAAGTTGTGCGCGCAAAGAAAGCGATACCGAAATCATTGCAACGCATACTGCGAAAACGCGAATTGATTTCATGAGAACTTTTCTGTGAAAGTAATCCCCGTAAAGACAAATTGCAATAAGGTACTCACCGTATAATCAAGACGTGTCCGCGCATTTCTCTCCACTCGGACTTCTTGCCGAGCGGGTCTACAAAAACCTTGTAACGCACCATCCAATGCGCTATCTGGTCTTGAATATAGAATTCGCCCCCATCGAACGAACCTGTCCAACCCTTCTCTAGTGAATCACTAAAGAACAGAGGCTCGCCCCATCGACTAAAAATGGTCATTTCAAAATCACCAATATGTTCGCCGTAGGCGCGGAAATAATCATTGATTCCGTCGTCATCAGGAGTGAAACTATTGGGTACAAAAACCTGGCCTTCACAAAACTCAAGCACATGAGCAAAACTCTCGCGCTGACACCCAAAAGGACTAGTAATTAAAACCGTATAAAACCCAGGTATGCTTGTTTCGATTTGTTGCGTTTGCTCTCCGTTACTCCATAAAAAATCACTCCCCTCATTACCCGCATCGAGCCTCAGTATTTCACCACTGCAAATGACAAAATCAGTATCGAGAAATGATTGAGGCAATGCATTGACTGAAACCATGACAGTATCAGAACCAATACATCCATTGGTACTTGCCACAAAAAGTGCATAGCTGCCGGATTCGCTCACGGTAATTGCATTAGCCAACGCTCCGGTGCTCCAAATTAACGTGCCCGGATCACCACTATGACTCAGCATGACTGCAGAGCCCTGACACATCGAATGGTCCTCACCAATATCTACTAGAGGTGTTTCATTCACGAAAAGCTCGAGCGTCACAATCGAGTCGCAGCCAAACACAGTTTGAAGATCACGCACAAAAGAGCCTGTTTGATTGTAGGAAAAGCCATCAATAGAAAATGACTCGCCTTCGCAAATTTCTTCCATCAACAAAACCTCGTAGGATAAGCCAACAGTCAGTGAAAGCGTAACGATTGAGTCACACCCGCCAAGGGTCTGATAGGTTTCGGAATAATTGCCCGACTGAGTGTATGAAGTGCCTTCGAACACATATGTCTCGCCTTCACAAATGGATGCGTTGATCGTGGAGGTAAACGCGGGGTTAACCGAAAGATTTAAAACTCGGATTGAATCGCAACCCGCTTCTGTTTGCAAAGTGACAGAGTATGTGCCACTCGCCGCATAGTTCGCCCCTTCAAAAAAATACGTGGAGCCCTGACAAATACCCGCGCTGATGGTTTCGCTGAAGGCTGGTGTGACAAGCAGGTCGAGTGTGATCAGTGAATCGCATCCCGCGGAGGTTTGCAGCATTACCGGATAGCTGCCCGATGCAGAATAGGAAGTTCCTTCAAACAGAAACGAACCCCCTTGGCAAAAGGATTCTGTCAGCGTGCTGGTGTAAGTTGCATTCACTTGTAACGACAAAGTTACCAGCGAATCGCACCCGGCATTTGTTACAAAAGCCGCTTCATAAATACCTGACTGCGTCAACACATTTGCCCCGAAATCGATGGAATTGCCCGCGCATATTTCTTCCGCTACAGATGCAGTGATGGTGTTGACCACATCCAGATAGAGCGTTACAATGCTATCGCAACCAAATGCGGATTGAAGCGTGGCAGTATACGTGCCGCTTGAATTGTAGGTGGCTCCATCAAAAAGATACGTTTGATTTTGACAAATGGTGACAAACTCTTCGGCATCGGTATAAATCGGATTTACGGTGATCGCTACATTCACTGGTGTGCCTGGACAATTATTCAGCGTGGGTGTAACCGTGTAGGTTGCGACACCCGATTGCGCTGAATTGGTAAACAACGTCTGAGCAATTTGAGTACCACTGCCTGATCCTCCACCAGCCATGCCATTTTCTGCAATTGTCCAAGTATAAGAAGCACCCGCAGGTATAGAGGTCAGATTGATTGAGGTGGTCTCACCCGAACAAATAACTTGGGAGACAGGAGTTGCAGTGGCTGTTACCTGCGTGTCCACGTAGGTGACCGTAACGATCCATGTGTTTGCTACCAACTGATGATAGACCAATGCACAGCCTGAAACTGCGGCCAACGGCGGTCCTCCAAAATCTGGAAAATAAGTGTTGTAGCCTTGCCAATTATATGTCAGGGTCGTGCCCCCAGGGTAACACCCATTAGCGATTGCAGAGTTGGCAATGTTATAGGGCACAGTTTGAGGACTTTGGCTATCCCCAAATCCATTTTGAACGGGCGTCCATGCTGCGCCAACACCGACGCGGGAGCGTTGCTCAAAACCCGCAGCGTAATAAGTCGTCAACCCGCTAACCACAATGGTTCCCAAGGCAAGGACGGAGTACTGTGTGCTCGTATTTGTGACGGTAAAATTTGGCCCTGCTGGTAGCGTCAATCCCATGGAAGCTTGACAATTTGCATTGAACTGATTGATCCAATCCTGCACGCCTTGGGTGTTCGCATACGTATTTGAAATCGTTGGGTCGATGGTGACTGGATAAGATGTCGTCGGGTCCATCAGCCATGTTGCGGGAATCAGCAGACTCACTTTGCAACCCGTAGGACTTAATTCGAGGCGATAAGAACCCAAAATGCATTTTCCTGAAGCGTCCCAATATTTCGGCACAGATACTTCGGCCATTTTTTGTCCGAGTTCATTCTTCAGTACCAGCGATCCCGCGGGCATTTGATCAAAAGAATTCAGTGTCCAGTTTTGAGGAAAAGTCCATTCATCGGAAAGGGTCAGCCAGCGTATAGAGTCGGAAAGTACAGGTCTTTGATTGAAGATATAGTTGGTTTGTACTTCCCAATAGTTAATGTGCTGAATGCGGTCGACAGAAGGAAAAAAAGTGTGAAGATGCACGCTTGAATCGCTCCATGCACTGTGCGAAAATTCTGATGACTTCATCTCGGTGCGGACAGCTATCTCATTCGCGGACCACTCTTCCATCCACACAGATTCGCCAAAACTGAGTTCTTGGCCATCTTCATTTAGTCGCATGTCTGTCTTTCCGCTTTGAAGGTTGATTCGAATAGGTCGTGCTGACTCGTAAATTCCACATTCGTTAGCACCGGCCGAAGGTTCAGTGAGAGTTGTCTGAATAGGAAGCCACTCCCCTTCCGGTCCTTGAAAATGAAAATAACCTCCTGTTTTTTGGGTGTGGTAGAAACCATTTTGATCTAGCCAAGTGCGGGTGTTCTCAGAACGCAGACTAGTCAATTCAGTCCAATTTTCACCTAGAACACTTTTCGGCAGTGAGGCATGCTGTGCCAGAGAAATGATCTGAGCAGAGAAGATAAAGGCTAGGAAAAGGTAGAATCTCATCAAGGTTTAAAAATAGACACATAACCTGCACTTTCAGAGGACTATCTATTGGTACCCGCAGGTTGCCTGAGTGATTGGACTTACAACCCATCAGGAATGAAGCGCGAACGACCTGAACCCAACTTTTCGTTAATTTGCACACTCAAACAGAAGCTATGAGTCAAGTGGTCCATCAATTTGCCTTCGGGCGTCGCAATTATCAAATCCTATTTATAGGACTAGCGATTGTGGTGTTCGGTTACATTCTCATGAGTGGTGGCGGCACGGCTGACCCAAACGAATTCAACGAGGCTGAACTTTTCAGTCCGCGCCGAATCACGCTTGCGCCTATCATGGTGCTTATCGGCTATGCAATTGTGGGCTGCGCAATTATGTACAAACCGAAGATCTCAGTAATTGCCGCCAAGAAACCCGCAGCGGAAAGTCATTCCCGTAAATCGTAAGCAAAACGATCCTTGGGAATTCTCGAAACCATCATTCTAGCCATCGTTGAGGGAATTACCGAATTCCTTCCGATTTCCAGCACCGGACATATGATTATAGCCCAGCATTTACTGGGGATTGAGAGCAGCCCGTTTACTAAGGCCTTTATTGTCAGTATCCAGTTCGGAACCATTCTCAGCGTGGTGGTTTTGTACTGGAAACGCTTTTTCCAAACCATGGATTTTTACTTCAAACTATTCGTCGGTGTAATTCCTGCGATCGTTCTGGGTTTGCTCCTTGAAGATCATATCGATGCCATGCTCAACAGTGTGGCCACAGTAGCGGTATCCTTACTCCTTGGAGGCGTTGTGCTCATCTTCATCGATCGCTACTTGAATCCTAAAACAGAAACTCCTGTGACGTATCCCAAGGCATTCAAAATTGGTTTGATACAATGTCTTGCCATGATCCCGGGCGTATCGCGATCGGCGGCAACAATTATTGGAGGAATGACACAAGGGCTCACGCGGAAGCAAGCTGCTGAATTCTCCTTCTTTCTGGCCGTGCCCACCATGTTTGGCGCCTCAGTAATGAAACTTTATAGCGCCTGGAAAGACGTCCCTCAACTTTTTGAAGGCGCAAATCTCCAGTCACTTGTTATTGGAAATGTAGTAGGATTTGTCGTCGCCATGCTGGCCATCCGATTCTTTATCACTTTTCTCACTCGTCACGGATTCAAAGTGTTTGGCTGGTACCGCATCATAGTAGGAGCGGCATTGCTTATTCTTCTTGCCTTCGGAGTTGACCTTTCGGTGGTTTAACTTTTCAATGCATACAAGGCCCTGAGAGGCTTCTCGATATGATTTCTGCTGCGATCATTACATACAACGAAGAGCAAAACATTGGAAGATGTCTTGAATCATTGCGCGGAATTGCAGATGAGATCGTGGTAGTAGATTCCTTTTCTTCCGATCGCACCGAAGCGATTTGTATATCCGCAGGAGTTAAATTTGTGCAACGCACATTTACCGGACACATTCAGCAAAAAAACTATGCATTGGATCAATGCGCGCATAAGTGGGTGCTTTCCCTTGATGCTGATGAAGAACTTAGTGAGGAACTTCGCGAATCCATTTTTCAAGTAAAAAAAATTCTGACCGCATCAGGCTATTCCTTCAACCGTCTTACCTACTACTGCGGGCACTGGGTGAGGTATTGCGGCTGGTATCCGGATACCAAAACACGACTTGTGAATCGGGAGAAAGCCCGCTGGCAAGGCGTCAATCCGCATGATCGATTGGATCTCCTCGATGGCACAACATCGCTGCAACTTAAGGGTGATCTGCTTCACTATTCCTATTACACCCGCGAGGATCATCTCAGCCAAATCGAATACTTTTCAGACATAGCTTCTCGAGAGCTTTACACCGCGGGTCAGCGTGCGGGTTGGTTCACAATTATTACAAAGGTCATCGCGCAGTATTTTAAGAGTCTTGTGTTAAAAATGGGATTTCTTGATGGGGCTACGGGATGGACTATTTCCCGATTGTCTGCGTACGCGACATACAGGAAATACTACAAACTCAAAGAGCTTCATGCCCGCACTTCCGCTTGATCATATCATCATCTCGCGCACGGACAGCATCGGTGATGTGATGTTGACCCTTCCCATGATCGGCGCGCTGCGCAAGCAGTACCCAAACGCACGGATTGGATTTGTGGGTCGCACATATACCGAGGCCATTGCATGGAGTTGTGCGCACATCGACTATTTCATCAACCGGGATACGATCATTGACAATGCATCAGAAGCGCTCCGCACATTGAATGCAGATGCCATCATTCACGTATTTCCTGATGCGGAAATAATGAAGGCTGCGAAGGTTGCGCAGATTCCGGTTCGCATTGCGACGGCGAGCCGACTTGCCTCCTGGAAATACTGTAATCGTCGTGTGTGGTTTACACGCAAGCGATCAGATCTCCATGAAAGTCAATTGAATTTCCATTTGCTACATCCACTCGGAGCGTTTCCCATTCCTCCACTTTTGGAAATGCCAAAGCTGTATGGATTCCGCGCGCATGGAACACTTCCTAGTCGTGTTTCTGAATTATTAGACACCACCAAAATTCGCGTCATCCTGCACCCCTTGTCAAAAGGGAGCGCGATCAATTGGAGTCTCAGTAATTTCAATGAGCTAGCTCATCTACTGGTCAGTGGCCGTTTTCAGGTCTTTATCACGGGCACGGAGGCAGAAGGGACTCTGATCAAGGCTGGTTTTAAATTCGATTCTCCACACCTTGTTGACCTCACCGGAAAGCTTACTCTGAATGAATTGATCATCTTTATATCCCAATGCGATGCCCTTGTGGCGGCGAGCACAGGCCCTCTGCACATCGCGGCGGCGCTGGGGAAAAAAGCGATTGGACTATACGCTCCTCAGCGACCTATTCATCCCGGACGATGGGCTCCTGTCGGCGAATATGCCTCAGTATGCGTTTCGAAATTATCCTCAGAGAATAGTCAGGCACTTTCCATCACGCCCGAGACGGTGGCTCAATTGCTCCTTGTTTTTTCGGAAGAAAAAGAATGAATGATCCGAAAAAGGCGAAGAAGGTCACCCCGGCCTGAGATTCGAGCGTATCTTCTGTCAAAAAGGAGAGAGAGACGATTAGAAAATAGGCCACAAAGATGACACTGCGCGCGCTGAGGGATCTTCGAAATAGTGAGCTCCACAGCACAAGGAAAGCCAAAAATCCAATTAGGCCAGAAGTAATCCAAAACGTCAGCCATTGACTGTGCGCCCTAAGGCGATTCCCTATTACCAGCGGTGATCCCCGTTGTTCATATTCGGCTCTGAATGCAGCTTTTACATCACCCACCCCTACACCGAGCCACCGGTTTTTTGAAACAATCGCCCAACCGGTATTCCAAAACTCCAACCTCTGAAAGACAGAATGACCGTTCGGGTCGCCTCCATTTCTGTAATTATCATATTCAAAAAATATTCTATCCAACCTTTTGCGAATACCTGTTCGTTGCATCCATTCCGCATTGGTAATACCTTGCTCGATCCAACTGATATCCGCTTCTGTAAGACTGCGCACTCCGTCGATATCCTTCCGCAATCCTTTGGAGGTGAGGTAGCGAATCAGTGTGCCTTTTACCGGATTTCCCAGTGAATCCTGACCCTCGAAGGCAATGCTACTGCGCTTCTGCCACTCCGAAGCAAGCTCTCCCCATGCGATATAAATCATGGTGTAATGTCCATTCTCTACCTGAAGTTGATTTGTATAATGAGCATAGGGCTCGCCGTAGGGAGTGCGAACGTCTAGCGCACTCAAATCATCGGTGACCTCATCGAAGTATTCGTAATACGCCCCAATCACAAACCAAACAGATCCAATCAGCACTGCCAAAGCAACGCATGCACTGAGCAGGCGCACGCGCCAACCGACCGAGGAATATAGCTTCCAGGAGGCAAATGAAAGAGCAAGAACAATCATTATAGCGAAGGCAGTGATGGATTCGATTGCCCATAGAAAATACAAAAAGTAAGCAGTAATGGCTATTATCACCGCGAGGCTTATTCCTTTCCGGGGGAAACGAAACAGCAGAATCACAATGCCCATCACCAGCAAAAGCGAAAAGCGAATGTGGGAGATGAAGATGGAAACATCTCTGAAATTGTTGACCTCACGGACACGGAACCCCATCGGAACAGCCCATTGATTGTACACCTCAAACCGCACCATCAGGCAGATTGTAACGGTTACGATCAACGAACCAATAAAGACTTTCAGAAGGCCTCTTTCTTGCCTTTCGCTAATTGGATTAAGTCCGGTCAAAATGAGCGGAAGAATAAGAATCGGCAATTTTGTTTTGAGGTCTTTCAGCCCATAGGTCCAATCGTCAGTCCATAACAATGTGATCAGAAAAATCACATAAATGAGACTAAAACGTACTGCTGCCGGGGTGTGACGAAAGGCATTCCATCTCGTCCATGGATCCTTGGAGCCCTGTTTATCCGAAATGAGGAGCAATATCCACACTCCACATAGGATGAGAATTCCAATGGACATGAGGAAATTCGCGAGCGGCATGGCAGCCATAAGCACTGCAAGGCCGAGCCATTGCAACACCTCCAATGGCCTCTCCGCAATCCTCACTTTTTAACAGGGGCTGGTCCGGTCAATACACTTGCATACGTGGAATTGAATACCTCCATTGACTGGAGAATGCACGGATCAGTGGGAAGAGACTGTCGAATGCGGCCATCCTGATAATAGTACCTGGCACAAACTTCATTCTCAATGATCTCGCGTATTTGAGGTTTGAATTTTTGCACGTCTCGTGCCGCGTCCGGTTTAACTCGATTAAACAAGGTTTGAAACTCCGCTGATGCTTCGTCAAAATACCTTTCTTCTTCGGCCGTCTTTTTCAATTCTTCGTACCGTTTCATGGTCATCGTCTCGTACTTGAAACCCGATTCTAAGGCGAATTTCTCAAAGTTCTGATACTCTGCTTCGCTCAGAGAGAAATGCACTGAATCAATCGAAGGAGTTTGGGAACGATAGCGCGTGACCCAGTCGAAGATCACCCATTCATTCATCAATCCTGCTACCACCTGACCTATTTCTTCAGGCAACACTTCGACATCCGGACTAATTCCCCGACCATCAAATACAGTTCTTCCGTTGCGGGTTTTGAATGGTTTGATCAATGAATCAGCTACTGCGTCTACCTTGCCCGATTCACGATCCCGGTGCGAATAATCCAGTCGCTGAATACACCGCCCACTTGGAGTGTAATACTTCGCCACGGTGAGTTTCATTTTGGAATTATAAGCAACGTCTTTGGTTTGTTGAACTAACCCCTTGCCATAGCTCTCTTCACCAATCACCACCGCCCTATCGAGGTCCTGCAAGCTTCCACTCACAATTTCTGAGGCCGATGCGGAATAGGGATCAATGAGCACCACAAGTGGCATTTGAGTATCAAGCGGTTCGTTGAGCGCGACATATTTCTTGTTCCACTCAGGAATTTTTCCTTTTGTTTGAACGATCTCCGTTCCTTTCGGCACAAAGAAATTAACGATGTTGATCGCTTCGCGCAACAGTCCACCGCCATTGCCGCGAACATCTAGAATACAGCGTTTCATGTTTTGCTTTTTCAGCGCGATAAACGCTGAGCGCACACCCGAACTTGCGGTTTGAGTGAAGCCTGTCAACTTAATATATCCGGTTTCCCCGTCGCTGAGCATGGCGTAATAGGGAACGTCTGCAATTTTGATCTCCTCCCTTTTGATCTTAATGTTCAGGGGTGCAGATTCACCAAATCGGTTCACCGTGAGTTCCACTTCAGAGCCTGGTTGACCGGTTAGCAGACTAGCGATCTCTTCGTGATTCTTTCCTTCGACTGATTTACCATTTACTCTAATTACTACGTCTCCTGCGCGAAGTCCTGATTTGGCCGCAGCAAAACCTTGATAAGGTTCGGTAATGGTGATCTTTCCTTCAATAGTATTGACAAGAGTTCCAATGCCTCCGTATTGCCCGGTTTGCATGAACATCGCATCTTCAATCTTTGATTCGGGATAGTACACGGTATATGGATCAAGCGACTTGAGCATCGCATCGATTCCCGTTTTCATCAATTCTCCTGGCTTCGTCTCGTCCACATAATAGATATTCAACTCCTTGTAGAGCGAAGAAAAAATTTCCATGTTTTTGGAAATTTCGAAGAATTCATCAGCCACACGCGCAGAACTGAGAAGCACTCCGAGCGTCACAGCCAATGCGATCAGAAGGCGAAACTGACGGTTGAGGGTACGATTATTTTTCATGGGATTCAATATCCTTAGGAACATTCTGAGTTTCAAGAGCAAAGCGTTTCAGCAGGTCGCGCATGCGTCCGTGAACGTAGGCATAATCCGGCAATTGCTTCCCGGTAAAAATAAACAGCAAAGCGGCCTGGCGGCCCGAAGCTTTTAAGCCATCCAAAGTGGGGTGTTTCTGGTGCCGATAGGCCTCGCGCAACAGTCGCTTGATCCTGTTTCGATCATGCGCACGTTTGAAATTTCGTTTACTCGCTGTGAACAGCACCTGAACAGGCAGCTCGACCGGAAGTGGGGTAAACAAATACACCAAGACCACCGCCGGCGATTTCACGGACTTCCCGGAGGCAAATACTTCCTCGATGATCTTTTTTCGGGTAAGTCGTTCTTCTTTGGAGAGCGTGAACTCCGGCATTACTTCTTCTCGGGTATTGGAATAGCGGCAAATCGCGTGTACTCGCGGACAACTTCCAGCGCACGGATAAACTCTCGATCATTGCCGGCAAGTACCTTGTACATGGCGTTCTCAGAATAGAGCGTGCGTGCAATTTGAGCCTTTATTCGCAGTCCCAGCTCTACTTCAATGCCAGCTATACCCGAGCGCGTAATTCGCTCATCCTTGGCTTGGCCTAGCGCGGCAAGGTCATCCAGCATAGACGCAGACACTTTAAATGATTTCACAAATGCATCTTCATCAGGATACTGAGCAAATAAGGCGCGGTTTCTATCCACGTAGTCAAAGGTAAACTCCCGAATTACACCCAGATAATTCAGTTCAGCTAGTGCTCCCGAAAACAATGCAGAGTCGATGGGAACAAAAATATCAGGCACAATACCGCCGCCGCCGTAAACGATGCGCCCGCCAGGAGTCACTCTTTTCAAGGAATCCGGCAATTTTATGTTGTCCAAACTTGATAGCTCCCCGCTAAGCATTCTTTGGTGAAAATCATCAGAGTAGTCGATGCTGTCACCATAGGGCTTTTGAATGCATCGGCCCGTGGGCGTGTAGTACCGCGCCACAGTGAGTCGGAGTGCACTTTTATCCGAAAGTTCAATTTCTCGTTGCACAAGACCTTTTCCGAATGACCTGCGACCTACAGTGATGCTGCGGTCCCAATCCTGAAGGGCGCCTGCCACAATTTCACTTGCTGAAGCTGAGCCTTGATCTATAAGCACTACAACTTCCATATCCCTGTAACGACCTTGTTTTTCGGAAGACAGAATTTCTTTTCCGTCATGCACACCTTCTGTATATACGATGACTTTGCCTGGAGTTAAAAATTCTTCTACCATCGAAACGGCCTGGTCGAGGAAGCCACCCCCATTGCCCCGGAAATCAAGAATCACTTGCTTCACACCGTCATCGATCAAACGGTCCATTGATTCGCGGAATTCGGTATATGTTGTTTTTGCAAAACGATCAATTTTAACGTAGCCCACACCTTTCTCTACTTGATAGGCGACAGGAACGCTTTCAATCGGAATGCTTCCGCGCTCAATTTGCGCAATGATGGGCTGACTTACACCCCGACGTTTGAGGCTCACTTTTACTTGAGAGCCCGCCTCGCCTTTCAACAGTTTCTGAGCGAGATCACTATTTAGTTTCTTTCCTGAAATATCTGCTCCATCCACCTGCACAATCCTGTCGCCCGCCATCACACCTGCTTGTGCTGAAGGTCCTCCGGGAATAGTGCGAACAACCATAAGAGAGTCCCGGAGAATTAAAAACTCTACTCCTATACCTTGAAACCCGCCAGATAATTCCTCCTGAGCCTGTGCGAGTTCTTCAGGACTCATATAATAGCTGTGAGGATCGAGATTGCGCAGCATGGAAGTAATGGCATCATTGATGAGTTCATTTCTGTCGACGCTATCGACATAATTCTCCTCGATAAAATTGATCAGTGAAACCAACTTATTGGGATTGCCTTCCGCGTTTCCAGATACACTGAGAGTGCCACGCTCAGATAAAAAGCTGCCGGCGATGATTCCAAAAATCAACACTAAAGCATAGTAAATAGGCTGAAAAGCCGAAGTCTTAACCTTAGCTGAGGATTGGTATTTATCGAGTCGTTCGTTGTTCATTTATGAGAAGAAGATTGCGTACACTTTATTACGGCAACATGCCCAATGGGAGGATGTTCACCCAGCGAGTCGGCCTCTGACACCTTCCAAGCGGCCGTCTACCGCAAAGATGTCACCGATATTCCAAGGCCGGAGACCAATTGACTAAAATTGGGATCAGGGATCTGTTATTTGAACGACGTCCACACCCGCTTCCCGGAGAAAGTGAATTGCCGTTTCGTCTTTATATGCATTCACAAAGACCATTCTACGAATTCCAGCTTGCAGAACAAGTTTGCAGCACTCACGGCAAGGCGAAAGGGTGATGTACAGGGTTGAGTCTTTAGCTGCGTTTGTGCTTCGGGCTACCTTCATTATGGCATTCGCTTCAGCGTGGAGCACATACCAGCGCGTGTCACCTTCTTCATCTTCACATTCATTCGGAAAGCCAGACGGAGTGCCGTTGTAGCCATCGCTTATGATCATACTGTCCTTCACCAGCAGGGCGCCCACTTGTTTGCGGGTACAATGCGAGAGGCGGGCCCATTCCATGGCCATTTTAAGGTACGCGCGATCGTATTTTTCTTGCTTGGCAGCGTTTGCGTAGCTGATCTGTCCATCCTTCATTGCGGTGCGAAAATAACGGTCCGTGAACGTTCGGCCTGCATTCCTGTTTGAAACGAACGGAAATGTTTCCGTTTTTAGCACAATGAAAATATATACCCGAAAAGGAGATGGTGGAAGCACAGCGCTGCTAGGCGGATCGCGCGTACCAAAACATCACCTGCGCATTGAAACCTATGGCACGGTAGACGAACTGAATTCACACCTCGGAATGCTTCGAGACCTGACTGCGGATGCTGTCACAATTGACTTTCTCCTGCACGTTCAGGATCGCCTGTTTACGTTGGGAAGCCATCTGGCCACCGATCCCGCGCACAAGGGAAAAATGTCGTTGCCGCAACTGACTCCGGAGGACATCACCCGATTGGAAACGGAAATGGATCGGATGGATGAAATTCTGCCTGAAATGCGAAACTTCATCTTGCCTGGCGGACATCCGGTGGTTTCGCAATGTCACATCGCGCGCTGTGTCTGTCGGCGCGCTGAAAGGCTAGCAGTTGCGCTGAACGAAACCGAAGGTGTGGAGGCTGAGATTCTGACCTACCTCAATCGACTCTCCGATTATTTATTCGTACTCGCTAGATCGCTTTCCTTTCACTTAGGTGCTGACGAGCGGCCATGGAAACCTTCATAAAGGAGTGGTTTTTTTGAAAAAAAACCCCCAGTTTGAGATAACATCATACAATTCAATACGTTAGTCAAATATTTCTTTCCGGTCAAAATTGTCCAACTGAACAAAAAAAAAATTACTTTCGCGACTCGCATAAAAAAAGACGCCTAAAGACACACCTACTATGTACTGGACACTTGAACTAGCCTCCTACCTCGAAGATGCACCATGGCCGGCCACCAAGGACGAGCTCATTGACTTCGCGATGCGCACCGGTGCTCCGCTTGAAGTAGTGGAGAATTTGCAGCAGATTGAAGACGATGAAGAGGTCTTCGACAGCATTGAGGATATTTGGCCAGACTATCCGACCAAAGAAGATTTCTTCTTTAACGAAGACGAATACTAAGTGATCTCGAACGCATGTTTCCTAGGGGTAACCTGCTTCTTTAATCGCACCACAAACTACCGCCTCATCACAGAGGCGGTTTTCATTTCCACTTGATTATTCGCACAACATGTCAGCGATAAGAATATTCAAATTTGGCGGAGCCTCTGTAAAGAATGCAGAAGCCGTGAAGAATGTCGCCTCCATTTTACGTCGTTATCACGGGGAGAAACTTGTTGTGGTCATTTCTGCCATGGGCAAAATGACTAATGCCCTAGAAACGCTTCATCGCGCGCGTTTTCATCGTGAGCCTACAGAAGTGATCATTCAGAAAATCCGAAGTTTTCACTTTACCATTTGCCAAGATATCTTCAAAGATGCCACGCGCGTTGAAGGAATTCTGAATCCGTTAATGGATGCACTGCAGCGTGCTGTGCAAGCTCCCTGCTCCGATCAATTCGATATGGAATACGACCAGCTCGTGGGTATCGGCGAGTGGATGTCGACTTCTATAGTGCATGCCTTTCTTAAGGAGGAAGGCATGGCCGTTGCCTTGTGCGATGCCAGAACGATTGTGCGCACAGATGATCGATATCGGGATGCACGCGTAGACTGGGTCACCAGTGCTTCACTCGCAGATTCGCTCCGCGCAGAATTGACCCGATCAGATATCGTCATTATTCAGGGCTTCATAGGTGCCACTGCCAATGGAAAATCTACCACACTTGGACGCGAAGGTTCCGACTTTACAGCAGCTATTCTTGCGTATCTGCTTGATGCAAAAGATGTCACCATTTGGAAGGATGTGCCCGGCATGCTTAATGCCGATCCGAAATGGTTTAAAGACACCGTGAAGTTGGAACGTATTTCATTTCATGAGGCCATTGAACTCGCCTATTACGGAGCAAGTGTGATCCACCCAAAAACGATAAAGCCTCTTCAAAACAAAGGCATCCCTCTCTTTATCAAGTCGTTTCTCAACCCTGACGAAACGGGCTCGGTGATTCAGGAAAATATGGACGAAGACAATCTGGTGCCCAGTTTCATTTTCAAGGATCATCAGGTTCTCATTTCCATTACACCGCGGGACTTCAGCTTCGTGGTAGAAGACAACCTACGTGAGATATTCGACTTGCTGGTTCAGGTTGGTGTGCATATCAACCTCATGGAAAACTCTGCAATCAGCTTTTCAATTTGTGTGGACGCGGATTCGTGGAAATTGGAGAAACTCTTTGAACTGCTATCGGATAAGTACTCCATTCGTTACAACGAAGGGCTCACGCTGCTCACTATCCGACATTATGATGAGGCCACGATCAAGCGCTTGACGTTTGACAAGGATATTCTTGCAGAACAGCGGAGCAGGCAGACCGTGCGGATGATTATGCGTTGAGAATTTGCTCGATCTGATTCTTCAGCAATCGGCCATTCAACCATTCTGAAGAAAACTCAGCTCCATAGCGGTGATAAAACCGCAGGGCTGGTTCGTTCCAATCAAGCACCTGCCAAACTAGGCTATGGAAGCCTTTATCTATCGATTCCTGCATAACTGAGCGGAAAAGCAGATCTCCGATGCCCTTTCCCCGAAAAGCCTCATTCACGACTATATCTTCAAGATATAAGACAGGACCTTTCCAAGTGCTGTAGCGGACAAAGCACAACGCCATCCCCTCGACAACGCCTTCAAACTCCGCCACGATAAGTGAATAAAGCGGGCGCATTCCGAATCCATCCCTTCGCAGCATATCAGCGTCAATCAGCACTTCCGAAGGAGCCCGCTCGTATTCCGCAAGCTCTCTAATAAGGTCCATTACGCGCTCGAGATCGGCCTCCTGTCCGGGCCGAATGACTACAGCTGAATCCTTCATCGTGCAAAGCTAACCGCACAACCACGGGAAAACCCTAATTTTGCCGACTATGGCAAGCGTTCGAATGGAAAAAGTAGCGGCTCTCGTAAAACGAGAAATGTCGTTGATTTTTCAGCAAAATATGAGTTCCCTGTTTCACGGGTTGATGATTACCGTTACAAGCGTGCGGATTTCTCCAGACATGGGTGTTGCAAAAATTTACCTGAGTTTCTTCCCCACGGAGAAGAAAAAGGAAGGGATGAAACGTGTGTCGGAAATGAATACCAATCTCCGTCGTCTGCTTGCCGAGCGAGTGGGCAAGCAGTTGCGCAAAATTCCTGAACTCCAGTTTTTCATTGATGACTCACTGGATTATTTTGAAGAAATAGATCGTCTCTTAAAGAAATAAACGCTGGGAAATCCGCGGCCGCTCGCACATGCACTACGATCCTATCAAACGCACTCTGGGAAAGGTATTCAACCAGTCGCCCCTTTCGCGCAAACTCTTTTACTTCTTGCTTGATTTACTCCTGCTGCGTTCATGGCACATTCAGCGCGAGCTTCGTCGTTGGAAAAGTCAGGCGCCTCTAAAAGCACACATCCTAGATGCGGGCTCCGGATTTGGTCAGTATTCTTATTTCATGAGTAAATTCTCAGACTCTTACTGCATTCTGGGTGTGGACGTTAAAACAGAGCAAGTAGGAGAATGTAATGAATTCTTTCGCGCCATTGGTAAGCAGCATGTGATGTTCAAAGTGGCTGATCTCACCGTTTTCAAAAAAGAGAGCTGCTTCGATCTCATCTTATGTGTAGATGTAATGGAGCATATTGAAGAAGATGTAAAGGTGCTGCGCAACTACCAAGAGAGCCTCAAACCAGGCGGAATGTTGATGATATCAACGCCCAGTGATCAAGGTGGCAGTGATGTTCATGGAGACAGCGACACTAGTTTTATCGAAGAGCATGTGCGCGATGGCTATGGTATGCAGGAAATAAAGGACAAGTGTAAACTCGCCGGATTTTCGAAAGTAAAAGCACACTATAGTTATGGAATTCCCGGACAAATTTCTTGGCGCATTTCCATGAAGTTTCCGCTGCAGATGCTGAATTTTTCTAAAGCATCCTTCATCATACTTCCTTTCTATTATGCCGTGGTCATGCCGGTCGCACTCATTCTTAACTTTTTGGACAGTCGCACTGCCCATCGCTCTGGTACCGGACTTGTGGTGCTTGCATGGAAGTAATCGAATTTGCTTCTGTCACTCATTTTCTTGAATAAAACGGTCTATCCACTGAATCCCTAAGGAAGCTTGTATTATTGCTACGCGTCATTCACTCTACCTTTCGCCGTACGGTGAACATCAACGTATATATCGCCCGACGGTACTTGTTCTCGAAAAAATCGCGGAACATTATCAATCTGATCTCGATGATTTCGATGGTCGTAGTTGCGTTTGTAACTGCGGCAATGATCACCGTTCTCAGCGCATTCAGCGGGATTGAAGAATTAGTCAAGGACCTTTTTAGCAGTTTTGACGCGCCTTTCACACTTGTGCCATCACAGGGAAAAACGATTCCAGATTCGCTCCTCACCGATCAGTGGTTCTCGGAAATAGAGGGTCTGGCTTATTACACACGAGTGATTGAAGAAGACGCGTGGCTCAATTATTCTCACTATAATCTGGTAGCTACAGTGAAGGGCGTTTCCAGCGACTATGGAAAGCTTGCCCAATTTGATAGTTTGATGTACATCGGTGCTTTCAAACTTACTGCCGACACAATGCCCAGAGCAGTTGTAGGCCTAGGTGTGCGAAGTGAACTCATGTTGCCTGTAGATACTGTAATGCCCGAACAGCTCGAAATAAACGCACCTATTCGGGGAAAGCGCCTCTCGAGATACCGAGAGCAATCGTTCAACCGAATGTTCATTCCAGTCACGGGCGTTTTCTCTGCAAATTCTGAGTTGGATTTGAAGTATGTATTTGTCCCGCTCGATTTCGCCCGGGAGCTTTTTGGAATGCCGGATGACATCTCGTGCATCGAACTTGCTCCGGTCGCCACGGTAGATGAGAACATCTTTCTGCAACGACTTCAGACCATAGTTCCAGAGGGTGTAAAAGTAAAAACGCGCTACGATAAGAATGCACTCATCTATCGAACCAACGCATCTGAGAAGTGGGCCACATTCCTCATTCTCTTGTTTATTCTAGTCATCGCCAGTTTCAATATCATTGCTTCACTCACCATGTTGATAATCGAAAAACGGGGTGATATCAAGGTTCTCGGAAGCATGGGAATGACCCGTGAAATGATTCAACGTATTTTCATTTATGAGGGCTTGATGATCAATTTTCTGGGCGCAGTTGGCGGAACCGTGCTAGGTCTTACCGTGTGCTTTCTCCAACAAAAATTCGGGCTTGTGGCAATGAGCGGCGCCGTAGTCGACTACTACCCTGTAATGATCAAACCTTTGGACGTGGCCGGAATATTTGTGACGGTAGTTGCCATTGGCAGCCTCTTCTGTCTGCTGATGGTTCGTTTGCTTTTGCGCCAGTTCGCTTGGAACGACAAAACGCCTTAGTCTCGTCGTTTAGCGAGTTGATTTGGCAAAATCACCTGCTACTTCATCCCAGTTAATGATTCCGGTGAAAGCTTGAACATAGTCTGGGCGACGGTTCTGATAATTCAGGTAGTAGGCGTGCTCCCACACATCAATCCCAAGAATCGGGGTGCCTTTGCGATCTGCGAGTTGGCTCATCAGAGGATTGTCTTGATTCGGAGTGGAAGACACGAACAATTTCATATCTATTCCAACGCTTAGCCACGCCCATCCGCTTCCAAAGCGTGACTTGGCGGCATCGCTGAATTGCGTTTTAAAGGCATCCAGAGATCCAAACGTTGAATTAATGGCGTCAAGAAGTGCTCCCGAAGGGTCCTTGGAGCCACCTGGCTTCATCCAGCGCCAGAAATTGGAGTGATTCCAGTGTCCACCTCCGTTGTTTCGAATAGCAGTATCGTCTGAGCTGACTAACTTCATTATCGAATCCAGATCAGCTTCCGCAAATCGGGAATTATCCTTTAAGGCGGCGTTCAAATTTTTCACATAGCCCGCATGATGTTTGCTGTAGTGAATTTCCATGGTCATGGCATCAACAGCGGGTTCCAACGCATTATAGTCATATCCCAATGCCGGAAGTGTGAAGCGATCTGCCATTGCATTAGCAGCCTGACCCGCAGTGGAAGCAGCATTGACCTGTCCGGAGCCACAACCGATCATCGGTTGAAGCAGAACGCCGGCGCCAGCTAGGCCAGCAATTTTGATAAAGTCTCTGCGATCACGTTTCATGGCTCCGAGGTAAAGGTTACCTTCAAAGATACCCAATCTGGATTCAGACAGATCAACAAAAGACTGTGAGTGGAAAGACGGCATGAAATTTCAGAGAGAACATCCGCGTTCTACTTTCACGCATCAACCGCATGACCCGCTTTCGCCTCCTTTTTAAAAGAATCCTGATCGGACTGCTTCTTCTCACCGCCATACTGGTGGGGACAGTAGCCGTCATTATCCGATTTTACGAAGATGAGGTTGTCGAATATGCGGTGAGCAAGATTGGGGAGAAACTGACTACGCCCGCCCAAGTGGGAAAAGTTGATTTGACTTTCTGGAGCACGTTTCCTTATGCAAGTCTTGAATTCACTGACGTGTTCATCAAATCGGGGTTAGAAAACTCCACGTCAGACACACTCCTTTCTGCGTCCTCTGTTTATCTCTCATTTAGCCTCCGCGATATCTTCTCGGGCGAGTACACCGTTCGTGAAATCGCTGCAGATAATGCCGTCGTGAATTTACTGAGTAACCATAAAGGGCAAACCAATTGGGATATCTGGAAAAAAAGCGAAGGAGATACGGCCGCCTTCAAGATGGCCATTGAGTCCATTCAACTCAATGAGTCGCGAATTGGGTATGAAGACCGTTCGAGTGAATTTTTTACCGATATCGCAGTGAAGGAAGCTGAGGTCAGTCTGATTCTCGAAGACAACTCATTCGACGCAAAAATTGATCTCGACGGTGCCTTGTACTCGCTCATTTCCGGGCAACAGAGTTATTTCGAGAACAGGGCGATTGCCTTAGAAACAACCATACATGCCGATCAGCGGCAAAAGAAATACCTCTTTTCGGAAAGCATGCTTCAGATAGAAGATATGGCTGTCGCCTTCGAGGGGAGCTATGCTGGCGGTGAAGAATCTAATCTGGATCTCCGATTTTCCGGCGTCAAAATCAATCTCGCCAAAGCACTCAGCATTTTACCCGCTGAGTTCACGACTTCTATTTCCAGCTATACACCTTCAGGACAAATAGACCTGAATTGCGTGGTATCCGGACCAATTGGCACGAATAAGAAACCAACGATCAACGCCCGGGTTACCATTCGGGATGGTGCCCTTAGCCATAAGAACAGTGATGTAGGTATGAGCCAAATCATTGCCGAAATCTCCTATGAAAACAAAGGTCGCGTGGATGACCTCCACATTCGGGCGCTCTCAGCTTTTATTGGAAATGGACAAACAAGAATCTCCGGGCATATCTCTCAACTGTCTTCACCTTCAATTGATCTTCAGGTTGGCGCCAACGTGAATCTCTCAGAACTACGCGACTTCCTAGCTTGGGATACTTTGCAGGTTGCCGAAGGGAGCGTCAGTATGGAAACAGTGATTAAAGGACATATTGATGGTGAAAACAACAGTCTTCAGCAATGGTCAAAGAGGCTTGAAGTGAGCGGAACGGCGCAACTTGCTGATGGTAAGTTTCAACTTGCTGGTTCCAATCGAGCTTTCAGCGATGTGAGTGGAATGTTCCTGTTCAATGGGAGCACAGCTTCTGTTCAAAATTTCAAGGGTATTGTCAACGGAAGTGATTTCGAACTTAATGGAACCGCTAAAAATCTGATTCCTTTTTTACTCATTCCGGAAGAAAATCTCACCATCGATGCCAGTCTGAAGAGCCGGCTGATCGACTTTAATCAACTCACTGAAACCAATTCCGCTCAATCGGGAGAGAATCTTTTTGTCCTTCCCTCTCGAGTGCGTCTTGAACTCCGGACTGACGTGAACCAATTTGTCTATAAAACGTTCGAAGCTAAAAACATCTCCGGCGTAATGCTGCTGAACAATGGCATGCTAACTATCAATCCGGTATCCCTTAATGTGGCAAATGGTAGTCTGCTCGCTCAACTATCTCTCATCCCTTTACATTCGGGTGGCTATTACCTTTCGAGCAGCGCCAGTTTGAAGGACATCGACATCCAGAAGTTCTTTTCCGAATTCGACAATTTCGGTCAAACCTTCATCACCGATTCTCATCTTCGCGGAAAGGCCAATGCAGAAATTGCGTTCTCGGCTCCACTTTCCTCGTCGTTGCAAATTTCATCAGAAAAAGTGTATAGCCTTTTGGATATTCGGATTGATCAGGGAGAACTTATTGGACTCTCTTCACTTCAGGAGATTGCGAACTATGTGGGCGAGAATAAACTTGTGGCACCATTCGTCAATGAAAAGCGATTTGCTGAAAAATTGGCTCATATCAAATTCTCTACTCTTGAGAACATGATTCGAATTGAGAATAGCGTCATCCACATTCCTCTTATGGAAATTCGCTCGAGTGCCATGGATATTTCCGTTCAGGGAACGCATCAATTTGACAAACGCATTGACTATACCATTGGATTTCGTTTGAGAGATATTCTGATCAGTAAGGAAAAGGACTGGGAAGAGGCCGATGATGGGCTGGGAAAACAGATGTTCATCTACATGCGCGGAACCACTGAAAAGCCAGAATTTGGAATTGATAAGAGTGCTTCCAAACAAAGCAAAAAAGAAGAGATTGCAGAAGAGAAACAGAATGTAAAGGCGCTATTGAAAGAGGAACTTGGACTGTTCAAAAAAGACAACACGGTGGGATCCTTCCAAGAAAGTGTTCCAATCGGTCCGACAAGCACGACAACTATTCAGTGGGATGAGCTCAACCCTGCTCAAAGTCCAACTGAACCGAAAACAGAAGTGTCCAATCCGGCCAAGCCAAAAGCGACTGATCCAGACGAGCCTGTGCCCGTCAAAACGAAGAAGAAAGTCCCGAAGTGGCTTGAGGAAAAAGATGACTATGAAAAAGACTAATCCGGAATCGGCCGAGCACACGTTAATTCCGCTGCCTGTGGCATTCATGTCGCGAATCCGAAGTCAATTTCCTGATGAGGCCGAAGCTCTATTGACGGCTCTTGATTCGGCCCCTTCCACATCTGTTCAATTGCATCCTCTCAAGTATCGCGACTCATTGAAAGGGCTTCATGCAATTCATTGGTGCGAACGTTCTGGTATACTTCCAGAACGTCCAGTATTCACTCTTGATCCACACTTTCATGCCGGAGCATATTATCCGCAAGAAAGTAGTTCACTCTTTATTGATTGGATACTTTCTCAAATCACTGATCGTGGGACCTCTATACATGCTCTTGATCTGTGTGCTGCCCCTGGGGGCAAATCATTGCTTTTGCTCAATGCGCTTGGTCCGAATGGTCGACTAATAAGCAACGAAATTCATCTTACCCGCAACAATGTTCTTCAAGAAAATCTAACGCGCTGGGGTATTCCCAAATTCATGGTTACTCGCAATGAAGCTTCTGACTTTGGAAGAAGTGGTATTCAATTCGACCTTGTCCTTGTGGATGCCCCGTGCAGCGGTGAGGGTATGTTTCGCAAAGACAAAGCTGCGCGAAGCGAATGGTCTGAAGACAATGTGCAACATTGCGCCATTCGTCAAAAGTCAATTTTAGAAGATATTCTTCCATGCGTAAAGCCTGGGGGATACCTCATCTATTCAACGTGCACATTCGCATACCCTGAAAATGAAGGTTCTTGTCTATTCATCAAAGAGCATTCAGATTTCGAGTCGGTCGCTATTGATATTCCCTCTTCATTTCAGATAGAAACCGTATCTGGGGAGGGATTTACTGGCTATCGCTTTCTGCCCCATCATGCGCCTGGTGAGGGGTTTTTCGTTGCTGTCTTTCAACGTAAAGATTCTGAACCTTCACGCGTCAAACCTGGAAGAAAAAAAAACACCCACTGGCAACCCATGAAACTAGATACGGATAGTCGGTTTAAAAACTGGTTATCAGAAGACGTTCAACTGAGCATAAATCCTCACAAGGAAATGAGTGCATCATCCTTTTCTGCTGAAGAACTTAATCTACTTGCAAGTCACTTTTACATCACCTCTTCCGGTATTTCCATTGGGCAACTGATCCGTGAAGAATTCATTCCTTGGCATGGACTCGCGATGATTACTGAACCCCCGTCTTCTTTCCCTTCTATTGATTTGACCAAAGAACAGGCGCTGGAATACCTTAGCGGAGGAACGGTCGGAATGCCTCTAACAGAACTGAGCGGATGGAGTCTTGTTCGCTTTGAAGGTTCCGCCATTGGCTGGGTGAAATCCATTCCCGGTCGAATCAACAACTACTACCCAAAGGGACTTCGGATTCGGATGAAATTCTGACTTCGAGCAATCCTTCGTAGATTAGGAGTAGAATCGCTCCTTTATGAATTTCTCTTTATCCTTTTTATGTGTTTTAGTGACACTCTCTGGCTTCGGCCAATCTACACAGTGTTTGAATGGACGATTTGGCGAAATAGCCCTGTTTGATAGCTCGCAGGTAGTAAGTCATCTCGACATTCCATATGGCGAGGCAACTCATTTTTTCAGTGGCCAACCTATTCCTCTTTTTCTGGATGTGTGGGAACCTGATCCCTCAATTGACGGCTTAACCTCACGACCAGTAATTGTGCTCACGCATGGCGGGTCTTTTCTGGCTGGCAATCGCTCCGCTATGCACTACCAGTGCATGGAATATGCGCGGCGCGGGTATGTGGCTGTTACATTGTCTTACCGCCTCGGTTGGAACTGCGATCCCAACGTCGGAATTTTTCTCTGTGGCATTTGTGGTCCCCAACAAAATAACTTGCGCACAGCGATCTACAATGCCGCTCAAGATCACCGCGCTGCCATGCGTTTCATTGCTGAGCACGCTGCTGAATATGGAATTGATCCTGAATGGATTTTTGTGGGTGGAGAAAGTGCAGGATCTATTACAACTCTCCAATCGGTGTATTGGGATCAAGAAGAAGCAAACTCATTCGCACCTTCCGCTCAAGGCATTTCCGGAGACTTAAACTCTTCAGGTAACGACTTGATCAACTCATACTCTGTAAAGGGCATTGTGAATAATTGCGGTGCACTATTCAACCTTGAACATCTCGACATCGAGGAACAGCTACCCATGATTTCTTTTCACGATGAAAATGATTGCGTAGTGCCATACAATGGAGGTTACGTAATTGGCTGCTTGAACTGCACTTCCTTTCCTTACGCCAGAGGCTCGCTCGCCCTCCACAATCAATTGTCGGCAGGTGGCCAATGCTCGGAGCTGAATACTGTACTGGCTAGTTTAGGCCATTGCACCTGGCCTACTCTAAATATAGTAAGGCGGTCCTCCTGTTTTATGAAGCGCGTTATGTGCGAGGTGTGCACTTCGGCTGCTAACGTGAGTACATCGTCGTATTCACCCTGCATGGCATTGGGTGTTGCATCAGA
>Ga0105049_10000417_pt1 | contig 46301 bp, 36 predicted proteins | sample MAT06_FD_78087 | JGI IMG/M metagenome (GOLD analysis project Ga0105049, IMG submission 78087) | Freshwater microbial communities from Lake Fryxell liftoff mats and glacier meltwater in Antarctica - MAT-06 | ecosystem: Environmental > Aquatic > Freshwater > Ice > Liftoff microbial mat | place...
GACATTTACCTGTCATCCATCTTGAGAGTCGTCTAACCCATGGATTCCCGTTTGTATGGGAATGACACTGGTATGTCCTAACCTTTGTGACTACAGCTATAAACCTCGCTCCCCAAATGATTCCCTTTAGGTTTCAAAACCAAAATCCCTCCAGATCCGAAGACTTGGAGGGATTTTGAATTAAGTTGCTGTTTCAATGGGCAGGGCGAGACTCGAACTCGCACAACCGAAGTCGCCGCATTTTGAGTGCGGTGCGTCTACCAATTCCGCCACCCGCCCTTGGGTTCGGCTCCCTTATCATACAGGATTGGGCGCGAATGGAGTAGATTTTGATAATCTTGGGTGCTTGCCCACCGATCAATTTCTTTGGCGCGCAAAACAGGGACGGGATGGGACAGTTGGGCGGTCTGGGCTTGGCGCAGCAGTTGCCCCATTTCAGAAAGGCTGAGGGCTTCGTAGGTGCGGGCTTGCTCTAAAAAGGCATCGAGGTTGAGCAGGGGGGCGATCGCCGGAGACCCACCCGACAGCTTCATTAACACAGAGGCCACAGTATCAGAATTTTGGGAGACGAGTAGGGCTGCGCGATCGCAGGTAAACTCGGCACAGCGCACCCATTCCATCAGGCGCTCTTGCAAAGATTGCGCCAGCACAGACCCCCAAACCGTGGTGCTTGCCGCCAAAATAACGAGGTTGGCTAGGGTCAGATAGACACTGTGTTCGCACTTGAGATGCCCCAATTCATGGGCAATCACCGCCTGGATTTCGTCAGGGGTGAGCAAATCAATCAGCGAGGTATGCAACACGATGAAGGGCACCTGCCCGCGCATGGCAAAGGTATAGGCATTGGGCACCGGGTTTTGCCGCACGTAGAGTTGGGGCGGCTCTAAATCTAAAATTTTGCAGGCATCGAGCAGCAGTTGGTGGAGATGGGGCAGTTGCTGATCGCTCACCAGCACCCCAGAGGCCAGGTTTTCGAGTTGAAAGAACTGCTCTCCGATGCCGCCTAAAACGCCTCGCACGACGAGGTCTAACCCTGGGATCTGTTGGAGAGCCTGGGTTGCTTGGAGGTCGAGGGGATGGCGAAAGTGATGGGCTTTGAGGCCAGTGAGGAGGGTTTTGGAAGACACCATTGGCTCCGGGGGATGGGGTTGTTGGGCTGGACGTGGGCTGAAACCGGATCGCTGATTGGGTTGGCGAGTGGGGTTAGGAGGTGGGTGGGGTGGGCGATCGCCCATTCTTCAAACAATCCATCCCACATTTGCCCCTTCCCCATCTCACCCAATCAATAGGCTAGGTCGATCCACGATCCAATCAAAATGCCTTCTTATTCTAACGAGTCCTCTCTGCCAGCATTGCCTCTGCCCAGAAAATCATCTGAGCTTAAGGCCAACAGCATCCACTAGCCCTACCATTCGCCAACGCTTCAGCTCACCTCACCATAAGCCAAGCGTATTCCAAGCATGACCCCATAAAACATGACCCTCCGGTTCTCGGCTGAGATGCAGCTTAGGACGCCTGCTGCACCGATGTTTAGCGGGGGCCAGCGGCGATCGCAGAATTGGCAATGGTCAACAACTCTTCCAGCGTGCCGTTTTTGAGATACATCGTATAGAGCACACCGCCTCGTTCCCATTGCAAAATGGCCGAACAATAGGCTCCACAGAAGTTAAAGAATCCACCTTGGGAGCCATCGGTGAGGGTCACTAAGGCAAATTGATCCCCTGGGAGTAAGTCATTGGGGCCAAAGGAAAAGCCCCCCACTTCGGCTGAAAGGCTGCCGATATTGCACGCTGTTGCCCCTCGGCAGTCTTGGGTGTAATCAAGGCTGAGGGAATAGCTGATGTTATCGGCTTCGGCGCTGATGTAAATCTGCTCGACCTCAGCGGCAGGTAAGACATCCGGCAGAAAAATGGGCACGGAGGTTTGGGTTTGGAGGTAAGGCAAAATGTCCCACAGGGGAAAGGGCACATCTGCGAGGGCGATCGCAGCCCCCAGCAAAGACAAACTTAGCCCCGCGACCCAGCCAAAGAGCGATCGCCCCACCAGCCTCCGAGTGGCTTTTCCCGTTAATTTTCCAGTCATTGACTTAGCGACCTCTGCCCAGTGGGTTCCCCGTTCATCTTGGAAGCAAGATTTCACCTCACAGCATACGGCGGAACATGGGTGAAATCCGTGAAGCTATGACACAACCTCGCCATGGCGATCGCTGCACTCCAAAATTAGCTGTAGCCCAAAATTAGCTGTAGCCCAAAATTAGCTGTAGCCATCATAGTTAAATATTCATGCACCCTATAACCTTAATTATTTCCGGTTGAGAATCTTGAGGAGGTGAATTCTGATGGCACTTGATTTTTTACTGCGGGGGCTGGTCATGGGATTTTCGATTGCTGCGCCCGTGGGGCCGATTGGCGTGTTGTGTATCCGCCAGACGCTGACCCTAGGGCGCTTGGCCGGGGTACTGTCTGGGTTAGGAGCCGCCACAGCCGACGCTATATATGGTGCGATCGCAGGCTTCGGATTGATTATAATATCAGCTATCTTGGTGGAGCAGTTATTTTGGTTGCGCCTCTTGGGGGGCGGATTTTTGATCTATCTTGGGTTTCGCACATTTTTCTCTCAGCCTGCTCAAGCGGCTGCATCGGCTACTGCTGAAGGATTGATCGGGGTTTATGTCTCAACGCTCTTGCTCACCTTGACGAACCCTGCCACAATTTTGTCGTTTGTGGCTGTTTTTGCTGGGTTAGGATTAGCAACGGAAGAAAGCGATCCTACAATGGCATTGTTACTGGTTGGAGGGGTGTTTTTGGGATCAGCCCTCTGGTGGCTAATTTTGAGTTTTGGGGTCAGTCTGCTGCACGCACAGTTCACCACACATGGTCTGCAATGGCTCAACCGCGTCTCTGGATGTATCATCACCGCCTTTGGTATCGTGGCCTTGTCCTATTGGCCATCATCCTGATATTGGGCTTAGGAGGTTTGGCGCAAGGGGCGATCGCCACCGTGATTCCTCGTTCCGCTGCCCACGCTACGGTGCTACTAGCGCAGGCAGTTCCTGGGGTTCAGGCCAATGCGTCTGTGGAAGAATTGCGCCAACAACGAGAAAGGATTGAGCAACAGCGGCAAACCCTCCAACGCCAGCGCAACCAGCTACAAAACCAGGAAGAATCTGCCAAGGATCAGTTGGGTGGCCTCGAAGACAAAATCGAAACCACCGCCGCTGCCGTGAGCCAAAACGAGACGGCGCTGAAGCAAGCCGAATCTCAGCTAGCGACCTTGCAAGGGGAGTTGCTGAAGGCAGAAACCTCGTTTCAGCAGCAGCAGTTAGCAACGGTGGCTCGGTTGCAATTTTTGCAGCGGCAACAGGGCAGCCAAGGGTGGGCGGTGTTGCTCCAAAGCCAGAACTTAAATGAGTTTTTAGAACGGCGATCGCAGTTGCGACGGGTGTATGACTCGGATCGCGAATTTCTCGACCAACTCAAGACGATGGCGATGGATCTTGAACAGCGTCATCAGAAAGTAGAACAACAGAAAAACCAGATTGCCCTGCTGACCCAGCAATTACTCGCCCAAAAAGCGCAATTTGAAGCCCAGGCTGATTCCCAGCAAGACTTGGTGCAGCGCCTGTCCCACGATCGCCAAGCCCTCGAAGCCGCTGAGCAACAACTAGAAGAAGACTCTGGGGCGATCGCCTCCCTCATTCGTCAGCGCTTAGCAGCAGCCTCCCGCAGCAGCGTGGTTGTGCGCGGCACTGGGGTCTTTAGTCTGCCCTGCGATGGGGGCATCACAAGCAACTTTGGGTATCGGGTGCATCCTATCTTGGGGCGGCGGCGATTCCATGCTGGCATTGACTTTGGCGCGCCCCATGGCAGCACCATCCGCGCCGCTGACCGAGGCCGCGTGATTTTTGCCGGATGGTATGGCGGCTATGGGCGATCGGTCATTATCGATCATGGTGACGGCCTAACGACCCTCTATGCCCACAGCAGCCAAGTGTATGTCTCAGAAGGGCAAACCGTAGAGCGCGGACAGGCGATCGCCGCTGTGGGTTCCACGGGCTTGTCTACCGGGCCTCATTTGCACTTTGAAGTTCGCGCAAACGGAGAACCCGTAAACCCTCTAAACTATCTCTAAGCCATGGGTCTATCTCTAAGCCATGGGGCTATCTGTAGGATATTCGGCTATCTGTAGGATATTCGGCTATCTTTAAGCTATTTGGTTCTTTCTAAGCCATTGAACCCGCTGTATTGGACTGCACCCGCTGCATTCTACGTCTGTTTTCCATGGCCAGCCATCTCCTGAGGCGAGACGCCCCCTGATATGTCTCCCATCATTACGATTCATTCCCCCCGTGCCGATGTCGGCAAATCACAGTTGACGGCAAATCTGGCCTATCTCCTCGCCTCCCAAGGGAGTCGCGTGGCCGTCGTAGACCTCGCAAATCCTTCCCAGATTCCCCAATGGTTTGGCCTTGACCCCATACGCATCAACCAACAGTGGCAAACGTTTCTCTGGCAAAATTCTGCCTGGAGCATGGAGATGCCCGACCCATGGGTGGCTGTGGGTCAAGGGGCGATCGCCATCCTCACCCTAGGCCAAGCCGAAGACAACCCCATTTCAGGCTTTGCCTTAGCTCAAGAATTGCGCGAAGCCACTTACCAAAACCAGCTCACCCAAAACCTAGCGGAGTTGCTGCGCCGCATCCAGTCAGATATTCTGCTGATCGAAACCAATGCTGGGTTTAACGAAGAAGCATTTCTGGCGATCGCCCTGAGCGACCTGGTTACCCTAGTCTTTGGGCTAGAACCCCAAGATTTTCAAGACATCGCCGTAATGGTCGATCTGGCCCATCAGTTGCAGGTTCCCGAAATCTGTCTGGTAGCCAGCCAAGTTCCCAGCGATGTTGCCCCAGAAGAAGTGGTAGTCCGCCTTACAGAAACCTACAATCTACCAATTTTAGGACTGTTACCCCCGATCCCAGAGCATCCGACGCCAACCCTCTACTGCCAAACCCTTCCCGATCATCTCTACAGCAAAGGAGTTATGGCGATCGCCCAGCAAATCATCACCTTACTCCGCTAAAACCCCTTTCTACGGAGCCTTCAAGCACCCTGTTTGGGGGTGAGAAAGACCCCTGAGAGGATTCAACATTCCCCAAAACTGCCTTTTCGATAGACACTATTTGACAGACATGATTGAACTGTAGAGTTCTAGTGAAGATTGTAATTGCCTCAGGGATATGGGCATCCTAGCAACAGATTTATAGCAGCAGATTCGTAGTATTAGATGAATAGACATTAGACGAATAGACATTAGATGAATAGACATTAGACGAATAGACCAGTGAGTGCATCAATCAGTAAATCGCTCATTACGATTGAGTCAATGGATCAATAAATATTGAAATTGATAGTTAGATCCAATGAACACAACTGCTTTGTCGGCGTGTTTGTTGAGAAACATGGCGGGTCACCGCTCAAAGGACGAGGGAGCAGGTTGGCAGGATGGTAGGCCAAGGATGAGGTCATCTGTTAAACCTCATGGATAAACCCCGTCACCCTAGAGCCTCAAATATTCTGGAATATCACCCCATAAAACTGACGTATTGCATAGAGGATCTTGTCTATTTCTTACTTTCATTCTCTTTGTTTATGCCATACGCTCATTTCATCAGCTCTATTCCACCCCTTTCATTGCATCAATATCCGGCTAGCCTCCAAGCCATCCCTGATGAACGCCCCTCCTCTTGAAAATTACAAACATTGAAAATTACAAAAGAAGGACGACGCATACCAAAATTTCATGCCGCAGATGTTTAACCGACTATTTAACATACGAGCCGGTGAGAGCGGCCTGGTCATAACCCTAGGATGTATCTTGTTGGGAAACGCCCTAACCCAAAAGATTTCAGAAATTGTTGCGGTTAGCACCTTTGTGTCAGAGGTAGGGACTGCACCATTTTTGATGGTTTTCATAGGCAGCAGCCTCGTCAATCTGCTCATAACCGGGGCACAAGCACTCTGGGTTGATCGATTCGATCGCATCAAACTTTTGCGGGGCATTGGAGTGGTCTTTGGGGTCGCCTTTATCAGCCTGCGCTTGTTGGTTTTATTTCATGCGCCTCGGTGGTTGACCTACGGGCTGCTTTACATTCTTTCTGAGCAGCAATTGGTCTTTTTCCCGATGGCCTTTTGGCTATTGGCCAACGCCATGTTTGATACGCCACAGAGCCAACGCCTGTTTCCGGTGGTGGGTAGTTTAGGGTTTGTTGGCAACCTGTTAGGGCTAGGGGTTGCGGCATTATCACCAGCCCTATTTACCCAAGTTGGCATCAAGCCCGAAGAAATTTTGCTGTTCAACAGCTTGATCTACCTCATCATCCCTAGCGCCTTGGCCATGGGGTTGAAGGGGGTGAGGTTACGCAAAACCCACCAAAAGCTAGAACCCATCCAACAAACCCTATCTGAGGGTTGGGCATTTGTGCGAGCGGTGCCGGCCTTTTATTACCTAACCCTCTCTATTCTGGGGGTTGTGATTTGTGCAACAGCACTTGAATATCATTTCTTCGTCCAAACAGCCGCCGCGTTCCCAAATACCAATAGCTTCCAGGTCTTTTTCAGCCTTTTCACACTGCTCCGGATCCTGCTCTACATTTTGTTCCAATCCCTATTGACCCAGCGCCTCATTCAACACATTGGCATCAAAAATACTTTTTGGATACAGCCGATTAGCAGTTGCTTAGGGGCGTTGAGTATGATGGCGATCCCTGGGTTAGCCGGTGGGGTCAGCGGGATTTTGCTTCAAAAAATCCCGCAGTACACCGTCGATGAAACAGCTCGCAAAACCCTACAAAGCTTTGTTCCAGAAGAACAACGCGGGCAGGTGAAGCTCTTCATTGATAGCTATCTCGTATCCGCTGGGGTCATTGTTGGCGCTACCATCACGGGGGCGATAGTGGTGGTGAGTCGCTTTTTGGATCTAACATACTACTTCTATGCGTACCTGACCGCAGGGGCGATCGCCGCTGCGGTGGCGATCGGGGCGATCGCCCAGATGCGATCGGTCTACGACAATAGCCTACTCAACAAGAGGCTCAAACACCGACAACAGAGCAGACCGGGGTTAGACAAGCTCGATTTCTAAGCCTCAATTTCACGGGTTAAGCCGTCACAAGCCAGCAGGCCACCCCAGAAGATGGCTAGACCCCTCATTTCAATCATTCAACAGCCGTTAGACAAAAAACTCCGTAGCGGGCGATCGCCTGCTGTGAAAAGCCTCCCGGTTCAAAATCAAACCGTGTTATTCAAGGGAATTAACGATAATCTAGAAACGATACAACTCTTTTAAAAGCATTGCTCAAAATCTGGGTTCAACCTTACTATCTCTACCATTGCGGTAATGTTATCGGAGTTTCGCACTGCCACGAGTTTAGAGAATCAGATCAGGCGCGTTGAGCCATATAACGGGGTTCGCCGCGCCTCAGCACATCGTTACCATAAAGCTTGGTAAAATTTCTCTTGGAAAGGAACCATGTCATCCGGATGGTGATTGATCTTGGCTCAAAAATAACAAAGGCGACACGATGCCTTTTCTTAAAGATGTTTTATCCCCTGATATATAGCCCTGTGGTGGAGGTAGTTTATGGCCAAAATCGTCTCAGTTCACTCCTATAGAGGCGGTACAGGCAAGTCAAATACGACTGCTAACCTGGCCGCAACGGTGGCCAGATATGGCAACCGTGTTGGAATTGTTGATACAGATATTCAATCTCCAGGGATCCACGTCTTGTTTGGGTTTGATGAAGATAGCGTCACCCGTTCACTGAATGATTACCTCTGGGGCAGACGCGCCATTTCTGAAGTGGCCTATGACGTCACCAGCGTCCTGGAAGGACGGGGCACTCCGAAAAGCAAAGTTTACCTCGTTCCCTCCAGTGTGAAGGCCGGAGAAATCGCGCGGGTATTGCGAGAAGGGTACGATGTGGGGCTGCTAAACGAGGGCTTTCAAGAATTAGTAGAATCTTTGAATTTAGATTATCTATTTATTGATACGCACCCTGGCCTCAACGAAGAAACATTGCTATCTATCACCATCTCTGATATCCTCGTGTTGCTTTTGCGGCCTGACCAGCAAGACTACCAAGGCACAGCCGTTACGGTGGATGTGGCCCGTAAGTTAGAGGTTCCTAAATTATTGATGGTGATGAATAAGGCTCCAACCGTCTTTGATTTTGACCAACTGCGAAAACGGGTTGAAGAAGCCTACGGAGCCCACGTCGCTGGGGTCTTGCCCCATTCTGACGAGATGATGGTGCTGGCGAGTAGTGGAGTCTTTGCAATAAAGTACCCAGAAAATCCCCTTTCTCAGATTATTGAATCCATTGCCCAACAGGTCATGAGTTAAGCCGCTCAGCCGCTCAATCGGCTATATAACTTGGTTTTTATCTGAAAAAGAGGTGTCATATCACTTGCCGATACGCCTTGGGTAAGGAAGGATAGATGGGGATAGCTGTTGCGGCTGTCCCTGTTTTCGTTTTTAAAAACTTCCTATGTTGAAAGCTTTGTTATTTGATCTGGATGGCACCCTGATCCAGTCTGATCCTGTTCATCTGATAACGTGGCAAACGCTGTTGCGACCTCAAGGGTTTGCCATTGATCAAGACTTTTTTAATACCCATATTAGTGGGCGCACCAATGATGCGATTTTGCAAGATATTTTGCCCCATCTAAGCCCAACCGAACGGGATATATTTGCAGAGACAAAAGAGCAACAGTTTCGAGCACAGGCGCGATCGCTCAAACCGACATCTGGGTTACCGGCGCTCTTGTCGTGGATGCAAGCGCGATCGCTCAAACATGCCGTTGTCACCAATGCCCCGGCTGCCAATGCGCATCATATGCTCCACGCCCTAGGGCTATCTTCGGTTTTTTCGACACTGATTTTGGCGGAGGATTTACCTCGCAGCAAGCCAGATCCCCTGCCCTACCAAACCGCCCTAGAGCGGTTGCAGGTGTCAGCATCAGAAGCACTTGTATTTGAAGATTCTCCGGCAGGGATGCGAGCCGCGATCGCCGCTGGCATTCCAACCGTGGCGATCGCCTCTACCCATCCCCCATCTACCCTCATCGCCTTGGGAGCAACCCTAGTGATTTCTGACTTCACCGATCGCCACCTCCATCGGCTATTACAGACGGCTCTCACCCCAGCCTATTCCCTGGCCTAAAAGCCCCACACTGGGGGGATAAGTCCGCCATTCCTGACACAACAAATAGCCACATTTGCAGGGAAACTAACCGGGGATCTCGGATAACCCCCCTAGATCAGGAGATAAAGGAGTTGGGTAGATTGCGTTCTACAACGAGGGCGATCGCCCACCCTCAGCGTCGCCTTACAATACACATAGCGTCAGCACAAATAGAGTCAGATCCCAAGAACACAATCGGGTTAAGCGCCGCCTGAATCTCACCAAAGCTTGCCAACCCCTTCGATAAAACCGACTCTCTGCTGAATAGATCCGTGAGGAAGTGATCAGTCCCTACCCCTGCGAAGGCTGCTGATTCTTCGCTGATGTCCTGAACATTACTGTTGCTCAGAGGTGCTTCTAGCCATGGGTCATATCGTAAAAAATCTTGCTGTAGAGCATTTAATCCCAGAAAATCGAATCCCAGAAAATCCAAACTTCGACAATGTAGCCAACCCCTTGGCCAGTTTAGAGAATTCCTCGTCAAGTTTAGAAATAGTGCAACTGGGCAATGCGGTTTTACGAGACATTGCGCAGCCCATCTATGGCATCCATGATGCGGAGGTGCAGACCCTGATAGACAGGCTGCTGGCGACGATGGTGCAGGGCAACGGCGTGGGGATCGCTGCGCCCCAAGTGGGGCGATCGCTCCGCCTCATCATCATTGCATCGCGCCCTAATCCGCGCTATCCCAACGCGCCCACCATGGAACCGCTTGTGATGGTCAACCCCCATCTCCTCAGCCATTCTGAAGAAACAGCCCTCGGCTGGGAAGGGTGCCTCAGCATCCCCGGTCTGCGGGGATTGGTGCCCCGCTACCGCGCCGTTGAGGTGGAATATATGAACCGCGACGGCACCCTCGAACGGCAAGACCTCACAGATTTTGTTGCCCGCATTTTCCAACATGAGTTTGATCACTTGGGCGGCAAGGTTTTTTTAGATCGGGTGGAAAAAGTTCAGAATTTGATGACCGAACAAGAATATCTGAAGCAACATCCATAGGATCGAGCAGGCTTTAGCGTAAGGTCTAGCTGTTTTCCCAGATCTACTCTTGCAATCTACTCTTGCAACTTATTCTTGACTGTAGAATGACTCCAGGTATAGCCGTAGCCATGATCCATAGGACATTTACCTGTCATTCCCGCGCAGGCGGGAATCCATCTTAAGAGTCGTGCAACTCATGGATTCCCGTTTCCACGGGAATGACGCTGGTATGTCCTAACCTTTGGGGAGATGGCTGTAGTAGTCCTATCTAGAAACCCCTTAGAGCCTATGCCTGAGGGGTTTCTGGGCAAAAGGATACCAGCAAGTCCCTAAAGCGTTGTTGAGTATCGGTATGACTTTGCAAAATTCTGAATGAACTTTCAGGGCTTGCCACCCGAGTCTCATACGGTTACTCAGCAACGCCGCCAAAAAAAAAGGAGACAACCCACGGGTTGCCTCCTTTGCCGATCCTTGAGAGGAGAACACTTGAGAAGAATCATAGAACTATTGCAAATAGATGTCAATACTATTGAAACTATTTCTCATTAGTTAGCTATTGGGCGATCGCCCTCTCAACACCTCGCCCATGCCATCAAGGCCACAAAAGAGCAGCACTTTCCCCAATCCCTTAGGTGAGTGTTCAAACTTCCAAGAAATCGCCGTATTCTGAGGCTCTGGGTTTGCTATGATAATTATCCAATCGCGGATGTGGCGGAATTGGTAGACGCGCTAGATTTAGGTTCTAGTTTCGTAAGAAGTGAAGGTTCAAGTCCTTTCATCCGCATGGTTTCAACAGATTTATAGCTGAAGCAGATTTATAGCTGAAGCAGCTTCCAATCCTCAGGTTCCCTTAGACCAAGTAGGATATGCGGCAATGTTGGGCAACCAGCCAGCCACGCTATCTGACCCAGCTACCTCAATAAATGCCCCTCAAGATGGATGATCCCGAGGGGCATTTTGCTTGCTATGAAGTCCTCCAATTTTGCCACCCTTGGCAAGCGATCGCCCTAGATCTCCAGTCATATTCCACGCCCATGGAACAAAAGAGAGTGGCTTAAGCTGGGGTTCTGGCCTACAACTACCGGACACAGCGGGAGGTCATGACATCTCTAGCATTCGTTGGATGGGATGCAGTGCCGCCGCGCGGATGGCTTCGGGAATGATGATTTCGGGGGTGCGGTTGGCCATGCAGAGGTAGAGCTTTTCGAGGGTGTTGAGCCGCATGTGGGGGCATTCGTTACAGGCACATTGGTTCATCGGCGGAGCTGGGATGAACTGCTTGTGGGGAGCAGCCTTTTGCATCTGGTGGAGAATGCCAGACTCGGTAACCACAATAAAGGCAGGGCGATCGCTCTCTTGGGCATACCGCAATAGTGCCGTGGTCGAGCCGATATAGTCTGCATGACGGAGTACGGCAGGTTCGCATTCTGGATGGGCAATAATCTCGGCGTTGGGGTGCTGCACCTGCAATTCAAGTAATTTCCGCTCAGAGAAGGTTTCATGCACCATACAACTGCCTTGCCACAGCACCAGGTCACGCCCAGTTTGTGCCATCACATAACGCCCTAGGTTGCGGTCAGGGGCAAAGATAATGGGCTGGTCAACCGGGATTTGTTGAATGATTTTGACAGCATTAGAGCTGGTGCAGATGATGTCGCTGAGTGCCTTAATTTCGGCGGTGCAGTTGATATATGACACGACGAGATGCCCCGGATGCTCGGCCTTGAAGGCCGCAAAGGCATCGGGTGGGCAGCTATCGGCCAAGGAACAGCCCGCGTCTAAGTCGGGCAACAGCACCAACTTATGGGGGTTGAGGATTTTGGCCGTCTCGGCCATGAAGTGAACCCCCGCAAACACAATGACCTCGGCGTCGGTGTGGGCGGCTTGCTGGGAGAGACCCAGAGAATCACCAATATAGTCGGCAATATCTTGAATGTCAGGATCTTGGTAGTAGTGTGCCAAGATGACGGCGTTGAGGTCACGCTTGAGCTGGGCGATCGCCCCCAATAGGTCTTGGGGTAGGGCTGGGGATATCCCATTGGCAGCGGCTTTTTGGTAAGAAAGAACACTAGCAAACACGGGAGTCTTGATTCCTTGGTGTAGATGGGACAATTAGCAACCCTTAATTATGGTGCTATCTACCAAAATATTATAGTCGATTTCACCAAAAAACGTGGGGCGATCGCCCCACGTTTTCAGTTCTAATCACCCGTCTTCAGCATCCAGCCTTTAGGCTCAGCCAAGAAATAGACATAGCCCAAAAATACGCTCAGTAAAAAAAGCCCTTAGAGACAAGGGGCTTTAACCCCTTGTCTCTAAGGTTCTTACAGTCTTTTCCCTAGGGTTCTTCGATCTCAGGAGCGATCGCCCGAGGCCAAAATTTACCGCATTTTCTGCTTGATGAAGGTGAGGATTTGCGACATTTGCTTCTTCATCATGTCGATCTCCGCCTGCATTTTCTCTACTTTTTTCGTCAGCAGCTCAATCTCGGCTCCGCTAGCGCCGCCATCGCCAGCACCCGCGCTAGTGATGGGCTGAGGCCACTTCTTAAACTTCACCATCGCCGATTTGATCGCCTCGACCAGTTGCTTCTGCTCAAACGGCTTTTCGATAAACTCGAAATACTCAAATGGCTCTTGGATTTTCTCCGTCACCTCTTCTTTGCGGCCAGACATCAGCACAAGGGGTGCTCGAATCTCTGGCTTCGCTTCAATTTCTTGAAAAACCTCCCAGCCGCTCATACGGGGCAGGAGAAAGTCGAGCATGATTAGGTTTGGATGTTCTTTATGGATTGTGTTGAGACCCTCAACGCCATCCTTTGCTTCTAGAACTTCAAAATTACCTTTGGGTAGCATATCCCGCACCATATTGCGGATGACCCGACTGTCATCAATAACGAGAATTTTATGAGTTGCCACGGCGAACTCCTCAAGTAACGTTTGAAGGGGATGGCAAGAGGCTAAAGCTCTCCTACATTAGCGCCTTCTCAGGATAAGCGTAAATGAAAAAGAATGTAGCTTCCTGAATAGATTATCAGGATAAATACAGCTCAACCGCTTAACCCTTAAAGGATTTAGGACTTTCCCCACAGAAATCGGGGTCTAGTCCTGCTAAACCAGAGAAGAATCTACCCAAGTTGCCAGTTGTACTGCTACATCTGGGAAGTCGTCTCCATCTCTACCCTGGGATAGCATCTAGTTTAGCCTTGTGGCAATGATTTAGTGTGTTTTGCTTTTGTTTGATTGGCACAAAAATTGGCGCAACCCACAGCTTCTGTACGATAGCACCCTGCTCGGTTCCCTGTGATCGGTTGAAACTTCGCCTTTTTGGCAACAACCCCCTCAACTAGAGTGCCCAGTTTTCTGGCCAGAAGCAACGAGCATCCTAAAATTACTTCCGCACTAAAGACCTGTATGTGAAGGGGATCAGAACCATAGGAGGCTGAAACCAAGATCTAGCCGCTGCCGCCCGCAAAGTCCTGTAAATCTCGTGACAAGAACCAGTCATTGAAGCGCTTCGTAAAATTTACGGATTAGGCAGATTAGACGGCTTTATAACGGTTTCTTCAAGTATGAGGTGCGCTCAACTTGGGGACACTCCCTGAAACAAGGGGCTTAAGCCCCTTGCCCGTACTTCACCAGCGTGAAAACCGCTATGTAACCCTTCTACGACTGTTCTATAGTCATAGTCACGAATCTCAGGACAAGCCAGCGTCATTCCCGTGAAAACGGGAATCCATGGATCGCATTCTTATCAAACTATTAAAGATGGATTCCCGCCTACGCGGGAATGACAGAGAAGCGTCCTATGGCTCATGGCTACCGCTATATAAGGGAGTTGCTAAAAAATAACGTACCCGCTGATCGAACTTTCTCCCTGCGGGAGACGCGGCGCGAACGAATGCGCTCAGCCCTCGATCACGGAAGGTTGAGCGCAGTCGAAACCTGACCACTGGGTACACCATTAAACTGCAGATCTCTAACCGTCCTTCTACGTTGGATCTAGGGATTGGCACCGGCTAGGGCGCTGGCACCTGCCATAGACCGCCTGCGGGGTTGATAGCCTCTAGAGGCCCCGCAATTTGGCTAGCGCGCGATCGCAGTGCCCCAGATGGACGGAAAAACACCCCATCGGCAGACTCCAAAGCTGCGGCGACATCCACCGAGGACGTGGGCGATAGCAGCAAAAAGGTGACACGCTCATCCACCAAAGATGCCAGGGACAGCAAATCTCCCAGGTTTGTGCCATCGACCCCCGGATCACTAATCACAAGGGGGGCGGGCAGGGCGTTGATGTATTCCGCCATTTCGCCATTGAAGAGGCTAGGGGTGCGGTTCCACCAGGTGGAAGCATGGGCACTTACCAAAATAGACGCCAAGCTACCTGCCAAGAGTATGCCCATCATGGCGTACCAAAACGGGCGCTTGAATTGGTTCCAGGCGATCGCCAGCCAGTAGCCTACGGCCAGTTGAATGGCCGGGTAGCAGGGGATGAGGTAGCGGCTGACGGTGGAGCGCTGGGTAGAGAGCACGACATCGGGCAGGGCCAACAGCAAAAACGGCACCCAGAAGCTCGTCAAGATAAACAGACTCGCTTCGGGGGGCGATCGCCGATTCACCGCCCAAAAGGCCACCCCAATCAGCAGCAAATAGGGCAACCGAATTAGGTACACCAGTGGGCTTTCAAAGGGCACATTTAAATCAAAAAAGACAGAGGTAAAGCTCAACACCCAAAACTTCGTAACCGTGACCCAGCCCGGAAAGCCCTGGCTCCAGGAGGTGGTGGCCAAAGCACGACCCAGGTTTGTAGCCATCACCCAGGCCCACGGAGCATAGAGCAGGAAGGTCACCACCATGGCCTTGAGGTAGTCGGCTAGGGGCGATCGCTGCCGCCCCGCAAAGCTCCCCAAGGAAAAGCGACTAGGGGCGGCTAGAAACTGACGGCTGAGGGTATAGGCTCCATGGGCTACCAAGGTGAGGGCAAAGAAGGGGTGCGAATACAGCCCCCCAGCGGAGGCCAGCACATAAGCGCCCCAGAACCAGAGCAGTTGGCGTGTAGGCCGCAAAGCCCGCAGCAATAGCCAACTGCTTAGCACAGTAAACAACGTCAGCAGGCTATATTGCCGCGCCACTTGGGCAAACAAAATGTCGAAGGGGGAAAGCGCCAAGAGCAGCATTGTGAGCTGGGCGGCTAGGGCTGAGGCGAATAATTCTAGGCTCAGCCCATAGATCACAGGCAGGGCGAGCAGGCTAAACAAAACCGCCAAACTGCGAGTGGCCACCTCCGAACTGCCAAATAGGCGCATCCACCAGCGGGTGAGCAAAAAATAGAGGGGGGGATGCTGGGGGTCTTCTTTCGCTAGGGAAAGGATTGTATCGATCGGGGTACTGTCGGGTTTAATGGCTTGGAAAGTGAGCAGGTCAGAGGGGGAAAAGGGGCGATCGCTAAACAGAGCCTCCCCAATTTCACTACCCTGAAACCCCGCTGCCCGCAGAGAGGTATAGGCCTCGTCATGCCAATACAGCTTGCCGCCCAAGCGATAGCCATGCAAAATCACCCCCACCACTATCAGCAGTGTCAAACCATACTGCACCCAGGGGGGGATTGGGCGCACCGAGGAAGCCCAGCGCGAGGGGGTAAAGGATCGCATCTGCATGGTTAACGGGATACTCCTTGAATCCGAGTGGCGGTTAAGCCCGATCGGGTTTCCATCTGCCCTCCTGCCGCCGCCCCAATCAGTAATGGGTGATGCAAACAGAAAATTACCAGGAATGCTGGGTCAACCTAGCCACAATCAGTCATCATGGCGACGGGCGATCGCCCTCTCCCGCTCCTTGGTCATCCCGTAGCGACCCTGCTTCAGACAATAGCTAGATTCCATCGCCTACGGGCTTAGAAAGTAGCAGACCACACCAGCACGGATACGGCTACCCTTGTAAAAGCCTATGATATATCAAGTTTTATCTCTACCTGGCTAGAGATGCAGGAACGGCGGCTAGAAGCAGAGCAGGAGGGGCGATCGCGCTCTATGTCTATAATTTTTGGCAAAATTCCCCTAAATCCTGAGAGATTCTCCTCATTTCTAGAAGATTTCCCCATAGGGCGATTCTCAAGCAACTGGGTAGACGCATTCACAGGCCAGTGAGCCGCAACCCTCAAACAAGCAACTAGGGCGCGCACTGTCCCGCTGACTGGCTATTCTTTTACCATTGCCCTCCTTCACATGACAGAAGAAGACCTGTGCCCATGGATGCTGCGCCGATTGATATTCTCATTTTGTCGAATGGCCCCGGCGAAGTCACAACCTGGGTGCGCCCCGTGGTGCGTGCCCTGCGAGATGAATTAGGAACCGATCGCGCCCAGGTACGGATCTCCCTGGTCTTGTCGCCCTGCCCCAATGCCACCGGAAAGGAAGTGGCGATCGCCCACACCTACCCCGAAATCGACCGAGTGCAAGGAGCCGAGCAGTTCTTTCCATTCCTCCTCTGGGGCAAAACCGCAGAAAACTGGGATTGGCGCGATCGCGGCCTTGTCCTGTTTTTAGGCGGCGACCAGATTTACCCCGTCATCTTGGCCAAGCGCCTCGGCTACCGCAGCTTGATTTATGCCGAATGGGAAACCCGCTGGCATCGCTGGGTCGATCAGTTTGCGGTGATGTCGGCCAGCGCCCATGTCAACGGTTGCAACCCCGACAAAATAGCAATCGTGGGTGATCTGATGGCAGAAGTAGGCAGTCCCTCAGACCTGAACGCTCTAAACATAAAAGTAGCGGCTGAAGAACCAGGGTTTCAGCAAATTGGCCTGCTACCCGGCTCAAAGGCAGCGAAATTGGCGCAATGTGTGCCGCTGATGTTGGCGATCGCCCAGCATCTACATACGGCTCAGCCTCACCTCCGCTTTGTCATCCCCGTCGCTCCCACCCTCGATCTGCCCACCCTCGCGCGCTTTGCAGACCCGGCTCAAAACCCTATTGCCCACTTTTTTGGAGAGAGCCAAGCAACCCTAGAAACAGAGCCAACGCCCCACCTTCGTGCCCCCAACGGCCTCACCATTCAGCTTCATCAAGGCTTCCCCGCCCATGATCTGTATCGTCGCTGCGACCTCTGCCTCACCACCGTCGGAGCCAACACCGCCGAACTAGGTGCCCTCGCGGTGCCAATGCTGGTGCTGATCCCAACCCAACAACTCGATGCCATGCGAGCCTGGGATGGCATTCCAGGGCTACTAGCCAATCTCCCTGGCCTCGGCTCCCTCTTCGCCAAGCTGATCAACCGCTGGTTTTTACGCAAAAAGCGCTTGCTGGCATGGCCTAACATCTGGGCGAGGGCAGAGATTGTCCCTGAGCTGATTGGAGACTTGGATGCAGAGGCGATCGCCCAGCAGGTGCTTGGCTATTTAGCACACCCAGAAACCTTAGCGGCCATGGGCGATCGCCTCCGCCAAGTGCGAGGAACCCCCGGAGCCGCCCCTAAAATTGCTCGCCTTGCCACGCAATTGCTCATGCCAACCGACCAAATGCCTGCCCTAGACCTTTAACGCGGGTCGGACAGGATGGGTGCAATTGGTTTGGTCATCCCCCTTGGCAGATCCAACGCGATGAGCCAGCTATCTCCCTCTAGTTTGAGGACTTGAACTCGTATACCAATAAGCCCAGGCAATCAACACAAGTTGTAGCGGCAGCCTTAACCATAGGGCTGTGACGCCAAAAGTCGGGTAAAGCGCAGCGTTCATCGCCATGTGAAGGTTGGCCGGAAAAACCGCAATCAACAACCCAATCAGCCCCCAAGCCGCTAGGGTCGCGAACTTAGGAACAAGCAGCAAAATCCCCAACCCAATCTCAAATAAGCCACTGACATACACCAATCCTAGATGCCAGGGCAAATAGGGAGGCATAATACTCACATAAAAATCAGAGTTAATAAAGTGATTCAGCCCTGCTAATACAAAGAGAATGGCAAATATATACTTCAGAACGAGTTTGATTCTTTGCATCTCACATCTCAGCACCTGTCACTTTGTTTAGAAAGAATAATCGACAGTGCTATGGCTATGGTCACAAAGGTTAGGACATACCAGCGTCATTCCCGTGAAAACGGGAATCCATGGGTTGCACGACTCTCAAGATGGATTCCCGCCTGCGCGGGAATGACAGATAAATGTCCTGCGGATCATGGCCACAGCTATAAATAGTTATGACTGAGAAGTATGACTGAAAGCTAGCATTAGCAACGGCTCTACACTCTGCAGTCCAATGAGCCTCCACGATCGAACTCCACAGTCAAACTGCATAGCCAAAAATAGGAGCATCCGGCTGGTAAAACCAGAAGCTCCTTACAAACGCCTCATTACAGAGAGGTATTTGAGATTTGAAAGGCTTAACGAAACATACTGCTCACAGAGCTTTCTTCATGAATTCGCCAGATCGTTTCTCCGATAATATTAGCCACCGAGAGCAACGTTAACTGAGGAAACAATCGATCTTCAGGCACAGGAATGCTGTTAGTCGCGATGACTTCCTCAAACAAGCCACTTGAAAGCCGTTGACTGGCAGGCGGAGAGAAAACAGGATGGGTGATGCAGGCATAAACCTGGCGTGCCCCATGCTCCCGCAACAGCCGCGCGCCTTCACAAATCGTTCCGGCGGTATCGATCATATCATCGACCATGATGGCTGTTTTACCCGCCACATCTCCAATCACATTCATGACTTCCGCCACGTTGTGGGCTTGGCGGCGCTTATCAATGATGGCCAAAGGCGCATCGTTCAGCTTCTTTGCAAAAGCACGAGCACGAGCTACCCCGCCCACATCTGGGGAAACAACCACGATGTCCGAGAGGTTTTTGCTCGCCAGATAATCGATCACAGCCGGGGCACCATACACGTGATCAAAGGGAATATCAAAATATCCTTGGATTTGAGCCGAATGCAAATCCATGGCCAGAACGCGGCCAGCCCCGGCTTGGGTAATCAAGTTAGCAACGAGCTTAGCCGTGATTGATTCTCGACCAGCCGTTTTGCGATCAGCCCTAGCGTAGCCGTAATAGGGAATCACAGCTGTAATCTGACGGGCAGAGGCTCGACGGCAGGCATCGATCATGATCAATAGTTCCATCAGATTGTCGTTTACCGGATGACAGGTAGGCTGCATCAAATAAACGTCGCACCCTCGGATTGATTCTTGAATTTGCACATACAATTCGCCATCTGCAAAGCGTTTGCGCACCATCGGAGACAAATCGACCCCAAGGTAACGAGACACTTCTTCAGATAGTTGCTTGTTAGCAGAACCAGAGAGTATGCGAAGACGACTATTTTCAGAAAGAGATGGTAATGGCGGATGGAACGCTAAAGTTGCAGAGCGAGTCACGACAGCTCCTTTTTTAGGGGAAAAGAGTCACCGCGATATTACCATTCTGATTTAAGGTCGCAACTATACTTCATCAGAATCTACAGATTTTCTCTGTCAATTGTCTGAATTAGGCACAGCACGATCTGTCTCAGACAAAACTAAGACAGCCACTAAAAAGTTACTAAATGAGCTTTAAGGCAATGCGGCAAAACACAAAGTTGTCACCCCTACTGCCATAGCAACCTCATGATGGCAAAACTGCCCCACGGAGAAGCATGGCATAAGGATTTGTTCAAGATTCTTAAAACCTATAGACGGCGACCCATAGAGCAAATTAAGGTACTCTGATCAATACCGCTTATAAGCTAGGTAGTGAACCACATTTTAGGGAAATAGATAGATGAAATGCATCAGCGATCGCGCGGATGAAACCGAGCTAGAGGCGCTGAATTTTAGAGATCTCCGCCTCGAAACGCTAAGACGAAGATGACGACCGGGCCAGAAATCATGATAAGGCCGACTAGGGTGAGTTGTGCGATGACTTCCCAGTTGATGTTGCTGATCAGTTCCATGAGCTTCCTCGGATGTCTCTCGGTAGGATATAGATAGTATTTGTAAAACCAAGCACTATTCTACCTGGCCAAGTGAACAATTTTCTAAGAAAGTTTACAAAAGCCAACCATACTGATGCAAGGTATAGGCCGAGGTGAAACCCACAGGGATGGGCGATCGCCACTCAGCCAATTGATCGATCAAGACACGCAGAAACTGGAGAGGGTATGACCACTTGGCAATGTGTAAAGCGCTGTGGAGCGTGTTGTCAGCTAGATCCGACAGACCGTCCGGAGTTAGAAGACTATCTCTCTGAGGCCAATTTAGCGCTCTATCTCAGTTTGGTAGGGCCAGATGGCTGGTGCATCAACTACGACGCAGACCAGCGCGAATGTCGGATTTACCCCGATCGCCCTAGCTTTTGTCGAGTCGAGCCAACTAATTTTGAAGGCATGTTTGGCGTACCCGCAGACGAGTTTAATGATTTTGCCATCGACTGTTGCCAGCAGCAGATTGAAGGGGTGTATGGCGATCGCAGCGAGGAAATGGAGCGTTTCAACACAGCTATAGGCTTTGTTGAAGACTTGATTGAAGACTTTGTTGGAGATCTCATTGGAGAAACGGAGGGCTAACACTTCCCTCCACAGCCTGTCTATGTAGATATAGCGATAGTCACAAATCCTAGGACAGGCCAGCGTCATTCCCGTTTTTACGAAATCTATGGGTCGCACGACCTTAAAGATGGATTCCCGCCTGCGCGGGAATGACAGAGAAGTGTCCTATGGATCATGGCTACCGCTATACCTCCCATCCAATGAGCCATACCAAGGAGGCCATCAAAAAAGGGGCAAGGATTTGTCCTTACCCCTTTTATTGAACTAGCCTGATTCAACAAAGTTGAGAATCTAGGTTCTGAGAGCAGCCCTAGGCAATAGGAGCCATTTTTACATCGCTGACGGCTAGCAAATCTTGCAGCTCTTCAGAATCAACGGTTTCCCGCTCAACCAGCATCTGAGCCAATTGATTGAGGATAGCGCGGTTCTCGCCGAGGACAGCTTTAGCGCGGCGGTAGGCTTGCTCTACCAAATTACGCACCTCGTCATCAATGGCAGACGCCGTTTCTTCGGAGAAGTCGCGCTCAGCCATAATGTCACGGCCTAAGAACATCCCCCCTTGTTGGCGACCTAAGGCCACAGGCCCTAGACGCTCACTCATCCCGAAGCGGGTCACCATTTGGCGAGCCACCCGTGCCACCTGTTGCAAGTCGTTAGAAGCTCCCGTCGTCACTTCCTCTTCACCAAAGACGATTTCTTCAGCCACACGGCCACCGAGTGCCACCGCCATCTGATTTTGCAAATAGGATCGGGAGTAAAGCCCAGAATCCATCCGCTCTTCGCTGGGGGTAAACCAAGTCAAACCACCCGCACGTCCACGGGGAATAATGCTGATCTTTTGCACCGGGTCGTAGTCAGGCATGAGTGCGCCCACCAAGGCATGGCCTGCCTCATGGAACGCTACTAATTCTTGCCGCTTCGCGCTCATGACGCGGTCTTTCTTCTCAGGCCCAGCCAGCACTCGATCAATGGCATCGTTGACCTCATCCATGGAAACTTCTGTGAGGTTACGACGAGCCGCCAAAATGGCCGCTTCATTGAGCAAATTAGCTAAATCAGCTCCCGTGAAACCGGGCGTCCGGCGGGCAATCTTGTCGATGTCTACATCCTTAGAAAGGGTTTTGCCCCGAGCATGGACGTTGAGAATTTCGAGACGGCCAGCGTAGTCAGGACGATCCACTACAACTTGGCGGTCAAAGCGACCGGGACGAAGCAGCGCTGCGTCTAGGACATCAGGGCGGTTAGTTGCCGCAATGATGATGATGCCTGTGTTGCCTTCAAAGCCATCCATCTCGGTAAGCAACTGGTTGAGAGTTTGCTCACGTTCATCATTACCGCCGCCTAGACCTGCACCCCGCTGACGACCGACAGCATCAATTTCATCAATGAAAACGATACAAGGGGCATTGGATTTTGCTTGCTCGAATAGGTCGCGAACGCGGGAAGCACCCACCCCAACGAACATTTCCACAAACTCAGAACCAGAAATTGAGAAGAACGGAACCCCCGCTTCCCCGGCGACAGCGCGGGCTAAAAGGGTTTTACCGGTTCCGGGAGGCCCTACTAGCAGGACGCCTTTAGGAATTTGTGCCCCAACCGCCGTAAAGCGCTCAGCATTTTTCAAAAAGTCTACGACTTCAGCCAACTCTAACTTGGCTTGCTCAATGCCAGCCACGTCGTTAAAAGTAATCTGGGTCTGAGGCTCCATCTGCACCCGAGCTTTGGATTTGCCAAAGTTCATGGCTTGGCTACCCGGCCCCCCTTGGGCACGACGCAGCACAAAGAACAACACCACCAGCAGCAAGAACGGAATCAGCAACGTACTCAGTACCCGTGCCAAAACATTGTCGTCGGCTTGGGGCGCAACGATGATGTCTACCTTATTGGCCGTCAGGGTGTTGAGTAGATCGGGGTCAGGAGGTAGATTAACCGCTGCCCGCTGCCCATCTTGGGTCGTTACCAAGGCACGGGTGCGATCGGCGCTGAGGGTCACTTTCTCAACCCGCCCCTGCTGAACGTCTTCGATAAATTGGCTATATCGAAGGGGCTGGATATCTTCAGGTTGTCGATCAAGCAATGTTGTGGCGAGGAAGATCACGACAACAATTAAAAGGGTGTATAGTCCTACGTTTCTCCACCGTTTATTCACCGTGGGGGTTCCTCCTGCAAACTGAGTTGTGTGATGTAAAGGGTTTGGGACAGGTACCTAAACGGGAGTACCTGAAGATAGCGCCAAGAGTCTATCTATAAACTTGAGGCCATGAACTTGAGGCTATTAGTGAACTTGAAGGGAGGCGATTTAAGGCTGGCGTCTTGGTGAACAGGATTGACGCCATGGAAGGTGCGAGTAAAGTGGGCTGTTTGAAAGCCCATGCGCGATCGCCCATCCGAATCCGTTATCTTATTTGTTAACTAATATTAACCTATCTTTCATAATTCAGGCGTGGGTGCTCAGAAATCAACCTTATCTCAGCGGCCTCCCCGCTGGCTCAACTCTGAGGGCATCGGCTGTAGGCGTTTCCATCGCTGGTTCTCCGTTTGTCCCGTCGCCAAACGGTGGATCGGCTCAAAAAAGCCTAGCTCAAAAGCCCACATTGCCAGTGGCTAACCTTGCTATTATAGATCTGCTCAGTAGTGCTCTGTGCAAGAGTTCTAGATTTTGCCAAGCTGTGGCTTTGAGCGTAGTTCTAGAGCTATCACCACACGCCTTTCCTGGCCTCTTTAAGGGGGCGATCGCAGCAGCAAATCAGCCTGCCCCAGATTCGCTAGATTGCCCTAATCTTCGGAGGGAGGAACGATGCGGAACGAGCCACCTGGATCTTGCACCACATCGCCCCCTAGGGCGCGAATCCGATCGATGGCCGTCTGGCGAGTCAGATCATCCTGGGCGGTCGAGAGGACAGTGCCCCAAGCAGAGAACTGGGCAAAGCGGCTATCAGGGTTGCGGGCTAGAAATGCGGCGGTTTGCCGAAAACTGGCGGCATCATCTGAGGCCATGGGTTGGCGCGAGGCCTCTGCCCACTCTGCGGCGGTCAGGAAGGATTGCCGAGCGGCGGCGGCATCCCCCAAAAACAATAATTCATCGATTCCCTTGCGCTGCCAAATGTAAAACGAGTCTGGGGGAACGTTAGGCGTCAGATGAGCCAGCCCTGCCGCTTGAATGGCAATGCTCCGTTCGGGCATCCCGGCATAGACACTGACGCTGTTACTCATGAACAGGTAGGCCAGGGAGAAGAAGGGATCTTTTTTGAGGATGACCTCGAAATAGTCAGGGCTGAGGCGGTAGTCAGTGCGGGCACGAACCGGGGCATCGCCAAAGTATTGCAAAAATTGGAGGAAGACCCAGTCGGCGAGGAGGTTGTCGTAGCCGAAGGTGGGGGCATTTTCGAGAAGATTGAGTTGTACCCGGTCAGCTTCTAAGCCGCGACGCAATTCGGCAATGGGGGCATCTTGGCTGCGGGTTCGGAGTTGGCGCAACTCAGGTAATTGGAGCAGGGCGATCGCCCCAAAACAACCCACAATAGCGGCCACCTTAACCGCTATTGAAACAAAATCAGATTGACGAAGGGAAAACTTCATAGCCAAATCAAACCCAATCAAAAAGGAGTAGCTTGAATCATTTTTGAGTACGTATCTTGAGTACGCATTACGTATTGATAAAGAAAGCGAAACGGTAGAGGCGCGCTTATTCTAAAGTTCTACAAGAATTTAGGGACAACCGGATCAGAGCTTGTGCGGTGTGATCACTTGCTGGTAGGAGGTGGGCACCCTAACGGTAACACCAGCCCCTCATCCATGGGCATTGGTGCATGACTCGGAGACCCTGAACCCATGGCCACTCAATCCATTTCTCCCAAGGAAACTCGTAAAGTAATCTTTCGCAAAGGCATTCAATGCATTATGGCCATGGCCTTTTTGGGCACCTTGGCCTCTAGCCTGATCCCCGCTTACACCGGCTCTGCTCGCCGCTTGGCAACGCCAACCACTACGGCCACCGCCGAGCCATCTCCCACCGAGATTCTGCGGCAACAAGCCCAAGGGTTTGAGAAGGTTCTGCAACGAGAACCCACAAATCCGGTGGCCTTGGAGGGGTTAGCTCAAACTCGTTTAGCCTTAGGAGATGCGGCAGGGGCGATCGCCCCCCTAAAAAACCTCACCCAGCGTTATCCTGACCGAGAAGACTACCACACCCTCCTCACCCAAGCCCAGCAGCAAGCGTCTAACCAGCCCACCCGTTAAGCCGCTGGTGCCCATCAAGATCCAGCCAAAATCAAACATCAACCACTACGTTCCCATGCCCCACGCCCCATCTGCCCCCCGCCATCTTCTGATCTATACCGATGATCCCGGCCAAGGCGGGGTGGCGCAATACAACCATGCCATAGCCTTGGGGCTACACGAGCGGGGAGATATCGTCACCGTGGCGCAATCCTATGCGGATACCCCGCTAGTCGCTGAGCGAGAGCGCCACGGAGTGCGCCACCAGTGGCTGCGCTTCGATACGGGGCAAAACTTTAGCCGCACTGTCTACGATGGCTCCGATGCCGAACGGATCTTTCGCAAAAGCCAACCTGATCTCATTTTATTTAGTGACAGTTGCCCAGTATCAAACCTGGCAGCACGCTATCAAGCTATGCGCCTAGGCATCCCCTTTGTGATGGTGGAGGGCTTTGTGGCTCCCGATGTCACCCACCACTTTGGGGCAGGGATCATGGCCAATCACTGCCTGACTGCCCTAGAAACCCATTGGCAGATGGCTCAGGCGGTGGTAGCTGTTTCCCAGGAAAATTTGGAGCTACTCCACCAGCAGTATCGCTTACCCGCTACCCAGGGACAGGTGATTCACTATGGCCGTCCGGATGCCTTCTTTGCGCCCCCTGATGCGGCGACACGAGCACGCCTCCGGCAAGAAGTAGGGATTCCAGACAGCGCGGTGCTGTGTTTGACGGCGGCACGACTGGAGCCGGTGAAAGGCCACCGACACTTGCTAGGGGCGATCGCCCACCTGCAACAGACCCCCGTGTGGGAGCACTTACACTTCGTCTGGGCAGGGGATGGGCGCTTGCGCGGTGAATTAGAACAGCAGATTGCAGACATGGGCGTGGGCGATCGCGTGCATCTCCTTGGGCAACGCTGGGATATCTCTGACTGGTTTGATGCAGCGGATGTATTTATTCTCCCGTCGCAAGTTGAAGGGATGCCCCTATCCATTATGGAAGCCATGGCCAAAGGCTTGCTGGTGATGGCCTCGGAGGTCAGTGGCATCCCCGAAGAACTAGGGGAGACTGGGATCTTGCTGACCTCCCCCGCCAAGGATGCAGCGGCCACAGTGCAAGATTTGGTGCAAGCGATTACCCGCTGGGCAGAGGATGGAGAAGGGCGATCGCACCAAGCCGCAGCCTCCCGCCAACGCGCCCATGATCTCTTTCGGCAAGACCGCATGGTGCGCGATACGTTCCAAGTTTTGGACTCTGCCCTAGAAAATGCTCTCGGACTTGTACCGCCCGATCCCCAAGCAACCCTAGACCGAATCCAGCCACCTATGCACGCCCTAGAGCGGGGCTTTTTCCCACCCCACGATTACATTTCCCCAGGGCTACATCTGGTTAAGCCTGATGCAGCCTTTCCCTTTATGTCTGTGGGTGATCCCCAAGCGTGCCCATGGCTTTATCTGCGCCGCGACATTGGCCACAACTGGTATGTTGATCGGCGGCATCCCTTTGTGGGTTTCCTCAGCCGAGATGAAGCGCATCTCCTTTACAACTTGGCGCTGCCGTTTCGGGGGAAGCGCGCCCTCGAAATTGGCTGCTGGATGGGGTGGTCGGCCTGCCACTTAGCCCTAGCCGAGGTTGTACTAGATGTGATCGATCCCATGTTGGGAGAGTGGGCGTTTTATGAGAGTGTCCGGCAGTCGTTAGCAGCGGCAGGGGTGGGCGATCGCGTGTCCTTGATCCCCGGCTACAGCCCCCAGGCCGTGAGTGATCTGGCCACGGCAGAGCACCGCCAATGGTCGCTGCTGTTCATCGACGGAGATCATGAAACGGTAGGGCCTCTCCTAGATGCGATCGCCTGCGAACCCCTCGCCACCGCCGCCGCCCTCGTTGTGTTCCATGACCTAGCCTCCCCCCATGTCGCCGAAGGCCTAGAATACTTCCGCCGAAAAGGCTGGCACACCCAGATTTACCAGACAATGCAAATCATGGGCGTCGCTTGGCGCGGTCAGGTGCAACCAATTACCCATCAACCCGATCCCCGGATTGCCTGGTCACTCCCCGCCCATCTCCAACACTTCGCCGTCAGTGGCCTGCCCGATCACCAGCCCACTCCTCCACCCCTAGAATGGACACTAGCCGAAGCAGAGCAAGTTCCCCGCATCCAACAACTGCTAGACGAAGCTCACTATGCCAGAGCGTTACACCTGACGACCATTGCCCTAGAAGCCGACCCCACATCGCCACAATTAGCGGCTCTGCGCCAGCAGATTTTGGTGGCCAGTCACCCTACCCAGACCCTTCCTGCCAGGCTCGCTGTGCCAACCCCACCGAGCGCCTCACCCACCGAACGCTACCCGTTGCAAGCCCACAATTTGATTGCGTTTCCTGACTGGTCGCAACCCGAAGAAGTGCTGTTTGCAGACCTCGTAACCTTGCTCCAAACCGTTCTCACCGATCCAGAGCGCGATCGCACTACCCTGTTGATTTACACAGGAGCGACCGACCCTGAAGAGGCAGATATGGCGCTCTCTAGCGTGGCCTTACATCTCCTCACCGAAGCCGGTGTTGCGCTGGATGAAGGCACCGAAATTGCCCTGGTTCCGCCCATGGAACCCGAGGAGTGGCGATCGCTCCTACCCCACATCCACCAACATTTACCCCTGCCCCATGAAGATGCAGAGGGGATGGCGATCGCCAAAAATCTACTTTCCCTCAACCTCTAATCCCCTGTTGAGAGACTTTTAGAGATATCCATAAAAGCTTTGGAACTCATTTCGGAATCTTTTGGGAGGCGGTTAACCTTTCTTTTTCATCTCAATTCGCTTGATCAATCTATAGGGAGTTAGGGTAGATTTCACAGCCTGAGAACCTTGACTTCTAACAGCCTTAAAAAAGGCTAGAAGCATCTCAAACCCATCTGATCCCATCGTGGCTTCAGCATCAGATTGATCCAACATTAGATTGATCTAGCATTAGATTGATCCAGCGTCAGGAAGCTGCAAATTTCATCCTTTCTCCTAGCGGTCTTCTAAGGCCAGTTGAACCAATTGATGCACTAATTCAGCAAAGGAGAGGCCAGAGGCTTCCCAGAGGCGGGGATACATACTCGTGGCCGTGAAGCCTGGCATCGTGTTGATTTCGTTGAGATAAACCTCGCCGGTCGCTTCGACATAGAAAAAATCGACCCGCGACAACCCCGCCGCATCCACTGCCAGAAACGCCTCCACCGACATCTCCTGAATCTGTTGAATGATCCCAGGGGGCAGATCAGCGGGGAGCGTTAGATCCGCCAAGCCTTCGGTATATTTGGTTTCATAGTCATAAAAATCGCTTTGAAAGCTAATTTCTCCGACCACCGAGGCTTTGGGGTTATCGTTGCCTAACACCGCACACTCGACTTCACGGGGTTTGGGCAGCGCAGCTTCAACAATTAGACGGCGATCGTAGCTAGCGGCATTGTCTAACGCGGCTTCTAGCTCAGCGCGAGTACGCACTTTTGCGATCCCCACCGATGAGCCTAGGTTCGCAGGCTTCACAAAGCAGGGATAGCCCAACTCGGCCTCGATGCGATCGCACAATTTTGGAAACACGCAGGGGTTTGACCAGACCTGATGCCGCGTGACCGGCACATACTTCACCTGCGGCAACCCAGCCTGCGCAAAGGCCATTTTCATGGCAATCTTGTCCATCCCGACCGCAGAACCCAGCACCCCAGACCCCACAAACGGCACCTGCATCAGCTTCAGTAAGCCCTGCACCGTACCATCTTCGCCGTTGGGGCCATGCAAGACCGGAAACCAAACATCCACCGTACCGACCTGAGCCGTCGATTGCCAACGCTCTAAGGCTTGGCGAGTCGTCTTTTGTAAGGCTGTAGGATCAAGATCGGCAGTTTCACCCGATGCCCCCGATGCCCCCGATACTATAGAGGTTTCATCCGTTATGGCGGGTTCAATAGCGGGTTCATCGGTTAGCAAACTTGGGGGGGTACCTGCGGCCAAAACCTGCTGCGCCAAGTCACCACTTTGCCAGTGCCCATCCTTTTGAATGTAGATGGGCAGCAGGTCGTATTGGGTAGCATTTTGGCTGAGGGCTTTGGCGATCGCCTGCGCCGACCGTAACGACACCTCATGCTCCCCAGAACAGCCCCCAAACAATAGCCCAACGCGCAATTTTGCCATCTCTAATGTTTTCTCCACTGCGGCGCGATCGCAGCTAGCCTACCACATCCTCTCCCTTGCAGCCGATCGCCCCCTCAACAAAACCCTACCAATGCCTCAGAACAAGGCTTCTAACAATCTCGCCACTTTTACCCCCAATCTGTTATCAGCCCCAAGCTAACGCCACAGACATTTTTTAATGGCCAGTTTTAATGGCCAGAACCCAAGTTCTAGGGTATTGCGAAAGCCCAGGGTTTGTTGGGGCACCCCAACCCAAATACCCTCCTGCTCAAAGCTCTGCTTGAGGCGGTATCGAAATTCCCGCGCCACCGTCCACTGTTCCAAGGGCTTAGCCCAAACAAGGAGAAGCAGGATGGAACTGAAGGATTGTGTGGTGGGTTAGGGGGCGGAACTAGAGCCGCATTGGTGCGATCGCCCAGTCAGAGAAGAGCCTGAACATCTAGATTGGCTCTAACCCTAGGTCTGGCAGACGCGCTGTAATTTTTCCGGCGATCGCCGACAAGGCCACAACACGGGGCGAGGCCAGGTAATTTTGCCCAGAGGGATCACCACTGCGGCCTTTAAAATTGCGATTGGTCGCATAGACCCCGACCTCTTGGGCACCCAAAACGCCCATCCCAGCGTTAATACAGGCTCCACAACCCGACTTGAGCAAGGTGGCTCCAGCCTGCTCAAGGATCTCTAAGTAGCCGAGGGCTTCGGCTTGTTGGCGCACCGTTTGAGACGCAGGGACAACGAACAAATCCACACGGGGGGCAACCCGTTGCCCCTTGAGCACAGCAGCGGCCTCGGCCAAGTCGTGGAGTTTGCCCCCTGTGCAAGAACCGATAAAGGCACGGGTGATGGGTACCTCGCCGAGGGCGCTGATGCCCACAACGTTGTCGGGTTTGGGGGGGCAGGCAATCTGGGGTTCGAGGGTGCTGAGGTCAAAGGAGAACACCCGTTCATAGATGGCATCGCGATCGCCCACCCACTCCTCAAACGGGGTTTGAGTGCGGGCTTGCACATAGGCTCGCGTGGTGTCATCAGGAGCCATTAGCCCACACATTGCCCCACATTCCACCGCCATATTGGCTAAGGTTAGGCGTTCGTCGATGGGGAGGTGATCGATGATGCTGCCGCGAAACTCCATGACTCTGCCAATGGCTCCATCCCCGCCAATTTGCCCCAAAATGAACAGCATGATGTCTTTGGCGCTGAGGTGCGGCGGCAAGAGTCCCTCTAGGTCAAATCGCAGCGTCCCTGGCACGCGCAACCACACATCCCCAGTGGCAAAAATATTGGCCATGTCGGTGGTGCCCACCCCGGTGGAGAAGCAGCCCAAAGCACCATAGGTGCAGCTATGGGAATCTGTCCCAGCAATCACCATGCCAGGGCGAATAAATCCCTGCTCTGGCAGTAACACATGGCAAATGCCCGCCGCTTCCCCTGGCGACACCACATCCAGCAAATGACACCCCTGCTCTTGGGCAAATTGCACCATCTGCTGGTGCATGAGCGGTGCCTTAGAGTCAGGGCGAATATCGTTGATTTGAATGAAGTGATCGGCCACCAAGACAATGCGATCGCGCGCCCATACCTTAGCCTCTCGGCCAAACTGCTGGTAGAACAGCTGACCAACCGGGCCGGCGATCGCATCATGGGACATAGCCAGATCGACCTGCGCAAAGACCACCTCTCCCGGCTGGACAAAGGCGTTCCCCGAAGCTCGCGCCAGCAACTTCTCCGCCATCGTCATCGGGCGAGGAAGCGTGCTACTCGGGGGTACCGTAATCTCGCCCTGTCGCCGCTTTTGGTTAAAGGGAAACAACCCCCCAGCGACGGTAATCGCCTGCACGACGGGATTTTGCTGGGCATCGCCCACGATCTCTAGGGGCAGGCCGATGTTAATGCTATTGCGATAGAAAATCTCGGCAAAGGATTTGGCTCGCACCACCCGAATCCCAGCGGCTTGGATGGCGATCGGCGCAAACTCCCGACTAGAACCACAGCCAAAGTTTTGCCCCGCCTCAATCACGTCATACTGCAGCAGCTTTCCCTCGCCGATCACATGCTCGAAGGCATAGCGCTTCAGGTACTCTGGGTCGGCATTGGTGCCCCGCTTTGCCGGAATAATATCATCGGTGTTGATATCATCGCCCAGATAAAGAATCCGTTCAGTCATGGCTCAATGCAAAATAGGGACGGCCAGGGAGCTTTTCAGTCAACCGCTCTTGACCCCAGACAGCGTAAACGCAGAGGTCACAAAACTGAGGGGTATCAACCTGGTTTTAACGCATCCTACAGCGGTTTTGGGCTGGGCGATCGCCCCTCCTCAGATCTAGCCATTGGCTCACTCAACTACCAGCAATTCTCATGCTGGCGTTTTTATCCTAATTTTAGGGTTTGAACCTTCGCCGCCGCGTCCGAGGACGTGGCGGCGAAGGTTCCAGAGGAAAGGTATTGACTCCAGAATAAACGGTAGTGTTCTAGAGGTGTTGTTTTGTTCTGTAGAAAGTCTACCCAGTTAAGTATTTAGCCCATCCAGCAACATCTTTGAAACACCACCGTCCATCCATTCGTCGGTAGACCCAGCACGTCAACCGATGTCAGGCTCTCCTCAGCCGAGTTCTTGGAGGAGATGGGTGATGAAGGCTTGGGTGGTGAGGCACCGATCTGGGGGACGGGGGGCAAGGTCGGCGGTGCGGTAGCCCTGGGCAAGGAGACGATCTTGAGCGGCTTGCAGGTGATGGGCGGCGGCGGTTTCACCCCATTGTTCGAGCATCAGGGTGGCACTGGCGATCGCCCCCATGGGGTTGGCAATGCCCTGCCCCGCAATATCAGGAGCCGTCCCGTGGATGGGTTCGTAGAGGCCAAAGCCTTGGGCATTGAGGCTAGCGGAACCCAAAAGGCCAATAGACCCGGCGATCGCCCCTCCCAAATCACTCAAGATATCGCCAAACAAATTTCCAGATAGCACCACATCAAAATCGCGGGGGCGCATCACCAATTGCATCGCCAGGTTGTCTACTAACATCGGCTCAACGGTGACCGTCGGAAACTCTTGAGCCATTTCTAGGGTTAGGGCGCTCCATGGCAAATAGGGCAAGGCGTTTTCCTTGTGGGCTACGGTGAGGTGGCCACGGCGGTTTTGGGCAAATTCTAGGGCGACACGGGCAATCCGGCGGATTTCAGCATCGTGATACTGCATCGTGTGAAAGCCAAAGTCTCCTCGGGGATCGGTAGCTCGCCCCGCTGCGCCAAAGTAAATGCCACTGGCCAGTTCGCGCACAAATAGTAGATCGACGCCTGCGAGCAATTCGGGGCGGAGGGGAGAGGTGTGGCGCAGGTCAGGCGATGGCCGCACAGGGCGCACGTTAATAAACAGGTCAAAATACCGTCGCAACTCAAGCAGCCCCCCTTTAGAGACGGCTCCAAACAAGATGCCATCGGATTGTTCGCAAATCTGGAGGGTTTCGGGGGGGAGATAACTCCCGGTGATGGCCAAGGCGGGGGGGCCAATGAGGGCGTTTTGGGGGGCGATCGCAAACCCATGCAAGCGCGCCACCCGTTGCAACACCTCTAGGGCAGCCGCCACAACTTCGGGGCCAATGCCTTCGCCAGGGAGAGCGGCAATGCGATAGGTGCGGGTCATGGGCAAAGCAGGTGCTAGGGACGCTGGGTGGCGATCGCCAGCCGGGCACCAGGAATCTGCCGCAGCCGATCCATCACCGTCACCACAGCCCCGTGGTTCACCTCTCGGTCGGCGTTGACCACAATGAGGAGGGGAGTGGGGGAATTGGCGATCGCCGCCCGCACTTGGGCATCTAGGCGGCTGAGGTCGGTCGGTTCTTGGTTCAATGCCAAACCACCCGAAGCATCCACCGACACCACCAACTGCGTTTGAGTTTGCGACTCTGCGGTTTCAGCTCCTGGCAAATTGACAGGCAGCCCTTCTGACCGCGTGAGAAACAGCGAAGACATAATAAAAAACGTCAGCACCGCAAAGATCACATCGATCATCGGCACAATATTGATTTGCGGAGCGGGATCTGGCTCACTGGGTAGGCGCATGGGAAGACCCTCTACGTTCGTAGCGTCGCCGATGAATTAACTCCATCTGCCCGCCATATTCTTGAATTAAGGCCACTTGGCGTTGGTACAAGCCTCGAAAGGTGTTTGCAAACAACAACGTGGTGATGGCAACAACCAGCCCAGCAGCGGTCGAAATCAGTGCTTCACTGATCCCCGATGTTACAGCAGTCGTTTCGGTACTCGCCAAATCGCCGAGTCGGAGCGAAGCAAAAGATTGGATTAACCCCAAAACCGTCCCTAACAGCCCCAACAATGGAGACACGCTGATGACAGTATCAAACACATTACTAAACCGTTTAAGGAGAGGCAATTCTGCCTGGGCAGCACTTTCGAGGGCAAGGCGAAATTCTTCTGGGTTGGGCTGATCCATCTCCAGCGCCGCCAGAAAGATGCGCGCCATGGGTAAATTGGCATTTTGCTCTAGCTTTTGAAAGGCGGCACGGGAACTGCGGCGATAGAGCGTCAAGGTTTCTCGAATCACCTGATCCTGCTTTTGCACGACTTGCACCCAAAACATAACCCGCTCTAGCACTAGCGCAAGTGCCAGAACCGATAGCCCTAACAGGGGGATCATCACAACCCCCCCCGCCAAAAACAGGTTACTCAATGCCATTCAATCTGAACCGCGTTAGGTTCCAGGGAAATGATCTATTTGAGCATAACCGCTAAAGATCAGAGTTTTGCCACTGGTTTCTAATCGGTTGAGCCGAAGCATCACCCCATCTAAGTCAAATCGGTCGAGATCTACCATTTCGTTCAGCAGTTCGGCAAAGGCCAAGGTGATGATCTCAGACAGCCCTTGCAAATCGGCAGGGATGGTATCGGGATCAAACGTCGCATCTTGGAATAACACCCGCCGCCGTCGCTCAACGGCCAAGGTAGCCCGCATCCGGATGGGCACATCCTTGCGGTTGGGGAGGTCAGTGAAAGCGGCGATCGCCACTTTGTTGTCTGGCAACAACTGGACTTGAACATCTCGGAAAGAAATTGGCTCACCGCCCGACAAATTCGTCAGGGTCTCGGAGGCCACATTCAGCAAGCGCTGCTGCACCAACTCAGCTCCAAAGGCGCGGTTAATGCCAGCTTCCGACAAAACCACCTGCGCCACAGCCTGGGTGGGCTGCTTGAGGCGAATCTTGCCAGACAAGATAGACCCAGGGTCGATATTGACGGCATCTGCCACAAAGGACATCTCAGCTGCCTCAAACTCGCGCCGAATCACCAGATCGCGCCCAGACATTTGAAAGGCATCAATAATGCCCTGCAGCAACTTGCTGGAAGGGTAACAGCGAATTTGGACATCAACTTCTGCGCTAGAGCTAAACAAGTGGCGAATGGATTGCGTCGCTACTTTATTCAGAAGCTGTTCCCCAAAATCTGTATTGGAGCCGGTTTTAGAATCCGTAAACAGGCTAAACATGGATGGGGATGACCTCAATTGTTACTTTGTGTAACGCCTCTGTTGTAACAAATTCTTGCGCATTATTGCAACCTTGTGACCCCTTAGTTTTTTGATGGCGCTCCCAGACAGCGCGCTCTAAAACTCAAATCACTCTGATATGGATCCATCAACCCTCTCCCCTAAGAGGTTTTGCGGCCTCTATGGCTTGAGTTTTTGCAAGAGTTCAACCGAAGCTCTAATCTAGATAGATGGGAGGCCGTAGCATTGACAGAAACACTGCCAGAGTGCCACAAATCTCAAATATCCTTGGAAGCCGCCATGCAAGACAGGTTAGACGAAACTGTTCATTGAACCGTTCATTGAACCCATCAACCCACGTGATAGGCTGGCCGCAACCCTCGCTAAACCTAGGGGGCAACTTCAGGAAATGGGGTGTGGAGCATTGCGGGATACCCTGCCTTTCTTATGATTAGTTTACCGAACTTTCAGCCATTCTGGGCGTTCAGACGTTTTCTGAGGCTTCAGCCGCCCCTAGAATAGACTAAGCTACTTTTCTTGATGATCCCTTTTGAATTTGAACCGGACGCTGCGTGTGCCCAAAGCTGGCATCATTTACAACGCCGTTAAGCCGATTGCGTGTCGGACGGCAGAAGAACTGAAAGATAAGCTCGTGGGTGAGGGCTGGGAGGTTTGCACGACCACGGGGATGGGCGGTATTTTGGGGTACTCTAAGCCCAACCGCCCGATTTGCCACACCCCCATCACCAGCCTAGTTCCCGAAGGCTTTGATGCCGAAATGGTCTTTGCGGTGGTGCTGGGTGGCGACGGCACCGTGTTGGCAGCCTTTCGGCAAGTGGCTCCCTGTGGCATTCCGCTGTTGACCATCAACACGGGGCATATGGGGTTTTTAACTGAAACCTATCTCAACAACTTGCCCCAAGCCCTAGAGCATCTAACGACCCAAAACTACGATATCGAAGAGCGGGCAATGCTGACCGTGCAATTGTTTCGGGATGACACACTCTGCTGGGAGGCACTCTGCCTCAACGAAATGGTGCTGCACCGAGAACCCCTTACGAGCATGTGCCACTTTGAAGTAGAAATTGGCAAACATGCCCCGGTAGACATTGCCGCTGATGGCGTAATTATTGCGACACCTACGGGGTCAACCGCCTATGCCTTGTCTGCAGGTGGCCCTGTGATTACGCCGGGGGTGCCCGTGTTGCAATTGGTGCCCATTTGCCCCCATTCCTTGGCCTCCCGTGCTCTCGTGTTTGATGATCGAGAGCCTGTGACGATTTTTCCGACTAACCCGACGCAGCTGGTGATGGTGGTCGATGGCAACGCTGGCTGTTACGTGCTCCCCGAAGATCGGGTGCGGGTGCAGCGATCGCCCTATGCGGCTCGCTTCATTCGCATGAAACCACCCGAGTTTTTCCATGTGTTGCGTGAAAAACTCGGCTGGGGGCTACCTCATGTAGCAAAACCGACCTCCGTGGAACTTCCCTAGGTGGAACTTTCCTGAGCCGAATGTCCTTGAAAATCGAGGGCGTCTGGGCTACATAGTAAGGCTGTGGCAAAGGTCAGAAGCCCAGGCACTCCCACTCGCTAGCCCAATATCCCCTAGGTTGGGCAGCAGCTAGACAGCAGCAGACAGACAGCAAACAGACAGGAGACAGAGGATCAACTGACCGCCCCTCGCTCTATGGGGGTACGGTCTATGGTAAAAGTCTGGGATATGAGTCTGGGGTAATGTCGAAAGGCTTGATCCGTGATAGAACAGACGAGATCTTTGTCCCGGTAGTTTTCCATCCGGTGTTTATGAATGCATCTGCGAGCGACTCAAATTTATGCGTTTTGCTGATCGTGACGGATGATCTGGTCGCTCAGCAAGCCCGTTCTGATTTGCATGGGTTGGGCTATCATGTGGCGATCGCCCGTGACAGCGGCGGTGGGTTAAAGCAAGCCAAAGACCTCAAGCCTGCCCTCATCGTGGTCGATCGGTTGCTGGCCGAAGAATCGGGGCTGGCCCTCTGCAGCAGCCTCCGCAGCAATGGCCTCCGCATCCCCACGTTGCTGATGATGTCACGCGATACGGTAGAAGACCGCATTGCCTGCCTCGAAGCCGGAGCCGATGATTACTTCCTCAAACCCTACCGCAGCGAAGAATTTCTCAAGCTGGTGCGCTTCTACCTCCAACCCGATGTCACCACCAACGAGCAGTTGCGGTTTACCGACCTGATGCTAGATTTGGCAACGCGCAGAGCCTCTCGGGGCGATCGCAGCATCGACCTCACCATGAAAGAGTTTGAGCTATTGAAATACCTCATGGAGCATCCCCGCGAAGTCCTCACCCGCGAACAAATTCTCGAAAATGTGTGGGGCTACGACTTTATGGGCGAATCCAACGTGATTGAGGTCTACGTCCGCTACCTCCGCCTCAAAATCGAAGACGAAGGCGAAAAACGGCTCATTCAAACGGTGCGGGGCGTGGGCTATGTCCTACGGGACACCTAAAAACCCAGCGCCTAGGAATGTTCTACGAATCGCCCTGACAGCATATTGCTATAACAGCATATAAACCGCGTCTAACTTGAAACCCAGAGTTTTCCCTCACCCTAAATCCCTCTCCCTAGGGAGAGGGACTTTGAAAGCTTTTCCGGCTCCCCTCGCCCTTTGGGAGAAGGGCTGGGGGTGAGGGCTAAAACTACAGTTCTCAGCGTGGACTTGGTTTAGAGAAAACCCAAGACGAAACTTCTGGAAGACAATCCCGGTCAACAGGGATGAACCACACAGTCAGCAGGATAGGTAGGTATGCCGCGACAATTCTTTCGATGGAACTCGATCCGGGGACGCGCATGGCGGTGGCAATCGATGCCATCATGGGCCGGGTTAATGGCTTTGAGCCTTTCTGTGGCGCTTCTGGGCTGTGGCGCGCCCTCGGCTCTTTCGTCCGATGATGTCGCCCCCTCAGCCAGCACCGAGATGCCAACCCAGGCGGGTCAACTATTACCGATCACGGCAGAAGTAGAGATTGCGGGGCAAGTGGTGCAGCTAGAGGTGACCCGCACCCGCGAGGAGCAAGCCATGGGGTTGATGCATCGCCCTTCCCTAGAAGCCAACCGAGGCATGTTGTTTGAGTTTCCCCGCGCCTTCCCGGTGCAGTTTTGGATGAAGAATGTGCTGATTCCGCTAGACATGGTGTTTCTGCATAACGGCGAGGTGCAAGCCATTGTCACGGCTCCTCCTTGCGATCGCGAGCCCTGCCCCACCTATGGCCCCGGCACCCCCGTAGACACAGTGATTGAGTTGCGCGGCGGACGAGCCGGTGAGTTGGGCTTAGAAGAGGGCGATCGCCTCCAAATTCGCTTCCTCGACACCCCTCAACCCTAGTCGCCCTACCCAAAAAAGCACACACAGCAAGGGCTGGCCTCAACGCTTGAGGCCAGCCCTTGCTGCAATCAGATGATGAGATCGGGTGCTTAGTGGGTGGGCGCTTGGCGGTGGGCGATCGCCGTCGCCAAACTGGTGAGCGCGTGGGTGTCTACGGCTAAATGTTCGCCTAGCTCTAAAAATTGGTGGGCGATCGCCCGATCCTCAGGGGAACCTTGCACCAAGGGCAAGACCATGCCGACGAGGTGGCGAAGATATAGTTCTTGGGCGCGATCGCGGGTCAACCCGGCACAGAGTTGCCGCCCGACTTGCAGCAAGCTCAGCAGCAACGCAATATGCTCGGCGGCGGTGAGCCGATCGAGTTCATAGAGCAAATGCCAAAGCATGCTGAGAATCATCCGTTCTAGGATTTGACGGATTTCTTGGGGACGAATCTGGCAGCGGAGTTGTTGGGCTTCATTGGCGATCGCCTCTAAGGCTGAAAGATAGCTCTGACAGAGAGTGAGGTTGACCGTCGCCCAGTCGCCCAGTTCCCGCTCTAGGGCTTGCAGGGTGGCCAGCGCCCGGTGGCTCAGGGTGATCTCGGCGGCCACTTGCAGCTCTGCAGGAACCTCCAATTCATCGCGGTGAAAGGCCATCAGCACCCCAAAATTATCTCGGTATACCTGGGCATAGAGCTGATCAAGCCCCGTCAAGGTCGATTGGCTCAAGAGGCGCATAATCCGATGGCGATCTTCGGCAAACAGGTGTTGGAGGCCAAAGGACTGATCCCCGAATGAACGCTGCATCGCCAAAATCACTTGGGCCGCACTGGCAGACTCTAGCGCCGTCAACAGGTCAGCGGTGATTTGAGCGGAATGACGACGCCCCGCAAAGGGCTGAATGCAGCAGTGAAAATCCCAACCGCCCAAGTGCAATACGGCAAACACCAGATAGGCCGTTTCGCAGGTAATTTCAGAGGTGAGCTGGAGTTGCCCAACGGCCAAGGTAAGGGGGCCAATGCGCCGCAGTTGGTAGTCGAGTTGTTGGGTGCGGTAGCAATAGATGCGGGCTTCGGGAGCATAGGTTTGAAAGAGAGAGCTGATGGCATAGTGCGCCGCCACCTGTTGAATGGTGGTGCGATGGGGCGCAACCAGTTGCCGATAGAGTTCAGCCCCGTTGCCAAACTGCTCCACATTGCTGGGGATCGCCGCCAACCGGCGCACAAACTCCTGCTCTAGCCGGATGCCCATCACCTCTTCGGCCAGCTCTAAGGCACGGGCGGCATAGCGCAGCACCTGGGTTCCTTCAGGGCGCGACACCTCCTCAAAAAACCAACCACAACTGGTATACATCAGGAGGGCATGGCGCTGCATTTCGAGCAACCGCAGGGCATCAACTCGCTCGGCATGGCTGAGGCGGCGAACTTGGTGGTGCGCCAGAAAACGGCTGATGTTGCTGGAGGAGCGATCGCCCAAGAGTTGCACATATTCATCCCGCGCCCGCCAAGGATCTTGGAAAAACTTGGCTCCCTCGGTGTCGTAGAGGGTAATCAGGCGATCGCGCAGCCAGTCGAGGGCATCCCGCAGGGGACGCCGCCATTGTTGGTGCCAAAGGCCACCGCCACCACAGCCGCAATCCTCCTGCCACCGATCAACGCCATGGGGACAACTCCACGCCGTCACGGGTTTGAGCACCACTTCCCAGGTGGGAGGGTGCAAGCTGAGGTAATGGGCATAGTTGGTCACCGTCCAGCCTCGTGCTGGAAATTCTTGGGTCACCGCATAGGCGATCGCCTTCTCTGCACCGCCCTTATGATGGCCAAAGGTTTCGCCATCGGTGGCCACCGAAATGAGCTGTGCATCTCGATGATCCCCCCGCACAGCCTGCGCCAACCGCGCGGTCAAATGTTGAGAGCTGTTGAGCCCGTCGCTAAAGCCCATATCCCGTGAAATCGGGCCATCGTAGAAAAACAGCGTGATGAATTGGGGGTTGCCCTGCTCATCGGGATCAGGCAAATAGCAGCGATAGGGGCGAACGGGATCGATCTGGCTGCCGCCGACTTCGATCCAGCTAGGGTCAGGATCTTGGGGGTTGGGCATGACACGACACCGCTGCGCCTGAGACGGAGCCAAAACCACAAACCGGATGCCCTCATCCACTAAAACCTTGAGAGTGGCATAATCTATGGCGGTTTCGGCCAGCCACATCCCTTCGGGATCACGGCCAAAGCGCTTCTGAAAATCAGCCTTACCCCAGCGCACTTGGGTGTATTTGTCACGCTCGTTGGCCAAGGGCAGGATGATGTGGTTGTAGACTTGGGCGATCGCATTGCCATGGCCATTCAACCGCTCACAACTCTTGCGATCGGCCTCCAAAATCCGTTGGTAGGCTTCCGGGTCGGCCTGCTCCAGCCAACTCATGAGCGTGGGGCCAATATTGAAGCTCAGGTATTCAAAATTATTGACGATGCGGATGACCTCGCCACGGTCGTTGAGAATGCGGGCAAAGGCATTGGGGCGATAGCACTCGTGATGGATGCGCTCATTCCAGTTATGAAACGGAGCTGCGCCCGGTTGCCGCTCAATGGCATTGAGATAGGGATTTTCGCGGGGAGGCTGATAAAAGTGACCATGCACCGTCACAAAAACCCCCGTACTCGTGGGTTGAGCAGGCACTAGGGGCTGCGGCTCTGGCCACTGACCTTGAAGCAGCGCCAGGGTTTCAGGAGACACAGAATGGAGAGCAGGAGAAGGAGAAGACATGAAGGACAACTCGTAGAAGTGAAGATTAGGAGCGAAGATTTAGAACAACCCAGGGCAGCAGAGGGGCATCATAGCTACCCAACCAACAGCCTCAACAGGCTTAAACCCTGGGAACAAAGAATTAGATGATCGGTGGAAACTTTTGGGGATCGCAACATGGGGATCGCAACCGATAGCAGGGATCAACCCATTGGGGATCATGAGGGATCATAGAGAATCAAAGGGATACTAAAGGCTATCCTGAATGGGATCAATGAGAGCAATTTGCCTAGGTAAAAAAGCTTAGTCAAAAATCCATGCTTAGAATCAGGATGGTGTCGTAGAGAAACAACCAAGGCTCACAAAAACAGCCCAGCGAGCATTGCATTGCCATCTAGGAAGCCTTGTCAATTATAGCGCTGTGGCGATCGCCCCATCCAGTCCTTCATGAAAGTTGCAGATTCATACAAGGTTTGAGTATCGCCTAGAAGCCTCAGCAAAGGGTCAGGAGAAGGGGGCATTCAGACAGGCTCAAGTTAGTAGGAAAGGGGGGCGATCGCCAGCGCTATCCCAAGAGACAGCACCCATCCCATTTCCCAACTCCAGCCAACGATCCCCCAGCCAATCCGCCCATTCGCAATAAAACTTTATATTGAAAGATATTGAAAGCCACCACAGCAACACAACAGCATGGAGCGACTGTCATCTACTAAAAGATCGGCCAGAAGGTTCTACAAACCAGGCCGCATCGCAAATCTAGCCTGAGTCAGGAGGGTTGTCGGGATCTGGCGCACCAGCCTTTAAGGCTTGACCGTTTCTGCACGGGGTGGCAATTCTAGGGGAATGGTGCCCAACAGTCCTTTCCGAAAATCGTTCAAAATTTGACGGGCAGTGCGCTCTTGGTCATTGCTATAGCGCTTCTGGGCAAGGGCTTCTAGGTAGCTTTCTCCGGTCATCAGCAACGGATCTAAATCGTAGCGCGATCGCAATCCATTCACACCATCTGGAGCTTGAGGGTGTAAGTGCTTGAGCAAATCAATAAGCGCACTCGTAATCCGCTGGTTATCGTAAGCAGCTTCGCCAATATCATCACAAATGGCCAGTTTCAGCGCAGATTCTTGATCTTTGAGCAAAGACGGCAAGACCCCAGGGGCATCTAGCAACTCAATTTCTTTGGAGATCCGCACCCAGCGCAGTTGCCGAGTCACCCCCGGACGGCGGGCACTCTCGACCACGCGCCGGTTGAGCAGCCGATTGATCAACGCCGACTTGCCCACATTCGGAAACCCAATGACCACCGCCCGCACCGGGCGGGGTAGCATCCCCCGTTCTCCCCGCTTTGCATTGACGCGATCGCCCACCCGTTTCGCCGCCTTCAACACCGCATCTACCCCCATGCCCTGGTTAGAATTGGTGAGAATCGGCTCTTCTCCCTGCGCTTGGAACCAAGCCATCCACTGGTTCTGAAGGTTTTTGGGGATCATGTCCATCCGGTTGAGCACCAAAACCCGCTCTTTGTTACTAATCCAGATGGCCACCTGCGGGTGCTGTGTCGCCAACGGAATTCGTGCATCCCGCACTTCCAGGACGACATCGACCTTCTTGAGCTGCTCTTGCAACTGCCGCTCAGCTTTCGCAATGTGGCCGGGATACCACTGAATCGTCGGAGAGGACATAGGCACACTTCTACAACATCGCCCAATTAATAGCCGACACGCCACCACCATTGAGACTTATTATTATCCGCTATTTTGTTGGCCGGATGCAAAAGGGCATTGAGCAGGCTCCATGGATCAATGCCCTATCCTTAAAAATTGCAACAGTTAAAAATAAAGAATTAACAGATTATGAATGACCGTCAAGCACAGGCTAAACCAGCAAGAGTGCGTTTCTAAAAATTATTCATCTCCAAAATAGTCAGAATCAATTTTTTTGATTTCATAACTTGAGACCGTCGAAACGCCTAGGTGGAAATCAATCATGTATTGCGCCAGTTGCTCTCCATCAATTAAGACAATTTTGGTTTCATTGCGGGGAATATAGTCTTTAGCTTGCTCAGAAAACTTAGAGGTGGTGATAAAAATCCCCTTACGCGCACCTTGCCCAGCCAAGGCTCCCACAAATTTTTGGATTTCGGGTCGCCCCACAACGGTGCCATTCCAACGTTTGGCTTGGACATAAATCACATCTAAGCCCAACTTATCTTCCTTGATCATGCCGTCTATGCCTTCATCTCCACTCTTGCCAATGGCCTGCCCTGCTTCCTTAATCGAGCCGCCATAGCCCATCTTGACCAATAGCTCAACGACCAACTGCTCAAAAAATTCAGGTGAACACGCTTTGACCTTTTCGAGCAAATCTAGAGCTAAGGTTTTGCGAATATTTTGATAAGCCGCTTCTAACGATTCTTCTGGTGTTTCAAAATCAGAAATCTCGTTGTCACTCCCTAGAGTGATTGTGCCGTTGGGTGTGAAGCCCAAAAATTCTAAATATTCTGGAAATTGTTTAAGAAGACGGCCATTAATCACGGGTGGATTTTGGCGCAAAAGATCGAGGCCACGGGGCGTTATTTTAAAGAGCGATCGCCCCGGAGACTCTACTAAACCCGCCTTTTTTAGGTGCGTTCTAGCCCATCCTACCCGGTTATCAAAAATGGGTTGTCTGCCGCTGGGTAGGAGTTCTTTTCGTTCTATGGCACTCAAATTAAACCCTTGGGCAAGACATTCGATAGTCTCTCTCAGCGTATGTTCTTGTCCATCGCTAGCCAACTGCATCAGCGGCAACATCACACGTTGAAAGTCTGGAATCGGCATGGTGTCTGTTCTATCGTTCTGGGTAGAGCACAAAGGGCTTTTTCTCAGAGTTCCCTGTCTCCTTGAAGCAGTAACAGCTTAGAAAAATAGCACCTGATTTCAGCCCAGAACGGTTACGCCATGACAGCGATCGCACGCTAAACAGCGTAGGCTAGAGAGTCGATCCTGAGTGTAATGTCCGTTGTGAAATGTTCTTCGTAGAATGCTTGATCCCCTGCCATGATTCCTCTTTCCTCTGATTGGGTCGCGAGATCGCTGCCGCTCACCCCTCCCAGCAACGATGCCCCTGAGCAATTTGCCAGCGACAACTATTCAGGAATCTGCCCCGAAGCCTTGGAATATACCCTGCGTGCCAATGGGGGCAGTGCCCCAGCCTATGGCAATGATCCCTGGACGCAGCGCGCCGCCGATCGCTTCCGAGAGTTATTTGAAACAGATTGTGATGTATTTTTTGTGTTCAACGGCACGGCGGCCAATTCCTTGGCCTTGGCGGCCATGTGCCAGTCATACCACAGCGTCATTTGCCATGAGTTAGCGCATATCGAAACCGATGAGTGTGGGGCACCCGAGTTTGCCTCCAATGGCTCTAAGTTAATGCTGGGGCAAGGAGCATTGGGCAAACTCACCCCAGAATCGATTGAGGCGATCGCCACTAAGCGCACCGATATTCACTACCCTAAACCGAAGGTTGTCAGCATCACCCAACCGACAGAACTCGGGACGCTCTACAGCCTCGACGAACTCCAAGCCATTCACGCAACCGCAGCCCGCCATGCGCTCAAAATCCACATGGATGGGGCACGCTTTGCCAATGCGATCGCCGCGCTAAAGGTTTCCCCCGCAGACCTCACATGGAAGGTCGGGGTCGATGTGCTGTGCTTCTGCGGCACCAAAAATGGCATGGCTGTGGGGGAGGCCATCCTCTTTTTCAACCGCGACCTAGCCGCAGATTTTGCCTACCGCTGCAAGCAAGCAGGGCAGCTAGCCTCCAAAATGCGGTTCATCGCCGCCCCTTGGCTAGGCTTACTCGAAACCGGAGCTTGGTTGCGAAATGCCCAACATGCCAACCGCTGCGCCGCTTACTTAGCCGCGCAATTGACCCAAATTCCAGGAGTCTCGCTGATGTTTCCATGCCAAGCCAATGGCGTGTTTGTGGCGTTGCCCGAAAGGGTGATTCAAGGATTGCGCGATCGCCAGTGGCTGTTTTACACCTTCATCGGCGTCGGGGGTGTCCGCTTCCTCTGCGCCTGGAACACCACCCAAGAACGACTAGATGCACTCATCCAAGATGTAAAGCAGCTCATGGCAAAACAGCCCTAAACCCCAAGCACTCTCAGGAAAGCACCTCAGGAACGCACTCTTAGGGAACCACCATAACCGGGCAGGGTGACAGGTTAATGACGCGATTTGTGACGCTGCTAGATGCGCCTTCTTCGGTCAGGCCAACGCCCCGACAGCCCATCACAATCAGGTTGACGTTGAGTTCATCGGCCACATCACAAATCACAAAGGCTGGTTTACCGGCCCGTTCTAATACCTCCGATTCAATCCCCTGCTTGCTAAAAAGGGCGCGGGCGCTGTGCAAGAGTTCGGCGATCGCCTCTGGGGAAGTCATTTCTGCGGCGGAGGGTTCGCCCTCCACCAATTCTTCAACCACCGAGAGTAAGACCAACCGACTGCTATAAGTTTTTACCAAATCCGTCACGACCTCCACCGCTTCGCGGGCTTCACGGCTTTGGTCAATGGGAAACAAAATAGTTTTAAACATGGCTTTATCTCTCCAAAGATCCAGATTCTTGTAGAGTTTTGAAGGGAGGGGAGAAATTGCAAAACCAACATCGGCAACCCATAGGGATGGGTGTCAATGCGAAGATCTGCTAAGCATGAGACAGAATCCTAGCGTCTGTTGCTCGATGCCGTTACCTACGAGTGTAGACCGTTATTCGATGGCTGCTACGTCAGATTGCGGAGAAGGGCGATCGCCCTACCCAATCACTGGGGTCTGTCTAGATCCTAACCCAGACGCTGACAGCCGACTGGAGGATCAACTGCCGCGATCGCCCCTAGCGATACCAGGGTTGACAGGGACTGCCTCAAGGTCATCGGCCTTGGCCTCGATATCCTTGAGGCAGCCCCACCCTAAAAGCCACTAGGATTTTGTTTAGAAACTCTGACGTTTTACAATGACGATCAGTTCTTGTTGAATAAGTATAAAGACTCATTTAGGGGGTTTGTTAAGAAGGTGTCTAAGAAGTCTATTGCTAGTTTGTCGGCTGCCGACCTCCAAGGGAAGCGGGTTTTGGTTCGGGCTGATTTCAACGTGCCACTCGATGAAACCGGAGCCATCAGCGATGACACTCGGATTCGAGCGGCATTGCCAACCATCAACTATTTGACAGAAAACGGCGCAAAAGTCATCCTCAGCAGCCACTTTGGCCGTCCGAAGGGTGACAACTTTGAGGCGCGGGTAACCGATAAGTTCCGCCTCACCCCCGTTGCCAAGCGATTGTCCGAGCTGCTCGGCCAAGAGGTCGTCAAGCCCTCTGACTGTATTGGCGACGAAGTAGAAGGGGTCGTAGCGGCCATGCAACCGGGCCAAGTCATTTTGCTCGAAAACGTGCGATTTCACCCCGAAGAAGAGAAAAATACACCAGAATTTGCTGCCAAGCTGGCCTCAATTGCCGATCTCTACGTCAATGATGCCTTTGGCACCGCCCACCGTGCCCACGCTTCCACCGAAGGAGTCGCGAAATATCTACACCC
>Ga0105049_10000418_pt1 | contig 46300 bp, 33 predicted proteins | sample MAT06_FD_78087 | JGI IMG/M metagenome (GOLD analysis project Ga0105049, IMG submission 78087) | Freshwater microbial communities from Lake Fryxell liftoff mats and glacier meltwater in Antarctica - MAT-06 | ecosystem: Environmental > Aquatic > Freshwater > Ice > Liftoff microbial mat | place...
AAAGCTGCATAGAAATGAACAAAACCACTAATTTATTAGTCTCCCCCGAACCCCCTCATTTCTACAACATTAACAACTATATTTGAATATAAGAACTTGTCCAAAGAAAGCCGACCATATCAATCCTTCTCATCATAATCTTGGTTTCGGTTTGGGTGAAGGCTGAATCACTCATGCAGTCAATTATATCGATAGAATCAGAGGAGTGGAGGAAGAATGGTGTCCCTTAAGGGGGAGTCTGCTTAATTTGCACGAGCAACTGAAACTCAGTAAATCGAGTATGGTCGAGCCCATATCAATTTAAATCGGCGGCTTGCTCATTCTTGAGCCGGTGACAACAGTTACGGATTTGTTGGTCACTGCGGTTTGCTTCTATGCATTTTATCATTTGCTGTATCATGAGCACAAGAAGATACCTCATGTCAAATTCTATCGTTACTACTTTCTCTTCATGGGCTCGGCTAAGAATTGGGGGGAATAATTGATCATGCCTTTCTCTATGTCTTTTCGTTTGAATGGAAAGTGCGCGCATGGATCATTAGCATGATTGCCATCGCTCTCGCGGAGCGGGCGGCCATCATGCACACACGCGAATTTATGCACCACCACTTGAGCAAGTTTTTCATTATTCTCAACCTTGCGGAACTGATTACGTTCATGTTCATAGCCATCTATACCCTGCGCTTCATCTCTGTGGAAATTCACGCGATGTATGGTTTGCTCGTTGTGGTATTTTCTTTTACGGGATACATTTATTTGCGCACCCGCGATCACAATAGCAAGATGGTGTTGTGGTGCGTATTTCTCGCAGCCCTTGCGGCAGGTGCTCACATTGGACAAGTTACTATCCACAAATGGCTCAATTATTTTGACCTTGCCCACGTGCTGATGGCCATCAGTTGTGGAGTGTTGTACAAAGCGGTGAAGGTAATGGTGCCTGAGTTGTCACGACATGGGAGATGATGTGTGGGCTGTCTTCCGAAATTTCGAATGAGCACGGATTCGATATGTGGAAGGAGATCAATTAAAACTGTTTACTACTGCTAATCTGTCCGTTTTTCGGGGTACTTATAGTGCGAGAATCAGAACCTGAATGAAGAAAGAGAGCGGCAACACGAGTTTCAACTCTCATTCTGCTTTCGTGACGAGAATTCACCTCACGGTTATTGCCTGATCACCGATTGTGAGACAATGTTACCGTTGGCATCTTTCGTTTTAATCAAATACATTCCAGCAGGCTTTTGCGAAAGATCGATGGTAACGAATGTCTTGTCTGTAATGATCGTTTCCAACAGGGCGCCGGTAAGGTTGTAAACCTCAAATGTTCTTTTTGCTATTGTTCCTTCCATGGCGAAGTACACCAAGCCATTGGTGGGGTTGGGATACAAAGCCACACCCGCAGCCTGATCCCGATCCTGCACACCTAACGGCGTTGAACTCATTTTGTGAATGAAATAATCCCACGATTCTTCAGGATAAAGCGTTGAAACGCCAGTTCCCGGATCGAAATCTGTGCTTCCGGCAAACGTTCCACCGGTATAAACTGCATCCGACGTCACTACGATGTCATTCACCTGCTGCAATTGAGATCCGGAAATCTGCTTCACGGAGTTAAAATCGCCACTGCTGTTCAGTTCCAGTAAGGCAAGATCGTAGCTGCCACCATTGGTAAGTGTTTGCACGCCCGTTCCAGGATCCAGATCGAGGGTCGTTGATCGCGTATTCATGCCAACCAGCAGATTTCCGTCATTTCCAAACTCCAAGGCTGTTATCTCTTCGGCATCTGTTCCACCAAAATGTTTACCCCAAAGGAATGTGCCGTTTGCATCGAGCTTAAACACGCACGCATCTTGATTGCCTGCGGAAACCAAATCGAAAGATTCGTCGCTCGACGGATCGAGGTCTACACTTCCATAAAATGATGCAGCCAGAAAAACATCACCGTTTGTATCGACCTTCACGTCACGCATAGCTATAGAAAGGCTTGTACAATTTATCGGCTTTGCCCAGACACATGATAGGGTGTTATCCAACTTGCAAACAAATCCCGTGGCGCCGGAACCTGACCCTGTGAGAGAATAAGTTACCGTTCCCGGATCGAAATCAACAGTTCCAAAAAATCCACCGATGAGATATAGGTTATCGTTCTCATCCATGGTTGTTTCGTAAACACCGAACGAGTTGCTTGTACCTGAAATACCTTTTGCATCCACGTAATCGCCGTCCGGTGTGAGCGTCCAGATGAATACACCATTAGTAGAGGAATTGAGTGTTGCCACGTCATCACCAGGATCGAAATCAACTGTGTACCTGAACTGACCGGTAATAATTAGGTTTCCATTGCTTGAAAGATTAAGAGTTGACCCATAGTCAGTATCGTGATGGCCAATTGTTTTTACCCAAATTAAATTGCCGTCAGGACTGTATTTAGCAACGAAAATGTCCTGATCATTATTGGATGGATTCACTTCATCAACAATGTAATCTACCAATGGGTTGGGATCAAAATCCACGGTGCTGATGTATGAACCCGTGATGTATACATTGCCTTCCGAATCGGTGATCATCGCGTTTAGATAAATGTCGTCAAGGTTGTTGAGGCTCCGAATTTGTTTGGCCCAGAGAAAATCACCGGTTGCACTGGTTTTTGTTATAAAAATATCCTTGATAGCGCCGGCGTTGAACACTAAATCGGTGTCGCCATGATCGAAATCCGCCGATCCCTCAAATAACCCGGCTGCCAGAAGATTCTCATCGGGATCTAACGCAATCTTCACCTGGTCGGTGCCGTCTACGGCACCCATTTGCCTTACCCAATTGAAATACGGTCCTTGCGCCATGCATGTAAACCCAAGTGAGCAGGCAAAAGTTAAGGCGGCAATTTTTCTAAGTCGAAAGGAAACCAGGTTTGAGAAGAGTGAAATTTTGGTCATAATTTGGGGTTGTTTCTATTATATCGAGCAGTTTGGAAAATGTGAACAAGCCTTCCAAACTGTTTTTGAGATCGACACTTACCAAACTCAGGATTGAATACTGCCCTTCTTCCGCCGCTCGAGTGAAGAGAAAGATCAAGAAACGGAATGAGGATGAGGAATTGGCAGCACGAGAATCTTCTTTTCAAAAAAGATTGTCTTCATAACGACCCTTTTACCCGATTATGGTTATTGGAGCACGCCCGGGTATAAGCAGTTCTACACGAAGGGGCGTTTAGTGATAAACTGATGGAAATGGCGCCTGAAGGAGAGCTGCGCCGAATTCTGAAAATTGGCTTATTAGCCGCAATCCATATTGCCGAACAGACGGTATTGGAGACCAAATTTGAATGAAAACCGGCAGTTAATTGAGCAGTTTGATCGGGTTCGAAAGGAAGTTGTAAGTATGGAATAAGGACGAGGGCTAGGGTCAAGGGTGTATTAGACAAAATAGGTCTGAATCAGATTTGTCTTTATCCGGAATTCTGGGTTTCAAATTCAATAATATCACTGACCATTTTCACAGTCCCATGCTTAACTGATCAAAATGCCTTTCTAGTTAGAACAGCCAGGTAGTTTCCGTTTATAAAGTGCGGCTCTGCACAACTTATTTCTTCCAGAGAATTCAAAAACTACCGAGATAAGGCCTTATTGAAAAAGGACTAGCTAAAAGCAAGAGCATTTATACTACTGAAATCTTACTAAGAGCCTCCCTTCAAACACAAAACCCCTTGGATCCCAAGAGGTTTTGATGAGTTGTCGTAGCCCGTAGGGGAATCGAACCCCTGTTACCAGAATGAAAATCTGATGTCCTAACCCCTAGACGAACGGGCCATCTAAGTACAAAAGCGGGGGCAAAAATAGCTAAATATTCGATCGAGTCAAGAAAAAAGTGAATATCTCCGGATTTTGATCGATTACCCTCGCTAGGGCTCACCGTGGCTCTAATCCAAACTGAAATCCCAGCCGCTTGCCAGTGGCCATCGCATGACTCTGATTCAAACCCTGAATCTCTTCTACCGATACAATCTGTATGTTCTCATAGGGTGGTGCCAACAGATCGAAATCAAGCGTGTATTGCAGCGCACTATCCACCACCTTTGTGAGCGCAACTTTGTCCAATGTGGAGTTGATGAAGTCGTTGAACTGAAAGCCCAATTGCCTTTTTCCCTGAACCATGAAATGATCTTCTTTGTTGATGAAGATGCGGCCAATCAGATAACCCACATCCGCAAGCCGCTGATACTTGATGCTGTCCGCAAGAAAGTTGTATATATTGATGATGCCTACATAACTGTTCTCCGGATGATCCTTCATATACCCACTTTTCCAAAGGCTGTGGGATTGATCGAACTGAAACACGTTGGTGTGCATTTGCCAGATTAAAATATCGCTGGCTACTTTCATCTCTGTCTGAAAATCGCCCGTGTCTTTGAGATAAAACTCCACACGGGAATCCCGCGCACCAAACTGAGTTTCGATGTCGGCAAGCGTTTCCTTGAGCACTCCACGCAGCTCTCCAAATTTTTTAAGGGTATTGTGAAACACATCCTGCTTCAGAATGCTTTTTTCTTTGATTACCCGGTGAATGATGTCGCGTTGTTCACTCATGCAATTCAATTTTTGAGAATAAATTCAGGTTCATAACTCAATAGGCGCGGGCATACAACACCCGTCCTACAGAGGGTTTCCCGCTCACCATGCAGACTCCACTTTCCTGCGGCACGTCATAGGGAATACAACGGATGGTAGCCTTCGTTTCCGCTTTTACGCGTTCTTCTGTTTCTGATGTGCCATCCCAATGAGCTAGAAAAAAACCTCCTTTGTCATCCAGAAGTTTCTTGAATGTCTCGTAGTTATCGACGGGCGTGTAGTATGATTCACGCATCTTCAGTGCTTCGTTGAACAGGTTCTGTTGAATGTCGTCCAGCAAATGAGAAATGGCTTCTGCTGCGCCGTCCATCGGAATGCTGAACTTTTCGCCAGTGTCTCTTCGGGCAATTTCGATCGTTCCGTTTTCAATGTCTTTTGGCCCAATAGCCACTCGAACGGGTACACCTTTCAATTCGTATTCCGCAAACTTCCACCCGGAGCGCTTGGTGTCGTCGTTGTCAAACTTTACTGTGTATCCCTTTTCACGAAGGGAATTCACCAATGGAAGAACTTTACCGGATATTTCTTCGAGTTGCTCGATGCCTTTGTAAATCGGCACTACCACCACATGAATAGGGGCGAGCTTAGGAGGCAAACGAAGTCCTTTGTCGTCGGAATGCGTCATGATCAGTGCACCCATCAGTCGGGTTGAAACGCCCCATGAAGTGGCCCACACATGATCCAGCACGCCTTCTTTCGAAGCGAATTTCACATCAAATGCTTTGGCAAAATTTTGTCCCAAAAAATGCGAAGTTCCGGCCTGAAGCGCTTTTCCATCCTGCATCATGGCTTCAATGCAAAGCGTGTCAACGGCACCAGCAAATCGCTCGCTCTCCGTTTTTCGTCCTTGGATCACTGGCATCGCCATGAAGTTTTCAGCGAAATGCGCATACACACCGAGCATTCGTTCGGCTTCTTCTATAGCTTCCTGAGATGTGCTGTGTGCTGTGTGCCCTTCCTGCCAGAGAAATTCTGCTGTGCGTAGAAATAGGCGAGTGCGCATTTCCCAGCGCACCACATTCGCCCACTGATTGATTAGAATAGGAAGGTCCCGATAGCTTTGAATCCAACCTCTGTAAGTGTGCCAGATGATTGTTTCGGAAGTGGGTCGAACGATCAGCTCTTCTTCCAGTTTCGCATCGGGATCAACGACCAATTCTCCATCTACGGATTTCAATCGGTAGTGGGTAACCACCGCGCACTCTTTCGCAAACCCTTCCACGTGAGCAGCTTCTTTGCTGAGATAGGATTTAGGTATGAATAAAGGGAAATAGGCATTTTGGTGCCCCGTGTCCTTGAACATCTTATCGAGCGCATCTTTCATTTTCTCCCAGATGGCATAGCCATAAGGCTTGATAATCATGCATCCTTTTACATCACTGTGTTGAGCCAGATCGGCCATCATCACCAGTTCGTTGTACCATTTGGAATAATCTTCTGCGCGTGAGGTGAGCTTTTCAGCCATTGCTTAGTGGTATGATAATTGGTGAAAATTGAGCGTCCAAAAGTAGGTGAAATATTCCCCGTATCTTTGGATGCCACCTTCGTTCTCTCATTAAAATACAGAGCTTATGAAATCTTTGACGCCTCTTACACTCGCCGCTCTCGCTCTGCTTTTGCTCTCTTCCTGCGGCTCTTCCCGTCAGGCTTCAGGCACTTCGTACGAGGATGATGAGATTTACTACCGCAAAGGTGAAACGTTCATTACAGAAGTTCCACCCGCTCCAGTTGCATCCCAACAATCGACTACAGAGGAAGAATATTACAATCCTGAATCAACGGGCTCGGGCACTACCAACAACTATTATGGCGATGTGTACTTTAATCAGAACGACTGGGATCGCGGATTCGGCGGCGGTTATTTCGACGTGCATCCACGCTGGGTAATGGCCTGGAATCCTAACATGAGTTGGTATCTCTCCTATAATTTCGGCATGAACTCGTGTTTTGGAAATGGCTTCAATTCCTTTTATGATCCCTTCTACCTGAATAACCCTTGGTATCAGGGCAACGGATGGGGCAATGGCTGGGGCAATAACTTTTGCTTCAACGGAGGAATGAATTATTGGAACCCATACGGATATTGGAACAATCCCTATTTGAATGGCTGGGGTAATGGATACAATACGCCGTGGTGGGGTGCAGGATTTGGTAACGAGGAAAATGGCCAGAATGCTGTAGTTTTTGGTCCTCGTTCGCCCATCTCATCAAGTTCGGTATTCAGTTCTTCTTATAATGACGAAAGTTTGTTTGAAGGAAAAGTGAGCAAGCCTATTCCCGGCGTCACTTTGGATAACGACGTTCAAGGAAACCAATCTGCCATGCGGGTTCCTACGTCGAACGAAATGCCAAGTCGCTTTTCTACCACTCAATCCGAGCTCAACCGCGTTCCAGCAAATCGAAATCCTGCGGATTCGCGCACCCCAGGGGATGATTACATGTCATCCCCACAGCGCGAAGGCCAAACCTCTTCACCTGCAGTTACGCCGCCAGCGGATCGCCCCGCTGCCCCAAGCAGAAATACGGGCCGTCAAAACGACTCAAAACCTCCACGCACTGATGACTCTGACCGCAGGCCTTCATCAGGTTTCAATAATCCATCTTCCGGAGGAAGCAACAATTCGGGTTCGAGGTCTTCAGGCTCTGGTAATCGATCCGGCGGATCGGGATCTACACGTCGGAAGTAATTGTTTTTTCTAAAGATCAGTCTATGAAACACGCCATCCTGATTGGGTTGATGTCTATTGTTTTACTCAATACAACGGCACAAAATGAGGTGGATGCCCTGCGATTTTCATTCCTTCAAACCCCCGGCACTGCGCGCTCTCTCGGAATGGGCGGCGCCTACGGGGCATTAGGGGCAGATCTTTCGAGCTTCTGGATAAACCCCGGAGGAATTGGTGTGTACCGCCGTGGTGGGGTCGAGGGAACCCTAGGAATTAGTGATATGAATTCAATCACGAATTATGAAGGGGAGGAGTCGTCCAATGGAAGGGCAAATCTCACGGTTCAAAGTTTGGGTATGAATAGTACCCGACTCCTCGAGAATTCACCCATCAAAAGCTATACGGTGGGAGTGGCTTATGGAAAAAGCAACAACTTCTACGAGCGAATCAACGTGCGTGGCACTGCGACTAATACGACTTTACTTGATGTGTTTGCTGCTCAAGCCAACGGTACACAATCCGCTGAGTTGATGGATGTATTTCCCTTCGGCGCAGGTTTGGCTTGGGAATCTTATGTGATTGATCCGTTGAGCGAAGATGATCTGACCTACGTCGCCGCCGCCTCAGGTGGCGATGTGCTTCAATCCAAAACAATTGAACGAAAGGGTGCAATGTCAGAAACGGCATTTGGAGGTGGAATTAATTATATGGATTGGCTCTACCTCGGAATGTCCGTCAGCTTCCACGGCATCAGCTTTACCGAAAATTCAACTTACAGCGAACGGTTTTTTGAAACAGACAACCTATCCTCCTATTCCTTCAAGGAAGATCTGCGCGTAACTGGCACGGGCGCAGGTGTAAAATTCGGGGCTGTGGCAAGAGCCACTCCATGGCTTCGCTTAGGAGCCGCTTGGCATAGCAGGGTGCGTTACGGTCTTACCGATACATACAGCGCAAGCATCAGTTCAGCTTTTCTCGACGGTGGCAACGAAGGATATGAATCGCCTGTGAACGTATCGAACTATATCCTGCGCACACCAGGAAGATGGGTGGGAAGTGCCGCATTTATTTTGGGAGAAGGTGGTGTGGTTTCCGCAGACTATGAGTTCTCTGACTTCAGTGGTATTCGCATGACGGGCACCGCCCTAAATAAATACGATTATGCGGTAGAAAATGAAACCATAGAAACAATATACAGAAGCACTCACCGCGTAAGGGCAGGCGCAGAATTGAGGGTGGCAGAATCGTGGCGTGCTAGGTTCGGCGCTCAATACTTTCAAAGCCCATTTGTAAAAAGCGCCAATTCGAATTCCGCGCAGACGGCCCTGACCGCTGGCGGCGGGTACCGTTACGATACGTTCTTTATTGATCTGGGGATTACTTTCATTCAGCGCACAGAGGATTACTACCTCTATGATTCGAGAATGATCGAGCCAGCGAATTCACAAATCACCCGATTGTCATTCCTCCTTTCGGGCGGAGTGCGCTTTTAAAGACTCACTTCTTCTTTGTTACGATAAACTCGGTACGACGGTTTTCCTGATGCCTTTCTTCAGAGCATGGAACGTCTGTGTCGCACTCGTTCAGAAGTTGGCTCTTTCCGTAGCCTTTGCTCACAATGATTGAACGAGGAACTCCCTTTTTCACGAGATATTCCAACACAGCTTTCGCTCTTTTCGCGCTGAGGTCTTCGTTGTACCATTCAGATCCACGGCTATCACAGTGACTTCTGATTTCGAAGCGAAGGTTCTGGTTATCTCGGAATGTCTTCACTACACTTTCGAGATAAGGAATGGCATCCGGACGAATATCGGCTTTGTTATAATCCCAATAAATATTTGGAATTGGATACACTCCTTTGTCCGAGCCAGCGCCGGATTTTGGATTTTTCGGATCGTTCTTATCTCCGCCATTTCCGCTATCCCCTCCATTTCCGCTATCCCCTCCATTTCCGCCTTTATCCTTGTTGGTTCCAGCTACGTAAACTTCTCCGAGTTCAGTTACTCGCTGAATTTTCTTATCTGAAACAACTCCTTTGGTAGAAATGTCTTCAGTGGTAGTGAAGAATTCATCCTTCTCCGTTTTGATTTTGTAATCCTTTCCGGGCTCAAGATCGAAATTGTATTTTCCATTTTCATCGGTAAATGCAATTTTCTCCGTGCCGTCAGTGAGGTTTATCAAAGTGACCTTCGTACCCACGAGTGGCTTACCGCCATCTTTGGACAGCACCAATCCTTCGAGTGTAATGACTGGGTTTAACACAGTAAATGAATACAACTTATCCATTCCTGAACGATCGCTGGTAAACACTGCCGCCTTTCCATCTGCATTCCATACCATGCTGAAATCATCCATGGATGTGTTGACCGGATAGCTCAAGTGTTTCGGAGCTGCCCAGGTGCCATTCTGGTTTTCTGAGGTGAGAATGTCTAGTCCGCCCAGCGTGCTATGTCCATCGCTAGCGAAGTACAATTTGTTGTCGCCACGAAGCGTTGGAAACACCTCATTTCCTGCTGTGTTGACTGTGGTGCCGAGGTTTTGGGGATTAGTCCATGCACCATCCACGTTGCGCACCATAAAGATGTCCATATTGCCCGAGCCATTCATATCGCTTGAGAAATACATCGTACCACCATCAGGTGAAAAAGAAGGATGAGCAAACATGTATTTCTGATCGCAAAATGGAAGAAACTCGGGGAGTTCCCAGTCGCCATCTTGTTTTTTACGACTCTGATACAATTGCGTATTGCTGACGTCGTTGTCATTTCCGGCAAGCCTTCCGCCCTTCAGTTGGAAACTGCGGGTGAAAACCATCAATTGTCCATTCGGGGAAACCGTAGCAACGGCATCGTGGTAGGGGCCATTGACTCCGTTCAACTCTACTGGTGCAGTCCAGGTCGCACCATCCTTCTTCGAGAAGTACAAATCCGTATACGTGTGATTTGTATAGGGATCTGTGTCTCCCTTCGATGAAGGTGAGGTTATGATCATTCCATTCTCGTAAGGAAAGCCTGCATAGACCGGCAATGAAGAGGGAATGTTGATTGGCTCAACGAGCATCAAAAGGGAATCCTTCTTCATCTCATTGTACTTCTTACAGCTCTGTAACATTGAAGCGGCTGTCTTATTTCCAGGATCTCGACTTAGAATTCCTTCAAAAATGACTTGTGCTTCTGAATATTTTCCGGCAGCCATTAGCGACTGACCAGTGAGCACACGGTCGCGATCCGTGTTGTCCGTATAAAGGGCAACTTTGGCGTACTGCTCGTTGGCATTCGGGGCATCGTTCACCATCATATAGGACTCTGCCAGCATTCTGCGCGCCTCCGGATTGTCTTTTTTAGTAAGTCCTTTCTCAAGACTCCAGATAGCATCCTGATAACGCAAATCCTGATATGCGTTTTTACCAGACCGGATGTATTGTGACGCGCATCCTCCGAGGAACATGGCCGCAATGACCAGCACATAAAGAGGGTTAAATAAGATTCGCTTCATATCGTTGCGTACAGTGGGTGATTCAAAATTTTAAGAGCAGATCAGAAATAGCGGGGTGAGCGTGTTTTAATTTCTACGTCGCGTCCGAAATCAAAACCTAGCATGATCTCGTGTGAGCCATTGCTATAATTGCGTATCTCGGAAAGCGTGTAGTCGTAGGCATAACCCAGACGCAGTTGAGGGGTGATGTTCAATTCAGCCATCGCCACGAGGGCATCGCCGGAACGCCATCCTGCACCTAGCCAAAACTTCTGGAAGAAGAGCAAGTTGCAATTGACATCGACGGTCATCGGAGCGGCATTTTCATATTTTACCAAAATGGATGGCTTAATCGCGAGCACTGGATTGGCCTCGTACACCATACCTGCATTTAGGTAGTAGTGGTTTTCGAAAAAGCGGTTGATCTCTGAATTTTCCGGAAGGATTTTCTTATCGGAAGAATACAAAGTTGGAATGCTCGCACCTACAAACCAGTTGCGCTCATAGTAGTACAAACCAAATCCAGCCTTAAGGGCCATCTCATTGCTGATGTTATTTGCAAATACTGCGTCATCGGTATCCCAAATCACCACATCGCTGAGGTTGGCAGAGTAGTTGGCACCTGCCAGGCGAAGACCGGCAGATAAGTAGCCCTTTGCGAGTGCCACCTTATAGGCCACGTTCAGTCCTACTTCCTGCTGCTTGGTGACCCCAAGTTGATCATTGCTGAAGGTAAGGCCAACACCTATCTTGTTATTGGCTACCGGTCCATCAATGCAGAAAGTCTGCGTGGTAGGAGCATTATCAAATTTCACCCACTGACTCCGGTGAAGGAGGCTGGCGCTGAAATAGGGATGTGTTCCTGCATAGGCAGGGTTCAGCACAAGTCCGTTGAACATGTACTGACTGATCTGAATTTCCTGCTGCGTCATCGCCTGAATTGAGGCGGTGATAAGAGCTGCGAGAATGATTATCTTTTTCATAGACGTATTCTTCTTCTTCTATTCGTAATGGGTAATTAGGTCTTATCGACGCAGGTCAACGTAAGTATTGAATTCAAATCCGCCGGCCACGAACACTACAAAGTAGGTTCCGTCTGCGAGCATTTCGCCATTCTTACTTTCTCCTCCCCATTCGTTGTTGTAGTTGTTCTTTTCATACACCAGACTTCCCCAACGGTTGAATACACGGAATTCGTTTTTCTCAAAACCTTCTATTCCGAGGATCACATAAGTATCGTTGTCCCCATCGCCATTGGGTGATAACCCGGTGGGCAGAGCGAGCTCAAATGGCTCTGTAAGTATGATCGTCGTGTCTGTAACACATCCGTTGGCATCCGTCACAGTGAGCTCGTAAGTTCCAGCCGAGAGGTTGTTTCCACCTGGAGTTGAATCCAATGGATCAAATGACCAGTCGTAGATATACTGACCAGTGCCACCTGAAACTTCCGTGCTGATTGCGCCGTCGGCACCGCCGTTTGTACTGATGTTGAAGCCGTTTGCATACAAACTGATTTCGGCATTAATACTGATCGGATTGGGTTGAGTTATAATCACTGTTTCAGTGCCTGAACATCCATTGGCATCTGACCAAGTCAACACATACGTACCCACAGGAAGATCAGTAAGAATGTCTTCACCTGCGAAAGAATCGCCATCCTGTGTCCAGCTATACGAAATAGGATCAAGTCCATTAGTGATGATCACCTCAATTGCACCGGATGAATCACGGAAACAACGCAGATTCTCTGAAGCGACTTCCACTAGCACATCATCGCCCTGAGTGACTTGAACAGTCAACTCAACCACGCAGCCAAAGCCATCGGTAATGGTGACGGTATAGCTTCCACTTGCGAGACCTGTTTGATCTTCTTGTCCGTCAACCGTTCCAGCACCTGTCCAGTCAAAAGTGAATGGGCCAGTGCCTGAATTAATAGTCACATTAATAGCTCCATTTGGCTGACCGCAGGAAGTAGGAGTTACGACTGTGGAGGCGCTTAGTATTTCCGGTGTAGATATAGTGATGCAAATTGTGGCGACACATCCATTTCCATCAGTGACCGTCACACAGTATTCTCCGGCTTCAGTAGGTGAAATACACTGTGTTTGCGAACCATCAGACCAAGAGAACGAATAATTGCTGCTGCCACCAGTTGCGCTGGCGCAGAGGTCAATTATACCTGTGGTGCAATTAAAATTGCTGTTGATCGAAACCTCGAGAATCTCTGGCTCAGCAATTGAAATGAGAGCTGTCTCTTGACACCCGCGCTCATCAGTGACAACTACAGTGTAATTGCCGGCACAGAGATCGGTTTGCTCAGTACCTGCTGGCAGCACTGGGTTCGTCCATTCAATGGTCAACACACCATCACCACCAAGTGCGGAGATAGAGATAGAACCATCGCATTCTCCATTGCACGACACATTGAATCCTCCATCGAATTGTGAAAGAATACTTTCAATGACAATAGGGGTAGGAGAGGTGAGAATGAATTGAATCAACTGACTGCATCCATTGGCATCTGTCACGAGCACTTCCGTCGCACCAGCGCACAAAGCAAACTGGTCTTCGTCGAAATTCAGTGTGCCACCGCCCAGTTCCCATAGATAGGTATATGGCCCTACACCGCCTGATACAGTAAGGTCGATGGAACCATCGCACTCTCCGAAGCAGGAAATATTATAGTCACCATAGGTAAGAATTTCTGAAGTGATTATCAAAGGAAACTCTGGTTCGGTGATCGTGAAGCAAGCAGATGCACTGCATCCATTTTGATCAATAACTTCTACACAATACGTTCCCGCTCCAAGACCAGATAGTATTGATGCCGAGCCGATTTCATTGAGTGATTCATCCGTCCAGATGAACGTGTAATCAGGCGCCCCGCCTTGGACAATAGCCTCCAGAGTTCCGTTCAGATCACCTGTACATTGAAGGGTGAAAATTTGACCAGGATCTTGAATGCTTGCATTGATTGTCACGCTGATGTCTTCAATTAACTGGATTTCGAACGTGTCGCTGTCAGTGCATCCACCCGCATCAGTTACTGTAACGATATACACGCCCGCTTCTAGGCCAGAGATTGCGTCGCCGAAGAATGGACCGCCTGGACCAGTAGTTTCAAAAGTGAAATTAGGAGTTCCCCCACTCGCAGAGAAGAATGCACTTCCAGTGGTGACTTCGCAGGAAGGGAAAATAAGCTCATCGATCGACAGCACAAGTAGCTCAGGTTCTTCGACACACCAAGTGAATTCCTGTGTGCACTGATTGTTATCCGTAACTACCAGAGTATAACATCCTGGGACCAGATTGGTCAGTGTTGTAGCATCAGGTGCATTCGTCCCAATATCTCCCTGAGTCCAGTCAAAATCGATATACGTGCCACTTCCCCCGTTAAGGTTTGGAGTGATGCTGCCATCGGTCAGACCGATGCACGACACATTCTGCACGTTCGCGTTGTCTTGAATGGGCTCCGGTTCAGTGAGTGTAATGGTAGTAGTTGCCAAACAACCATTGGAATCAAACACATCCACACAATATACCCCGCCGCTGAGGGCTGTCAGAAGGTTCGAATTAGGATCATTCGGAGACACGTCTCCGCAATTGCTCCAATCGTATTCATAGCAGAACGGCGCAAAGAGTGTGCAGTCTGGAGTTCCTCCTGAAACGGTCACGGAAATCTGACCATCTTGAGCGCCTGCGCATGAGATATTGAAGCCGCCATTGAATTCAGTCACTTCTACAGAAATGATCATGACTTGAGGTGCGTCCAGACAGAACGTAGCCGTTTCGGTGCAGCCGTTTTCATCAGTCACAGTTACTGTGTAGCAACCATCAAATAGACCAGCAAGGTCTTCATTAGAGGATCCCGGGAAAAAGCTTTCTGGAACCGCAGCCCATGAAACAGTCAAGGCACCAGTACCGCCCGATATGGCGATGTCAATACTTCCAGTGTTTTGTCCGAAGCAAGGTGGAGTTAATGAAGAAACAAGTTCAATGACGATGGGTGCCGGTTCAGAAATAAGGTATTGAAATTCTCCGATACAACCCGAAATCTCTACTTGCACGATATACAATCCTGCGCAAAGACCGACTTGATCTTCTGTTGCTGCCAAGGGACCGTTTGGTCCGTTCCAAGTGAAATTGTATGCGCCTGGTGGAACGATGGTCTGGTTGATGCTTCCATTGCAGGATCCTGCGCAAGATGCGTTCTCCACTACCGCTGTCACATCAAATGCATCGTTAGTGCCGACAGTGATGTTGAAATCACGGGTGCATCCAAAAGGATCTGTTACCGTGACTGTATATGAGCCTGAAATAAGTCCGGTGAGCGTTGCGCCAGAAGCCACAAATCCTTCGGGTCCAATCCAGTCGTAGAAGTAGGGATCTCCATGTCCACCTGTAGTGGTCAAAATGGTGATTGTTCCCACTCCCGCTTCAGGATCGAGACATGGATTTGGCTCCACTTCAAAAGTGATTTGAATTTGTGGCACGCAAGAGAGAGTAACCGTTTGAGTAACAACGCATTCATTTGCATCTGTTACGGTGAGCAAATACGTGCCGCAGGCAATATCTAACAAGTCTTCTTGAGAAGGGAGAAGCCGTCTGGGCCCGACCATGAAATGACGTAAGGGAGAACACCGCCGGCAATGGTCACTTCCAATGCGCCATCTGCAGCATTCGGACAGCTCACATTAAATCCGCCCGGATAAATCAGAATGGATTCTAAAGTGATGTTCACTGGATCAATCGGTTCATTGATTTCAATTTCCACAGAACCCTCGATAGTGCAACCATTCACATCGGATATACTTACGGTGTAGATGCCACTTCCAAGATTGAGGGCAATAGGGGCGTCGAGGATTGGGTCGTGGCTCCAACTGTAGAAATAAGGCGTACATCCGCCGGAGGCAAATACCTCGGCTGATCCGGTTTCGGCACCCGAGCAAAGAAGATCTACTTCTCCCACAACCACCAGACTGAGCGGTTCAGGCTGAAGAAGTGTGTAGGTATCGGTAAGTGTGCAACCAGCGGCATCGGTAATCGTAACAGAATAAATTCCTGTAGGCAAACCAGAAACGTCTTGCGTATCCGCGGTAAAGCCATTTGGACCAGTCCACGAGTAGGTGTATTCCGGAACACCGCCAGTGATCTCAATATTTATAGCTCCATCTGATGCACCAAAGCAAGAGATCGGGAAGCACACGAAGTCGGACAAAGTCTCTGATTCGATAGCCAGTTCATTAATCTGGACTACTGTGACACAACCGCTAGCGACACAACCGCCCGCATCGGTCACTACCACGCAGTACTCACCTGGGGCAAGTCCGGTCAAGTTCTGGTCAGCACTTACAAAGTCATTTGGGCCTGTCCATTCAAAAGAGAGCGGATCAATGGCGTCGAGCACGTTGAGGTTGATTGAACCTGTATTTGCATTCTGACAATTGTCGTTTGTAACCTCAAATTCCAATTGAATTTGTGAAACAGAGATGGTAATAGAGGCTTCACCAAAGCACGAAGCGACTTCGGAAGTAAGGGTGTAGGTGGTCGTTTCGGTCGGACATACTTGCGGAGTGAGTGAAGAAGGATCATCCATTCCTGTGGTGGGTGACCACGTGAAGGAAGAGGTTCCATCCGTAATAGCAGTGCCATTCAGCACCGTGCAAAGTCCCGCGCATATTTCGGAAGGATCTGCTGTGATGTTCACCTCAAGTTGATCAATGAGGAAGAAATTCACGGTATCAAGCACTTCGAGATTGCTGCACAGCGGATTGCCGAGGTAAATAGTCAGGTATTCCTCACCTTCAAAAATGCCGTCATCAAACGTATTCACCGGTATTGCAGCACAAAGCTCGTTGGCAGGAATTGTGATTGTGAGCAGATTGAGAGGAATGCCATCACCAATTTGCTCATAATCCACGCCGTCGACGGCGGTACCACCCAACCAGTACACGACGTCCTGTGCGGAAGGAGTAGCAATGGTGCGGCAAAATGAAATTACACCATTGTTGCATCCTTCGATCATGTAATCCGTGCCACCCGCTGTAGTAGTAAGAACGATCAGCGGATTGGATTCAATCCGATTTACGAATACGCCTGAGTCATACAAACGGTCACTACCGTCGGCAATGATCAGTTTGAGGTGGTAGGTTTCGCAGGGAATCAAGTTGCCAACAGCCGCTGCAAGATCTACCGTGAATCCATCGAACTGCACTCCCTGACCAAATGGATTCTGGTTACTAAAGAAGTATTGCGTGTTCGTGAGATGATTGACGCTGTTGATCGCCACTGCCTGAGATGTACCCGGAAGAAGCGCAATATTCACGTCGGTGCCGATATTTGGGCCAGTGATGTAAAAACCAAATACATCATTGAAGGGTGAGTTGACCCATTCTAGGTATTCTTCAGACGCGAAAGTGTAGGAGAACCTAAGTGAATCGCCTTGTGGAACAATGTCGAACTCGACCATTGTAGCGTCGAATGTGTTGCGGTCCTGAGCCTCGGTTAAGAGTTGACTTCCAGGGAAATTATTATCGAATTCAGCGCAATTCAGACATACTCCGCCAGGTCCGATTTGTGGCAAACCAGAACTGTTGTTTGGACCAATGGCATTTTCTGCTTGTCCGGTGGACAGCAGCAATCCCTGATTGGTGCCCAGTTCTGTGTTGTTTGAATAGTAGTAACCGAACGAGCCAGGGGCAGCGGTTACTTGAACGTTAAAAATCTGAACGCCTGGGCCCACGAGGTTTTGAACCATTTGAGTGGGCGCCATACCAGTGTCCACAGTAAGCTGAGCCTGACCGCTTAATGCAGCCAGAGTAAGGGAGGCAGCCAGCAAGAAGGAGTTTCGCAGGAACATATATATCGTATTCATCAGAAGTTAATTCAAAAGGATCGTAAGACATTTATTGACCGAAACGAGCACTGCGGCAGCGTTCCATGAATGATTCAGGAGTTTGTGTCGCCATCGGAGCCACATTCGCAAATCCTTTTGCAGTCAGTATCTGCTGAAGTTTGCTTGAGTCGTCGGAGGACGGTGTCACTCCAGAGCGAAGGCGGATAACGACTACATGTGCCGGAACACAAGCCTCTTGGATTTCGAACCGTGCATGACTCTTGAGAGTTTCGTGAAGAGTAACGTAATTGTCCGTGTTCAAAGAAGGTAAATCAAGATACCATTTTTCTGCAGAAACTCCTTGAGTTGATTGAGCTCCAGCCACAAAAGAGACGGTCAGTAGAAATAGCGCGAAAAGCGATTTGGATAGGCGTTGTTTCATAAAAAATATGGTGTCAGTTGTGTACAGACGTGTTTAGCGGTCAATGGTTGGCAAATATCAACAAGAAATCGATGAATAGTTACATGCAAGAACCATTCTCCATGGAATCAGCGAGAACCCGCAGCCAATGCACGCTGACTATGAACCTCGTAAAGAGCGATTCCCGCTGCTACACTTACGTTGAGCGACGAGGTTTTTCCAGTCATCGGAATTTTCAAAAGCTCATCGGCTTTTTTCAACACCTCAACCGAAATACCGGTATCCTCGGCGCCGAGCACCACGCATATTGGTCCTGAAAGGTTAGTATCGCGAATCGATTGGGATGTTTTTTCGGTAAAAGCAACAACCCGGATTCCCGATTGCTGGAGGCGTGTGATAACCTCCGACAAACTTCTTTCTCTGCATACCGGCAGATTGAGAAGCGCACCAGCCGAAGTCTTCATCGCCTCCTCATTGACGCGCGCAGATCCTTTCTCAGGGATCACCACCGCATGAGCTCCAAAACACTCCGCAGATCGGCACACCGCCCCGAAATTTCGGACATCAGTGACTTGATCCAGAATCACCAGACAAGGATCTTCGCCTGCTTCGAAAGCACGTTGAATAATCTCATCTAAACTTCCAAAGGTGACTTCTGACCGAAATGCGATAATACCTTGGTGGTTAGCACGCGTAATACCGTTTAATTTCTCCGCCGGAACAAGCTGATAAGGAATGCCTGCATCGTGAAGGGCTTTTCGCGATTCTCGCGCGAGATCGCCCTGCAAGCCCTTCTGCATAAGGACTTTATCCAGGTCAAGTCCTGCGTGAAGTGCTTCCATTACGGCACGGAAACCAATTATAAAATCGTTGGCTCTACGTGGGCCGGAGTGGGAATGGTTCAAAGGGATGGTGATGATTTCAGCGGCTAAGGTAAATCGGACCAACGCGAATCATGCGCCTAATCGCTGAAAACCCTTCCTTGACGCCAAGTAGTTACCATCTGCTCCCACGACTGCCGAAACATCGGATCGCGCTGAAGGATATATAGGTTATCACTCAACGCGGAGTTCATTTTGCGGAATACGAAACTGAGGGAACCTGCTGATCCTTCCTCCCCGTATATCCATGTTTCCGACTGAGCGGTGCGGTTGATCCGCGATGGATTTCCAAAAATCATGTGGATCATTCCTCGGTCCGTTTTCCAACCCTCGGTGTATGTTGAAAAATAGCGATTCGCCTCTTCCACACGTCCATAATATACACGAATCAGCTCGCGAGCTCGGTCTTTTGAACCAGCACATTCTACCCAAAAATTATCGATAAGATCCTTCGAAAATGTGCTCTTCTGCATTTCATCAAACTCAGCCTTTGAAGTAATGTACCTCAGCGGTGTGACCAGTTGATCAAAACTTTTTACTTCAGGGAAAAACTCATTCGTTGCTGAAAGAGTGACTCCTTTTTTGCGCTCTGAATCTATTGAAAAATAGGTTAGACCCTCCTTAACCTTCCATGTGATGAACTCCGAACCAACAGTTCGAATTGTAGAGGCCATTTCACCGGCCATCGGTATTTCTGGATTATTGGAAGAAAATGGCGGAGGCGGAAGTTTGATTACATCTTCAAATTGACTGATCGAAATTTTAACCCCTTCTTCCTGCGCATAGTTTTTTTGAAAATTTCTGGCAGATTCTAGGATCAACGTGTCACCGGTAACGCAAAACGCATTCATTAGCGGCCAAGCTTCGTTTTGCTTTCTCACTAAAAAATTCTGTGCAGAGTAGGAGCTCGACTTATCCGCATTTAAGATAAATTCCTGCATCACGCCACGGTTGAGATCTGTCATTCGAATACTCATCGACCATTCGCCGTCTGAAAGGCGAATTGTCTTGCTACCACGAAGAAGTTTCGGTCCATCATTCACTTGAAAATCGCGCTCAATGAAATGAATTGTATCCGCAATGGCATCTCCCTGCTTCGGAAAAATGGCCACATCGATTCGTACACGAGCTTCCGGATAATCACTTGAAACAGCCCTTGAATAAAGCAACTCCTGAGATCGAAACTGAAAATACAACACACTTGAATCCTGCTTGTGATGATAGATTCTAAATTCTGGATGCAAATAATAACTTTCGAAATCGTATAATGAAATGAAGGAGCCCGAGGCTGTTGGACGTGAAGTGGTGCAGCTTGAAATGCCCCAAGCGGTTATACAAAAAAGAAATGTAATAAGCGGATTTATTTTCTTCAGCGTTCTCATGCTCCTTCTGTTTCCTGATCCGATTCGAGCGCACGTTCCACCAGCTTTTCGTTCATGGATTTATTTCCCGCCTTTGCCGCGAAATGGCGCATCTTTTCAATGCGGCTGACCAAGTTTCCGGTACCGGTAGAAAGCTTTTTCATGGCCTCGTCGTAAGTGTCCTTAGCGCTACCCATTTTTTTTCCTACTTCAATGAGGTCAGTCGTGAATCCTACGAATTTATCGTAAAGTTTTCCTGCTTCTTCTGCAATGCGATCCGCATTCTTGGACCGTTTTTCTTGCTTCCAGATGTTATCAACAGTGCGCAACGTAGCAAGCAACGTAGTTGGTGAAACCAGCACAATTCTTCGCTCCCAAGCAAAATTGAAAAGGTCGGTATCTGTTTGAAGTGCAGCCGAAAAGGCAGCCTCAATCGGCATAAACAAGAGAATAAAATCGGGTGAGCGGAGGTCTTTGGCTGTGTGATAGTTTTTGTCCCCAAGTAATTTCACATGGCTGCGCACACTTTCCGCGTGCTGCTTCAGATAGCGCGCCCTCTGCTCCTCATTATTTTCTCCCACTAGGGAGGAGTAGGCAAGAAGCGAAACCTTTGAGTCAATAATGAGGTGCTTACCATCCGGTAGATTGATCACCACATCCGGGCGGATTTTATCTCCTTCGGAATTTTCGGAAGTCTGTTGCACGACGAATTCCTCTCCTTCTCTGAGCCCACTTCTCTCCAGTATTTTTTCAAGAATAAGTTCTCCCCAATTGCCTTGCGTCTTGTTATCACCTTTCAGCGCAGAAGTGAGATTTTCCGCATCCTCGCTGAGTTTTTTGTTCAGCATCACAAGATCTTCTATTTCCTTTTTCAACCGGATGCGCTCCCCTTTCTCTATGTCATAGGTCTTGTCTACCTTCTGCTCGAAGTCTTTTATTCGCTCCCGAAGAGGAGTGAGGATAGCATCAATCTGATCTTTGTTTTGTTTTGAAAACTTCTCTGAATTCTTTTCTAGAATGGAATTGGCGATGTTTTGAAATTCTTTCTGAAACTGCTCTTGCAACTTCATCATCTCTTCAGTCTGCAGGCTAAGTTTCTCTTGAAGACCATAAATGGATTGCTTCGAAGCGGATATCTCACCAATAAGCTTTTCCTTGTCTACGCGCTCGCTTCGCAAATCACTTTGAAGGGCATCCCGCTGGATCTTCAGTTCATTGAATATTGGGTTGTTTTGTAGCGAGCGCTCAAGTTCAGCCCCTGTTCTGGACAACTGAAAAAAGTACATTATTGCACCACCTACTGCAATTCCGACAATCAATAGAATGATTTCCATGTCACAAATTTAACCCAGATTAGGCAGTCGATTTCGCCGGAGTTTTTCATTACACTTCAAGTTCGAATTCAGGATCTCGGTTTGCCCCGCATACTGAACGAAAGCAGACGATGACTAGAACAAGTTGCGGAAACCAAAGCTGAGTCGTGCATTGCGGAGGAGGACGGGATTGTCGAATTGCCTTGCGAGACCATAGTTAAAGGTGAAGATTCCGGCTTTGGTCTCGAAGAATATTCCGGCACCATATCCAAGTGGAGTGTCGGTCACCAAGCTCAGATTTCGTTCTGCTTCATACCATCCCTGGTCTGCGTATATATAGATGGCTGAGTTTCTTTCCAAGATAAATCGATACTCGACAGTTCCTACGAACCAAGATCGCGCGAAAATCCCTTCCTCATCAATGCCACGCAGTGTGCGCAAACCGCCAATGCGGTACAACTCGTTCTCTGAAAGCTGCTCCGATTCTAGCCAAGCACCTTTAGCACCAATCCTCACCGTCTGTCGCTTTGTTACTGGCAAGTATCCGTCGATGGTGGATTGAGCACGAAAAACTGTTCCGGTCACATCACTGGCAATTCCTTCTGGATTGGCAGGGCGCAGCGCTTTTCTCCTACCAGAGGCGCCTTCCATTTCAATCGAGATTCCTTTTCGGGGATTGAATCGATAGTCGAGCCGCTGAAAAAGGATCGACACTCCATATAAAGTGGCGTTTACGTTGGCCAAATCACTTGCTAAACTGCCTCCGGAGAGACGTGTGGTGGTATTTCGTTCGGCAAATAACTTGACCTCACTTCCACGGGCAAGTCCAAAGACAAACGCGAGCTGCGCTTTCATCGAACTAAATGTAGAGTCGCGGCGATAAATCCTGATCCAGCCCTCGGTGCCGAATGGAGTGTTGAACAGATAGGGAAGTCGCGTTCGTGCCACGAGTTCCTGTGTTTCGCTCTGCAAGCGGCGCCAATTGAAGTACACTTCCTCCCCTGTCTGAAAGGCATTGAGCAATTTGATTTCAAGATCTCCGGTGAGTGTTACACCGCCGCCTTCCACGGGCTGAATACCCAAAATACCGTTGAATGTGTTGGCTTTCTTTTTACTCAAGTAGACATAGAGATCGGCTTCCTTTCTGCGAAATCCAATTTCAGGAGGCTGCTTGACGGTTATGAAGGGAATCTCGCTCAACCTGTCGCGAACCTGCCCCAATAGTTGTTCACGGTAAGGCTCGCCTGACTTCCAGCCGAGGTAATTCTGAATAAAGCGACGGGGAAGTTTCTCGTTCGATTTAATAATCAAACTATCGAAAAGGATAAGTGGACCTGGACTCAAGCTATACGTGATATTCCATAGCGTGTCGGCGGGTTCGAGAGTCTGTAGGCTCAGCGCGGCGAACGGATAACCTCGATCTTCTAAAAATCGAAGTACCATTTCCATTCGCTGGTCGATCAGTCTTCCGCTAAGTGGCCTTGCTTTTCTCGACGAGTAGGTAGGTTCGGGCAACACAAACCGGGTGGAATCATTGATGATGTCCAGTCGTCCAATGTGATAGCGCGGGCCAGTTTGAACGGTGCAATAAAGAAGGAAGCCCTCAAGCAAGGTGTCAAGACGCACGTCCAAATAACCATCAGATTGAAGCGCTGTGTATACGGAACGAACGCCTAGCTGCGCCTCTGCCACTGAAGCATACTTTTTCGAGGCCCATCGCGAATCTTGTCCTGATCCCTTCACCACCAGTTGGTACTGGGCGTGCCCAGCTTCCAGGGTAAGGCACATCAGCCCGGCAAGGGTAAATCTCAAAAGTGGTTGAAGGTGCAAAATCATTCGGGCGGCAGGCATCGCAATGTCAGTTACCTGTGGGAAACTTTAACTTATAGGAAGGATAAAGTCGTTCTACTTTTGAAATCTATCGAATCGATTCACCTTATGAAAGGGAAAGTACTCATTTTGTTGTTGGTTGTCGCCTCTCTGGCATTTACCTCTTGCCGGAGAAGAAAGGCCTCTTGCGCTGCGTATGACCGTGTCCCAGTGGAGCAGCCGGTTAAATAGTCCTGCTTACACGTATTCAAATTGAATCTTCTGATTGATCTCTGAATGTAGGCTTCTGGATACAGGGCACGTTCTTGCGGCATTTTCCAAAATACTGCGCTCCCGATCTGTATAGTCTTTGTCTTCCAGTGAGAGCAGAATTCGAATTGTGCTCACTCTTCGTGGATTCGAGGCCATCACTTTTTCAATTTGAGAATCAATCGTTCCGAGCGCAATACCTTTCTCTTCTGCAGCGATGGCCATTAGCGTAATCATGCAGCACGCCAGCGAAGTGCACAACAGATCAGTAGGGGAAAAGGCCTCGCCTTTGCCGTGATTGTCGAGTGGAGCATCGGTGATCAACTGATTGTGGCTTTTGAGATGGGTGCCCTCGCAGCGCAAATCCCCTGCGTAGCGCACAGTCATTCCTGGCTTGATTGGTTCTGAAGTGTCCATGGACAAATCTAAGGAAATGGGTTCAGTTGATTTCATTGAAAGACGTTGATAGTGTTCAATCTTTGTCTTTGAGTGAACTGTGGAGGGGTGCTTCCGGTTTTGTGTGTAATTTTGAGTGTCGAATCGTTTGTTATGCTCCGTATAATCGTCATCTGTTCATTCCTCTTTGTGTTCTCGGAAATAGTCCGGGCTCAGAATGAATTGTATGAGGAACCCGTAGTCATCTACAGCAATCAAATTTTTGGTGGATTAAGCCTGAACACGAACGGTTACGGTGCTACATTCTCCTATGGAAAAAATCGCGGTGCTTATCACATCCGATTGTTCAGCCTCGATCTTATGTTTGTGAAACATGAAAAAGAAACCAAGAGTTATTTTCAGGATCCCAATGCCCGCAGCTATTTCTACGGAAAAGTCAATAATTTTTACACCATTCGTCCTGGCTTTGGCCACAAGCATATTCTCACTGAAAAACTGAGAAAAAACGGCGTTCAAGTGGGCTACACATGGACCATAGGCCCTTCGATCGGTTTGACGAAGCCTGTGTACTTGGAAATACTCTATCGTGATCCAGGCTTCGGAAACAGCTATTACATTGAGGTTGAGAAATTTGATCCAGAGAAACACGAGAATAATATTTACGGTCGTGCTTCCGGTTTGCGCGGATTTGGAGAATTGAAAATTCACCCCGGAGCATTTGCTCGTTTTGCCTGGCTGTTTGAATATAGCGGCTACAAAGACGGAATTAAGGGAATAGAAGTAGGCGCACAAATGGAGGTCTTTCCTTCCCGAATTGAAATCATGTCCAATAAAATTTTAGAAGAGCAATTTGATGGAGCACGGAATCACCAGTTTTTTGGTTCGATTTTCATTCATTTTCTCTTCGGAAAAAAGTATAATAAATCCTGATGAGCGAATCTGCTGTTCCTGAATCTGCCAGAATGCCCAAGCCTAAATGGCTTCGGGTGAAATTACCGACTGGTGAGAATTACAAAAAGGTTCGATCGATCGTTTCAGATCATAAACTCCATACCATTTGCGAAAGTGGCAACTGTCCCAACATGGGCGAATGCTGGGGAGAAGGCACGGCTACTTTTATGATTCTTGGAAATATCTGCACCCGCAGTTGTGGTTTTTGTGCTGTGGCCACCGGAAAACCTTTGCTGGCAGATCCTTTGGAACCAGTTCGCGTAGCGCGCAGCATCCAGCTTATGGGCGTGAAGCATGCAGTGATCACCTCGGTAGATCGCGACGATCTTGAAGATGGAGGTTCAGAAATATGGCTGGAAACAGTGAAAGCCGTTCGACGTCTTTCCCCCGGAACCACCATGGAAACGTTAATTCCTGACTTTGCAGGCAAATGGGAAAACCTTCAGCGCATCGTGGACGCTGCTCCGGAAATCGTTTCGCACAATCTAGAAACCGTTCGCAGGCTTACCCGCCAGGTACGAATTCAGGCCAAATATGACCGAAGTCTTGAAGTCCTGAGAAGGCTCAAGCAAGCCGGAATGCGCACCAAAAGCGGGGTGATGCTTGGCCTCGGCGAGTCAGATATGGAGGTTCGTGAAACCATGGAAGACCTTCGTTTAGTGGGTGTTGACATCCTCACCTTAGGTCAGTATTTACAGCCTACGCCGAAGCATCTGCCTGTGGCTGAATTTGTTACTCCTGAACGTTTTGCGTTGTACAAGGAAGTCGGGTTGGAAATGGGATTCCGCTACGTGGAGAGTGGTCCGCTTGTCCGGTCGTCATACCATGCAGAAAAACATCTCTTCTAAGCCAGATGGTGGAAGGGTATAAAATTGATTGATTGTAGTAGAACGTTATAGTGTGTACCATGGTTTTGCTATTATCTTGGCAGCCGTTTGTCAGTCTTTGAAACTTAAAATTCAGAACTCATAGCAATGAAGCTTACTTCTCTATTTGTTGTCTCCTCACTCGCAATTGCCGGCGTTGTTGGCGCTATTGCGACTGACGCAGAAATGAAAACTGCGGAATACTCACCCCGCGATAAGAGCGCTTCAGGTTCGTTCCTGAACGCTATTCCCTATCTCAAAATGCTTCGGGGAAATCTCGAAACAGGCGAATATGAGTTGTCTGATGGCACCGATATGGCGCAGGCAGTAAATGAATTCGACCGCAATCATTCGGGTCAGCGGGCCGCTGATCTCTCTTGGTGGGAAATGGGCCCGAATAACATCGGTGGTCGCACGCGTGCGATTTGCGCGGTGACCAATGATCTCATTTTCGTTGGCTCCGTTTCAGGCGGCTTGTACAAATCAACTGATGCGGGTAACACTTGGACACGTGTAGAATCTCTCGATGCCTTTGGGAAAACAATGGCAATCTCATGCATGGATCAAACCGGCGATGGTTCGCTCTACGTGGGTACAGGTTCAAAATTTGAATCCAACTTTGGAGGTGACGGTGGGAGTGCTGCGCTTGGTGTCGGTCTTTACCGTTCTGCCGACCTTGGCGTGTCTTGGACCTTAGTTCCGGGCACCGAGCCAAGCCCATTTTCGAATACAGAAAACTGGGCCTATATCAATGATATTTGCGCTGATCCAACCAACCCAAATCGTATTTGGATCACTGGCGACGAAGGCTCAGGATATTACGATGCCTCCAATGGAGACCTGAACATGGACCTGAACGGCATTCCCACTGGCTCCGGCCATGATATTGAATGGGCCAACAATGGCTCTTATGTATTGGTTGGAGTTTCAAACGGACGGGTATATAAATCGACAGACGGAGGAAATAACTTCTCTCAGATTGGCAATAGCCAGCTCTCTAGCAAGCAGCGCGTTCGCATCGCCATTTCTCCGGATGATGTGAACATTATCTATGTGCTCTATGCACAGAGTGGCTTCATGGGCGGGCTGTATTATAGCGCCGATGCTGGCAACACGTGGGAGCTAAAATGGCCAACCGGACAAGACGACATATTCAGTGTTTTTGGTCAGAACGGTCAGGCCTTTTATGATCTGGCGCTGACTGTGAAGCCGGGAGACCCTGGTGTGTGCTGGATTGGCGGTGTTACCCTCTGGCAAGGAGGAGCCAATACCCAACCGGAACAAATCGCATTCAATTTTGACTTTGGAAGTTCTGAATTATATGTTCACTCCGACGTCCACACCTTTGAGATCGCTCCAAACGGTGACTGGTACATTGGTGGTGATGGAGGCGTTTTTAAGTCAGTGAATGGCGGACAGAGCTTTGTTGCGATGAACCGTGGCTTCGTTACCACACAACTTTATGGTATCGGACACGGCGGAGGATATCCAGTGATTGGCGGAACTCAAGACAATGGAACATTCCTCATTGCCGGCATGGAATCAGGTATTTTTGAAACAGATTCATGGCAGCAAGGCACTCCTGTGCAAGGTGGGGATGGCTTCCGTTGCGACCTGTCTAATGTCACATACCCTGGCGTGGCAGTTGCTTTTGCAACAAGTCAGTATGGTGCTCTGGGCCGGTACAATGCTCAAGGCTCAGGCGGTGGTTTTTATGATGATGAAATAAATGACCTTATCGGCACTGATGGCGAAATAGGTCCGTTCTACTCAATCATTCGTCTGTTTGAAAATACAGAGGATACCGACTCGCAGCAGGAAGTGATCCTCTTCAACAACCGCAATGAAGATCTATTCAGTTCAGAGGAAGATGGTGTAATTACTTGGTTGGACACCACTCTCTTTACCCAGAATCTCACACTTCCATTTAACTACCGTTTCCCATTGGGAGATACACTTCACTTCTGGCCCACATTGGTTCGTCCAGAAATCTGGTCTACTGAACTGCTTACTGAAGATCCCAACTACCCTTGGCTGGAAGTTCAAGATCTAACAAGTCAAGTTGATTCCACTATCACCACAGAAATCCTCATTGGATTTGAAACGGTGATCGACCAGATTATTGAAGAGACTGTTTGGATCTTCTGGGAGGACAGTGTATTCGTTCCAGAAATCGAGGATTATTATGTATTCAATGATTCGGCAGAAATTGTAATTGGAGTAGATACGACTTTCATTGAACAGCCGATCTACCAATATAGTACTGTTACTACCAATTGGTATTACTACGCATCTGACGTGCTTGAGAATGTACGCGAGCAATGGAGGATTCAGGATATGTTCACCTCTATGATGGTAACTGGCTTCAACGGATCCGATGGCGTCTGGATCACTCGTCAGGCACTGAACTTTAACGTGTCGCCCGATTGGTGGAAAATTGGAAATGCACCCTCTTCAGGTATCCGTGCCTTTGAATTCACCCGCGATGGTAAAACGCTGTTCTACTCCAGTTGGGGTGGTCAGTTATTCCGCGTTTCTAACCTTGATCAGCTTTGGAGTGCGGAAGACGTGAGTAACCTTCAAATCTCCACCATAGTTTCAAATGCCGGTGGTGCAATTACATCCATCGCTTCGGATCCCAACAATTTTGATCATTTGGTGTATACCGTTGGCGGATATGGTACGATTAACGCAGGTAAAGTGCGCGAGTCATCCAATGCGATGGCGGGCATTCCGACCTTCTCCAACATTTGGGAATTCACCGGCGATGAAGTGGTGCTCGAGAGAATGCCGGTATTCGCTAGCGTGATCGACGTAATGGACGAAAGTGGAAACACGATCGTCGTAGGTACCGAATTTGGAATCTGGGCTTCTGACGATGGCGGTGGAACTTGGACACACAATAGCAATGAGTCCGCGGGTATCCCAAACTACCCTCAAGCAGGTCCTTCGATGGGATCGCTGGTGTACACTCCCGTATTTGATCTTCGTCAGCAACAGGTGGGCATCAAGCCATACATGGATCCTGAAAACTATGGAACGATCTACGCTGGTACACACGGCCGTGGTATCTGGCGGAGCGACGATTTCCTTAGCGTTGGTGTTCCTGAAGTGGATGAACTTTCTGGCGATCTAGCTAACCTGTTGATCTATCCTAATCCAACTATGGGTGAGGCGTTTGTAAGTGTGCAACTGAATTCTGCGGTGAACAACGCTGATATTCGAATCTTCACAGTAAATGGTCAATTGGCGCGTCACATTCGCACCGGACAATTATCTGTAGGTACTCACCGTATTTCCCTCGAGTCAGAGGCGCTGGCTGCCGGAAATTATGTGGTACAACTCACAGCAGGCTCAGCAAGTGGAACTGGAAAATTGATCAAGCGATAAGCCTTAAAAAAATCTCATTGAAAAGGCCTCCCTACTGGGAGGCTTTTTCTTTGTATCCGAACTCCCAGTATTTTTGATCAATGAAAAAGACCCGTGTGGCCATCAATGGATTCGGTCGGATTGGACGCACCCTTCTGCGCGTTCTTATTCATCGGGATGACATAGAAGTGGTGGCGATCAACGATCTGGCTGACGCCCAAACAATGGCTCACCTGTTTCGCTACGATTCCATTCATGGCAAATGGCGCGGGGAAGTAAAATCAACTGAAGATTCTATTGTCGTTAATGATCAGCGTATCCTTTTCTTTCGGATGGATGATCCGGAGCAATTGCCTTGGAACAAATTGGCAATCGACATAGTGATCGAGTGCACAGGCATGTTTCGTTCACGCGAGTCTGCTGGAAGGCATCTCAAGGCCGGCGCGCACAAAGTGATTCTCAGCGCTCCTCCCAATACCGATGACATTCCCATGGTTGTGATGGGGGTGAATGATAGCTTGATTGATTGGGCAGCACCTGTTCTCTCGTGTGCTTCATGCACCACCAACAGCGCAGCGCCTATGATTCAGTTGCTCGATGAATTGTGTGGCATTGAAAGCTGTTACATCACCACTGTGCATTCTTACACCGGCGATCAGTGTCTGCACGACGCACCACATAAAGATCTGCGCAGAGGTAGAGCCGCCGCCGAATCCATTGTGCCAACTTCTACAGGAGCAGCCAAAGCGCTCACTTCTGTATTTCCTCATCTCGCAAATTCGATGGGAGGCTGCGGTATCCGTGTCCCAGTGCCCGACGGTTCACTTACCGATATCACCGCCATTGTGCATCACACCATAAAAGTGGAAACACTAAACCAGGCGTTCAGAGATGCTGCGCGAAATCGCTATCGCGGAATATTAGAATACGCTGATGCTCCTCTTGTATCCAGGGATATTATTGGCAATCCACATAGTTGTGTGTTCGATGCGCCCCTCACTTCGGTGATTGGTAGAATGGTGAAAATTGTAGGGTGGTACGACAATGAATTCGGTTATTCCAACCGTCTTGCAGATGTGATTCAGGCTGCATCTGCGCACAATTCTTGAGCAATTGCGAAAGCGCTTAGGTGTGTTTTGTTCTGCGCGATTCAGCATTCGGTGCGCGTGCAGTTTCGATCAATTGATAATTACCTAGCGGTTAATTTTTCTCAATTCTGAATGCCCCTCGCTTGAACGCATTACCTTTAGAGACACTTCACAACAGCTACTATGGTGCACGAAATAGGGAGAACCAACTCCATTTTTAGTCAGTTCATTCGCGAAATCCGCGATGTGGAAATTCAGAACGACCGCATGCGATTTCGCCGGAATTTGGAGCGCATTGGAGAAGTAATGGCCTATGAAATTTCCCGAACCATGGCTTACGAAACGACTGAAGTGTACACTCCACTCGGAGAAGCGGAAATGCAATTACTAGTTGCCCAGCCTGTTGTCTGCGGCATTTTACGCGCTGCTTTGCCGATGCATCAGGGTTTCTTAAATTATTTTGACCGTGCAGATAGCGCATTTGCCGCGGCCTATAGACGCCATCACAAGGGTGGTGATTTTGAAATTGAAGTGGATTATACCAGCGCTCCATCTCTTGATGGACGTACTTTAATTCTCGTAGATCCAATGCTCGCTACAGGTGCGAGCATCGAAATGGTCTACAAGCAGATTCTTCGAAAAGGAACACCCGAAACCATTCATATTGCCACAGCGATTGCCACCGATGTGGGTATTGCGCGCGTTAGAAGCAAGCTCCCTGAAAACACCATTATCTGGGCCGGTGCCATTGATCACGAACTTACCGCTCAAGCTTACATCGTACCCGGATTGGGCGACGCAGGCGATTTGTGCTATGGGAGGAAGGATTGATGGTGTTGTATCTCCTTAAAATTTTAGGTTGGTGGGGCTTGTCATGCGTCAAGTTTCTTTTCGTACCCTTTTTTATGATCCATTCCAATCAAGAGCATTGGTCGTGGATCGAAACTATACTTATTTCCTCCTCCGGCGCGGCTGGTGGAGTCTTTCTCTTTTTTCATTTAGGAGAATACCTTTTCGGTTGGTGGGCGAAGAATTTTAGTAGGAACAAAAAACTCATGACCCGGGGTCGCAGAATGATCATTCGGGTGAAATGGAAGTGGGGCATGAAGGGCTTGATGCTGATCAGTGGATTGATCAGCGTACCAGTGGCTTCATTGCTCGCTGCTCGCTTTTACCGGCATCAGGCTAACACGCTTCCGCTATTGATCATCGCATTTTTTGCATGGTCATTAGTGCTCACTTCTATCGCATACACCACCAAGCTCTTTTTTGAGTGAGATACCGGCATTTATTCTTTGACCTGGATGGCACTCTCTGGGATTTAAAGCGCAACACGCGTGAAGCTCTTCTCCAACTTTTTGAAAAGTACTCTACACCATTTAAAGGCGTAGATTTTAATCATTTTTTCGCACGCTACCATTTTCACAACGATCACGTGTGGGCCTTATACCGCGATGCGAAAATCGAAAAGGAAGTCCTCCGAACAATCCGCTTCGAGCGAACGTTTCAGGAGTGTGGAATGTCTGCTACGCCAGCCTTCGTGAATGAATTTGCAGATGCCTTTCTGCATGTCTGCCCGCGACTACCGCACCTGCTGCCTGGTACAATTGATCTTCTGGAAGCAATAAAAGACAAATATCAGTTGCACATCATCACCAATGGCTTTCAGGAGGTACAGGGATTTAAAATGGAAGCCGGCAAATTGACTCCATATTTCAACCATCTGGTATACAGTGAAGGGGCTGGAATGCGCAAGCCTCATCCAGAGATTTTTCAGTATGCCTTCGAACTCACTGGGGCAAATGCCGAAGAGTCATTGATGATCGGTGACGATTGGGAAGCGGATATTCTCGGAGCGCGCAACGCGGGAATGGATCAAGCTTTTCTTACTACTACCGAAGACATGCTGCATGAATTGAGCAGCAGCACCCGCGACAGACCGAGCCGCCACAATCATAAGCCTACATTCACCCTTCATCGGATCGACGACCTGCTCAAAGTGCTCTAAGTGAACTGTTTTAGCGCCCCCCATCTTATCGCATCAGCAGTATTTTTTCGAGGGGCCTTTTAGCACATTTCATCTGACCTTTTTGAGATCATTGGGTGAATTTATTACTCGAGCTTCAGGTGCTAAACGCAACTGACTACAGCTCTATGCTCGTTCTCTTATTCGTTGTCGGTGGCTATTCTGGTCACCAATATCTTATCAATACGCTGCCCATCTTTGTCGATGACTTCTAGGAGATACTGGTCCAGCTCAAATACTTCTCCGATAGATGGAATGTTGTTTTTTAATTCAATGAGCAAGCCTGCCACTGTGGTGAAAGTAGATTCCTCCATTTCCCGCAAGGAAATGTCGAAGTATTTTTCAAAGTCGATGATGGAGTATTGTCCATCCACCAACCAACTAGTCTCATTTCGTTGAACGATTTGATACTCATCCTGATCGGTCTCTGTACTATCTCCTACCAACGCATCTACTACATCATCCATCGTTACAATGCCCTGAGTAGTGCCATATTCGTCGAGCACAATTCCGTAGTGCATCTTTTCTTTCTTGAACATCTCCAACACCATATACGCATATGCATTTTCGTTGATAAAGAGAGGCTGTTTCACCACATCCTTTAAGTTGAATACTTCCGTAGCGGTGAACAAGTCTTTCAACAGCACAATGCCCGTCACATGGTCAATATTATTGTTCTCACACACCGGATATGCAGAGTGTTTTTCAGTGTTTATTTTTTCCTTGATGACTTCCCAACTGTCTGTGGTGTTGAAGTAAACGATTTCTCCTCGGTGGGTAAACAACGTATTCACCTTGCGGTCGCCCAATTCGAACACGCGCTGCACAATGTTTTGCTCAATGTCCTGAATCTCACCACCCTCCGCGCTTTCCTTAATGATTGATTTAATTTCTTCTTCCGATACCTTGCTGTCCGTTGTCTTCTTAATGCCCATCAGGGCCAGCAGCAGGTCGTTGGAGGAGGTGAGCAGCCACACAAAAGGTGCGGTAATCACAGAAAGGACTTTCATGGGCTTCGCGAGCACAATCGCTATTGATTCGGGAAAGGTCATCCCTAATCGTTTGGGCAATAATTCTCCGAGCACAATGGACAAGTAGGTGACAAACACGACCACAATGCCCACTGCAAGACTTGGCGCAAAAGGTTGAATTGACTCAAAGCGCGAGAGGAAGAGGGCCACATCATTGGTCAGGTTTTCGCCGCTGTATACTCCGAGCAGAATGCCGATCAGCGTGATTCCAATTTGTACCGTAGACAAAAACCGGGTGGGATTTTCAGATAGTTCAAGCGCTGTTTTCGCGCCTGTGCTTCCCTTCTTTTTGGCATTTTCAAGTTTGAATTTACGGGATGCCACCAGCGACATTTCCGACATCGAGAAAAAACCATTAAGAAGCACAAGCCCGATGATGATGAGAATTTCCATTTAAATATTCGGGTATAGTTCAAGCATGCACTTGTCGGATGGGAGAAGAGGGGTGATCACGGTGTATCTCATAAAAGAAATGGATCGGGCGATGCGTCTTTTCTTACGACCTCGTTTCGACGCTATGTCCGCCAAAAATAGGAAGAATCTTTTTGTGTGAAGTTTCGCTATTTTCAGTGCCAGCGAGCGAGAGGCCAGGCTGACAAGAATCGTATCTTTGAACCAGAATCAAGTCGTCATGGAAAACAAAAACCAACAACCCCAGCTCAATATCGAACTCAACGAGGAGACCGCCCAGGGCGTGTATTCCAATTTGGCCGTTATCACCCATTCTCCCGCGGAGTTTGTAGTGGATTTCATACGAGTAATGCCGGGAGTTCCTAAAGCACGCGTCCAGTCACGCATCATCCTTACTCCGCAGCACGCCAAGCGTCTGATGAAAGCGATGCAGGAGAACATTTCGAAGTACGAGAGTCAGCACGGCAAAATCGTGGAAACCAGCGGCCCAGATAATGTGTTTCCAATGAATTTCGGCGGCCCGCAGGGGCAAGCGTGAGGAGGGTCGAGAGGCGAGGTGTGAACATATTATGCAGGTTGACCGCGTGGCAGTCTCTCTTTGACTGATTTATAGAAGTTTGCGAGGCGGTTTGAGGCGATTGGTCGCGGAGCATCGAATCAGGAAGGTTACAGCGGGTAGGCCTTTTTTACCCTACTTAATTTACCCAACCACTCTGAAAAAGCGCTTATTCGAAGTTGAAAGCACAGTTCCAATCTGGCACATCGTCGTTCAATCGTGAATTTCCTCCCCCTACATTCAGCCCAGATGTTCTGCTCTATTCGTCGGGTAATGAAGGAATTCTCGGGGCTTCCCATGCACCTACCTGCGGCTTTCGTGGGTGCCAGATCGAATACAGTGACTAATGAGAAGTTCAGTCCAGTGAAGATACCTAAAGGGCGAATTCCGCTTGAGAAACTTGCTCTTGAGCTAAATCCGTTAATTGATGGGGCATTGGTTATTTCTGCAAGTTTTGGGAAGTTGGCATGCTTGATGTGACAGAACGAGATTCTCAGGGATGACTCAACTGACAGCAATTTTGGAAACACTTGATGAACAAAAAGCTAAATGAAATGTTGTTCTTAGGCGGTAAAGTCGAAAACCGATTCAAAAATTTGGCAAAACACAAACAAAATTTAAAATGAACAGAAAAAATCTCTTTTTAGCAACACTGACTGTAGGACTATTGGCGGTTTCTTGTAACCAAGTAGCAGAAAGGGCCAAGGAAGAAACGGGAATAGTTGCAGCGCAGGCCAATGAAAAAGTTCAAAAAGTAATTAATGATTTAGGCTTAGTCTATGTTGAAGAAGGAGCGCAAGACATTATTACTTATGACGAAGTGAACGCTGCACAGCAGGCTTGGTGCGACGCCTTGGTAAAAATCGGAAAGCTAAAAGAAGAAGGTGGTGATTACAGAGCTTTTGCCGAACAAGTGCTTTCGGATGCGTATAATTATGATAATGGAAAGGTGTTTTTTAAACCTACATTGGCTTTTGGCGATCAAACATTCAGAAATGATAAAAAAGGAGCATTATCCTATTTTGTAGGTGGAGACCCAGATTATCCGAACGACAAAGGCTTTGCCTTGAATCCTTGGGTCAAAGCTCGGTATGATAATGCAGGAGATAAAAATGAGGGTATTCAAATTTATGGCTCTGTTGCCATAACCATGGGTAATGTATGGGTAACAGGTACAGATGGAAAAGAGGTAATGGTAGACAAAACGTGGGTGTTTAAAAAAGGAAAGGACGGTATTTTGAGGATTATCGTTCATAAATCGGCCTTACCATTTGCACCGCCTACTAAATAAATGACTTTAGGGTTGGGCTAGCCACCCAACCCTAATTTTATAATTATGCGCAAATTATTTCTCTTCGTCATATTTGTTGTATTTGTTAGCTCAAAAAAACTAAATGCACAAAACACTCGTCTAAACAACTATAATTCTATTGGTTGGTATAACTATTTTGGAACATTAAAGGTGTCTTCGAAACTGGCTATTCATACTGAATATCAATTTCGTAGAAATGAAATTATTTCGGAATGGCAACAAAGTTTATTACGATTTGGAGTTAATTATCAGATTGATCCAAAAGTGCAAGTAAGAATAGGTTATGCTTGGATAGAAACTTTTCCTTACGGTGAAATTCCAATTAACGGAATGGGAAAAGATTTTACTGAACATCGCCTATTTCAAATGGCTACAATAACGGATAGACTCTCTATTGTTGACTTCTCGCACCGCTTCATGCTGGAACAGAGATGGGTGGGGCGATACTCCGATGGTTCTTTAACAGAAGAAGATGATTTTCCTTTTTTAAACAGATTTAGGTATATGTTGCGCATTCAAGTTCCATTAAAAGGGAAGGAAATCAAAGACAAAACACCTTACCTTGCTGTTTATGATGAGATTTTTATTGGCTTTGGTAAAAATGTAACTGAAAATATCTTTGACCAAAATAGAGTAGGCATTTTGTTGGGTTATAGATTTAGTCCAATTGTTAGAATTGAAGCGGGCTATTTCAATCAAATGTTGCAGCTAGCCAGAGAAATGGACAACAGAAATGTGTTTCAACACAACAACGGGATCATCTTGAACTTTAACTTCAATTTTGACTTGTCAAAAACGAAATAGAACCTGCCCAAAATTGGATAGCGCGTCTTCACTTTCTCAGCGGCTAGGAATGAAGTTCCAACCAATCGCTAGATTGAAGCAGATGTAGGTTCGAATGGAAAGTAACCGAGTCTCAAAATCCGATTTTTTATTATGGAGTGGTCGTTCTGTTGTGTTTCCGAAGAGTAATTTGAAGAGTTTTTTGCACCGCTGTCGGAGTGTGTATGTGAATGTGGGACGGCTGAGTTGCTGGCAAGAGCAGTGATCAGGATCGCATTATAGATAGGGAAAACGGATGACTGTTCGCATCGTTATGCAGTTTTTGGAAGGCCATTATGCTTGCTCCTTAAAGGTTGGTGCAACTGTGATAATTTTAGTCTGTGAGAGTTCATTCCAGAACAAACTTGGAAAGAATTACCAATTTGGCAGAATGTGCGGTTAATTGTCCGTCTGGCCGCAACCGCTTCATTGTTCGGCTGAATCATTGGGTTGGGGGACAGGTGATAGAAATGCTTAAATTGCTGCTTGAAGATAAGGCTGATTCATTGATGAATCCAATGGCAGGCTAGAAGAGCAACTTAGGAGAATATAGATGAGGACAAAGCTATGGGCACATATTGAAATCGGTCTAGTGATGATTGTATTTTCAATTTTAGTGACATCGTGTCAATTAGGTCGTTTTGTGGTCTATAATTTTGCAGGTATAAGCGACTACAAGAAATTTCCGTCAAGACCATTATATGGTGACTCCTTAGAATTTAATTTCTATTCAACGGAGAAAGGGAAGTTTCCAAAAATGCTGACTGTGAGCAACCAGAACGATGTGCCATTTGATAAATACCTTGAAGATAATAAGACCGTTGCCTTTTTAATCATCAAGAACGACACGATACAGTATGAAAAGTATTTTAAGGGTTATGATCAAGACAGAATCGTAGCCTCATTTTCAATGGCTAAGTCGATATCATCCATTCTAATCGGATGCGCCATAGATGATGGGCTTATTCAATCTGTAGATGAGCCAATTACGAATTATATACCTGAATTGAAAGTCCGCGGTTTTGATAAGGTCACCCTCAAACATTTGTTACAAATGACCTCGGGGATAAGGTTTAACGAAAGTTACGTTAACCCTTTCGGAGACGCGGCCTCATTCTATTACGGGCGCAATTTGAGAAAGCAGATTGAGCAAATGGAACTGAAATCTGAACCGGGTGTTCAGTTTGAATATGTTAGTGGGAATACACAACTACTTGGCTTAATTCTAGAACGTTCGTTGAAGGGAAAAACGATCACTCACTATCTTCAAGAAAAACTCTGGACTCCACTTGGAATGGAGTATGATGCATCTTGGAGTATTGACAAAAAAAGGAACGGATTAGAAAAGACATTTTGTTGCTTGAATGCACGAGCGAGGGACTTTGCCAAAATTGGGAGACTTTATAAGAACAAAGGAAATTGGAATGGGACGCAGATCGTTTCTGAGAAATGGGTCGAAGAGTCCACCAAGTTGGATACCACAAGCGGGAGTGTTGGATTTTATCAATACCAATGGTGGTTGCCAACACCCGGTGAAGACTTTATGGCTGAAGGTATTTTAGGACAATTTGTCTATGTAAATCCATCAAAAGATTTAATCATCGTGCGTCTTGGGAGAAGTGAAGGGAAAGCGCATTGGTGGTCAATTTTCACTTCATTGGCAGCTTCATATTGATAGGGTAATAGTGGTGAACTATTAGAAATATTCATTCTTTCCAGCCCTAATGCCAAGAAGTCAATTATCCAGTTTACTAAAGTACTCGTCGATCTGTTTGATTGAACGGTACTACATCGTCAAGTCGTATTGAATCCCGACCGCGATGCGCGGAGTTTTGCAAATGATTGGTCAAGCCGTGGACCGGTTACATCGTTATTCTTTTTTTTGAGTTGTGAAGGAGTCATACACGACGTATCGAATCGGCTCAATCCCCTTTTTCCGCAGCCGGACAAATGGACCTTTCATTTGAGCTTCGTTGTCAGGTCTGGGCAGTTTCGTCAAGGTGAAGTCGACATTTAGGAGTCATTTGAAATTCTTACATTCCTGACTACATTTGGTCAGCGGATAGCACGGAGGAAGATATCCAAAGGCATGAATCTCTATGAGGCAAGTTTTGTAAAGGTACACTTTCATGCACGGTTCACTGGGAAGATGCGAGTGAAGTTCCGGCGCTAGATGCAGTTATATCGAAGAATCTAGAAATTTTTTAAAATAAATTAATGTGATCAAAAAGGAAATCATTCTCGGATTGCTGTTTTTTTCTTTAGTAGCTGCGAGCTGCAGTTCAAGTGCCACTGAAAATCCTGAAAGGAAAGTCACACCTGAACATATAGATGATGAACGAAATGAAAAGGTAACTAATGCAGATTCGTTAGTTCAAGTTATTGACAGCAGGAGATCACAAATTGAATCTCTCTCGACGGAGCCAATTGAAATCTCTACTGCCAGCCTCAGAAGTACGTTAAAGCAAAAGTGGAGTAAAATTCTTTTTTATTTGGAAGGTAGTGAACTAGTAAAAATTAAGACCTATCCGTACCCAGGTATTTCTGAAAGAACAGAAGAATTCTACATTGACAATTCAAAACTGATATTTGTTGAAATAGAAGACAATGGCTCAGTAGAGAAGGGTAAATCAAAGGCCAAGAGAAACTCTCGGCTTTAAAACACACAAATTTGCCCTCAATAGACTATTTTCAGAAGATCAAAAAATTGCATTAGCGGGTTGAATCCACCACACTAAACAGAGCGATTCAGAGGAACTGATTTCTGAATTTATGGAGTATGTTGAGATTTATATGCAAACAAAGAGATAACGGCTTGCTGAAATGAGATCTGTCTAAAAGGCTTGGATCAGTTCGCGCAACTTTTTGAAGGTCGTGGTTCTGTCTTAGCCCATTTAGAAGTTGGTGGTACCTTTATTTATTCTGTGAAGAGCGAATCGAAGTGTCCCCATAGTTTTGGACCCTGAGAGATGAGAGCCTCAATATTGGCTCTTTGATAAGGTGCTTTATTGAAGCCTTTGACTGATCCCATTTAGCGCAACCCAATTGGGAGACAAGGTACAAACCGAAATTGTCAACATAAGAGATATGGATTTTCACATTCTTATATCAAATCTTACCAACCCAACGTTGCTTTTTTTTGTGTTGGGAATAGTGGCGACAATTGTTAAAAGTGATTTGGAGATACCCGCATCCTCCAGTAAGTTCATCGCACTTTATCTCTTATTTTCGATTGGGTTTAAAGGGGGACAAGAGCTAGCGCATAGCGGCTTTACGAGTGAAATTGTGAATTCGCTTTTATTCGGAACCGCTTTAGCATCATTGATTCCTGTATATACCTTTTTTATACTAAAAAGAAAATTAAGTATAAGTGATGCAGGGGCAGTGGCTGCTGCTTATGGATCGGTAAGTGCAGTGACTTTTGTTGCGGCAGCCTCATTTTTGGAAGCACAAAAAATAACCTTTGGTGGACACATGGTTGCAGTCATGGCACTGATGGAGTCTCCTGCAATTATTGTCGGCGTGATCTTAATGATGAAATTTGATAAGGAAAGGAAAAATGAAGTAGGTTTAAAATCAGTTATTCAACATTCCTTTACCAATGGAAGTGTGCTGATGATTTTAGGAAGTTTAGTGATTGGATTAATTGCCGACACGAAGCAGGCCGAAGGAATAAAACCATTTACAACCGACATCTTCAAAGGGTTTCTTGCCATCTTTTTATTGGAAATGGGAATGTTAACTGCAAAAAGGTTTTCTTCGTTTTTGAAGTATGGTTGGTTTGTTTCACTGTTTGCGATCATCATCCCTACGATCAACGGATGCTTGGTGGCGTTCGCAAGTCAATACGTAACGCATGAGGTCGGCAACCGATTTATTTTTGCCATACTTGCCGCAAGTGCATCTTATATAGCAGTGCCTGCGGCTATGCGTTTGGCTGCACCTAAAGCGGACCCAGGGCTTTATATTCCAATGGCTATTGGAGTGACTTTTCCGTTCAACATTACCATTGGAATGCCGTTGTACTTAATCATTATTAACCTTTAAGGGAACTAAAGTTTCGTCCCGATTCCCGCAATCGCTTCTTTTTATTACGCTGACCGGTCTACAGGTATGATTTTTCCAATAAGTGTTTTTCCTCCGAAAGGCGTGTTGACCGATTTACTTCCGCGATCGGTTAGCGCATAAGTTGTTGATTCTGTCAGTGAAAATGCAGTAAGTTCTGCCGTTTCGCCCTCTTCAATTCGCGCGGTTTCTACACCTAGTACCGAGGCTGGACCGCTGGTGAATTTCGCGATCAGATCAGCGGGTTCTAGATGATCACGCAGTTGTTCTAGTGCAATGGAGAACGTGTTCTCAATGCTGCTTATGCCATAGTTAGCGTATTCCCATTCCAGCACTTTGTGCTCGTGATCTTCCGGCGAATGGTCGCTGCAAATCGCATCGATGGTGCCATCCTTGAGGCCAGCAATCAATGCCTTTCGGTCTGACTTACTTCTAAAGGGTGGAAGCACTTTCAGATTCGAATCAAATCCAATCATGTCCTCATCGGTGAAGGCGAGCTGATGTGCAGCTACGGCGCATGTCACCGCTAGTCCATTCTTCTTTGCCTTGCGAATCAGATCCACGCTGCCGGAAGTGCTGATGAGCGATACGTGCAAACGTCCGCCACAATAGGCGAGCAAACTTAAATCGCGGTGCAATCGCATCTCTTCACTCAGGGAGGAAAGTCCTTTGATTCCCATCCCAGTGCTCGTGGGACCTTCATGCATCATGCCGCCGGGATTTACTCCGGGATCGAAGGGAAAGCTCATCACCAGCCCACCGAAATTGCGAGCATATTCCAGCGAGCGGGTCATTAGTTCGGTCGATACAGGTTGCTTGTCGTCAGTGAAGGCAATTGCTCCGGAAAGATGCATATCAAACAATTCTGCGAGTTGTTTTCCTTCTAATTTCTGACTCAACGTGCCCGTAGGGTAAAGTTGCAAAGGCAATCCTGACGCCTTGTGATTCAGATATTCCACACCTGTCTTGGTGTCCACAGGGGGTTGAGTGGAGGGCATCAGCACAACACGTGTAAATCCACCTCTGCGGGCTGCTTCGGCTCCGGACTGCAGACTTTCCTTTTGCTCTTCGCCCGGATCTCTGAAGTGGGCGCGCAGATCAATCCAACCTGGGGAGACATATAATCCGGGCGTCTTGATATCATTTGCTTTTTTCTCCTCAATCTTCGCCGCAATTTTTACAATCTGTCTATCAACAATCAGAATGTCTCTCTTCTTTCCGTGATGAGCAGATGTCGGGTCTAGAATTATTGCCGAGCGAATCAGGGTCTTTATCATGGTGTTCTGCGACTTGTTCAAAACGATCTCCAATACTTGATCAGTAAGACTTCAATGGCGAGAAAAATCAACGCCCAGATAATCATACTCCACCAGTATTGCTTGCCTTCTTCCAACTCAGTAGCCATCTTGCCGATGGTCTGCAAATCTCCTTCAATCACGGATACATTGTTCCATCCGCGCGCTGCTGCTTCAGTGGTCACGTCTTCCGCGGAAATAGCGCGCGTGTCCGACTCGCGACGATCATAATTGAAGCCAAACGAAGCGAGAGTATCCTGCGAGGTGGACAAGCTGTAATTACCCGCAGTGTTAAGGTCAGAATGAATAAACAACTCTGTATTTCCTCCTGCATTGCGGTGTTCGGGGATGAACTCAAATCCGGATTTGATTTCACGCAGACGATAGGTGTCGTCGCCAGTGAGGGTGCTGTTGCGCACACTTACTACCTGATCGCCTCCCAGCGTATACGACAACGGTGGTGAAGGCGCACTTAGTTCAGCCATACGCAATACACTTGAGGGGAAAAACGCATGACTCGTCAAGGAGCTGAACGAGGCATCCAGAGGTACCGAGAAAAAATAGGCGCGACCATTGTTTTTGGCCACAGCCGTGAGGAAGGGAAGGTCAGAGGGCATGCGCATTACCGGAATGGCGCCGGAACGCGACGGTAAATTAAGGACATACCATCCGCTCACTGTAGGAAGATCCACTCGGTCTTTGGTGGTTTCGAACGCCTGGCGAAACAGTTCATAATCATAGTCTATCACCGCTACTTGATTGTCTCCACCGGTGCGCACAGAGACACTTCCTAATCCTAATTTTCCCAACAAATCATTGTAGGAATTAAAGTCTATATCGGCCGAAGGAAAGACGCACAGACTGCCACCGTTTGACACAAACTTTTCGAGTTCGGCGATCATCCCGTTTGGCAGTTGATCAAGTTGATTGAGAATCACCAGCTGCTGACGCGACAGCACACTGTAGTCGATAGCGCCTGAAGAAACTGCAGAGAAACGAAAGTAGGGATCATCGCCAAAGACCGCCCACACTTGGTCGCGAACTGATCCATCGGGTTGGATGGACATCACTGCGATTTCCGAGAGCACAGTGTAACCAAAGAAATACGTATCGTCGAAGGTGATCGGGTAGTCGTCAATTTTCACCTGTGCATGATGTAGTCCTTTGTTGGTGTGCGTGTAGTTGAGCGTGACATCTGCGGAAGATTGCGGCTCTATGTTCACAGTGGTCACGCCTTTTTGCTGACCGTTGATAGAGAGTTCGACTGGCAGATTTTCGCGGCGTTCATCGCTGGTATTTTGCACCCGGATCATCACCGTTTCGGATTGATCAAATTGTCTCACAGGCGTGGCAAACCACACTGAATCCACAAACACGTTGGCGGTTTGATCGGCAAACGTAGGTACAATGCGGAGGGCAATGCTGGTGTCCATGGCTAGCTCGCTGAAATCGGCTGTAGAAGCCTGCAGGTCGGTGAGGTGAAAGGCGATTTTATTGTCAAGCCCGCTTGTGTTGAGAATATCGCGTTGGCGGGAGTAGACCTCTGACACAGCTTTGGAGGCGGGTGATGGCGTAACTTCTTGAATGAGCTGAATAGCTTCATCGCGGGAAACCAGACGTTGGTGACGACCTTCGAAGTCGTTGGTGAGCAGTTGGAATTTATCTGTTGGTGAGAACGATTGTGCAATTTCTATAGCCTTGTTGCGGGCAATTTCAAGGAGTGGGGCGCCGCCGAGTTCGCCTTCCATGCTAAAACTATTGTCGAGGTAAAGAGAGATGGCTCGGTCGCCCTGACGTGCATCCTGGTTGTCGAGAGGGATGTACGGCTGAGCAAAGGCGAACACAATGCAGGCCACTGCCATAAGACGGGCGAGCAGAATAAGAAGGTGTTTGAGTTTTGATTTGCTCTGCGTTTCCACTTGAATTTCCTTGAGGAAAGCCACGTTGGAAAAAAGTATTTTCCGGAACTTCCGAAAATTGAAGAGGTGGACGATAATAGGGATGGCGAGCGCGCCGAGGGCGTAGAGTATTTCCGGATGGACGAAACGCATAATGGTGAACAAAGGTAAGGCGAATGGTGCATCCGTATGTCATAGGTACAGACTGCAGAGTGCACAATGAATACCTTACCTGGACCCAGAAAAACTTCTGAGTAATCCTTCGCAGCGCTTTCTGCCTTCATGAGGAATCAAAGGAAACTAAGTGCTAAAAAAATTCAGTCTTAGTATGGAGTTGCTCATCGGTATTTCCCCTGCGCTTATCGCTGTTCCTCAATGTATCTGAGTTGATAAAAAAGCTGCTATCACGCTTTCACCAATCGAGTCGAATTGGCCATTTCGCCCTTCTGTGCTTTCAGTGGATACATCCCAGACCATTTTTGCCTATTGTAAAATGTGTACAACCCTGACTATATTTCGTCTGAGAATGGGAGTTACCAAAAGGAGTAGGACCCTGCAGGCAGGGTATAGCTTCTTGAGGCGAAGCTCATATGCACGGTGCTACAGGAAAGTACAAGGGGAATTCCCGGGCCTAGTGCGAGTAGAGGCAATGGAAGCAGACCCACAAAAGCAAACAGACATCAAGAAGTATGATTTCAAAATTTCTCATAAAAAATATAACCATCGTAAATGAAGGTCAATGTTTTATCAGCGATATTCTATTTCACGATGGCCTAATTCAGAAGATTGGCCACATAGAAGTTCAACCCGATTTATTTGTGATTGACGGAACAGGTAAATATTTATTCCCAGGAATAATTGATGGACAAGTTCATTTTCGTGAACCTGGACTAACGCACAAGGGCGATCTTTATTCCGAAAGTAAAGCAGCAATAGCAGGCGGTGTAACTTCTTTTATCGATATGCCCAATACAGTTCCTAACGTATTGACTGCTCAAGCCCTTGCCGAAAAATGTGAATTGGCGTCACAGAAATCATTGGCAAATTATTCCTTTTTTTTGGGTGTAAATGGCGATAATATTGATGAAATAATCCAAACCGACACTTCAAAACTGATTGGCGTTTCAGACGATGGATTGTATTTTACCAAAAAGGGCAATTTGCTTGCAGATAATCCCGAGACAATGGAAAAGCTATTTGCCAACTGCAAATCCATTATTGCTATCCATTCAGAAAAGGAACAAACAGTAGAAGAAAACGAAACTATATATAAAGAACGATTTGGGGAAAATGTGCCTATTGAGTTTCATCCATTGATAAGAAGCGAAAAGGCTTGTTATGAAGCAACCGAAAGGGCAATTGACTTGGCAAATAAGCACAATGCCAGATTGCACATTTTACACCTGACGACCGAAGCTGAAACGCATTTATTCCGAAATGATGTTCCATTGAGCGAAAAAAGAATTACCACTGAGGTATCTGTTCATCACCTTTGGTTTTCCGACAAAGACTATCATCGCTTGGGAAATTTGATAAAGTGGAACCCTGCAATAAAAACAGAAAAGGACAGACTAGGTCTGCTAAAGGCATTATTGGACGATAGAATTGATATCATTACTACCGACCACGCTCCCCATACTTTAGACGAAAAGCAAAGGCCTTATTTTCAATCCATGTCAGGCGCACCAATGGTGCAACATTCATTAAACTGTATGCTGGAGTTTTATAAGCAAGGTCTTATCTCATTGGAAAAAATAGCCGAAAAAATGTGTCATAACCCCGCGGTACTTTATCGAATTGAAAAACGGGGTTTCATACGAGAAGGCTATTTTGCTGATTTAACCCTAGTCGACCTAAGCTCAAGTTGGACTGTTGCCAAAGAAAATCTTATCTATAAATGTGCTTGGTCGCCATTAGAAGGAACGATATTTCAAACAAAAGTCATTCAGACTTTTGTAAATGGTAATTTAGTTTACGACAATGGCAATTTTGATGAGAGTGTGAAAGGACAAGCCTTAGCAATTCTAGCAGAATAGATAATACTAATTCGAAATGTTCCAGAACCGAAGATTAGTCATTGCCACAAAACACGAGAAGGAAAAAGCTATTGCCCCTATTTTAGAATATGCTTTGGGCGTTTCCTGCTTTATAAATGAAAATTTTGACACAGATGTTTTAGGCACTTTCACGGGAGAAATAGAACGTGAGTTTGACCCCATTGAAACGGCACGACGAAAGTGTTTAATGGCAATGGAACTCTCGAAATGTGACCTAGGGTTGGCCAGTGAAGGTTCTTTTGGTCCACATCCAGCTATGTTTTTTGCTAGCGCGGATGACGAGTTATTGATTTTTATTGACAAGGCGAACAATTTGGAAATTATAGTAAGAGAATTAAGCACAGCAACAAACTTCAACGGTAAAGAAATTAAGACCGACGAAGAGCTTTTAGAATTTGCTCACTCTGTAAACTTCCCTTCTCACGGTTTGATTCTGCGAAAGGCGAAAGAGCAGAACGAGGATATTATTAAGGGTATTACCGATATAAACAGCTTAAAAGAA
>Ga0105049_10000421_pt1 | contig 46163 bp, 42 predicted proteins | sample MAT06_FD_78087 | JGI IMG/M metagenome (GOLD analysis project Ga0105049, IMG submission 78087) | Freshwater microbial communities from Lake Fryxell liftoff mats and glacier meltwater in Antarctica - MAT-06 | ecosystem: Environmental > Aquatic > Freshwater > Ice > Liftoff microbial mat | place...
CGCCGCCGAGGAGCAGCTGCGGATGTTTTCGCAACGCGTGGTCGCGCCACCCGCGCTCGCCATCGAGGGCTATCCGTGGGAGCTCGAGCGGATCGTGATGAAGGCGCTCGAGTACGACCCCGACGATCGCCACCTCGACGCCCGCTCGATGCAGCTCGCGCTCGAGAAGTTCGCCGCGGATCTCGGCATCGTGCTCGGCGGCGAGGCCGTGATGCGCGTCGCCAAGACCTGGTTTCCGCAGCACCCGAACGGTGGCGAGGTCGAGCTCGAGCTCGAGATCGAGGACGAGACCCGACCGTACGAGCTCGACCTCGACATCTCAGTCGATGATCTGCTGGCGGGAATGACGCCGACGCCTCCGATTGGCCGCGTCGCGACGTCGCAGGCTCGGTCGTAGTAGATGGAGACTCGCTCGCCGCTGATCGCGCTCGGTGCGATCAATGCCGCCGTCGCCGTCGCGACCGGTGCGTTCGGTGCCCACGGACTGCGCGAGCGCCTCGAGCCGCGTGCACTCGAGATCTTCGAGACCGCCGTTCGCTACCAGATGTATCACGCGCTCGCGATGATCCTCGCCGGCCTGGTCGCGACGAGGATCAGCAGCGTTACTATTGTGGGCTGGATCTTCCAGGTCGGGATCGTGATCTTCTCGGGCTCGCTGTACGCACTCGCCCTCACCGACGTGAAGATCCTCGGCGCGATCACCCCCCTCGGTGGCGTCGCGTTCCTGGTCGGGTGGGTGTGGCTCGCATGGGTAACCTGGCGCGGCTGAGGCGTTTCGCCCGATAGATCCTCCTCGATGGTGATGCGTTGGACGCAAGTCCAACTCACTGGAGGATCTGATGCCGTCGACGTCAATGTTCCGTTCTGTTCGCAACCCGACCTCGGTCGCGGTGTCGTTGGTCGTCTTGCTGTTCGGTCTGCTCGGCAGCGTGTTCGCCGACGACGGACCGATCCGTCAGCAGCGTCGGGACTCACGCTCGCCGCCTCCGCCCATGGTGGCGATCAAGCACGAGACCAGGTTCAAGCAGGTCCCAGGCGCGCTGCTCGAGATCCGCGCGACCACCTATGACGGCTCGACCAACGGCACGCTCACCGTCGAGGTTCGCAACCTCGGAAAGACCGCGCAGAAGTTCGCGGCAACCGGGCTCTACTTCATTCCCGAGGGCAATCCCGACTCCGCGCCGCAACGCCTCGGCGCTGTCGGTCCGATGGTCGAGGGCAACGGGGAAGATCGCACCGAGCTCGTGATCGCGGCCGGCGCCACCGTCGAGGTCAAGCTCGACGTGTTCTGTATCGACTCGCATCGCTCGAGCCCGTCGCCGAGAAATGTCTTCAGCGTGGGCGTGTCGCGGATGCCGAAGGAGCTCGCCGCGACGATCGAAGGTCGCGCCGACTCTGCGGTGCGTGCGAAGCGCTCGGCCGGCGAGAGCGCCGCGCGCCCCGCGGCGAAGAGCGACATCCAGGCGGAGGTCTGGAAGTCACGCGATGCGAAGTGGATCAAGCTCGACGGCGAAGGCCAGCAGGAAGCGATCAAGTAGGTCGCTCGACGTCGCTCGTCGCCAGCGACTCCTGCGCGGTGCCTTCGATGACCTGCATCGCGAGTACGGCCGGCTTCGCGAGCTGGCCCTCGGGGAACTTGATCGCGTACGGCACCGGCATATCCTTGGTGTCGATCCAGCGACCACCGCGCGCGCGAGAGACTTCACCGGCGAGCGCGGCGAGCTCGAGCACCGCCGTCCAGTAGGCCGCGGGGTTGGTCTCGCGATCGAGTGGCGACTTGCTCCGCCGGGTCTCGAGGGTGCGCAGCGCATTGGGGAGATCCGCGGCACCGACGCTGGCGCGCAGGTGATACGCGAGCGACGCGAACGCCTGGTCGATCACCGCAGAGACCGAGGCGCGCTGCGCCGGGATCTTGATCGTCTCGCCATCGCGTTCGCAGCTCGAGGCACCGGCGCGGGTCACCGCGTCGAGCAAGAAGTCGGGCAGGTTCGGCCCCGCCGCGTAGCGGATCTCGCCCTTGCCCTCGAACTTGAGGTCGAGCGCACGACGCGCATTGAGCACGCGGGCGACCGCCATCACGATCGAGAGCCCCGGCACCACCGACATCGCACCGAGCGTGCGCTCGTCCTCGATCAGGACGATGGCGCTGCCGTTCGGCTGCGGCTTCACTCGATCAATTTTATGTAGCCGCGCCCACAAGCCTGGAGTTTACGACACATTTCTCATGCTGTCCGAAGGCGGTCGACACGCGGAGAAACCGTCACCAGGGTGGCAGCCACCATTCAGGAGGTCGGATGAGCTATCGCAACACGGAACGCATCGCGATCCCGCAGTCCGTCGAGGGCCTGAGCGACTGCATCACAGCGATCACGTCGCAGCCTGCGCTCGACGAACGCACGACCGATCCGCGCCGTGGCGGGACGCTCGCCGGGAGGCGCGAATATCACCGCGCCCGGCTCGCGCGCGACGGAGTGCTCGCCGAGCTGAAGGGCACCCTGGCGGAGTCCCCCGCGACGCGGTAAGCAGCGGCGGTGAGTCGGCTCGCCGAGCTGCATGCCAAGGTCGATGGGTTCTTCGCGCGCGTCGAGGCGCGCCACGGCGCCGACATGCAATGCAGCACCGGCTGTAGCGACTGCTGCCATGTTCGGCTGACGATCACGCACGTCGAGGCAGCGGCGATCCGCGCGCTGGTGACGAGCTGGCCGGCGGAGCAACGGGCGGCGCTCGCGGCGGTCGGTCCGGTCGATCGCTGCGCCGCGCTCGACCCGACTGGTCGTTGCAAGATCTACGAGGCCCGGCCGATCGTCTGCCGGTCGCACGGTGCGCCGATCCGGATGCGGCGCGATTCGTTGCCGGTGATCGAATCGTGCTTCCGGAACTTCACGCAGACCGAGCCCGCGGCCGAGTGCGTGCTCGATCAGCAGACCCTGTCCGCGCTGACGCTGGCGGTCGATCGCGATGCCGGTGGGACCGGCGAGCGGGTCGAGTTGGTGGCGCTGGTCAACGAGCTCACGCGCGTGTAGTGTCCGCGCCCTCGATGGAAAGCGACGATTCGATGGAAGGTGACGACTTCGTTCCGCTCGATCATGCGCGCTTCAAGCAGGTCTCTGCCGCGATCTTCACGCGCCGGCTCGCGCCGGATTGCATGGAGCACAAGTGCACGATCCTCGATGGCGATCGCGTCAAGCTCGACGCGTGCTGCCAGTACGGCTGCGACGTCGACCTCGGTGAGCGCGCGGCGATCCTCGCGAAGGCCGACCTGATCCGGCCGCTCCTGAACGAGGAAGCCAAGCACCTCCCGTGGTTCGAGACCGAGGAGCACGTCGATCCCGACTATCCGTCGGGCACGTGCGTGCGCACGCAGCGCGTCGGTGACGGCTGCCTGTTCCTCGCCCACGACCGGCGTGGCTGCGCGATCCATCGCTCGTCGCTCGAGCAAGGCTGGGATCTCCGCGGCACCAAGCCGGCGATCTGTCGGCTGTTCCCGCTGACCTACGATCGCGAGTGGATCGAGATCGCCGAGGAGTACCCCGAGTACTCGTGCGCACATGTCGATGGTCCGTCGCTGTACCGGCTCACGCGGGACATCCTCAGCGAGCTGTTCGGGCAGGAGCTCGTCGATGCGCTGGATCACGTCGAGGCGCGGGTCCTGGCAACCGTGCCGAAGCGGCTGCCGGTCTTGGCGTCCTAGCCGACCCGGCCACCCAACCCTCCCTGGAGCTATCGCTCAAGGGGATTCCCGACGGCACGCTCGACGGATCGCTGATCGGCGTCTACGGGATGTCGGGCGATGTCGAAGGCGAAGACGTTCGTCGGAGACCTCCAGGACGATGGTGCCGGTGGCGTCGAGCGAGTGCCCGGTACGACCACGGTGACCGGAACGGTGACGACGCCCGACAACGGCTCGTTCGTCGTCGAGGTCACGCTGTAGCGCGGTAACATCGACCGGGCGTGGACGACGAGCGATCCGAACGGCCCACCGTGCACCGGCCCGGCGCGAAGCTCGATCACGCCGACACCGAGCCCGCGTTCGTCGAGGTAACCCCGTCGGCGCCGTTGCTCGACGCCGCGCGGCGCTATACGTTCGGCGAAGAGATCGCGCGCGGCGGCATGGGCCGGGTGGTCGAGGCCACCGATGCCGTGCTCGGCCGGAAGGTCGCGCTCAAGATCGCGCTCGCCACCGAGCCCGAGTCGATTCGTCGGTTCGCCCGCGAGACCCAGGTCACCGCGAGGCTCGAGCATCCGTCGATCGTCCCGGTGTACGACGCCGGCAAGACCGCCGACGGCGTGCCGTTCTACGTCATGCGAAAGGTCGCGGGCCGGCCGCTCTCCGAGCTGGTGCGCGAGCGACGCACGATCGACGAGCGCCTCGCGCTGTTGCCGCACGTGCTCGCGGCGGCCGATGCGGTCGCTCACGCACATCGCCGCGGCGTGCTGCATCGCGATCTCAAGCCCGCGAACATCCTCGTCGGCGAGCTCGGCGAGACCGTCGTGATCGATTGGGGACTGGCGAAGATCCTCGATGATGTAAGCGAGATTGCGCCCGAACTCGGGGACCCCGCGCTGGGCAACGACACCTCGCTGAACACGCGCGCCGGCCAGGTCGTTGGCACGCCGGGCTTCATGGCCCCCGAGCAGCTGCATGGCGAACCCGCGACCCGCGCGTGCGATGTCTACGCGCTCGGCGGCACGCTCTATCACGTGCTCGCGGGTGAGCCTCCCCACGCCGCGCGGTCGTCCGACGAGATGATCGCGCTCGCACTCTCGGGACCACCCCGCAAGGTCGACGAGCTCGCGAACGGAGCACCGAACGAGCTGGTCACGATCGTCGATCGCGCGATGGCGTACGCGACCGCGGACCGCTACGTCGATGGTGCCGCCCTCGCCGCCGAGCTTCGCCGCTTTCTCACCGGGCAGCTGGTCGCCGCGCATCGCTACTCCGCCGTCGAGCGCGCGATCCGGTTCGTCAAGAAGTACCGCGCCGCGCTCGCCGTGCTGCTGGTCGCGCTGGTCGTGCTCGCGGTGGTTGGCTATCTGTCGGTGACGCGGATCGTCCGCGAGCGCAACGCCGCCGACGATGCTCGCGAGCTCGCGCTTGCCTCCGCCCAGGCCGCCGAAGCCGCGCGTGCCCGCGAAGCCGAGCGCGCCGACGATCTTCTGGTCTCGCAGGCCGCGGCCCTGATCGCGACCAACCCCACCGCCGCCGTTGGCTTGCTGCATCACCTCCCACCGACCGCCGCGAACTGGCGCAAGGCGCGAGACGTGCTCGCCGAGGCGCGCACGCGGGGGGTGCCGTGGGCGTTTCGCGCGTCGGGATACACGTCGGGGCTCGCGGTCACGCGCGACGGCAAGATCGCGTACTCCGCCGGCAACGATGGGGTGGTGCGCGCCCACGATCTCGAGACCCGCACGACGAAGGAGCTGCTCCGAGGCCATGGCTCGACGCTGCTCGCGCTCGCCGCCGCCGACAAGCTGCTCGCCATCGCGACCGGCAGCGAGCTGGTGTGGATCTATTCGGGGGCGAGCGATCGCATCGCCCTCGAGCGGCCGATCGAGCACCTCGCCACCGCCGGTGACCTCGCCGTGTTTCACGATGGCCGCGCGCTGTGGGCCATCCGCCACGGCGACCGGGCGCCGACCAAGATCGAGATCTCGGCGACCAAGGTGTTCGGGCTCGTCGCAGCTCCCGACGGCGCGCGCATCGCGATCAACGCGCAGCCCGAGGCGGTCGTCGTTGAGCTCTCGCCCGTCCCGCGCGTGATCCTTCGCCGGCCGTCGCGCAGCATGGAGCCGGCCTGGTCGGCGGATGGCAAGCGGCTCGCGATCGCCAGCCTGCAGGGGCTCGACGAGATCGACTTCACCGGCCCTCCGAAGACCCAGCAGATCGCGGTCGCGTCGAGCGTTCAGGCCGCCGCGTACGTCGGCGAGGATCTCTACTTCGCGACCGGCGCGCAGACCTCGTATCGCCATCATCCCCGCGACGGCGTGGTGCAGATCGAGCTGCCCGCCGGCGTCTACTCGTCGGCGACCCCGTCACGCGATGGCGCGATCTTCGTCGGTGCGAGCGGCCTCGTCGCGCTCGCCGGTCGCGGTGGCACGCTGACGCTACGCGGTCCGGTGCCGCGGATGTTTCGCGCCGTCGCGAGCGCACAGGCGACGACGTTCGTGATCGCCATCAACGATCACGTCCTGCTCTACGACGCCGCCTCGCTGCTCCCGCGAATGATCGACACGCCGCTCGCGAACACCACGTTCCATGGCTTCCTCGGCAATCGCCACTACCTGATGGGCTACATGCTCGACGACTGGAAGCGCTTCGATCTCGCCACCGGCGCCGAGAGCTCGCTCGGGCGTGTCGAGTTCGGCGCCGTCGTCGATGCCGCCACCGATGGTAGCTACGTGATCGCCCGCCAGCGCGACGAGCTACTCGTCCTCACGACGGACAAGCCACCGATGCAGCTCGTCGATGCGACCCACGCCGTCGCGCTGACCCCGACGAAGATCGTGTTCGCCACGCCGCACGAGCTCGCGACGATGGAGCTCGGTCCGAATCGCCGCATCAAGCTGTGGTCGACGACAGAAACGATCCGGCAGCTCGCCGGGGCCGGGTCGTTCACGGTCGCGGTCGCGCAGACCCAGCTGTGGCGACGCGACGATCGCACCGGCACCACGACCACCGTCGAGTGGACCGCCGCGCCTGCCGCACTTGTCATCGACGCGACCGGTAACGCGTGGATCGGCGTCGAGGCCTCGGTGTGGAAGTGGGCGATCGACGGCACGCTCTCGCGCGTCGGCCAGCTGTCGCGTCCGATCCGCGGCCTGCTCCACGTCGCCGGGACCGGGCTGGTCGCGATCGATGATCGTCGGGGCACCACCGTGATCGTCGAGAACGCGCCACCGCGCTCCGCCGTCCCCGCCGGCTACGAGTTCACCGACCTCGCACGATCGACGCCGCTCGCGACTGGCCTCACGCAGGATCGCCGGATCGTCGTCTGCGATCTCGATCCGAGCTCGCGCCACGTGTGGTCGCTCGGCACCGGCGAGGATGCGCCCGAGATCTCCGACGACGGCACGCGCATCGCGACGTACATCGGCGGTCAGATCGCGATCTACTCACTCGAGCTGCCGGCCGATCGCACCGCGTACGAGGCCTGGCTCGACGCCACGACCAACCTCCGCGCCGACAATGCTACCGAGCTGGTGTGGCCGGAGACGCCGTGAACGCGAGCTGCTTGCCCTGCTTCGTCATCGCCACGATGCCGAACAGGTTCTGGAACCGGCAGCCGTTCGCGACGCGCGTGATCGTTGACTCGTGCATGCCGGCGGTCTGCGCGATCCCGCGGATCGCCACGGGCTCGATGGACGCTGGCTCACTTCCCAGTGCGATCTGCGGCCGCATGGTCAGGACCGCCGCCACGATCTTCTCGTAGGTCTTCGCGCGTTGCCGCAGCGCGCGCATCAACCAGCGGGCTTCCTTCGTCGCACCGCCGAGGCGTGGATACGCGGTGCGATTTGCGCGGGCTTGCGGTGGATTGCCAAACACCCAGACATCCGCGACCTCGTCGAGTGCCGGCAAGGGTGACTCCGACGACGCGAACCACGCAGGTGGGTTGGACTCGGCATGCTCGACCTCTTCGGCATCGAGCGGATCCGGCGCATCGGCCGCGAGCTCCTCGAGACCCGGCGTGTCTGCCATCCAGTGCGCCACCGGTAACTCGGCCGATCGCATCTGCAGCAGGCGGATCGCCAGCTGGAGCTGCGGCGTCATCACCAGCTGCTGCGACAGCTTGACCTCGGTCATCTGACCGGTGCGTTCTGCAGGCGCACTTCGTTCACCTTCAGGGCGTACTCGCGCAGCGGCGGATTCGGCTCGTCCTTGGTGCGCACGCGAACGATCGAGCCCGGCGCCTCGACGACACCGGCCGCCATCGTCCATCCCGGCGGCACCTGCGGATCACTCCAGAAGTACAACCAGCGTGCATCGCGCGGCGCGAGGTTGACGCAGCCGTGGCTGCGCTTGACGCCGAACTGGTCGTGCCAGTACGCGGTGTGCAACGCGAGATCGTTCTCGGGCGAGAAGAACTGCGTCCACGGCACTGTCGCGACCGAGTATGGATCCTCGCCGTTGAGGCCCTTCATGTCGGCCTCCGATTCCTTGAGCCACATCCGGTAGGTGCCGGGCAACGTCGGCGTCTCCTTGCCGCCCGTCGACACCATCGTCGAGTACACGGCGACGTTCCCCTCGAACGCGACCAGGATCTGACTCTCGAGATCGACATCGATCCAGCGCTCGTTCGGCAGCAACAGCGCAGGCGGCGGTGCAGCGTTGAACACCCGCACGTCGGCGGCCGCGATCCATTCCTCGGCACCGACGCGATACGCGATCGCCTTGCCGTTCTTGTCGGCGAACGTCTCGAGGATCGGCAGCGGCGTGCGCGACGGCAGCATCCTCACCTGTCCACCACCCAGCGCCTTGTACGAGGTGCCCGCTTGCTGCCAGCTCGGAACCCGCGGCCACACGAAGGCGAGCGGCACGCCCCAGCCGGTGTCGTCGCCGAGGCGCGACCCGCCGTACAGCGACGGCCGGTGCTTCGAGATCGCCTGCGCGAGCACGTACTCCGGATCTTTCTGGGAAACCTTCCAGTACGGTTTTCCGTCGACCACGATCTCGTCGTACTGGCGAACGTTCATCGAGCCCACGACCGGCTTGCCCTCGATGAGCTTGGGCAACTTGGGCTCGGGCTTCGCGGTGTCGACGTCCCGGGTCGACGTCACCGGTCCGCCCGGCCGCTTGCGCTTGTTGTCCTTTTCCTTCTTCGGCTTCTCCATAACGTACGTCACCGAGTTCGGTGCCGTGATCTTGCCGTAGACGCCGGGGACCAATTCGCCACGCTCGAGGAACGGGACCTCGCGACCGAACGGGAGCTTCTTGGACGGGCGAACATAGTCGCCGCAGATCCAGCCGCGCGGGCGGAGCTCGATCCATGGCTCCTTGCACCCCTTCGCCTTCTGGGTGCGCGACCACGCCACCCGGGTGTCGATCGCGATCGTGCCGATCCGCTTCGCGCCGTCGCCCGCTTCGATCCGGACGCCCACCGTCCGCGTCAGCTCGAGCGACCGTGTGCTCTCGGGGAACTCGGGTGGACTGGCGGGCGGAGCCTCGGGCGTGGCGACCGTCGGGTTCGTGGGCGGTGCGTTCGGAGGTGGCGGATCCACCCGCGGCGCCTCGGTCGTACTGCCGCACGCCGCGACAACGCAGAGGGCCACCAGGACGCGCATTTATCACCGATAGCACGACCGTGATACTTTCGCTTTCACATGAAGCTCGGCGAGATGCTCGTCCTCGATGGCCGGCTCTCCGAGGAAGACCTCGACGCAGCGCTCCGGTATCAAGCACGCGACGGAGGTCGCCTCGGGACGGTGCTGGTGGAGCATGGCTTCGTCGATCTCGAAGCGCTGACCGTCTACCTCGGCCTCGAGCTCGGCATCCCGATCGCCACCGGCGCGATGCTCGAGCGAGCCAAGCGCGCGGCGGTGCGGCTGCTCCAGCCGGCGCAGGCGTTCAAGCACAAGTGCGTGCCGCTGGTCGTGCAGGATCGCCACCTGATCGCCGCGATCGAGGATCCGCACGATTTTGCGACCCTCGAGGCGCTCAACCAGATCACCGGGTACCGCGTGCTACCGCGCGTCGCCCCCGAGCTTCGCATCTACTACTACATCGAGCGTTACTTCGGCGTGGCGCGCCCGGTGCGATTCGTCCGCTTCGGTGACACGCCGCGCGGCAACGACAGTCCCGCCGACACCGGCTTGCCCGCGCCTCCGCTGCCTGGTCTTCCGCCTGTGCCGTCCGCTCCGGTGACTGCCCCCGGTCCGCAACCGCGGCTGCGCAGCACCATGAAGATGAAGAAGCTGTTCGACGAGACCGAGGATCTCGAGCTCGACGCCGAGGATCTGATCGACACGCTCGACGCCGATACCGAGGCGGCCGCCGAGGCCGCACCGATCACCGCGAAGCCCGAGGCCTCGGTGCCCACCGCGCTGCCCGCTGCACCACCCGCGCCGAAGTCGATCCCCGTCGATGTCGCCTTGCGCGAGCTGACCACCGCCGACGATCGCAATCGGATCGTCGAGATCCTCCTCGGTGGTGTCGCGTCGATGTTCGAGGCCGTGGTCGTGTTCACCGTGCGCGACAACATCGCGTTCGGATGGAAAGCGATGGGTGAGTTACCGGGTCACGCGAATGTCGAGCACCTGTTGATCCCGCTCGAGGCACCGTCGGTGATCCAGGCCGCGATCGCCGCAGAGGGTGGCGTGTTCCACGGCGCGCTCACGCCGTCGACCGTCAACTCGTACATCTACAAGGTGCTGCAGTGCGCGGAGCCCGCGCAGGTGACGACCGGCGTGATCTCGATCGGCAAGCGCGTCGTCAACGTGTTTTATGGTCACGCGCGACCCCTCGGTGTCGTCGAGATCGGCGTGGTCCAGCAGCTCTGCCGCTCGGCCGCCGAGGCGTACACACGGTTGATCGCGTCGTCGAAGCGTCGAAAAGATTAGGGCGCGCTCTCGAGCCAGGTCGAGAGCGCCGCCTTCTCGGTGGCGTTGAAGTACGGGTTCGCTGCGGTCGGGTGCGTCCCTGGGGTTGCCTGGTCTTTGGTGATGAGGATGTTGCTCGCGGCCGGTGTCGACGTGTAGCGTCCCGGGAGACCGTTTGTGGTCATCAGCACGAACGACCCCAGCTGCGGGTTCTGAATCCCGCCATGACAGCCAGCGTTCAGGCAGCCCGTCGCCGTCGCGAGCGGCAGCACTTCCTGGGCAAACGTGCCAGAGCGGGGATCACCCGACGCTGCGTCTGAATCGTCGTCGCCAAAGCCCTGGATGGCTCCGACGCTACAGGCCGAGAGCATGAGACCCAGAGAGATGGCCACGGTGGTGAGCATGGAGCCCCGCAATAAGCCCATTGTTACAGACGAGTGCATGCAATTGCTAGCGCACCTCACCTTGGACTTCACAGGCGAGATGGAAGCTGTGGAATTTTGCGCTGCTGCACGAGGGCGGGCTCGATACGAGGAGCACCGAGCCGACCAGCATGGCGAGTAGGCACCCCAGTGGGAGAACGAGTCCCCCCAACGGTCCGGTGCGATCTCGCACACGCAAGTACCAGGCAAGTCCTGCGAAACTCGGAAATCCGAGGGTGGTCAGCCAGACCCCGAGCGGGATGCTCGGAGGCAGGAACGCGTTCCAGGCCGCCTCCCGAAGCTGGTCGGGAGACAGCACGAGGATGAGCGGGAGTGCGAGCGGCAGGATGGGAACGAGACCGAACCTGCCGAGGCGCGGGGCCAGCGACGCGAGCAGTGCGGGGACCAGCCAGATCCACGCGAGCTCTGGAGCATCGATCGCCAGCCACCCGCCGCCGATCGCCACCTGCGAGATCACCGCGACCGCGAGGTAGCGACGCTCGCCGCCCCAGGGTGCGAACCGCGCGAGCCAGCGCGACGCGAGCCCGACCATCCCGGCGAGCAGCAGCACTTCGCCCGCGAGCCAGCGCGCGGGCGAATGCAGCCACGGTGCGGCATGAGCGGGAGTGCGAGCGAGCAGGCGCTCGAACACCACCACCAAGGTCGCCGCGGCGGCGTAGCACGCGATCGCGACGAGCAGCTTGAGCCGACCCTCACCCCGACGGCGACGCGTGGTGGCGAGCAAGCCGATCGCGCCGGCGGCGCACACGAGGCAGAACGCGATCAGCGTCCAGCGCGGGACGACCGTGTTCGAGGCGAGCGGGAGCCAGAACGCATCCCCGTCGTGCGGTGGGATCGGCTCGGTGGTGAGGGCGCGCAGGATGCGTGCGAGTGCATCGACGGAGTCGCGCTCGACGCGAGCGGGGACGTCGCGGCTCGAGTGGTACGCCAGATCGATCAGCTCGCCATCGTGACCGCGGTTGTAGAAGTGGATCGCGCGAATCCCGCGGCGCGTGAACGGTCCGTGATCGCTACGTTCGGCTTGCGGCCACCAGCGCGAGATGACGCGATGAGGCAACGGCGTGCGGAGCGTGACGCCCACGCGATCGGCAGCGCTGGCGAGCCAGTGAAGCTCGCTGGATCCGATCAGCGTGCTCGCACCGTTGATCGTGAGATCGCCAGTGCCGCCGATCAGATCGAGCGCGATCGCGAGCGCGATCTCGTGACCGCGCCGTTCGGCGAGGGCCTCGGCACCGACGAGCCCGATCTCCTCGTTCGCGGTGAATGCGAGGATCACGGGATGTGCGGGCGGCTCGGCGGTGAACGTCTTCGCGAGCTCGATCAACACGCCGACCGCCGCGGCGTTGTCGATCGCGCCGGGGCTGCCCTCGACGGTGTCGTAGTGCGCCATGATCAGCAGCGCCTTGCCGGGTGGACCGAAGCGCACGAGCAGATCCGGATCGGTCGAGTGCGCGGGACGCAGCGGGCGGTGCAACGTGCCAAGCACCATGATCGCCGGGAGCTCGACCTCGCCGACGGGCATCCGCTCGACGGTTGGCACGTGGGTCGCGATGTAGTCGGCGGCGGCGCGCGAGGTCGCCGAATCGCCGGGGCGCGGGCCGAGGCCGGCGAGCGCGTCGACATGCGCGAGCACGCGATCGACGTCGACGCCGGGCCCCCTGACGTCGGAGGCACAGGCCGCGAAGGCGACCACCGCGAGGACGCGAATCACGGGAGCGCAGCGAGCAAGGCCGCGTTCTCCGCCGGCGTGCCGACGGTGATCCGCAGACAGTTCGCGAGCGGGCCGCCGCCGAACGCGCGCACCGAGATGCCCGCATCGGACAGCTCCTGCCAGGTCGTGGTCGCATCGGCGACGCGCACGAGCAGCAAGTTCGCCTCGCTCGGGAACACCTCGATTCCCTTCGCCGTCAGTGCCGCCGCGAGCACGCCGCGCGAGACGACGACTTCTCGCGCCCGCGCATCACACCACGCGGGGTGATCGACGAGATACGCGGCGGCGGCCTGATCGAGCGAGCTGACGTTGTAGGGCGGGCGAACCTTCTCGAGGACGCGCGCGATCGCCGGCGTGCTGATCGAGAACCCCACGCGCAGCCCGGCCATGCCGATCTTCGACAGCGTGCGCATGACGACCAGGTTCGGGTGATCGCCGAGCGCGGGCAGATTGCTGCGGCCGCTGTACGCGACGTACGCCTCGTCGGAGACGATCACGGTGTCGCGAAACCGCGCCGCGAGCTCAAGCGCGAACCCGATCCGCCACAGCGTGCCCGTCGGGTTGTTCGGCAGCGCGAGGAATATTATGCTCGGGTGATCGCGCTCGATCGCCGTGATCATCGCCGGCTCGTCGAGCTCGAAGCGCGCGTCCAACAAGACCTCGACCACGGGCAAGCCGCGCGCGACGGCAGCGAGCTTGTAGTAGACGAAGCTCGGCACCGGATACATCAGTGGCCCTGCGAACGCGTTCGCGAGCATCGCGATCAATTCGTCGCTGCCGTTGCCGAACACGATCTGATCGCCGGCCACGCCGAGCTGCTTCGCGATCGCGACGCGCAACTTGGTCGCCGCCGGATCCGGATACCGCTCGAGCGCGACCTCGCCGAGCACCTTCGCGAGCCCGTCGCGCAGCTCCGCCGGCACGCCGTACGGCAACTCGTTGGCGTCCAGCTTCGCGATCAGCCTCGACGGCACGGGCACGTGATACGCGCTCGATCCACGCAACGCCTCGGGCACCCGCGCCCCGAGTGGCCCGAGCTCGTCGCTCACCGGGGACTCGAGGATCGTCGCTCGAAATCCCCGGCCGTGAATCGCTCGGCAAACAGGCCCGTCATTTCGTCCCTCGCATCAGCGCGGAGCGGCCGTGGCCGTCGAGGCCCTCGGCGGCGGCGAGTGTCGCGATCGGTTGCGCGTGCGCGGCGGCGGCTTCGGCCGTGTACTCGATCACCGACGTCTGCTTGCGGAAATCGTGGACGCCGAGGGGCGACGCGTAGCGCGCGGCACCGCCGGTGGGTAGCACGTGGTTGCCGCCCGCGAGGTAATCGCCCGCCGCCTCCGACGAGTAGTTGCCGACGAAGATCGCGCCCGAGGTCGTGCAGCGTGCCGCGATCTCGCGGGCGTTGATGATCTGGAGCTCGAGGTGCTCGGGCGCGAACGCATTCGCGTAATCGATCGCCGCATCGATCGACGGGGCGACGATCGCCGCTCCGTGATGCTCGAGCGCATGCATCGCGATCTCGCGACGCGGCAGATCCGCGAGCTGGCGCACGAGCTCGACGGAGACCTGGGTTGCGAGCGCCTCGGACGTCGTCACCAGCACCGCGCGCGCCTCGCGATCGTGCTCGGCCTGCGCGATCAGATCCGCGGCGACCCACGCGGCATTCGCCGAGTCATCCGCGACGATCAACACCTCCGACGGGCCCGCGATCGAATCGATATCGACCTCGCCGTAGACCTGGCGCTTCGCCGACGCGACCCACGCGTTACCCGGGCCGACGATCTTGTCGACGCGCGGCACCGTCTGCGTCCCGTACGCGAGCGCCGCCACCGCCTGCGCGCCACCGAGCTCGAAGATCCGATCGACGCCCGCGATCCGCGCCGCGAGTGCGGTCTCCGGTGACGCACCCGGCGTCACCATGATCACCTCGCGCACGCCCGCGACCTTTGCCGGGATCGCCGTCATCAGCACGCTCGACGGATACCGCGCCGTCCCACCCGGCACGTACAACCCGACGCGCGCGAGCGGCGCATACCGCAGCTCCAGCCGCACGCCGTCGAGGGTGAGCTCGATATCGCGATCCGTCTGCTTCTCGTGAAACGCGCGCACCCGCTGCGCCGCCAGCAGGAGCGCCTCGCGCACCGCCGGAGTGACCTGCGCGGCGAGCGCGTCCCAGCGCTCGCGACCGATCTCGTAGCTACCGCCGTTCGGCTCGCGGCGATCGAACTTGCGCGTGTACTCCTCGACCGCCTCGTCTCGGCGCGTCCTCACCTCGACGAGCATCGCGGCGACCTGCGCGTCGATGTCACCGGCCATCCGGGTCGAGCGATCGAGGAGCGCGGCGGCCTCGACGCTGCCCGCGCGGAACAGCTTCAGCATCACTTCTTCGGCTTCTTCGGCTGTTTTGGATCCGGCGACTCTTCTGCGTCGATCGGCACTTCCCGCTCCGGGATCTTCACCTTGTTGGGGTCGTACTTGTCCATGTCGGGCTTCGGGTTCTTCGAATCGTACGGTTGCTTGGGCTCCGGCTTCGGCTTGTCTTCCGGGCCCGGAGGCAGCGGGCCTTCGAGCGATCCGCCCGGCAGCTGCGACGGATACCGATCACCGTAGCTCGCGACGATCGAATCGGGAACGCTCTCCCTGCCCTGCCCGCCGACCTTGACCACGTACTTTCCCGAGGGCCACATCACCCAGGTCTCGCTGGGGCCGGTGATCCGCAGCGCCCGGACGCCGTTCAGCTTCTTCTCGTCGACCTGGTAGCCCTTCTCGGCGGCGAGGCGGCGTACGAGCTTCACGGTCTCGCGGACCACACCGTCGGTCTTCTGGTACCTGGTGACCGTCACGTTCACCAGGTCCTGGTCGGCGATGTGACCCGTCTTCTCCGAGGACTCGGTGATGTAACTCGCGCTGTACGCCTCGCCCTTGTTGCCGTCGACCCAGACCTCGATGTCGAGGAGCGGCCCCTGAAAGCGCCGGTACTTCCACGCACCGACATCGCCCTCGACGACGAGGCGTTTCGGGACCGGTGGTTTGCCACCGCATGCCGCCAGGATCACCACGAGCAGCAGGAGCCGCATCGTCGGCAATCGTATCGCGTTCCATCGTTGACAGCGGCTTTCCGTCGCTGAATAGTCCGCCCCACGTACATGGCTAGCCATCTCTTCTCATCCGAATCCGTCACCGAAGGTCACCCCGACAAGCTGTGCGATGCAGTGTCGGATTCGGTGCTCGATGCGTGCCTCGCCGTCGACCCGTACAGCCGAGTCGCCTGCGAGACGATCGCGAAGACTGGCTTCGTCATGCTGGCTGGCGAGATCACCACGAAGGCGACGCTCGACTTCCAGAAGCTCGTGCGCAACGCAGTTCGCGAGATCGGCTTCACCAGCTCGCAGATGGGCTTCGACGCCGACACCTGCGCCGTGATGGTCGCGATCGACCACCAGTCGCCCGATATCGCGCAGGGCGTCGACCGCGGCGATCCCACCAAGCAGGGCGCCGGCGATCAGGGCCTGATGTTCGGCTACGCGTGCGACGAGACGCCGGAGCTGATGCCCCTCCCGATCCAGATGGCGCACCAGCTCGCGTACAAGCTCGCGCAGGTCCGCAAGACCAAGCACAAGGGCATCGATTGGTTGCGCCCCGACGGCAAGACCCAGGTCTCGATCCGCTACGACAATGGCGAGATCATGGGCGTCGAGGCGATCGTCGTCTCCACCCAGCACGACGACAAGGTCAAGATGAAGGTGCTCGAGGAGGCGATCCGCGAGTACGTCATCAAGCCGATCGTCCCCGCGAAGTACCTCACCAACAAGACCAAGATCCACGTCAACCCGACGGGCCGCTTCGTCATCGGTGGTCCGCAGGGCGATTGCGGCCTCACCGGTCGCAAGATCATCGTCGACACCTACGGCGGCTACGCGCGCCACGGTGGCGGTGCCTTCTCGGGCAAGGATCCCTCCAAGGTCGATCGCTCGGCCGCGTACTACGCGCGCTACATCGCCAAGCACGTCGTCGCTGCGGGTCTCGCCCGTCGCTGCGAGGTCCAGTTCGCCTACGCCATCGGCGTCGCCGAGCCGGTCTCGATGCTGGTCGACACCTTCGGCACCGGCACGGTCTCCGACGACAAGCTGACTGCTGCTGTCCTCAAGACCTTCGACGCCCGCCCCGGCATGCTGATCAAGGAGCTCGACCTCCGCCGCCCGATCTTCAAGAAGACGGCGGCCTACGGTCACTTCGGTCGCGAGGAGCCGGAGTTCACCTGGGAGAAGACGCCGCTCGTCGCGAAGTTGAAGGACGCCGCGGGCGCCACCAACGGTCACGCGAAGACCAACGGCAAGTCGAACGGCGCTGCTGCGAAGACTCCCGCGAAGAAGCCGGGCGGCAAGTCCGCTGGCGCTCGCGCGTAGCGCATAGCCGCCCCTATTTGCCGCGAAGCGGGCGTCAAAAGTTCCGTGGAACGTGTCACTGGGGTGACGCGCTGTCGTTGGAACGACTCGATCTCGGCCTCCCGAGATCGAGATCTCGCGCCCTTACGTTCGGCATCCGGCCTGCAAAGACAGGCAACGCCATGCCGACCTTCGTGACGTTCTACGCCTACGCCTTCGAAGGGGCGCCGTCATCGCCGACGCGGGGCTGGTTCGAAGCTCCCAAGCTCGACTACCTGCTGACCACGCGCGCTCGCACCGCGCTCGGTCGCGCGACCGGCGAACAGCTCGCGATCTATCGCTGCCACGGCTCGATCGACGGCGATGCGCGGTCCCCCGACGCGCACGTCCGTTGCGATGGCGCCGAGCGCCTGTTCGACGGCAACGCCACCGAATCGCTGTGGTGGTTCACGCTCTACTGCGCGCGCAGCGTGATCTCGCACTGGGTTCCGCCCACGACCGTCCGCGAGTACCTGCTGACCAACTCCTCGTCCCTCCGCGACGAAGCGCATCGCCTCGCGTGGGCTGCTTCCTCCGAGCTCGTCGATCGCGCCCGGCTCGCCGCACGCATCGCGATGTACGCCGCCTCCGACGAGCGCCCCCTGATGGCGGCCAAGGAGGCCTGCCGACTCTCGGGTCAGATCGCAGGCGAGCGGATGGCCGCGGTGTTCGCGCTGCAAGAGCGTGCGCTCGCATCCACGCTGCTCAATTCGACGACCACCACGCGGTCTCGTCTCGCGACGGAAGCGTCGCTGCCCGATCGCGTCGAGCGGATCGCCGCTTCGTTGCGCGACTCCGCGCCGACCGTCGAGCATGCGCCGTCGCGGCCGACGCCGACGCTGCTACTCGCGATGGGCTAATGGTGTCGTCGTGAACACGCTGTCGATGGTGGTCGCCGACGTCACCTTGAGCCCGCGCTGACGCACCACGAGGTTGATCTCGCCTCTGCCTTCTCCATAAATAATACTGGCGAGCCCACGGAGCGAAACCACGATCGTTGCCGTGACGCGGAATCTCAAGCCGGTCAGCTTGGTCGTCGCGTTCGGTTGCACGACCAGATCCTGCGGAGCCGCCGTCATCACCGTTTCGGTCGCGAGCGAGATCTCGTGATCGGCAAGGCCGGCCACGCGGATCGTCTGGACGCGCTCCACCTCGACACCCTGGAGTCGACGATGTGAGGTCAGCCGCCATGCCGCGCCAACGCCGACCGGCTCATCGGGAAACCGCACGTTGTCGGCCTGGACGGCGATCTTCAAGAGCTCGTTGATGGCGACGCCCGACGATGGATCTCCGGCCGCTTCGAACACCTCGCCAGCCGGCGTCATCCACGACGACGTGGTCTCGCCGCGACGCTTCGCGATGTCCCGCTCGAGCGCCCGCCGCGCGCTCGCGTCGGTGGTGCCGTCTGCATCCAGCACGGCGTCATCGACAACACGAGTGATGCGCGCCCGGCCATCGCGCTGCTCGGTAACGCCGAGCGACATCCGACTACGGACGGTGGGGAACTCGGTGCGTTGGTTGATCGTCTCGAGGGTCGTATTCGTGATCCCGGAATGGATGATCGACTTCGAGGTCAGCTCGACACGTTCCTTGCTGCCAATGCTCAACTCGTAGCGCAACAAGCGACGCGGTGCGGCACCGCGCTCGAGTACGACGAGCTCTGGCGAGGCAACGGTGTCTCGGCTCGGTGCACCGCCGCATGCGCACGACACCATCAGCGCGAGGAGTGGCCGCGTCGCGAGTCCTGCCCCGATCAAAGCGACGATGATGGTACGCGCAATCGCACCCGGGTTGCGTAGCCCCGGGTTCCCGAGGCCACACAGATCCGGACGTGCAGATTCCCGCGTTTGACTCCTCGAAGTACATCGCTACTGGTGAATGAGGCACGGCGGCGTTCGCAGCGGCCACCCGCCAGTCGCCGACACGGATCCGAAATCGCGTTACAACCCCGCGCATGGACTCGATCCCCGGCGTCGTCGACGTTCACAGGTTCGGTACCGGCGCGCCGGATCTCGTGATCGAGATCCCGCACGGCGCGACCACGACCACCGACTTCACCTCCCTCCAAGCGCAGCTCACCAGCCCCCTTCCCGCCGGGCTGATCGACTTCTTCCACGTCAACACCGACGCCGGCGCACCCGAGCTCGGGCTCGCGATCGCGGCGGCCCTCGGCAAGACGGTCATCGTGTTGCGCTGCCGGATCCCACGGACATTCATTGACTGCAACCGCCGGATCGACGCCTCGCTCGCCGACTTCAAGGAAGCCAAGGTCACGCCCGGGCTGATGCCGTGGATCACCACGGACGCTGATCGGGCAGTTCTCCGCCGCGCCTACGATCGCTACGTCGAGGCCGTCCAGGCCACGATCGGCCAGCTCGCCCCCGACGGCGCGATCCTGATGCTCCACACCTACGCCCCGCGCAGCGTCGACATCGAGGTCGGCCCCGACATCGGCCCCCAGCTCCGCCGCGCGTACCAACCCGAGATCGAGCCGACCTGGCCGCTGCGCCCGGAGATCGACGTGATCTCGCGGTCGCTCGACGGCACCAGCCACGCCCCGCCGGCGGTCCTCGAAGGGCTGCGCAGCGAGCTCGCGACGATCGGCATTCCCGTCGCCGAGAGCGCGACGTATCCGATGCACCCGAGCACGCTCGCGTGGGACCACGTGGTCGCCCACCCCGGGCGCGCGATCTGTGTCGAGGTCCGCCGCGACTTACTCGCAGATCCGTTCACGCCGTTCGCGCAGATCCAGATCGGCGCCGCCAAGGTCGAGCGTCTCGTCGGTCCGTTCGCGAACGCGCTCCGTCGATGGTGGTAGCGAAGGCGCTCTGATATCGTGGGTCCACGTGAAGCTGTTGTTCGTCGCTTCAGAGATGGCGCCGTACGCGAAGACCGGCGGTCTCGCGGATGTGATGGGCGCGTTGCCGGCCACCCTCGCCCGCGCGGGCCACGACGTCCGCGTGGTGCTGCCGCTGTACGACAGCGTCGATACCAAGAAAGCTACGTTCGAGGCGGTCGGCGACTTCGGCGTTCCCCTCGGCACCCACCGCTACACCGCGCGCGTGTTCCGCGTCGGCACCGCACCGACGGTGTACTTCGTCCACTGCCCGGAGCTCTACACGCGCGGCCGGCTCTACACGAGCGACGCCGACGAGCATCGGCGGTTCCTCGCGCTCTGCTACGTGTCGCTGTTCCTCTGCCAGCGCGCAGACTTCGCACCCGACGTCGTTCACGCGCACGACTGGCAGGCGGCGATGATGCCGATGCTGCTCAAGACGGTGTTCGCCAAGGATCCGCGGTTCGCGCGCACCCGCAGCCTGCTGACGATCCACAACCTGATGTACCAGGGCAGCTTTCCCGTCGCCGCCGGGCCCGACACCAACCTCGAGGCGTACGCGACGTTGTTCCATCAGGAGCTGCTCGACGCCGGCCGCATCAACTTCCTCGTGCAGGGCGTGCTGTACGCCGACGGAGTCAGCACCGTCAGCCCGACCTACGCGCGCGAGATCCAGACGCAGGCGCTCGGCGGCGGGCTCGATCATCTGCTCCGCGCGCGATCGTCGACGGTGATCGGCATCCTCAACGGCGTCGACTACAACGAGTGGTCTCCCGAGGCCGATCGCTTCATCCCGCATCGCTACAGCGCGAGTGATCTGTCGGGCAAGGAAGCGAACAAGCAGCACCTGCTGACCTCGCTCGGCTTGCCGTATCAGCGCGGCGTTCCGGTGATCGGCATCGTCTCCCGTCTGGTCGCCCAGAAAGGCTTCAGCCTCCTCGGGAGGACGATGCCCGCGCTGCTGCGCCGCCACGGGTTCCAGCTCGTCGTCCTCGGCAACGGCGAGCCGGCGCTCGAGGGCATGCTGACCGAGCTGCAGCGCGCGTTCCCGCGGCAGGTCTGCTTCTTCAACGGGTTCAAGAACGATCTCGCCCACCTGATCGAGGCCGGGTCAGACATGTTCCTGATGCCATCGATCTACGAGCCGTGCGGGCTCAACCAGATGTACAGCCTGCGCTACGGGACGGTGCCGGTCGTACCGCACCGGCGGCCTCGCCGACACGGTGACCACCTGGAACCCCGCGAACGGACGCGGTAACGGCTTCGCGTTCGAGAAGCACGACGAGGCGGGCGTGCGATGGGGCGTCCAGGCCGCGCTGAATACCTACCGGAACCCCGACTCGTGGCGACAGCTGCAACAAAACGGCATGGCTGCCGACTTCTCGTGGCAGGCGCAAGGCAAGTTGTACGAGCTGGTCTACAAACGGCTCGCCTCGTGACCAAACACATCGTCTTCATCGAGCCCCGGTTCCCCGCGAACCAGAAGCACTTCATCCGCGCGTGTGCGGAGGTTGGCGTGCGCGTCAGCGCGATCGGCGAGGGATCCAAGGATTCGCTCGACGACGAGCTGCGCCGCTGGCTCACCCACTACGAAGAGGTCAAGAACGTCTGCGAACCGAAGGGCGTGCTCGACGCCGTGCGCTTCATCCAGCGGCACGCGCATGTCGACAGGCTCGAGGCCGTGGTCGAGGCGCACATCATGCCGACGGCGCAGGTTCGTGAAGCCGCGGGGATCCCCGGCACCAGCGTCCGCACGGCCCATCTGTGTCGCGACAAGCCGGCGATGAAGGCCGCGTTGCGCGCGGGTGGGGTGTCGTGTGCCGCCTCCGACGCGGTGTCATCGCTCGCGGAAGCGCGCACGTTTGCCGAGCGCGTCGGGTACCCGCTGATCGTCAAGCCACCCGATGGTGCCGGCGCGTCGGGTGCGGCGCGCGTCGATCGCGACAGCGAGCTCATCGTCGCTGCCGCCGCACTCGGACTGCAGCACGGACGCACGATCGCGATCGAGGAGTTCATCGAGGGCCACGAGGGCTTCTACGACACGCTCACGGCGAACGGTCAGGTCGTCCACGACTTCGTCTGCCACTACTATCCGAACGTCCTCGAGGCGATGCGGACGCGGTGGATCTCACCACAGTTCATCGCGACCAACCGGATCGACAGCGCTCCGGGCTACGACGAGATCAAGGCGATGGGACAGCAGGTCATCGAGGTGCTCGGCCTCGAGACCTCGGCGACCCACATGGAGTGGTTCTCCGGTCCGAAGGGCCTCAAGTTCTCCGAGATCGGCTGCCGCCCGCCCGGCGTTCGCGCGTGGGACCTCTACAACGTCGGCAATGACATGGACCTCTATCGCGAGTGGGCGATGCTCGTCGCCGACGGGCGTCCGTCGCAGTATCCGTCGCGCCGATTCTCGGCCGGCATCATCGCGCTGCGCCCCGATCGCGATGGCCGGATCACGCACTACGACGGTCTCGATCAGGTCCGCGAGCAATTCGGGGAGTGGCTGATCGACTGGCACACGCCGTCGCCCGGTACGCCGACCCAGGGGGTCGAGGCCGGCTACATGGCGAATGCCTGGATCCGGCTGAAGCACCCGAACTACGATCACCTCCGGCAGATGCTCGACACCGTCGGCCGCACGGTGAAGGTGCGCGCGAGCTGATGGCACGGACGATCGCACTGCTCGGTCCGCAGGGGACCACGCCGGATGTCGGGGCGGTGCTGCGCGACCTCGGGATCACGGGCACCGTGGCGCTGGTTCGCGCGGGTTATCAGGAGCGCGAGAGCGAGGATGCCGAGCTGATCAAGGCGCTCGGCGTACCTGCCAAGAACCTCACGCTGCATGCGCGCGGCAACGACGTGTTCAAGAAGGCCACCGAGTACACCGCCGCCTATCAGGCGCGGCAGCAGCGCCTGCGGCACATGCAGACGTTCTATCGGACGCGCCTCGACGGCACCGTGGACGCCGCGAAGAAGATCAGCGTTCGCTACGTCGAGCCGGAGCTGCTCGAGCAAGAGGAGAAGGTCTCCGTCGACATGTTCCGCCAGATGGATGGCGATCACGTCGAGCGCTGCCAGGCCGTCCGTGCCGCGTTCGACAGGACGTGGCCCGCCGATCACGTCCCATCCTTGGTCGCGCATCGTCGCGAGGTGCGCGCGCTGATGGCAGGTACCGAGGCCCTCGTGCTCGCCGGTGGCCACGTCGCGTCGCTGCACAATCGCCTGCAGATGTTCGACATCCTCGCGAACAACGGGGACAAGCCGATCATCGCGTGGTCCGCCGGCGCGATGGTGTTGACCGATCGGATCGTGCTGTTTCACGACTACCCACCGTACGGCTCCGACGTCGCGCAGTTGCTCGAAGCCGGCGCTGGCCTGGTGTCGGGCTTCGTCGTGCTGCCGGATCCGCGGCGGAGGATTCGCCTCGATGCGAGGACCGGGATCCAGCAGTTCGCGCGGCGGATGGCTCCCGCGACCTGTGTCGCGATGGATCACGGCGCCCGGCTGATCCTCGAGGGCGGCGAGCTCAAGTACGCGAAGGCGATCCGGCTGACGACGGCGGGTGACGCCGAGCCCGAGTGGACCGGCGAGCCGAGCCGGTTCTCCACGCCTTACCTCTACGGCGTCCACGTATGAACATCGGCGACCTCATCAACGGTCCGCGGACGCGCGACTCCGTCGACGCGTTCATCGCCGGCAACACGTTCCCGATGGTCGACGGCTCGTCGTGCACGTTCGTGTGGCGCGGCGAGGCCGAGGCGGTCCACCTCAAGCACTGGGTGTTCGGCCTGCCGTCGTCGCAACCGCTCCTGCGGCTCGACGGCACGAACCTCTGGCACCTGACGCTGAAGCTGCCGCAGAAGTCGCGCGTCGAGTACAAGCTCGAGGTCGTTCGCCACGGGAAAGGCGAGTGGATCCAGGATCCGCTCAATCAGTTTCACGCTCGCGATCCGTTCGGTGCGAACTCGGTGGCGCAGGGCGAAGGCTACGAGGTGCCGGGCTGGATCCATCCCGATCCCACCGCCGCGAAGGGCCACGTCGACGAGATCTGGATCGACTCGAAGACCTTCGGCCGCCGCGGCTTCGGGCTCTACATCCCCGCGCGGTTCCAGCGCAGTCGCACCTATCCCGTGGTCATCGCGCACGACGGCCATGACTACATGCGCTACGCGTCGCTGACGACGATCCTCGACAACCTGATCGATCGCCTCGAGATCGCCGACGTCATCGTCGTGATGACGAGCTCGCCGGATCGCCTGCACGAGTATCCCGACAACGAGCACCACGCGAAGTTCATCACCGAGGAGCTCGTCCCGTACGTCCAGCGCCTGCTGCCGATCAGCGATCAGCCGCAGAACCGGTGCCTGATGGGCGCGAGCTTCGGTGCGGTCGCGTCGCTGTCGACGGCGATGCGCTATCCCGGCATGTACGGTCGGCTGCTGCTGCAATCGGGGTCGTTCGCGTTCACCGACATCGGCGACCGCAACCATCGCGGCCCGATCTTCGATCCGATCGTCGCGATGATCAATCGCTACCGCGCCGAGCCGACGGTGGTCGCGGAGAAGATCTTCGTCAGCGTCGGCATGTACGAGTCGCTGATCTACGAGAACCGATCGCTGGTGCCGGTGTTGATGTCGACGGGGATGGACGTGCGCTACGTCGAGGCGCGCGACGGTCACAACTGGGAGAACTGGCGCGATCGGCTACGAGACGGCTTGTCCTGGTTGCTACCCGGCCCCTTCCTTCACGTGTACGAGTAGGAGAGCTATGGCTCGCGTCACCCGCAAGATCGGACTTTCGCTCGGCGCCGATATCTGTTGGCCACTCTGTTACGAGCAGATCCTTCGCAAGCTCGACCTGGCGATCCCGTGGAACGGGGACACCGTCGGTCTCGAGGTCGAGCGGGTCTCGATCGAGCCGTTCGATCTGCGCCAGCCGTGCAGCTACGACATGGTGCTCGACCGGTTGACGCACTGGTATCACACGAGTCGCGAGTGGATCAAAAAGTCGATCGTGATGGACGGCCTCTACGTCCTCAATAACCCGTGGGCCGTGCAGTCGATGGAGAAGCACACGACCTACTGCGCGATGATGGCGCTCGGCATGCCGATCCCCGAGACCTGGATGGTGCCGCCGAAGGCGTACGAGCCGACGCCAGACCTCGGCCCGACGTTGCGCGCGTACGCGAAGCTGTTCGACCTCGGAGCGATCGGCAATCGCATCGGCTATCCGCTGTTCATGAAGCCGTACGACGGCGGCGGCTGGCGCGCGGTCAGCCGGATCAAGGACGAGGCCGTCCTGCGCAAGAACTACGAGGACAGCGGCAAGTCGATCATGCACCTGCAGGCGGCGGTGAATCCGTTCGACAGCTTCGTACGCTGCATCGGGCTCGGTCCGCAGACCCACCTCGTCAAGTACGACCCGGATGCGCCGCTGCACGATCGTTACACGCAGGAGACGAACTTCGTCACCAACGAGGAAGCTCAGATCCTGCGCGACACGACACTGACCATCAATGCGTTCTTCGGCTGGGACTTCAACTCCTGCGAGTCGCTGCGCAAGGACGGCGTGTGGCATCCGATCGACTTCGCGAACCCGTGCCCCGACTCGCAGGTCACTTCGCTGCACCGCCACTTCCCGTGGCTCGTCAAGGCGAACCTCAAGTGGTCGATCTTCTGCGCGGTCACCAAGCGCAAGTTCCGCAAGACGCTCGACTGGGAGCCGTTCTACGAGATCGCCGCCGAGGATCGCCCGTACGCCGAGAAGCTGCGCGCCTACGGCAAGCTCGCCGAACAGCGCTTCGATGCGGATCGGTTCGAAGAGTTCTGCGCGACGCACCTGGCACACCTCGACGAGGTCGCGTGGGAGTTCTTCGGTACTGTTCCGGCGAAGGACGCGTTCCGCCAGAAGGTCGCCGCGCTGTTTCCCAAGCACGAGGTCGAGCAGTTCACCGAGCTGTTCTGGCGGCGCGTGCAGGCCTGGCGGGCGGAGCAGAAAGCGTGAGCGCGCGACACGACAAGGTCGTCGAGCGGTGGCGCAGCGATCGCATGCAACGGGAGATCACGCTCGCCCGCTGGGGCACGATCGGTCAGCCCGTGCTGGTGTTCCCGACCGCCGGCGGCGACGCCGAGGAGATCGAGCGCTGGCAGATGATCAAGGTGCTCGGGCCGCTGATCGATGCCGGCCGGATCAAGGTCTATTCGGTCGATTCGGTGGCCGGGAAGACCTTGGTCGAGGGTGAGGGTTCGCCCCGCCACCGGATGTGGATCCAGAACATGTTCCAGCAGGCCGTGCGGCACGAGGTGGTGCCGGCGATCCGCGCGGACTGCAAGTCGCCCGCGATCGAGATCTGGGCGGCGGGCGCCTCGTTCGGTGCGTTTCATGCGACCGCGATGCAGTGCCGATGGCCCGATGTGTTCGCCAGAACGCTCGCGATGTCAGGCACCTACGAGATGAAGCGGTTCTTCCAGACCGATGATTTCTCGGAGGACTACCTGGTGTCGTCCCCGCTTCACTTCGTCCATCTGCTGGCCGGCCGACACCTCGAGGTCCTGCGGACCCGGTTCATCCACCTGGCATCCGGGGAGGGCAAGGCGGAGGCACTCTGGGAGTCGTGGTGGATGGGGAACGCCCTCGGCAAGGCCGGGATCCCGAACAAGGTCGACTCGTGGGGCGCCGACTATCCCCACGATTGGTTGACATGGCGGGCCATGATGCCGCAGATCCTCGGCGAGTGGACGAAGGGATGAGCACCAGGGAGCACAAGGACGTGGACGGGCGGCTCGAGGGTGAGCGGCAGCGCGAGTTCGTGACCGCGCTCCTCGCGGACGTCCGCGCCCTCGAGCACATGCTCGCGAACAAGCTGTTCGAGTCCGACAACCGCCGGGTTGGCGCCGAGCAGGAGATGTTCTTGATCGACGACAGCTGGCGCCCCGCGCGGGGCGTCATGCAGGTGCTCGAGCGCTTGAAGGGCGACCCGCACTTCACGACCGAGCTCGGTCAGTTCCAGCTCGAGGCGAACTGCGATCCGCAGCTGTTCACCGGCGACGGCATCGGCCTGATGCACACGCAGCTCGATCACCTCGTCGAGCAGGCGCGGCGCGCCGCCGGCGAGATCAACATGGGCGTCGTGCTGATGGGCATCCTGCCGACGATGCAGAAGAGCGACCTCGGGCTCGACGCGATGGTCCCGAGCGCGCGCTACCTGCAGCTCAACCGCATCGTCACCGCGATGCGCGGCGGCAAGTTCGAGGTCTCGATCAAGGGGCTCGACGAGCTCACGCTCGATCATGACTCGGTGATGATCGAGGCGTGTAACTCGAGCTTCCAGTTCCACCTGCAGGTCGCGCCGGACGAGTTCGCGCGCATGTACAACCTGGCGCAGCTGCTCGCGGCGCCGCTGATGGCGGTCTCGGCAAACTCGCCGATCGTGTTCAACCGCCGGCTATGGGCGGAGACGCGGATCGCGCTGTTCCGGCAGGCGGTCGACACGCGCCGCCAGAAGAGCATGCTGCGCGAGACCGAGGCGCGCGTCAGCTTCGGCACGCGCTGGGTGCGGTCGTCGATCGTCGAGATCTTCAAGGAAGACATCGCGCGGTTCCGTGCGCTCGTCGGCACCGAGCTCGACGAGGATCCGATGGCCGTGCTCGCGCGTGGCGGCACGCCGCAGCTCAAGGCGCTACGCCTGCACAACGGCACGATCTACCGCTGGAACCGGCCGTGCTTCGGCGTCACCGACGGCAAGCCGCACCTGCGGATCGAGAACCGGCTGATGCCCGCGGGGCCGAGCACGCTCGACGAGATCGCGAACGGCGCGTTCTGGTCCGGCATGATGATCGAGCTCAACGCGCGCGCGCTCGACGTCGCCAATCGCCTCGACTTCGATCAGGCCGGCTCGAACTTCTATACCGCGGCACGCGAGGGCCTCGGCTCGCACTTCACGTGGCTCGATGGCGAAGACGTGTCGGCCCGCGAGCTCGTGCTCGAGCGGTTGCTGCCGATCGCCGAGGCCGGACTGCACCGCCAGAAGGTCAACCCGGAGCACATCAAGAAGTACCTCGGCGTCGTCGAGGAACGGATCAAGACGGCTCGTACCGGCGCGCGCTGGCAGCTGTCGTCGTGGAACTCGCTGCGCGATCGCTCGACCGTCTCCGAGCGTGCGACGGCGCTGGTCGCCGCCACCGTGCAGCGTCAGCTCACCGGTCGACCGGTGGCGGAGTGGGAGCGCGCGCGACTGGATGAGGCCAAGGTGAGTGCGAAGAACTACAAGCGCGTCGAGCACTACATGACGACGGATCTGTTCACGGTGCACGTCGACGATCCGATCGAGATGGTCGCGAACCTGATGATCTGGGAGCGCATCCGCCACGTGCCCGTCGAGGATCACGAGCATCGGCTGGTCGGTGTCGTCACGCATCGCGCGGTGATGCGCTTCGTGATGGGTGGCGGCGCACCACGCCGCACCGCGGTGGGCGAGATCATGAAGCGTGACCCGGTGACGGCTTCGCCAGAGACGCCCACGATCGAGGCACTGCGCACGATGCGTCGCCTGCGGATCGGCTGTCTGCCGGTGCTCCAGGACGACCACCTCGTCGGCATCGTCACCGAGGAGGACTTCATGGAGCTCGCGTCGAAGCTCCTCGAAGATCAGATGGGCGCCGAGCAGCTGCCGCTGTCGCTCGACAAGCCGGATGACGCCGCGAAGCAGGATGTCGTGCCGCCCGCGATCGCCGACGCCTGATCACCCGGCGTACATCGTGATCTCGTTCGCGGCGATGTTCGCGAGCTCGTTCGCCGTCCGCCAATCCGGGTGACGCAGGATGATGAAGCCGTCGGAGAGCAGCGTGTGCTTCCAGTTGCGGCGTGGCGTGCCCGGGCGCAGCAGCTTCTCGACGCAGACGTGCTCGCCGTAGCGGCGCATGAACTCGACGAGGCCGACGATCCGCGAGATCCGGCCCTGCCCCTGTGCCCGCTTGAAGATGATCGAGACGTTGTACTTGCGGTGCGTGGGAGCGTCGAACGACTGATAACAGACCGCGCGTGCCCACTCGCGAAACAGATCGATATCGCACGTGAAGTTCATCTGATCGACCAGGTGCGCGCCACCCGGGCGACAGCCGATCTCGCCGAACACGACCTCGCCGTTGGGCTTCTTGAACCACTCCATGTGCGTGAAGCCGCTGCCCATACCGAGGGCGCCGAGCACGCCGCGTCCGAGCGCGATGCCGTCGGTGAGTGCCGGCTGCGCGAGCTGGCGCACCGTCGTGATCACCGGGCTGATCCATTCGTTGCTGCGCGCGATCAGCGGCCGCGGTAGATACTGCGCGACGTTGATGAACGCCGGCGCACCGTTCGTGCACACCGTGTCGAACGTGAACTCCTCGCCGTCGACGAACTCCTCGACGCTGGCCTCGGCGACGTGCCGCGTGCGCTCCAGGATCTGGTCGAGCTCATGTTGGCTATCGACGCGGTAGGTGTCGGCGCTGCCGGCACCGGCGATCGGCTTGATCACCAGCGGATACCCGAACTGCTCCGCCGCCGCATGCGCCTCGGTGGCGGTTCGCGCGCGCGCGGCCCGTGGCACGCGCAACCCGGCGGCCGCGACCCGCTGCTTCATCAGCTGCTTGTCGCGGAAGCCGTTGACCGTGTCGACCGACATCCCGGGGATGCCGAGCCGTTCGCGCAGCCGCGCGGCGGTCAGCACCATGATCTCCCAGTTCGCCTCGATCCGATCGATCGGCTTGCCGCGCACCCACGCCGCGACCCGCTCGACCACGTCGGCCTCGTCGAGCAGCCTCGGGACCTGGAGGTAATCGGCCAGGTAGTGCCGGAACGACGGGGTGAGCGAGGCCAGGGGCGCGTCGCCGACCCCGAGCACGTTCGCCCCGACCTCGGCCAGCCCCCGGGTGTACTGCTGCATCTCGGGCGGGTACCCGCAGGCCAAGAACACGACGTTCATCGTCGAACGATTGTGCACTTGCGCGGTCGCACGTGATACTCGCCGCGCGATGAACATCGATCCGGCTCGCAAGCTCGCCGCCAATGTTGTCTTCGTCGCGCCGTTCCCGCTGGCGACGACGATGCGGTTCGTGCGCGCGGTCGCCGGGCTCGAGAACGTCCGCCTGTTCGGCGTCGGGCAGGAGTTCCGTGACGAGGATCGGGGCCTGTTTGCCGATCTCGTGACCGTCAGCGACGGACTCGACACCCGCCAGCTGATCGAGGCCACCCGCCTGCTCGAACGGCGGCACGGCAAGATCCACCGGCTGGTCGGCATCCTCGAGCCCCTGCAGACGCAGCTCGCCGAGGTCCGCAAGGCGCTGGGCATCACCGGCACGTCTCCCGAGACCGCCGAGCTGTTCCGCGACAAGGCGCGCATGAAGGACGAGCTCCGCCGGCACGGCCTGCCCTGCGCGCGCCACCGCCTCATCCGCGCGTGGTCCGATGCCGAGGCGTTCGTGCGAGAGGTCGGGTTTCCGCTCGTGCTCAAGCCGCCCGCGGGCATGGGCTGCAAGTCGACCTGGCGGATCAACTCCGTGGAGGACCTGCGGGCCGCGCTCGGAGCGCTGCACGCCAGTCCCGAGCGGCCGGCGCTGGCCGAGGAGTTCCTGCGAGGCCGCGAGTACAGCTTCGAGACCATCACCGTCGGTGGCAAGGTCGTGTTCCAGTCGGCGTCGCGCTACTTCCCGGCCCCGCTCGAGGTCATGGAGACGCCGTGGGTCCAGTGGGTCGTCGTGCTGCCGCGCGTGATCGATGGACCGGACTTCGCCGATGCGCGCGCGCTCGGCGTGAAGACGGTCGAGGCGCTCGGCCTCGAGACCGGGATGACGCACATGGAGTGGTTCCGTCGCGACGATGGCTCGATCGCGATCGGCGAGATCGCCGCGCGGCCACCCGGTGCAAACATCGTGCGGATGAACAGCTTCGCGCACGACGTCGACATGTATCGCGCGTGGGCGCGGGCGGTCGTCGACGACGCGTTCGACGGACCGTACGAGCGCAAGTACGCCGTCGGCTGCGCGTTCCTGCGCGGTGGAGGACGCGGTCGGGTGATCGACGTCCGCGGCGTCGATCGCGCGAACGAGCGCGTCGGTTCGATCGTCGTCGAGTCCAAGATCCCGACGCGCGGCACGCCGAAGTCCGATAGTTACGAGGGTGATGGCTACGTGATCGTCCGCGATCCGGACACCGAAGTCGTCAAGCGCGCGATGACCGCGATCATCGAGACCATCCAGGTCGAGTACGCTTAGCGATGCGCGTCGTCTTCTTATCTCCGCGCTACCCGAACGAGATGCGCCACTTCACGCGCGGGCTCGCGGAGGTCGGCGCCACCGTGCTCGGCGTCGGTGATGGCCAGCCCGATCCCCAGCTTCGCCGCTACCTCTCCGAGTACCTCGAGGTGCCGTCGCTGTTCGACGAGGCCGACGTCATCCGCCGGGTGCGCTCATGGCTGCGTGGCCGCACCGTCGATCGCGTGCTGACGAACTGGGAGCCGCTCGTGATCACCGCGGCGCGCCTGCGCGAGCAGATCGGGCTCCCCGGGATGTCGGTCGACACCGTCAACGGCTTTCGCGACAAGCAGCTGATGAAGGAGCGGGTCGCCGCGGCGGGCGTGCGGGTGCCGCGATCCGCGCGCGCGAAGACGATCGAGGAGGTCCGAAAGGCGCTCGAGGTCGTCGGCTTTCCGGCGATCGTCAAGCCGATCAGCGGTGCCGGCAGCGCCGATACCTACCGCATCGACTCCGAACGTGCGTTCGAGGGGCTACTGCCGCTGCTGCGTCACGTCGACGAGGTCAGCTGCGAGGAGTTCATCGCCGGCGAGGAGCTGACGTACGACGCCGTCTGCATCGGCGGCAAGCCGGTCTACGAGAGCGTCACGCAATACATCCCGAACGCGCTCGAGATGCGCTCGCAGGAGTGGGTGTCGCCGATCATGATCTCCGTCCGCGATCTCGCGCAGCCGCACATCCAGTCGGGCATCCAGCTCGGCCGCCAGGTGATCGAGGCGCTCGGCATGGGCGACGGCATGACGCACATGGAGTGGTTTCGGAAGCCCGATGGCGAGGTCGTGTTCGGCGAGATCGCGTGTCGCCCGGGCGGCGCCTGCGTCGTCGATCTGATGAACTACACCGGCGACATCGACCTGTTTCGCGAGTGGGCGCGCACCGTATGCTGGCAGACGTTCGAGGCGCCCTGCGATCGCAAGTACAACGTCGGGATCGTGTTCAAGCGCGCGCAGGGCCAGGGCCGGATCACCGCGATCACCGGGCTCACCGAGTTCTATCAGCGCCATCGTCGCCACATCGTCGACGACACGCTGCTGCGCCCGGGCACGCCGCGTCGTGACTGGAAGTCGACGCTGCTGTCGGATGGCTACCTGGTGGTGCGGCACCCCGAGTGGGCAGCGACGCGCGACATGTGCTTCGAAGCCGCGACCGGGATCTCGCTCTACGCGTCGTGAGCTTCAAGCGTCCGAGCCGATCGGATCGTGAATGGGTGCGGCTCTTTCGCGTCACACCCAACGGGAGGAGTGCTCGTCGTTCCCGTCCAGGACGATGGGGTGACTTCGGCACGCGTGGTCGCCAGCACGACCGGCCCCGCGCTCTTCTGCTCGCGGACCTCGATCAGGCGGCCGAACGAATCGGTCACCGTGGTCGTGCTCGCCGCCAGGCCACCCCCGGCGCCGGTGGCCTCGGTGACCGTCTTGGTGACACCGTCGTAGCTGATGTCGACGCCGCTTGCGAGGTCAGCGTGGTCGAGTCCGGGCGGCGGATCGAGATCGCGCGGCCGAGGCTGTCGAAGCCGTAGCGGTAGCTGACCGTGCTGGCATTGTTCCGGGTCGGATCGGGGAGCGAGACCGACTGCAGCGTTCCGTCGTTCGCATAGACGAAGCTGGTGATGGCGTCATTGGGCGCGGTGCCCTGCGCCAGCTCGATCGTGCGGAGCGGCCGGCCGTGGCCGTCGAGCTCGGTCTTGACGTTGCTCCACGTCGAGTTGGCTGCGGTCTTCTGCCGGACCTGATGCGTCGAGCTGGTTTGCCGTCGAACCACACCTCGTTGGTCAGGTTGACCTCGAGGGTGGGGTTCCAGGTCTGATCCGACTTTGCGAACATCGTCATCGTGCCACCGACGCGATGCTCTTTGACCACGGTGCGCGATCGCACCTTGTAGTTCACGGTGTCGATCAGGGTATCGCTGACGCGGTCGCTGGCCCCTGATTGCGCATCCATGTCGCCCTGCAGTCACCCGTCGTCGCGGGTGTCGACGCGTTGTCGAGCCGGTCCAGGAGGCCGTCGCCGTCGAGGTCGAGCATCATCGATTCGATCGTCGGTGAGCGATCGTCGTTGAAGCGCTTTCCCGATGCCAGGTTGAACCACGGCGAGCTTCCGGTCGCGAGCGTGTTGAGGTCGACGGCCGGGTCGCCGTATTCGAAGGTCACGGCGCCGGCAAGCGACGCTCGGCGAATCCGTGCCGACGGCGGTCTCCTGGATGGATGCGAGGAGACGGACGGGCGAGTGCGGGGCCGCGCAGTCCTCACCGTCGGTCGTGTATCCGAGGGTGATCGTGCGTGTATGGATCGGCGTGTTCGGCAATCCAGCAGGGAACGCAGTCGCGGTGATCGACGTCAGCGTGCTCGCCCCCATCAAGATCTTCTGCCCGCTGCGGTGATCGATCTGCGCCCCGTTGAACTGCCCTGCGCCTGCACAGCTGTAACCGCGGTCCCTTGGTGTTCTGGCCCCACGTGATCTTCTGGATCCGGCATTCCCCTGACAGGGCGGACTCGTAGTGGTACGCGACCTCGGTGCGGGCGTGGAATCACGAACGAAGCAGTAGCCAGACGATCGCGGCCGTCTGGAGAAGGATGATGACGACCAGCAACGAGCGCGGAAACATCGAGCTCGCGACTTCTTTCGCGACGCTCTTCGCGAGGTCGGACTGGTTCACGCGGATCGGCGTGAACGCGACCACCGGTGCAGGCTTGGGCTCCGGAGCGGCGGCCGCCGCGGCGGTCGCCTTGTTGACGGCCGGCGCGGCCGCGGGCGCAACCTTCGGGGTCGCCTCGGCCGCCGGCGTCGACTCGACCTGCGCGGCCGCGGGCGCCGTCGTCAATACTGGCTCGACGACTGCTGGCGTGGGCGTGGACGCGGGAGCGGCAGCCGCTGCGGTCTCTGTGGCCGCGCGATACGCGGCGGCGCGGATCTTGATGTTCTCGTGCAGCCCGCTGAGGCTCTGCGCGACCATCGCGCGTGCGGACGCCTCGACGAGCCGCTGACCGACGCTGGCGATCTTGCCTCCGATCTGCGCGTCGGCGTCGTAGTGGATCCGGGTGCCCTCACCATCCGGCTCGAGCTTGACGGACGCGGTCGCCTTCACGAAGCCAGGCGCACCGCGCCCGTCGACGATCATCGTGTAGCTCCTGGGCTCTACTTTATCCTTGAGGTCGACCTTGCCAGAGAACGTCCCCTGGATCGGCCCGACCTTGACCTTGAGATCGCCGACGAACTGACCGTCGATCAGATCGAGCTTCTCGCAACCCGGGAGCACCGCGGCGAGCACGATCGGATCGAACAGTGCACCCCACACTTCGGTGACGGACGCATCGAACAGATAATCACCTTCGAGCTTCACGACAGCACCTCACCTTTTCGACGCGGCATCTGGCACGCGTTGGGACGACCGCGACCGTAGCGACTGCAGGTTGTGAACGGGGAGGAATCATCGCGTTGCACCAGCGCGACCGCCATCCCACGCCCACGGGGTTGGTAAGCCGCGTGACCGAGCAAGGGTTGAGCCAGATCAAGCGGTGACAGCGCTCCTCGAGCCGGCGCATCTCGGCGTCGAGCGCGCGATGTCGCCGCGAGGATCGGACGCGAGCTGGGGCAAGGCCGTCATGCACCCCCATGCTCACCGTACCCGAGTCAAACTGCCGCGATCGACGAAACTTCACGTGCACGTGTCGAGCGTAACCAGATGCCCGATGGCGACGTCCAGGGCCTTCGGCGCGAGCAGTGCGCAAGCTCTCCGCGACGGGAATCGCCGCACTCCCGCGAATGCAGCAAGCTCGCCGAGGTCCGCGGGCGCGGGACCGTCAACACCACGGACGAACGTCTCGAACGCGGCGCCCAGGGTCTTGATCGCGGCGAGATCACGCCCGACCACCATCGTCGTGAGGATGGATGCCGCCGCACGCGACAGCGCGCAACCTCGGCCCTCGAACGCGACCGCGCGGACCACGCCGTCCTCGATCCGGAGCTGCATGGTCACGACATCCCCGCACAACGGGTTGTCGACGGTGGCGTGGTGCGTCGCGTCAGCGAGCGTGCCCGCGTTGCGCGGCGAGCGATCGTGATCGACGATCACCGCCTGGTAGAGCTGATCGAGATCGCTCACCGCAGCACCTGACGGACGCGGGAGAGCGCCGCCGCGAGCGCGTCGATGTCCTCGTCGGTGTTGTACAGCGCGAGGGATGCGCGCGCGCTGGCGGCGATGCCGAACCGCCGGTGGAGCGGCTCGGCGCAGTGGTGCCCGCTGCGGATCGCCACGCCCTCGCGATCCACGATCGTCGCCACGTCGTGCGGGTGTGCATGGTCGACCGTGAACGCGACCACCGCGGCCTCCGGATCGCCGACGATGCGGACGCCCTCGATCGCCGCGAGTGTGTCGCGCAACCGCCGATGCAGCCGCGCCTCGTGCGCCTCGATCGCGGTGCGATCGAGGTTCGCGAGCCATCCGATCGCGGCGCCCAGGCCGATCACCCCGGCGATATCCGGTGTGCCCGCCTCGAAGCGATGCGGTGGCTCGCGGTATCGCGCAGCGTCGTGATGGACCGAGCCCACCATCTCGCCGCCGGTCTGCCACGGCGGCATCGCTGCGAGCAGCTCGCGGCGCCCCCACAACACGCCGGTGCCCGTCGGGGCGAACAGCTTGTGGCCCGAGAACGCGTAGAAGTCGCAGCCCAGCGCGGCGACGTCGATCGGCAGGTGCGCGATCGCCTGGGCGCCATCGACGAGGAGCACGGCACCCACGGCGTGCGCGAGTCGCGCGAGCTCGGCGATCGGCGCGATCGTGCCGACGACATTGGAAAGGTGCGAGACCGCGACCAGCTTGACGCGACCATCGAGCAGCGCCGTCAGTCCAGCCAGCTCGATGCGGCCGCGATCGTCGACGGGCGCGATCCGCAGCGTCGCACCGCGGTCGGCGCACAGGACTTGCCACGGCACCAGGTTCGAGTGGTGCTCGAGCGCGCTGACGATCACGGCATCGCCGGCGCCGACGTGGGCGCGACCCCAGCTGTGCGCCACGAGGTTGATCGCCTCGGTCGTGCCGTGGGTCAGGACCACTTCGTCGATCGCCCCGCCGATGAAGGCCGCGATCGTCGCCCGCGCGTGATCGAACGCCTCGGTCGCGGCCTCCGACAACGCATGGACGCCGCGATGAACATTGCCCGCCGCATGAGTGAACACGCGCACGACGGCCTCGATCACCGCGGTCGGCTTGAGCGACGTCGACGCGCTGTCGAGGTACGCGAGCCGGTGCCCGTGGACGCGCACGTCGAGCGCGGGGAAGTCGCGACGCCATGCTGCGGGATCAGAGGGCACGAGCTAGTCTGCTACCACGACATGTCCACGATGGCGCACGAGCTCGAGGCGGTTCTCGCGCAGGCCCAGGCCTGGAAGCTCGAGGGTCTGGGGGTCGCGCTGGCGACCGTGGTCAAGACGTGGGGCAGCTCGCCGAGGCCGGCCGGGAGCAAGCTGTGCGTCAACGAGCGCGGCGAGTTCGTCGGCTCGGTGTCCGGGGGATGCATCGAGTCGGCCGTGATCCACGACGCGCTCGAGGTGATGACCACCGGAGCACCGCGGCTGCTGTCGTTCGGCGTCAGTGACGAGACGGCGTGGGAGGTCGGGTTGGCGTGCGGTGGCAAGGTCGAGGTGTTCGTCGAGGCGGTGACATGAACGGCCCGCTGCTCGCCGAGCTGATCGCGGTGCGCCGCGCGGGTCGATCGATCGTGCTCGCGACCTGGCTCGACGGCGGGGACCAACAGCTCGTCGACCCGCTCGCGCCCCCCGACGAGCTCGCCTCTGCGATCGCACGCGTGATCGCGCACGATCAGACCGAGGTCATCGAGACCGTCGCTGGCCGCGTCCTGCTGGAGCCGCACCTGGCACCGCTCCGCCTCGTGATCGTCGGTGCGGTGCACGTCGCGCAGCCGCTCGCGCAGATGGCGACGCTGGCCGGGTTCGCGGTGACGATCGTCGATCCGCGACGAGCCTGGGCCACGGCGGTGCGGTTTCCCGGTCAGGCGCTCGTCACCGCGTGGCCGGACGTCGCGGTCGCGCAGCTCGGACTCGACGCACGCACCGCGATCGTCACGCTGACGCACGATCCCAAGCTCGACGATCCGGCGCTGCTCGCCGCGCTCGCGACGCCCGTGTTCTATGTCGGCTGCCTCGGCTCGCAGAAGACCCACGCGAGCCGACGCCTCCGGCTCGCCGCGCTCGGAGTCACCGACGACGCGCTCGCGCGGCTGCATGGTCCCGTGGGCCTCCGGATCGGGGCCCGCACTCCCGCCGAGATCGCGGTGGCAATCCTCGGCGAGATCATCGCGACGTTGCGGGGCCCGCGATGAGGTTCGGGGCGGTCGCCATCGCAGACGCCGTCGGGGCGGTGCTCGTCCACACCACGCGCGCGCTCGACCGCGTGCTCAAGAAGGGCCGCGTCCTGTCGGCCGATGACGTCGCTGCGCTCGCGGCGAGCGGCCTGCACGAGATCCTGTGCGCGCGACTCGAGCCCGACGAGCTCGCCGAGGATGAGGCCGCGATGAAGCTGGCCTCGGCGTTGACCAGCGACACGCTGCGGGTCGAGGACACGCGCACCGGCCGCGCCAACCTGTACGCACGCGTCGATGGGCTGATCGCGATCGACCGCGCGGCGATCGACGCGATCAACAGCGTCGACGAGGCGGTCACGGTCGCCACGATCGCGGCCGATACGCCGGTGCGGGCCGGGGACATCGTGGCCACGGTCAAGATCATCCCGTTCGCGGTGCCGGCAGCCGCGATCGCCGCCGCCGTCGCGCGCGTCGTCAGCGGGCGCACCCTCGCGCTCGCACCGTGGCGACCTCGCCGCGCGGGCCTGATCCTGACGCGGTTCTCCGGGACCCACGAGACGATCCTCGATCGCTCGGGCGCGGCCCAGCGCGAGCGCTTGATCCGGTGCGGCGGCGAGCTCGTGTGCGAAGTTCGGGTCGCGCACGACGAAGCCTCGGTGGCAGCCGCGATCACCCAGCTCGCCGGTGCAGGGCTCGATCCGATCCTCGCGCTCGGCGCGTCCGCCATCATCGATCGGCGCGATGTCATCCCGGCGGCGATCGAGCGCGCCGGCGGCACCATCGTCCGGTTCGGCATGCCTGTCGATCCGGGCAACTTGATCTTGATCGGTCGGCTCGGCACCGCGACCGTGATCGGCGTGCCGGGCTGCGCGCGATCGACCAAGCGCTCGGGCTTCGACTGGGTCCTCGAGCGCGTGTGCGCCGGCGTGCCGATCGCGAGCTCGGAGATCGCGGGGCTCGGCGTTGGTGGCTTGCTCGATGACGTCGCCGCGCGCGGCGCACCCCGCGGCGTACCCGCGCAACGCCCTCGCGCCCGCGTGATCGCGGCGGTCGTCCTCGCGGCGGGACGCGCGAGCCGGATGGGCAGCAACAAGCTCCTGGCCGAGCTCGACGGCATCCCGATCGTGCGTCACGCGGTCCTCGCCGCGCTCGGCTCGGCGGCGCGGCCGGTGATCGTCATCACCGGAAACGAGCCAGCAGGCATCCGCGCTGCGCTCGCCGGGCTCGACGTGACGTTCGCGCACAACGCCGCCTATGCCGATGGCATGGCCGGATCACTCCGGGTCGGGCTCGCCGCCGCCGGGGACGCCGATGCCGCGCTGATCTGCCTCGGCGACATGCCTCGCGTGCAGTCGCACCACTTCGACACCGTGATCGCCGCGGCAACCGACGACGCGACGATCGTCGTACCCTCGTTCGCACGCAAGCGTGGCAATCCGGTGTTGTGGCCACGCCGCTACTTCGGCGAGATGTCAGCGCTGACCGGCGATGTCGGGGCCCGCGCGCTGATCGAGCGCCACGCCGATCACGTCCACTTCGTGCCGATCGACGACCCCGCGATCCTGGTGGATATCGATACGCCGGCGGCCCTCGCCGAGGTTCGCAACACCCGCGAGAGCTGATCGATCACCGCAGCGGCCGAGACAGCGCGTGCGCCAGCGCTTCGAGGCTCACCAGATCGTGGACCTTGCGGTGTTCGTCGACGCTGTTCGCCAACACGCGGACCCCGCCCGCGAGCGGCTCGAAGCCGTCGTACCGGAGCAGCGGGTTGAGCCAGATCAACCGGCGGCACGAGCGCCGCAGCCGCTTGGCTTCCAGCTCGACGAGCGCCGGATCCTCCCGCTCCAGACCGTCGGTGACGAGCAGGACGATCGCGCCGCTGCCGAGCACGCGCCGAGCCCACGAGCGGTTGAACTGGCGCAGCGACTCGCCGAGGCGCGTGCCGCCCGACCAGTCCGTGACCTGGGCGCCGCACCGCGCGAGCCCGACGTCGACGTCGTGATCGCGCAGCGCGCGCGTGACGTTGGACAGCCGGGTCGCGAACAGGAACACGCTGCCCTCGCGCCGCGCGGCGATCAGCGCGTGGAGGAAGCGCAGCACCATCTCGGTGTAGCGCCCCATCGAGCCCGAGATATCGCAGAGCGCCACGACCGCCGGCGGCCGCGTGATCGCCGCGCGTCTGGGCAGATCGAGCAGGTGCCCGCCGCGGCGCAACGCCAGTCGGATCGCACGTGCGCGATCGATCCGGCCGCCGATCCGATCCGGCCGCCATCGCCGGGTGCGGACCGGCGCCACCGGGAGCTCGAGCATGTGTACGAGCTCGCGCGCGCGTCGCAACTCGGCGGCCGTCATCTGATCGAAGTCGCGGGTGCGCAGGAGCTCGTCGCTCGACGCGGTGAGGAACGCCTCGATCTCGAGATCCGGAGGCTGGGTGGGTGGGCCGGGGGCCGCGCGTGCGGGTGGAGGTCGCCACGCTTCGGAGACCCGCCGCGAGATCGTGCGCGGCGGCGCCGGCACCCGCACCTGTGGCAACAGCATCGCGAGCGCGCTCTCGGCGCCCATCGGATCGCGCCAGAACAAGCGGAACGCCTGGTCGAACGTGGCGTGATCCTCGTGGCGCCGGATCAACGTCGCGTGGAGCGCCCAATAGAACTGATCGCGCACGAACACGTCGACCGCGGCGACCGCTCGCACCGCGTCGAGCGCCGCACCCGGTCCGAGCGCGAGCCCGGCGCGCCGCAGCAAGCGCGTGAAGTGCGCGACGTTCCGGACCAGGCTCGCGCCCGCGCTGGCCGGGTCGTCAGCTACGGGCGGCATCGACCAGCTCGCGGCTGGCGGCGCCAGAGATCCGGGCGAGATCGTCCTGGTACTTGAGCAGCACCCCGAGCGTCACCTCGACGGTCGCCGGGTCGAGCTCGACCTGCCCGAGGGCGAGCAGCGCGTGCGCCCAATCGATCGTCTCGGCGACCCCGGGGACCTTGAACAGGTCATGCGCGCGCAGCCGCTGGACGTAGCGGACGATCTGCATCGCGAGTGCGGCCGGCACGGCCGGTGCGCGCGCGGCGAGGATCGCGTGTTCGCGTGTGGCGTCTGGATAGCCGATCCAGTGGTAGAGACAGCGGCGCTTGATCGCGTCGTGGATCTCGCGGGTGCGGTTCGACGTCACGATCACGATCGGCGGCGCCGGCGCGCGGATCGTCCCCCGCGCACCGAGCTCGGGGATCGTGACCTGGAAGTCGGACAGGATCTCGAGCAGGAAGGCCTCGAACGGTGCGTCGGTGCGATCGAGCTCGTCGACGAGCAGCACCGGCGGCCCGGCGGGATCTGGCATCAGCGCCTCGAGCAGTGGCCGCCGCAGCAGAAACGATTCGGAGTACAGCTCGCGCGCGACCCGCGTCCTGCCTTCAGGTCCGGTCTCGCCGCCGAGCTCGGCGAGCCTGATCTCGAGCATCTGCCGCGCGAAGTCCCAGTCGTACAGCGCCGTGGTCGCGTCGAGCCCCTCGTAGCATTGCAGGCGGATCAACCGGCGCCCGAGCACCCGCGCGAGCACCTTGGCGACCTCGGTCTTGCCAACGCCCGCTTCGCCCTCGAGCAGCAGCGGGCGACCGAGGCGAAGCGCCAGGAAGATCACCGTGGCCAGCGCCGGATCGGCGAGGTACTGCTCCGTCGCGAGCTGCGTCCGCAGGGCCTCGACGTCTGCGACAGATGTGAGCGGGTCGGTCACGCGCCGACAGCGACCATCACCGCGCGCCCGGCGATCACCGGCACGAGGTGAGCGCGATACTCCGCGCTTGCCTCGGGGTCCCCGGTCAGCGTTGCGGGATCGATCTTGATGCCCGTCACCGATGCGGCCGCGAAGTTGTTCGCGAGCGCACGTTCCATCTCGGGAACGCGGAACACCTTGGCGCCCGCACCGGTGACCGCGACGCGGATCCCGGCGTCGGTCTCCGCGACGAACACGCCGACCACCGCGTACCGCGATGCGCGGTTCGCGAACTTCACGTAGCCGGCCCGCTTCGCGATCGGAAACTGGACGGCGGTCACGATCTCGTCGGGTGCGAGCGCGGTCTCGAAGAACCCGGTGAAGTAGTCGTCGGCCGCGATCGATCGGCGATCGGTCACGATCGTCGCCCCGAGCCCGAGCAACGCGGCTGGATAGTCGGCGGCCGGATCGGCGTGCGCGACCGAGCCCCCGAGCGTGCCGCGGTTGCGGACCTGCTGGTCGCCGATCCCGCTGGCCAGCGTGGAGAGCGCTGCGAGGGTCGTCGCCACGTCGGCTGAGTGGTGCACTTCGTCGTGCGTGACCAGCGCGCCGATGACGAGCTTGTTGCCGTCGCGCCGGATCGCGCGCAGCTCGCCGAGCCCTGCGAGCGAGATCAGATCGCTCGGTGCGGCGAGGTCGAGCTTGATCACCGGCAACAGGCTCTGCCCGCCGGCGAGGAACTTCGCGTCGGGGTGGGCCTTGCGGAGCGCGACAGCATCCTTGATCGAGGTGGGCTTGTGAAAGCCGAAGTTGTTCACGACGTCGCTCCCTTCGCGGCCTGGATCGCTCGCCACACCTTCTCGGGGGTCGCGGGCATCGAGATGTCGGTCACCCCCAGCGGGGCGAGTGCATCGAGCACGGCGTTGATCACCGCGGCCGGTACGCCGATCGCTCCGGTCTCGCCGACGCCCTTGACGCCGAGCGGGTTGTGCGTGCACGCGGTCACGTGGTTGCCGACCTTGAACATCGGCAGATCGCTCGCGCGAGGCATGCAGTAGTTCATGTACGTCCCCGTGGTCATCTGGCCCTCGGCGTCGTAGACCGCCTCCTCGAGCAACGCCTGGCCAATGCCCTGCGCGAGCCCGCCGTGGGCCTGGCCATCGACGATCATCGGGTTGATGATCACGCCGACGTCGTCCGCGATCGCGACATCGAGCACCTCGACGACCCCGGTCTCGGGATCGACCTCGACCTCGACGAAGTGCGTCCCGCCCGGGAACGTGAAGTTCTTGGGATCGTAGAACGCCGACTCGTCGAGTCCGGGCTCGACCGTCTCGATCGGGTAGTTGTGCGGAACGTAGGCCGCGAACGCGATCTCGCCGAACGCCTTGACGCGATCGGTCCCGATCACGCGGTACGTGCCGTCCTTGAACTCGAGATCCTCCACGCGCGCCTCGAGCAGGTGCGCCGCGATCTTCTTGCCCTTGTCGACGATCTTGTCGAGCGCCTTCACGATCGCCGAGCCACCGACCGCCGCCGACCGCGATCCATACGTGCCCATACCGAACGGGATCCGCGCGGTGTCGCCGTGGACCACCTCGACCTGATCGGTCGAGACGCCGAGCCGCTCCGAGATCAGCTGCGCGAACGTGGTCTCGTGGCCCTGGCCGTGCGAGTGCGTCCCGGTGAACACGGTCACCGAGCCAGTCGGATGAACGCGGACGTTCGCCGCCTCGTAGAGCCCCGCGCGAGCGCCGAGCGCGCCCACGAGCGCCGACGGCGCGATGCCGCAGGCCTCGATGTACGTCGAGATCCCGAGACCGCGGAGCTTGCCGCGCGCCGCGGATCCGGCCCTTCGCGTCGCGAAGTTCTGGTAGTCGATCCTCTCGATCGCCATGTCGAGCGTCGCCTGAAAGTTGCCGGTGTCGTACTGCAGCGCGACCGCGGTCTGATACGGGAACTGCTCCGGCTTGATCAGATTCCGGCGGCGCAACTCGATCCGATCGATCGTGGTCTGGCGGGAGGCCTTCTCGACCAGGCGCTCGAGCAGATACGACGCCTCCGGGCGACCCGCGCCGCGGTATGCGTCGACCGCGACGGTGTTCGTGAACATCGCCTTGACCTCGGCGTAGATCGCCGGGATGTGGTAGGGCCCTGACAACAACGTCGCGTAGAGGTACGTCGGGACCGCTGGCGCGAACGTCGAGAGGTAGGCGCCGAGGTTCGCGTAGGTGTGAACGCGGAGCCCCAGGAACAGCCCGTTGCTGTCGAGCGCGAGCGTTGCGTGGCTGATGTGATCGCGACCGTGGGCATCGGTGAGGAACGCTTCGCTGCGGTCCGAGGTCCACTTGACCGGTCGGCCGACGCGACGCGAGGCCCACAGCACGAGCAACTCCTCGGCGTAGTGGAAGATCTTCGAACCAAACCCGCCGCCGACGTCGGGCGCGACGACCCGCAGCTTGTGCTCGGGCACCTTGAGCGTGAAGGCAGCGAGGAGGAGCCGCGTCAGGTGCGGGTTCTGCGACGTCGTGTAGAGCGTGTAATAGTCATTCGCGTTGTCGTAGTGGCCGTTCGCAGCGCGCGGCTCCATCGCGTTCGGGGCGAGGCGCTGGTTCACCACGTCGATCTCGACGACGTGCGCTGCGTTCACGAACGCCGCGTCGGTGGCCGCTGGATCGCCGAGGTGCCAGTCGAAGCACACGTTGCCCTTGGCCTCCGGCCACACCTGCGGCGCGCCAGATTTGATCGCGTCGGCGAGCCGTGCGGCGGCCGGGAGCACGTCGTAGTCGACCTCGACGAGGCTCGACGCTGCACGGGCAGCGGTGTGGCTCGTCGCGATCACCATCGCGACGGCGTCACCGACATGGCGAACGTGCTCGGTGAGTGCCGGATGCGGCGGCTCGACCATCGGGCTGCCGTCCTTGTTCTTGACGGCCCAGCCGGTCGGGATCCCACCGAGTCCGTCGGCGGCGACGTCGGCGTAGGTCAACACCGCCAACACGCCGGCGGCTGCGCGCGCCGCGCTCGCATCGAGCTTCTTGACCTTCGCGTGCGCGTACGGCGAGCGCACGAACACGGCATAGGTCTGGTCCGGCAGCACGATGTCGTCGGTGTACTGACCCTTGCCGAGCAAGAACCGCCGGTCCTCTTTGCGCAGGACCGATGCGCCGATTCCTTGAGACGTCATCACTTACCTCCGCGCATGACGTCCGCGGCCGACAGCACGGCCTTGACGATGTTGTGGTAGCCCGTACACCGGCACAGGTTGCCCTCGAGGCCGTGGCGCACCTCCTGCTCGGTGGGGTTGGGGTTCTTGGCGACCAGCTCGCACGCCGCCATCACCATCCCTGACGTACAGAAGCCGCACTGCAAGCCGTGATGCTGGTGAAACGCGGCCTGCATCGGGTGGAACTGGTTGCCCTTGGCGAGCCCTTCGATCGTCGTGATCGATGCGCCCTCGCACTCGAGCGCGAGCATGGTGCACGACTTGATCGAGCGGCCGTTGACGCTGACGGTGCACGCGCCGCACTGGCTCGTGTCGCAGCCGACGTGGGTGCCGGTCAGGCGCAGGTGTTCGCGCAACAGCTCGACCAGCAGCGTGTGAGGCTCGCACTCCACGGTACGTTTGGCATCGTTCACGGTCAGTGTAAGCGTCGACATTCGATCCCCCGCGAGCGTGTTGGCTCGGTCGAAAGGTCGCGACGATGTTTGCGCCAAAGCAATCGACGCGGAACCGAATTGTCGGGCCCTCCGAACGCGGCGTCTTCGCCGTCGCCGACTGCTCGGCGGCAGCGCGACCGAGACGCACGCGGAGCTTCGAGTCGAAGACAATGAAGAGCAGCGCCCGCTAATAGCCATCTCGATGGACCATGTGACAAGTCACCGCAGGGCACACGCTTCCTGCGCGAGCGGAATCGTCGAGCTGTTGATGACCATCGTGTGTAACGGGTGACGACGACGCGGCGTCAACATCGCGACACGGACACAACCCTCCGTGTTCCAAAGGGTCCATGTCGCTGCCGTCGCTGTCACCTAACGAGCACGCGCTCGTCTACAACATGTTGAGTCTGGCGATCGCCGCCATGTTCGGCTCTTTCATCTTCTTCGTGCTGGCCCGCGGACAACTACACCCGCGCTACAGACCGGCGATGATCCTGTCGTCACTGGTCGTCGCGATCGCCGGCTATCACTACCTGCGGATCTTCAACAGCTGGGATGGCGCCTATCACGTCGTCAACGGGGTCTACGAGCCAACCGGGACTCCGTTCAATGACGCATACCGCTATGTCGATTGGCTCCTGACGGTGCCGCTGCTCGTCGCCGAGCTGATCGCGGTGCTCGCGCTGGCGCCGGCGGTACGAGGAAAGATGATGGCGAAGATGGTCGTCGCCGCGGTCCTGATGATCGGGCTCGGCTATCCAGGCGAGCTCTCCAGCTCGTCGGGGTCCCGCGTGCTCTGGGCTGTGCTCAGCACGATCCCATTCACCTACATTCTCTACGTCCTCTGGGTCGAGCTGTCACGGGCAGCCGCGAAGGAGAGCGCCGCAGTGCGCGAGCGCCTGGCGCAGACCCGCTTGGTCCTGCTCATGACCTGGGGCTTCTACCCGATCGCGTACGCCCTGCCGCTATTCAACATCAGCGGTGCCTCCGCCACGGTGGGACTCCAGGTCGGTTACTCGATCGCGGATATTCTGGCCAAGTGCGGATACGGGTTCCTGATCTATTCGATCGCCCGGGCCAAGATGGACGCCGCTGGCGAGTCGCTCCATGGGGATCTCGTGCCCCCGACCGCAGTCAAGGTGAGCTGACCCATGCGGGCCAGCTCAGTCGCAAACGAGATCGTTACACAGCAGGTCGAGCCCATCGAGGCCGCACCCGTGATGGGCACGTACTCCGCGCTCCGCCTGAC
>Ga0105049_10000422_pt1 | contig 46043 bp, 43 predicted proteins | sample MAT06_FD_78087 | JGI IMG/M metagenome (GOLD analysis project Ga0105049, IMG submission 78087) | Freshwater microbial communities from Lake Fryxell liftoff mats and glacier meltwater in Antarctica - MAT-06 | ecosystem: Environmental > Aquatic > Freshwater > Ice > Liftoff microbial mat | place...
CCCCACCCGCCATTACAAAAAAGGAAGAGCCGAACTGGATCGACAGGCCGCCAAGGCTGAAAAAGGCGTAGTTGAGCTCGATGGTATCGACCCCGACCCCGCCGTCGGCCACATCGCCGAAATCGCCGAAGCCTGCCTGCAGCGTATCGTCACCTGCCCCGCCCCAGTAGATGTCCTTGTCGCCCGCCGATCCGTCCTGCAAAATGTCATTGCCGACCCCGCCGAACAGGGTATCGCTGCCGCTGCCGCCGACGATGAAATCATCGCCTGCCAGCCCGCTGATGCTGTCAGAGGTGGATCCGCCGTAATAGGTGTCGTTTCCTGCGAAAAGAACGATGGCCGACATGGACCCCTCCGCAACGCTTACCGATGAACTGGTGCCGAGCATAGCATCTGATGCGGAACCTGCCTAGCGCCATGGTCCACCGGCCCGGCGTTCGCGCACCGCAACCCAGGCCAGTGCCGTCAGCGCCAGCGGCACTGCTGCCAGCGCCAGACCGGCCAGCATCATCGCCGCTGCGGGCCACCACGATGTGGCCAGCGCCAGCACCGGGTCGCGCAGCAGCCGGATCAGCCAGGCAGCCACTGCCGCAGCCGCTGTCAGCACACCAACCAGCCTCAGGTCAACCGGTGCCATGTGCCCGGCGCGCAGGGCAGCCCGGTACAGCAGGCCCGCATAGATCCACACCCCTGCCGAGGTCGCCAGCGCCAGCCCGGCAACCCCCATGCCCATCGGCCCCGCCAACAGCGCCTTCAGCACCAGATTGACCAGCGTTGCCCCGATCAGGGCGCGCAGCGGGGTGCCCATGTCGCCCCGGCCCTGAAACCCCGCCACCAGCGAGCGGATCGCCAGCCCCGGCACCAGCCCGACACTATAGGCGACCAGAACGCCATAGGCCCCCTGCACCGCCGCCGCATCAAATGCGCCGCGCTGGAACAGCACCGCAATCACCCAGTCGCCGATCCCGGCAAAGATCACCATCAGCGGCAGACCGGTGGCAAGGCACAGCGTCAAGGCCTGCGCCATCATGGTGCGGATCTGCGGCTCATCGCCCTCAGCCACCATTCGCCCGATATTGGGCAACAGCAGGGTTCCCAGCGCGATGCCAACCACCCCAAGCGGCAACTGATAGAGCCGGTCGGCGTAATACAGGTGCGACAGCGCGCCGGTGGGCAGGAATGTCGCCAGCATGGTGTCGGCAAACACCGCCACCTGCACCGCGCCCGAGGTCAGGATCGCCGGGCCAAGGCGGCGTAGAAACAGCCGGGTTGCCGGATCCAGCATGGGCATCACCAGCGAAACCCCAAGCCCGGCCCGCGCCGCATCCCAACCGACCAGCGCCACCTGCGCCACCCCGCCCGCCAGCACCCCCCAGGCCGCAGCATGCGCCGCCGAGGGGAACCATTGCGCGCCCAGCAGCGTGGCGATCATGGTGATATTCAGCAGCACCGACGCCGCCGCCGCCGCTGCAAACCGGCCATGGGCATTCAGCACACCCGACAACAGCACCACCGCCGACATGCAGACCAGATAGGGAAACGTGATCCGCGTCAGCGCGATCACCAGCCCGCGCTGCGGATCATCGGCGGCCAATCCCGGTGCCAGAACCCACAGCATCGCCCCGGTGGCAAACAGCGCGACGGCCAGCAACAGCCCGTTGGCCAGCAGCAGCCAGGCCAGGATGCCCGACCGGAATTGCCGCGCGCGATCCGGCCCTCCGGTCGCCGACAAGGCGGCATAGGTCGGCACAAACGCCCCGTTGAACGCGCCTTCGGCCAGAATGGCGCGGAAATGGTTGGGCAGGCGAAACGCCAGCATGAAGGCATCGGCCACCGGCCCGGCCCCCAGCATCGCCGCCAGCACCAGATCGCGGACAAAGCCGAACAGGCGGCTCAGCAATGTCAGTCCCGAAATCGTTCCAAAGCTGCGCAGCATCCCGCTCTTGCCCGTTTCCGCTTCCAACCCTGCCCTGCCCCGTCCCTCTACCCAATCCCCGGCCCTGTCCAGCCCCGGCACCGCCGGAAAATCATGCAATTTCCGCTGACAGCGGCGTTTTCCGGCAAACCGTTGTTGAACCGCGCCTGGTTCCGTTTTAGGCAAGATCATGATCTCGCAGAAAACCAAATATGCCCTGAAAGCGATGATTGTGCTGGCCGATGAAGCGGCGGGCAATGGCGAAGCCCTGACCATCGAACAGATCGCGCAGCGCTCGGAAACCCCCAAGCGGTTTCTGGAACATATCCTGCTGCAGCTGCGCAACGCCGGATTGATCGTCAGCCGCCGGGGCCGCAATGGCGGCTATGGCCTGATCCGCGAACCCAAGACGATCTCGATCGGCGAATTGCTGCGGCTGGTCGATGGCCCGATCGCGCCACTGCCGTGCCTGTCGCGCACCGCCTATTCCCGCTGCGAGGATTGCAAGGACGAAGAGGCCTGCCGGGTGCGGCGGCTGTTTTCCGATGTGTTCTATGCCTACCTGCTGATGATCGAATCACTGACGCTTGGCGATCTGGTCGGCAATCCCGAAAAGCTGGATGCCGTTGGGCGATCACCTGTAACGCCCTGATTTCTCTATGTTTAATATACGATCAAATCACGCGTGATTTTTCTCTTGATATTCACGATCTAATCAGTCGTTATTATCGTATAGATAGCCCGCACCCATCGGGCCGGGAGAAAAGGGAGCTTTCAGATGCTGCGAACAATCAGGATAGCAGGGTCGGTTCTGGCGCAGGGTGCCTATCTTGGCACCCTGCCCGATGGCCGCGTGATGATCGACACCGGCGCGGCGCAACTCAGCGGCATACCGATCCAGAATCCCGCTGCCGAACGCCACAACGAAATTGCCGCCAGTAAACCGCTGTCATTCCTCGGCTGGCGGCTGTTTTCTGCTTCTGTGGCGCTGACGGCGGTGCTGGCCACCGGCAGCCACAACGCCCGCGCCGATATCACGCTGCTCAACGTTTCCTACGACCCGACCCGCGAATTCTACCGTGAATTCAACGAAGCCTTTGCTGCGAAATGGGCAGCCGAAGGCAACGGCGCGCTGGATATGCAAACCAGCCACGGCGGCTCGGGGGCGCAGGCCCGCGCGGTGATCGACGGGCTGGAGGCGCAGGTGGTATCGCTGGCGTTGGCCTCGGATGTCAACAAGATTGCCGCAACCGGCAAGATCGCCACCGATTGGCAAACCAGGCTGGCGCACAATTCCGCGCCCTACACCTCGACCATAGTGTTTCTGGTGCGCGAAGGCAATCCACAGGGCATCAGGGACTGGGGCGATCTGATCGCCAACGGGCTGCAGGTCATCACCCCCAACCCCAAAACCTCTGGCGGGGCGCGGTGGAACTATCTGGCGGCCTGGGCCTATGCCGACAAGAGCTTTGGCGGCGATGACGCCAGAATCCGCGATTTCGTCGGCAAGCTTTACCGCAACGTGCCGGTGCTCGACAGCGGGGCGCGCGGTTCAACCACCACCTTTGCCGAACGCGGCATCGGCGACGTGCTGATCACCTGGGAAAACGAGGCCTATCTCGCCCTGAACGAATTGGGCGAGGACACGTTCGATATCGTGGTGCCGTCGATCTCGATCCTGGCGGAGCCGGTGGTGGCGCTGGTCGATGGCAACATCACCTCGGATGAACAGCGCCAGGCGGCGTCCGAATATCTGGATTACCTCTATGCGCCACAGGGGCAGGCCCTTGCCTTCAAACACTACTTCCGCGCCTGGGATGCGTCGGCTGCCGATCCTGCCGATGTCGCCCGCTTTCCCGCGCTTGATCTGGCAACCATCGCCGACTTTGGTGGCTGGGCGAAGGTTCAGCCCGAGCATTTCGGCAACGGCGGCATTTTCGACCAGATCTATGTGCCGAAATGATGCGGATGCGGATCGCGGACGCCTCGCCGATGCCCGGTTTCGGGTTGTCGGCGGGGCTGATGCTGGCAATGCTGTCGCTGGTGGTGCTGCTGCCGATCGGCTCATTGCTGGCGTTCGGCGCCGGGATCGGCCCGGCCGAACTTTGGCGACTGATCAATACCGAGCGGATCGGGGCTGCGCTTGGCCTGTCGTTTCGCATGGCCTTTCTGGCGGCGCTGTTCAACCTGGTGTTCGGCACCGTGCTGGCCTGGGTTCTGGTGCGCTACCGCTTCCCGGGCCGCAAGCTGATTGATGCCGCGGTTGATCTGCCCTTTGCACTGCCCACCGCCGTGGCAGGCATCGCGCTGACCGCGCTTTATGCCCCCAACGGCGCTTTTGGCCAGATGCTGGAACCGCTGGGGCTGCGGCTGGTCTACAACGGCTGGGGCATCTGGCTGGCGCTGGTGTTCGTGGGCATGCCCTTTGTGGTGCGCACGGTGCAGCCGCTGATCGACGAGATCGAAACCGAGGTCGAAGAAGCCTCTGCCACCCTGGGCGCGTCGCGCGCCCGCACGCTGGTAAAGGTGATCCTGCCGATGCTGGTACCGGCACTGCTGACCGGCTTTGCCCTGGCACTGGCGCGTGGGGTGGGGGAATATGGCTCGGTGATCTTCATCGCAGGCAACCTGCCGATGCAGACCGAGATCGCGCCGCTGCTGATCGTGATCCGACTGGAAGAATATGATTACAACGGCGCAGTCGCAATCGCGCTGGCAATGCTGGGCATTTCCTTTGCGATGCTGCTCTCGATCAATCTGGTGCAGATCTGGAGCCGGCGCAGAATGGGGGCAGGATGACCGACATCGCCAACAATCCCGCGCCGCGCCCTTTCCGCCGCGCTACCACCGAACCGGCATGGCTTGCGCGGGGATTGATCGCGGCGGTCGTGCTGATTCTGGCAGTTCTGGTGCTGGCACCGCTGGCGGTCGTGTTCGCCCAGGCACTGGACAAGGGGCTCGGCGCAGCCGCAGCCAGCCTGTTTACCCGTGATGCCGCCTCCGCCATCGGGCTGACGCTGATCATCGCGGCCGTAACGGTGCCGCTGAACGCCCTGTTCGGCTTGGCCGCAGCTTGGGCCATCACCAAATTCCACTTTCGTGGCAAAGCGCTGCTGATCACCCTGATCGACCTGCCGTTTTCGGTGTCGCCGGTGGTGGCCGGCCTGTGCATGGTGCTGCTGTTCGGGGCCAACAGCGCCTTTGGTGCCTGGCTGATCGCCCATGACCTCAAGGTGGTCTTTGCGCTGCCCGGCATCGCGCTGGCCACACTGTTCATCACCTTCCCCTTCGTGGCACGCGAACTGATCCCGGTGATGCTCGAACAGGGCCGCGCCGAGGAAGAGGCGGCGCTGACGCTGGGGGCCGGCGGCTGGCGGTTGTTCTTCACCGTCACCCTGCCCAATATCCGCTGGGCGCTGCTGTATGGCGTGCTGCTCAGCAACGCCCGTGCCATGGGCGAATTCGGCGCGGTGGCGGTGGTTTCGGGCAAGATCCGTGGTCAGACCGCAACCATGCCGATCATGATCGAGATGCTGTACAACGAATATCTCTCGGTTGCGGCCTTCAGCATGGCGGCACTGCTCACCCTGCTGGCGCTCCTCACGCTGGGGCTGAAATCGGCGCTGGAATGGCGGCATGCCGACCAGCTTGCCGCGACCAGACGCCACTGATGGTTTCTTATTGGCTCAAATATCCACCTTTTTCAATCGAAGGGACCAGATATGCACATCGAAATGGATGAAATCGCCAAGCAATTCGGCGCCGCCACTGCCCTTTTCCCGGTCAGCCTTGCGATCCCGTCAGGCGCATTGGTGGCCCTGCTCGGCCCATCCGGTTCAGGCAAGACCACCCTGCTCCGGCTTCTGGGCGGCCTGGAATATCCGACCTCGGGGCGGGTGTTGTTCGATGGCACCGATGCCACCAACCTGACGGTTCAGCAACGCCGCGCCGGTTTCGTGTTTCAGCACTATGCCCTGTTTCGCCATATGAATGTGTTTGACAATATCGCCTATGGGCTGCGCGCCCGTGCGCGCCGCGACCGCCCGGCCCCGGCCGAGATTGCCCGCCGCGTCACCCGCCTGCTTGACATGATCCAGTTGCCCGACATCGGCGCGCGCTATCCCGGCCAGCTTTCCGGCGGCCAGCGCCAGCGCGTCGCACTGGCCCGGGCGCTGGCGATCGAACCCCGCATGCTGCTGCTCGATGAGCCGTTCGGCGCACTGGATGCCAGGGTGCGCAAAGAGCTGCGCGCGGGCCTGCGCGACATCCACGACCAGACCGGGCTGACCACGCTGTTCGTGACCCACGATCAGGACGAGGCGATGGAACTGGCCGATCTGGTGGTGGTGATGTCGATGGGCCGGATCGAACAGGTCGGCCGCCCCGCCGATATCCGCGCCAAACCGGCTACTGCCTTTGTGCGCGAATTTCTGGCGGCCTGAAGCGCTTTCCGAAAAGCGCGCAGCGGTTTCCGGATCGGGAAAAGCGCGAAAAAATCCGGGAACCCGGCGCGTTCGCGCTCAGGAAAAATGCAGACCCCAGAACATCAGGCGGCTTACAGCGCCACCAACCCCGCCTTGAACCGTCGCATGTTGTCGCGGTAATGCGCGGCAGAGGCCAGAAGCCGTTCTTGCGCCGCTGCATCCAAAAGGCGCACCACCCGGCCCGGCGCGCCCATCACCAGCGATCCGTCGGGTATCTCCTTGCCCTCGGTCACCAGCGCACCGGCACCGATCAGGCAACCCCTGCCGATCCGCGCCCCGTTCAGCACGGTAGCCCCCATGCCGATCAGGCTGCCGTCGCCGATGCTGCAGCCATGCAGCATCGCCTTGTGGCCGATGGTGCAGTTTTCCCCCACCCTCAGCGGATAGCCCCAATCGGTATGCAGCACAGCGTTTTCCTGAATGTTGCTGCCTGAACCAACCACAATCGGCTCATTGTCACCCCGGATCGCGGCCCCAAACCACACCGACACGCCGCTGCCCAGCGCCACCTTGCCGATGACATGCGCCCCCGGGGCCACCCAGTAATCGCCATCAGCAGGCAGGTCGGGGGAAATGCCGTCCAAAGCATGGATCATCGCCCGTCAAACTCCTCATTCAACCCACGGACAAACCCGGCCAGATCGGGTTGGCGGTCGCGGCGCATCCGTTCGGCCTGCAGGATGGTGCACAGATCAGCCTCGGCCCGGTCCAGATCGCGGTTGACCAGCACATAGTCATATTCCGCCCAATGGCTGATCTCGTCGCGGCTTTTTGCCATGCGCCCGGCAATCACCATGGCACTGTCCTGCCCGCGCGAGGTCAGCCGCCGCTCCAGCTCACCCATCGAGGGCGGCAGCACGAACACCGACACCACATCCCGCCCCAGCGCCGAATTGCGGATCTGCTGGCCGCCCTGCCAGTCGATGTCGAACAGGGTATCGTGCCCCGCCTCCATCGCCGTCACCACCGGCGCCATGGGTGAGCCGTACAGATTGCCAAACACCCCGGCATGTTCCAGCATGTTACCCGCAGCCACCATCGCGTCGAATTCCGCGCGGCTGTGAAACCAGTAGTCGCGGCCATCGACTTCGCCCGGGCGGGGTGCACGGGTGGTGGCCGATACCGAAAAACGGATCGCCGCATCCCACGCCATCAACCGCTTGGCCAGCGTGCTTTTCCCGGCCCCCGAGGGCGATGACAGGATAATCAACAGGCCACGTCGCTGCACCGCGCTACTCCACGTTCTGAACCTGTTCGCGCATCTGATCTATCACCACCTTGAGGTCAAGCCCGGTGCGGGTCAGATCGGCGGACGCCGCCTTGGAGCACAGAGTATTGGCCTCGCGCATGAATTCCTGCATCAGGAAATCCAGCTTGCGCCCCACCGGTGCGCTTTCGGCCAACAGGGCACGGGCAGCGACGATATGGGCATCCAGCCGGTCCAGTTCCTCGGTCACATCGGCCTTTACCGCCAGCATCGCCAGTTCCATCGCCACCCGCGCCGGATCGGCAGAGTCGGAATTGTCGATCACCCGCGCCAGATTGGTGCGCAGATTGGCCGCGATCAGCGGGCGGCGCGCGTCGGCCTGCACCCGGGCCATGGCCGCCAACGCCGCGATCTGGGTGACCTGATCGGTGATGATACCGGTCAGCGCCGCGCCTTCGGCACCACGCATCGCGACAAAATCGGCGATCAGCAGCGGCAGGTCGGCCGTCAGCGCAGCCAGCAGCGCCGAATTGTCCTCGTCGCCGCCACCGCTTTCCAGCACGCCGCGCAGCGCCAGCAGATCAGCGCCGGTGGTGGGGGCCAGCCGCAGGTCAGCCTCCAGCGCCGCATCTTCCACCGCGTGCAGCGCCACCAGCACCCCGGCCAGCACCGCCTTGTTCAGGCGCAGGGCATCCGGCCCGCCATCGCGGTTGACCTTCAGCGTCAGGTTCAGATTGCCGCGCGCCACCGCCTTGCCCAGTTCGGCGCGGAGCAGCGCCTCCAGCCCGTCGATGCCTTCGGGCAACCGCAGCCGCAGATCAAACCCCTTGCCGTTGACCGAGCGCAGATCCCATCCCCATTCGCCCCCCGCCATGGATCCGCGTCGGGCCGCAAAACCGGTCATGGAGTTAACCATTTAAGAATTTCTCCCCTTAAATTGTTCCGAAATGCTGTATGTTAAGACTTGGGTAATCTTTGCGCACCAAGGGTTAACAGACCGGACCCGGTGCGACAACAAAGACCAGCACATCGGGATCGGAAAGGACACGTGATGAGTTTGACGTTTCAAAGCGAGGCCAATGTCATCTCGCTGACCAGGGCACGGATGGATATGCGATTTCCTGTCATCACCGAAGTTCACGCCTATTGGGAGGCGCTGCGCAATGGCCGCCCCCTGCCGCTGCGGTCCGAGGTCGATCCGCGCGGCATCGAGCGGGCGCTGGAAAATGCCTTTGTGCTGGAACGCATCGCCCCCGGAATGGCGCGCTTTCGCCTGGCGGGCATGCACCTGAATGACCTGATGGGGATGGAAGTGCGTGGCATGCCGCTGACGGCCTTTTTCACCCCCAAGGCCCGCGAAGAAATGACCCGGGTGCTGGAAGCGGTGTTCAGCGGCCCCGAAATCGTCGAACTGACGCTGAGCGCAGAAGTCGGCATCGGCAAACCGGCGATCGAGGGCAAACTGCTGATCCTGCCGCTGCGCTCCGATCTCGGTGACGTCACCCGCGCGTTGGGCTGCTTTGCCACCATCGGCGCGGTCGGCCGTTCGCCGCGCCGGTTCGAAATCACTTCGGTCAAAACCACCAAGATCCGTGGCGTGGAGCCGAAGCCCGCGGCAAAAGCGCCGGAAACCGAAGTGCGTTCGGCCCGGCAGGGTGGCTTCAAAGAAGCCCCCGCCGCCTATGCCGAAGCCCCTGCAGCCCCGCCCCCGGCCAAACGCCCGGCGCTGCGGTTGGTGAAATCCGACGAATAAGTCCGGATCGCACTGCAAGATTGCCCGGGCAGCGCTGCCCGGGCATTCTTGCTGCACAGACCAGCCTGTCAGACCGCGCGGGCGCGCTGCTCCAGCCGACGCGCCGACAGCTCCTCCGCCACCAGAAACGCCAGTTCCAGCGACTGGCTGGCATTCAGACGCGGGTCGCAGGCGGTGTGGTAACGGTCCGACAGATCCTCATCCGTCACGGCCCGCACGCCGCCGGTGCATTCGGTGACATCCTGCCCGGTCATCTCGAAATGCACGCCGCCCGGAATGGTGCCCTCGGCCTTGTGCACGCCAAAGAACTCGCGCACTTCGCGCAGAACCAGATCAAATGGCCGGGTCTTGTAGCCGGATGCCGCCTTGATCGTGTTACCGTGCATCGGATCGCAGACCCACACCACCTTTGCCCCTTCTTCGCGCACCGCCCGGATCAGGCGCGGCAGGTTCTCGCCCACCTTGCCCGCGCCAAAGCGGGCAATCAGGGTCAACCGCCCCGCCTCATTCTCCTGGTTCAGCTTCGCCATCAGCCGCTTCAGATCATCCGCCGTCGTGGTCGGCCCGCATTTCAGGCCGATCGGGTTCTGCACCCCCCGGCAAAACTCCACATGCGCGCCGTCGGGCTGGCGGGTGCGGTCGCCGATCCAGATCATGTGGCCCGATCCTGCCACCGGCAGGCCGGTGGTCGAATCCACCCGGCACAAAGCCTCTTCATATTCCAGCAGCAGCGCCTCATGGCTGGTGTAGAAATCCACCGTCGCCAGTTCATGCGCGGTTTCGGCGTTGACCCCGGCGGCGTTCATGAAATCCAGCGCATCCGAAATGCGGTTGCTCAGTTCGCGGTAACGCTCTGCCTTGTCATGTTCGGCAAAACCCAGCGTCCAGGAATGCACCCGGTGAATATCGGCAAAACCGCCGGTCGAAAAGGCGCGAACCAGGTTCAGGCTGGCGGCAGCCTGGGTATAGGCCTGCAGCATCCGCTGCGGATCGGGGATTCGCGCCTCGGGTGTGAAATCGAAACCGTTGATGATGTCGCCGCGATAGCTGGGAAGTTCCACCCCGCCCGCCACTTCCATCGCCGCCGAGCGCGGCTTGGCAAACTGCCCCGCCATGCGGCCAACCTTGATCACCGGCACCTTGGCCCCAAAGGTCAGCACCACCGCCATCTGCAGCATCACCCGGAACGTATCGCGGATATTGTCGGCGTTGAATTCGGCAAAGCTTTCGGCGCAATCGCCGCCCTGCAGCAGAAAGGCACGGCCCTCCACCGCCTGCGCCAGTGCTTTCTTCAGCTTGCGCGCTTCGCCGGCAAAGACCAGCGGCGGATATTTCGCCAGTTGGGCTTCGACCTGTACCAGCGCAGCGCTGTCGGGATAGTCCGGCATCTGGATCCGCGGCTTCGCGCGCCAGTCGCTCTTGGTCCAACCCTTGGTCATCTTCGCTCTCCGCCTGATCTTGACGCCGGGCTTATAGCGCCGCACCGCCCGGGGTGCAAAGGGCTTCTATTCGTTGAAACCCCTTGAATCCCGGCAAATTTCCCTTGTAACCCAGCAGAATTCCTGATTGCTGGGGCCATAAACGACATGATCGGGTCGCATAATGGTTTCCGAACCACGCAAAGACGGCAAAGGCGGTGACGGCCCGGCGGTGCGCCGCTTTGTATTCCTGCTGCTGGACCAGTTCACCATGCTGTCCTTTGCCGGTGCCATCGAACCCCTGCGCATCGCCAACCGCGTTTCGGGCCATAAGGTCTACAGTTGGGCCCTGGCCGGTGAAGGCGGGGTCAGCGCCACCTGCTCCAACGGTGCCGCCTTCCGCCTTGACATGGGGCTGGAAGAGATTGACCGCGAAGACATTCTGCTGGTCTGCGGCGGCATTGATGTGCAGAACGCCACCACCCGGCCGGTGTTGAATTTCCTGCGCCGCGAAGCGCGCCGCGGCGTTACCATCGGCGGCCTGTGCACCGCCAGCTACACGCTGGCCAAGGCCGGGTTGCTCGACGGCAAGAAAGCCACCATCCACTGGGAAAATCAGGACAGTTTTCTGGAGGAATTTGAAGAGGTCGAACTGACCAAATCGGTGTTTGTCGTCGATGGCAACCGCCTGTCCACTGCTGGCGGCACGTCCTCTATCGACCTGATGCTGAAACTGATCGCCGATGACCATGGCGAAGATTTTGCCAACACCGTCGCCGATCAGTTGATCTATTCCTCGATCCGCACCGATCAGGATACCCAGCGCCTGTCGATCCCGACCCGCATCGGGGTGCGCCACCCGAAACTGTCGGGGGTGATCCAGATGATGGAACAGAATATCGAAGAACCGATTTCCCCGGCAGCGCTGGCCCGCGATGTCGGCATGTCGACCCGCCAGCTTGAACGGCTGTTCCGCCGCTACCTCAACCGCTCGCCCAAACGCTACTACATGGAACTTCGCCTGCAAAAGGCCCGCAACCTCCTGATGCAAACCGATATGAGCGTCATCAACGTCGCTTTGGCCTGCGGTTTCGCGTCACCGTCGCACTTTTCCAAATGCTACCGCTCGCATTACAACACCACGCCCTACCGCGAACGCGGCAGCCACGGCGCACGTCTTTCGATCTGACCCGCCGTGATCTTGCCCCACCCGGTTTCTTTTCGGTAAAAGTATCCCGGGGGAATTGGGGCGACAGCACCAATGGGGGCAGCGCCCCCCGTTCTTGATCTTCCGATGAAAATGGCGCGGTTGACGGGGCTCGAACCCGCGACCCCCGGCGTGACAGGCCGGTACTCTAACCAACTGAGCTACAACCGCGCATGTGCGCCGGGATGGCAGGGCGGGCGATGGCGCGGTTGACGGGGCTCGAACCCGCGACCCCCGGCGTGACAGGCCGGTACTCTAACCAACTGAGCTACAACCGCCCTTTCGCCCGCCAGACCTGCATCCGGCGTGGGCTGTCTTTAGGCAAGCCCGCAGGCGGCGTCAAGCGGCGAAGCCATAGCGCCTGCGATTTTCAGCCACGGCTTCAAAGGAATATATGGTGGGTCGTGACGGGCTCGAACCGCCGACATTTTCGGTGTAAACGAAACGCTCTACCAACTGAGCTAACGACCCGCGCGCCCCCTCTAGCCCGGCGAGGCTGGCCTTGGCAAGCCCTGCCGCTGCGGCTTGGGTGGAAAAGGAAAACCCGTCGGTCAGGGCGGGTTTGGCAGCAGGATGGTGGGTGATAAGGGATTTGAACCCCTGACATCTTCGATGTGAACGAAGCGCTCTACCACTGAGCTAATCACCCGTCGGCGGGGGTGATAGCCCTAGTCTTCGGCCTCTGCAAGGGCCTCTGTCGTGTCGGCGGCATCAGATCTCTTGCCGTTGGAACGGCGCAGCCGGATGATATACATATCGCCGCCCGCCACACCTTTTTGCCGGTTGACCTTGGCTCTGCCCAGCGGCGGCAGGTTCAGATCTTCGCCTTTGGCCAGCGCTTCGCCCAGCACCTTCAGGGTGGTTTCCACCACGTCTTTCACATCTTTCTTCTTGGCTTTCGACAGGGCCATGACCCGCTCCAGCAGGTCTTTCTTTTTCAGCGCCGTGCCAGAAGAGGCGTCGCCGCCAGCATCAGCGGCACCATCGGCGGCATCAGGCACCGCTTGCACCTGTCTGGTACCGGCGCGGCCGCGTTTGCCCTTGGCAGTCACAGGTGCATCGGTTTCACCTTCGTTGGCCATTGTAGGTTCCCCTTGCGATTGTCTGCGGCAACTCTATCGCCACCCTGTCACCAATGCCACAGAGCAAAAGAGATTGTCCGGTATTTTCCAACAGTTGCGGTGGCAATGCCGCACTTTTAGCCCAGAGGGCTGGCCAAAGCCAGCGGCGCACCAATGGGTGCACCGCTGATATCAGGTGTCAGTGCGCCGTTTGAACCGGCGGTTCGTTCGGTGCCTTCATTGCAGCGGCGGCGGCGGCCTCTTCGGCTGCTTCGTCCCACAGGATCGGTTCCGGCATCCGCACCAAAGCCTGCCGCAGCACATCGCGGACATGGGCGACCGGAATGATGGTGAGCCCGGCCTTCACGTTGTCCGGTATCTCGGGCAGATCCTTGGCATTTTCCTCGGGGATCATCACCGTCTTGATGCCGCCCCGCATCGCCGCCATCAGCTTTTCCTTCAAGCCGCCAATAGCCAGCACATTGCCGCGCAGCGTCACTTCGCCGGTCATGGCGATGTCTTTGCGCACCGGAATCCCGGTCAGCACCGACACGATGGATGTCACCATCCCGACACCCGCCGAGGGCCCGTCCTTGGGCGTCGCCCCTTCCGGCACGTGCACGTGGATGTCGATCTTTTCGAATACCGTCGGCTTGATCCCCAGTTCCGGGCTGATCGACCGCACGAAGCTGGACGCAGCTTCGATGCTTTCCTTCATCACGTCGCCCAGCTTGCCGGTGGTTTTCATCCGCCCCTTGCCAGGCAGCTTCAGCGCCTCGATCGACAGCAATTCGCCGCCGACCGATGTCCAGGCCAGACCGGTCACGACCCCGACCTGATCGGTCTGTTCCGCCATACCATAGCGGTAACGCTTGACGCCCAGATAGGGTTCCAGCCGCTCCGGCGTCACATCGACCGATTTCGTCTTGCCGCGAATGATCTCCGTCACCGCTTTGCGGGCCAGTTTGGCCAGTTCACGCTCCAGGTTCCGCACCCCGGCTTCGCGGGTATAGGTCCGGATCATCTCCATCAGCGCCGCATCGGAAACCGAGAATTCGCCCTTTTTCAGTCCGTGATTCTTGATCTGCTTGTCCAGCAGGTGGCCGCGGGCAATCTCGCGTTTTTCATCTTCGGTATAGCCCGCCAGCGGAATGATCTCCATCCGGTCCAGCAGCGGCGACGGCATGTTGTAGCTGTTGGCGGTGGTGATGAACATCACGTTGGACAGATCGTATTCCACCTCCAGATAGTGGTCGGTGAAGGTGGAATTCTGTTCCGGATCCAGCACCTCCAGCATGGCGCTCGCCGGGTCGCCCCGGAAATCCTGACCCATCTTGTCGATCTCATCCAGCAGGATCAGCGGGTTGGTGGTCTTGGCCTTTTTCATCGCCTGGATGATCTTGCCGGGCATCGAGCCGATATAGGTGCGCCGGTGGCCGCGGATTTCGCTTTCGTCGCGCACCCCGCCCAGCGAGATGCGGATGAACTCGCGCCCCGTCGCCCTCGCCACTGACCGCCCCAGAGAGGTCTTGCCGACACCCGGGGGACCGACAAGGCACAGGATCGGGCCTTTCAGCTTGGCAGACCGTGCCTGCACCGCCAGATATTCGACGATCCGTTCCTTGACCTTTTCCAGCCCGTAGTGGTCGGCATCCAGCACCTTTTGCGCTGCCACAAGATCTTTCTTCACGCGGGATTTGACGCCCCACGGGATCGACAGCATCCATTCCAGATAGTTGCGCACCACCGTCGCCTCGGCGCTCATCGGCGACATGTTTTTCAGCTTCTTGACCTCGGCATCCGCTTTTTCGCGGGCTTCCTTGGAAAACTGGGTCTTGCGTATCCGCTCTTCGAGTTCGGCCACTTCGTTCTGGCCTTCCTCGCCGTCACCCAACTCGCGCTGAATGGCCTTCATCTGCTCATTCAGGTAATACTCGCGCTGCGTCCGCTCCATCTGCGATTTGACCCGGGTCTTGATCTTTTTCTCGACCTGCATCACCGACATTTCGCCCTGCATCAGGCCATAGACCTTTTCCAGCCGTTCGGCGACATCGAGCGTTTCCAGCAGTTCCTGCTTTTGCGCAACCTCCACACCCAGATGGCCCGACACCAGGTCGGCCAGCTTCGCGGGCTCGCGGGTATCGGCCACAGCGGCCAGCGCCTCTTCGGGGATGTTTTTCTTGATCTTGGCGTAGCGCTCAAACTCTTCGCCAACCGAGCGGACAAGGGCGATGACCGACTGCTTGTCGCCGGGCAGTTCGGTCAGCAGTGCGGCACGCGCCTCGAAATAATTGGGGTTGTCGATATATTCGACGATCCGCACCCGGCTGCGGCCCTCGACCAGCACCTTGACCGTGCCATCGGGCAGTTTCAGCAGTTGCAGCACATTGGCCAACACCCCGGCCTTGTAAATGCCGTCGCTGGTCGGATCATCAATCGAGGGGTCGATCTGGCTGGACAGCAGGATCTGCTTGTCATCCGCCATCACCTCTTCCAGCGCACGCACGGATTTTTCGCGGCCCACGAACAGCGGCACGATCATGTGGGGAAATACCACGATATCGCGCAGCGGCAGAACCGGGTAGCTCGGGCTCAAGGTTATCGGCGTCTGGGTTATCGGCGTCTGGGTTATCGGCATCTGGTTTCCTTGGTTCTTGGCAGGAAGGCCCGGCCCCGATCAACGGCAGCACCCGCCTTCCCCGTTATTGGACATTCGTCCCGTCAGGACACTATATCTGGGGAGGAGCTTTCGCCCTTTCAACTGCCCCGTTAACCTTGGGCCCAGAATGAACCGTGCCGCCCAAAGGGGCAAGTGATCTTTGCCCGGCTTTTTTCGAAAATGTCGGGTGTGACCGATGGCGGCAGCAGGCGCAGCCGGTCAGACCGGCTCCATATCACCCTGCCCGCGCGCCGCATGGAATTCCGCCACAAACCCCGCCAGACCGCCGGCCGCAATCGCCCCGCGCAAACCGGCCATAAGCTCTTGATAATAATGCAGGTTGTGCCAGGTCAGCAGCATGGATGCGATGATTTCCTGCGCGCGCAGCACATGGTGCAGATAGGCGCGCGAATAGCCGTTGCAACAGGGGCAGGAACAGGCTTCATCCAGCGGGCGCGGGTCGCTCTGGTGGCGGGCATTCTTCAGGTTGACCACACCGCGCCGGGTAAATGCCTGACCGGTGCGACCGGACCGCGAGGGCAACACGCAATCCATCATGTCGATCCCGCGTTGCACCGCGCCCACGATATCATCCGGTTTGCCAACCCCCATCAGATAGCGCGGCTTGTCAGCGGGCAGCAGATCGGTGGCATAATCAAGCACGCCGAACATCGCCGCCTGCCCTTCACCCACCGCCAGACCGCCGACGGCATAGCCGTCAAACCCGGTGGCGCAGAGCTTTTGCGCGCTTTCCGCCCGCAGTTCGGGGGTAACGCCGCCCTGCATGATGCCGAACAAGGCATGGCCGGGGCGGTCGCCGAAAGCCGCCCGCGACCGTTCGGCCCAGCGCATCGACAGGCGCATGCTGTGCGCCACCCGTTCCTCGGTGGCAGGCAGCGCCGGGCATTCGTCGAAACACATCACGATGTCAGACCCGAGCAGGCGCTGAATTTCCATGCTGCGTTCGGGCGACAGGAAATGGCTGGACCCGTCGATGTGGCTTTTGAAGGTAACCCCGTCTTCGTTCATCTTGCGTAAACCGGACAGGCTCATAACCTGAAACCCACCGCTGTCTGTCAGGATCGGGTGGTCCCAGTTCATGAAACGATGCAAGCCTCCCAGCCCGGCAATCCGCTCCGCGGTGGGGCGCAGCATCAGATGATAGGTATTGCCCAGCAGAATGTCGGCACCGGTGGCGCGCACCGATCCGGGCAGCATCGCCTTGACGGTGGCGGCAGTGCCCACCGGCATGAAAGCGGGGGTGCGAACTTCGCCGCGCGGCGTCGAAATCACGCCGCCGCGCGCTTTACCGTCGCGGGCCGTCACATCAAAGTCAAAGCGCTGTGTCATGGATCGGGCCTGAAACTGCCGCTGCACCCCGGCAACGGCCCCCGTATCGGGGATTTGACCGGCTTTGCCAAGGAGAGAGCGGCGTGAACGATCTGGCCCACCCGGTTCATGCCCCTTTTGCCCTTGGCTGGGAAGAATGGGTGGCGCTGCCCGATCTGGGCCTTCCGGCCCTGTGCGCCAAGATCGACACCGGGGCCAAGACCTCGGCGCTGCACGCGTTTGACATCGAGCCTTTCGGCCCTGCCCGCGCACCGCACGTGCGCTTTGCCGTGCATCCGGTGCCCGGGCGCAGCGACATCGCGATTGCCTGTTCTGCACCGGTGATCGACCGGCGGGAAGTCACCTCCTCCAATGGCGATATCGATTACCGCTATGTGATCGAAACGTCGGTGGTGCTGGGCACCCGGCGCTGGCCGGTGGAAGTCACGCTGACGGATCGCGGCGCGATGAGTTACCGGATGCTGCTGGGGCGGCAGGCGCTGGCCGATGACATGGTTGTGATGCCCAATGCCGGGTTTTGTCAGGCGAAGCTCGACTATGGCCTGTATCGCAGCGCCGCATTGGCTGCCCAGGCCCCGGCCCGTACCCTGCGCATCGCGGTGCTGAGCCGCGAACCCGACAGCTACTCGACCGGCAGGCTGGTCGGCGAAGGCGAAGCGCGCGGCCATGTGGTGGAAGTGATCGACACCAGCCGCTGCTACATGGCGGTCAACGCGCTGGCCCCGGAAATTCACTATGACGGCCGGCGGTTGCCGCATTTTGACGCGGTGATCCCGCGGATCGGCGCGTCAGTCACCGCTTACGGCGCGGCGGTGCTGCGGCAGTTTGAACTGACCGGCACCTGGTGCGTGAACCCGGCGGCCGGCATTCTGGCCAGCCGTGACAAGCTGCATGCCCATCAGATTCTGGCGCGCCACCACATCGACATGCCCGCCACCGCCTTTGCCGCCTCGCCCAAAGACACCGAAAACCTGATCGCGCTGGTCGGTTCGGCGCCGTTGGTGGTGAAGCTCTTGGAAAGCACCCAGGGCAAAGGCGTGGTTCTGGCGGAAACCGACAAGGCGGCGCAATCGGTGATTTCGGCGTTTCGCGGGTTGAAAGCCAACTTTCTGGTGCAGCATTTCGTTGCCGAAGCGGCCGGTGAGGATATCCGCTGCCTTGTGATCGGTGGCCGCGTGGTGGCAGCGATGCGGCGGGTGGCGGCTGACGGCGAGTTCCGCTCCAACCTGCATCAGGGCGGCAGCGCCGGGCGGGTCCGGATCAGCCGCGACGAACGCACGATGGCGATCCGTGCCGCCCGCGCCTTTGGCCTCGGGCTCGCCGGGGTTGATCTGCTGCGGGCCAGCGATGGGCCAAAGGTGCTGGAGGTGAATTCGTCGCCCGGGCTGGAAGGGATCGAGGGCACCTCTGGCCACAATGTCGCAGCTCACTTGTTCGACGAGATCGAGCGCCACGCCCGCCCGACCATACCGCGTCGCCGCATCAGGGTTTAGTGCTGCTTTCCCGGCCCGGCACGGACCGGGGACGTGGCTCTCCCGCCCGTCGTCATGGCCTGCGGCCAATCCTCCCGTTTGGGGTGGCACCGCTGACGCGGTGCGGGGCAACGGGCCCCGGGAGCCCGCCTTGAACACCGCCACTGGACGGGGCGACCGACAATCCTTATATGTTCTGTCAACTAATCGCGCAGCTGCTCTGGCTGCCAGGAAGCACAGATGACGGCCCGGATGAACACTGAAACGACAGAACCGCTGGAAGGGACGGCGCTGATCCGCCCTTCAACCACCGACCACCCGTTGTATGAGGCGGTGGTAGACGCCTGCCGAACGGTCTATGACCCGGAAATTCCGGTGAACATCTATGACCTTGGGTTGGTTTATACCATTGACATATCACCCGAAAATCAGGTGGAGATTCTGATGACCCTGACCGCCCCCGGTTGCCCCGTCGCCGGTGAAATGCCCGGCTGGGTTGCCGACGCGGTGGAGCCGCTGGCAGGGGTCAAGGGCGTCAATGTCGCCATGACCTTTGATCCGCAATGGGGCATGTCGATGATGTCCGACGAAGCGCGGCTGGAACTGGGGTTCATGTAGGAATAGCAAGCCTTTTTACTATCTCTTTATTGGTGAAAGCTTTTCAGCTTGCATATTGTGAAAAAAGCTTTATGGCTTTCACATGGAAAAAATCTACGCCGTATTCACCGGCGATCTGATCGGATCGAGCAAGGCGTTGCCCCAAAAGGTGGAAGCGACGATGCAGAATCTTGCTGATACCGGCGACCGGCTTTCGCGGCTCACCGGTTCGGACACAAAATTTACGCGCTACCGGGGCGATGGCTGGCAACTACTACTGGCCGATCCCGGAAACTTCCTGCTTGGTGTGCTTCTCATTTTGGCAAGGCTTCGGGCAGCGCCCGACACTTTGCGCACGAGAATCGCGATTGGCGCTGGTGCTGTTCATAGCTTGGGAACCTCGGACCTTCGCGATGCACAGGGTTTTGCGTTCACCGTTTCTGGCCAGGCGCTCGACAGCCTCAAAAGAGACCGGAATATCGTGTTGGCATCTGCTCCCAATGACCCATTGGGAATCCTCGGCGGAAACGGAGATCGGGCGGCAATTCAGGGCCAGGTGGATTGGTATGGTCCTGTGATTTTGGGCTTGGTCGGCTTTATCGCAGGGCACTGGACGCGCGCGCAAGCTGAAGCCGTCGCAATAGCGCTTGAACACGGCCAGGAGACACAGGCCGAAATTGCGGCTCGACTTGGAATCACCCGGCAAGCCCTGAACCTCAGACTGACCGGCGCGGGCTACGGTCCGTTGCGAGGCGCAGTCAAACTCACTGCTGTTTTTGCTCAACCAAATGCACTTTGCGTGCACGCAGCCTCATGACCCAAACCCTCGCCGCCCTGCTGTTCGCCCATGTCCTTGCCGACTTTGTGCTGCAAACCGCCAGGATGGCGGCAACCAAGCGTCAACCCACCACCTTGGCCCATCATTGGGCCATCGTGCTGGAAACGGCGGCATGGCCACCGGCACGCTGTCGCCCTGGCTGCTGGCTTTGACAGCGGCGCATCTGGCCATCGACCTGACCAAAGACGGGTCGAACCGCCACGGCATCTGGCCATTCGTTGGCGATCAGGCGGCGCATGGGGTGGCGCTGCTGGCCGTGGCGCTTTACCTCCCCCATCTCTTTTCCACAGGCCTGAGGGCGTGCCACCCGTTGCTGCCCGGTCTGATGGTTCTGGCCGCAGGCGCGGTGCTGGCGACGCGGGCGGGCGGATTTGCCATCGGCTTGCTGATGGCAAATCCGCCCGCCCATGCCCCGGCAGGTCTGCCAAATGGCGGCCGCTCCATCTGCTATCTGGAGCGTGAACTGATCTTTCTGCTGATCCTGACCCGGCAGGCCCAAAGCATCGGATTTCTGATCGAAGCAAAATCGGTGCTGCGGTTCGGCAGCATCAGTACCGAAAAAGAGGTCAGCGAATATGTCATCATCGGCACGCGGCATCGCTCGGCTGCGCCATCGCAGCGGTCTTTGGAACCATGGCGGTGATGAATTTCCTGCCCGCTCTTGGAATTCCCGACCTTTTGCCTTAGGTTAAGCCCGAGAAGGAGACCAGACATGTTCGGCATCCCCGGCAAAGCCGCCGTTACCCTGACCCCGACAGCCGTGCGCCAGATCGCGGGGCTGATGCTCAAACAGGGCTCATCGGGCCTGCGGATCGGTGTGAAAAAGGGGGGCTGCGCCGGAATGGAATACACCATGGACTATGTCTCATCGGTCAACCCGCTGGATGAAGTGGTGGAACAGGATGGCGCGCGGGTGCTGATTGCCCCGATGGCGCAGATGTTCCTGATCGGCACCGAAATCGACTATGAAACCTCGCTGCTGGAAGCGGGCTTCAAGTTCCGCAACCCGAATGTGGCCGAAGCCTGCGGCTGCGGCGAATCGGTCAAGTTCAACGATGGTGCGGGTGCCGCCAAAGCCTGAACCTGCTGCCTGACGCAGCCCTGACATCGCGGCTTTACCTGCCCGGCGCTGCCCGCTATCTCTGCCGTTGCAACGGGAGATCTGGACATGCGCGCGAAAATTGCCGCCGGAAACTGGAAAATGAACGGCCTTTCGGCAGCGCTGGCAGAGGTGGGGGCACTGGCCGCCGCCCATCCCGCCCCGGGATGCACGGTGCTGATCTGCCCGCCGGCAACCTTGCTGGCGCAGATGAACTGGCAAGTTGGTCAGGCCAAAGCCCCGTTCCACATCGGCGGCCAGGATTGCCACCCCGCCGCATCCGGTGCTCATACCGGCGACCTTTCGGCGGCGATGCTGAAAGATGCCGGGGCGAGCCATGTGATCCTCGGCCATTCCGAACGCCGCGCCGATCATGGCGAAAGCGATGCGCTGGTGCGGGCCAAAGCCGGGGCCGCCCATGCCGCCGGCCTGATTGCAGTGATCTGCGTCGGCGAAACCGAAAGCCAGCGCGACGATGGCACCACACTGGCGGTGATCGCGGCGCAACTTGCCGGATCGGTGCCCGATGGTGCAACCCCGGCCAACTCTGTCATTGCGTATGAGCCGGTCTGGGCCATCGGCACCGGCCGCACGCCAACCCTGGCTGAAATTGCCGAGGTTCACGCCGATATCCGTGCCCGTCTGGCTGACCGCTTTGGCGCGGCGGCGGCGGGGTTTTCCCTGCTTTATGGCGGCTCGGTCAAGCCGTCGAACGCGGCAGAGATCTTTGCGGTGGCTCATGTCGATGGGGCACTGGTGGGGGGCGCATCGCTGAAAGCCGCCGATTTCGGCGCGATCATCGCCGCCCTTGACGCCGCCTGAGTGATGCAACGGATCAACCAAACCCCGACTGACCCGGCCTTTGTCCAGAACCCCTACCCCTTCTATGACCGGGCGCGGGCGCTGGGGCATATCGTCCACTGGGCCGACTATGACCTGCCGGTTGCCACCTCCCACGCCGCAGTATCCGCCATCTTGCGCGACCGCCGCTTTGGCCGCGAAGCGCCACCCGGGCACGAAAGCCCGGTACCGCCCCACCTGAAGCCGTTCTATCAGGTCGAAGCCCATTCGATGCTGGAACTGGAGCCGCCACGCCACACCCGCCTGCGCTCTCTGGTGCTGCGCGCCTTTACCTCGCGCCGGATCGCGGCCCTCGCCCCCGAAATTGCGGCGCTGAGCCATCAGTTGATCGACGACCTGCCACCCGGCCCGTTCGACCTCCTGCCACTCTTTGCCCAGAAACTGCCGGTCATCATCATCGCCCGGCTGTTGGGGGTGCCCGAAACCATGGCCCCCGATCTGCTGAAATGGTCAAATGCCATGGTGCAGATCTACGTCAGGCTCCGCAGCCGCGAGGTCGAAGACCGCGCGGTGGCGGCAACCCTCGCCTTCACCGCCTTTTTGCGCCGCTATATCGACGCGCGGCGCACCAACCCGGCTGATGACCTGATCACCCACCTGATCGCCGCCGAGGAAGCGGGCGAAAGGCTGTCCCCCGATGAACTGATCTCCACCTGCATCCTGCTTCTGAATGCCGGGCACGAAGCCACCGTCCATACCATCGGCAACGGGGTCAAGGCGCTGCTGGAAAGCGCCGCGCCGCACCAATGGCTAGAGCCCGGCCAGATCGAGGCAACGGTCGAGGAGATCCTGCGCTTTGATCCGCCGCTTCACCTGTTCACCCGCTATGCCTATGATTGCCTGGAGGTTCCGGGCCATCAATTCCAGCCCGGCGATCAGGTCGGATGCCTGCTCGCCGCTGCCGGGCGCGACCCCGACAGCTACGCCGATCCCCACCGCTTCGACCCTGCCCGCCCGCAAAAACCCCATCTGGCCTTTGGTGCCGGCCTGCATTTCTGCGTTGGTGCACCGCTGGCGCGGCTGGAACTGCAGATCGCCCTGCCGATCCTGTTTGCCCGCCTGCCGCGGTTGAAATTGGCCGCGCCACCGGTCTACCGCAATATCTACCATTTTCACGGTCTGGATCATCTGATCCTGATGCAGAGCTGAAATCGGCCGGGTGAGTCGGGTCCGGGTCAAGGATCGCGCCAAGCGCGACCGCCAGCGGCGGCGGCGCAGCCGTCCTTGAGGCGGGCGCGACTCACCCCAACCATCGACATGGCGCTTTGATGGGCAGGCTTGCCCGTCAAACGCCTCCCGGCATCCGATCTGCCATTGCGCCGCGCAGCGGCGCCGGGCCCAACGGGAGGAGTGGCCGCAGGCCAAGACGACGGGCGGGAGAGCCCCTGCCCCGGCAGGAACCAGCCTCACAGCGGCAGCATCGTCGTCGATTTGATCTCTTCCATGCTCAGCAAAGCCGTCACATTGTAAATCCGCACTTCGGAAATCAGCGCCTGATAGAATGTGTCATAGGCCCGCGCATTGGCGACCCGCACCTTCAGGATATAGTCGATATCCCCCGCCAGCCGGTGGGCTTCCATCACCTCCGGCCGGTCCTGCAATACCTTCAGGAACTTCTTTTGCCACTCCGCCTCATGCTCGCTGGTGCGGATCAGCACAAAGAAACAGGCTTCCAGCCCCAGGGCCTCGGGGTCCAGTATCGCCGTTTGCCGCAGCACCACACGGGCGTCGCGCAACTTGCGGATCCGGTTCCACACCGGCGTCTTGGACGACCCGACTTTGCGGGCGATTTCATCCAGTGACTGGCTGGCATCCTCCTGCAGTTCCGCAAGGATTTTCCGGTCCATCTCGTCCAGTCGGAAGGCCATTCGCTTTTCCTTTGGTTTTCGGAACATCTGCTCCAATCCGCAGGTATTTTAGAACAATCATCCTTTTCCGCAAGGGGGACTGGCCGAAAACCGGGAAAATATCCTATATTAGCAGCATAGACCCATACGGAATCCCGATGCAGCACTTTCCGATCTTTCTCCATGTAGCGAACCGCCCGCTGCTTGTGGCTGGCGGTGGCGATGCCGCTTTGGCCAAACTGCGGCTGCTGCTCAAGACCACCGGGCGGATTTCGCTGTTTGCCGTCGCGCCGCTGGTTGAAATCGAGGAACTTGCGGCACAGGGTCGGCTGACCCTGATCCGCCGCGCGTTTCAGCCCGGCGACGCGTCTGACGCGGCCCTTGTCTATGCCGCCAGCGAAGATGACGCCGAGGATGCCCGGGTGGCCGCGATTGCCCGCGCCGAAGGGGCGCTGGTCAATCTGGTCGATAACCTTGCCGACAGCCAATTCCTGACGCCCGCCATCGTCGACCGCGATCCGGTGGTGGTGGCGATCGGCACCGAAGGCACCGCCCCCGTACTGGCCCGCGCGATCAAGGCCGATGTCGAGGCCCGGCTTTCGCCGACCCTCGGCACCCTCGCCCGCATCGCCAGCCCCTTCCGCCACCGGGCCGAGGCCCTGCCCCACGGCACCCCCCGCCGCGCCTTCTGGGCCGCCTATTTCGGCGCAACCGGCCCGCGCGTCCATGCCATCGGCGGCGATGGCGCGCTGATCCCGGCGCTGGAGTCCCTGCTGGGCCAGCATCTGACGGCGGAACCCGCCAAAGGCCATGTCACCTTTGTTGGTGCCGGCCCCGGCGACCCCGAGCTTTTGACGCTGAAGGCCCGCAAGGCGCTTGATGCCGCCGATGTGGTGCTGCATGACCGCCTGATTGCCCCCCCGATCCTGGAACTGGCGCGGCGCGAGGCCTTGATTGTGGACGTCGGCAAGCAAGGGTTCGGCCCCGGCGCCGATCAGGCAACCATCAATGACCTGCTGATCCACCACGCCACCCAAGGCCAACAGGTCGTGCGACTGAAATCCGGCGACTCGGGTGTTTTCGGCCGACTGGATGAGGAAATCTCTGCGCTCGACCCTCATGGCATCGGCTATTCGGTGGTGCCCGGCATCACCGCCGCCGCTGCCGCTGCCGCCGCCATCGGGCAAAGCCTGACGCAGCGTGGCCGCAACGGTTCGGTGCGGATCATGACCGGCCATGATGTTGCGGGCTTTGCCGAACAGGACTGGAAGGCCCTGTCGCGCCCCGGCGAAGTGGCGGCGATCTACATGGCCAAACGCGCGTCGCGCTTTCTGCAGGGCCGTCTGATGATGCACGGCGCTGCCGCCGATACAGCGGTCACGCTGGTGGAAAACGCCTCGCGCCCCGATCAGCGCATCGTTGCCGCCACATTGCGCACCCTGCCCGAGGCCGCTGCCGATCTGACCGGCCCCGCAATTCTGCTTTACGGCATCGCCCCGCGCAATGCCGCCAAAGCCCTGCCAAATCTGCCTGAAGCCCCGAATTCTTCCGGACCGATGGAGGCCCTGTCATGAGCCGCGCCTTTAACGCCAAAGTCGTCACCGCCAACGATCTGCTGCTGGGCGATGCGGTGTACCTGACCGCAGATTACCATTGGACCCGCCACCACCATGAAGCCGAACTGATCGAGGATGAGGCCCATGCCGCCATCCGCGAACTGTTTGCCGCCAGCCAGAAGAACGTGGTCGTCGGCACCTACCTTGCCGATGCCAAGGCTGGCCCGAACGGCCCCGAGCCGATCCATTTCCGCGAAGCGTTCCGCACCCGGGGCCCGTCGAACTACAAGCATGGCAAGCAGGCTGAAAATGTATAAATACTCCGACTTCGACGAGGCCTTTGTCCGCTCCCGCGTGGACCAGTTCTCCCATCAGGTCCTGCGCCGCATCGACGGCGCGCTGACCGAGGATGAATTTCGCCCGCTGCGCCTGATGAACGGCCTTTATCTGCAACTGCACGCCTACATGCTGCGCGTGGCGATCCCCTATGGCACGATCAACCCGCATCAGATGCGTCAACTGGCCCACATCGCCGAGCGGTGGGACAAGGGCTACGGCCATTTCACCACCCGGCAGAACATCCAGTTCAACTGGCCGCTGTTGCAGGATGTGCCCGCCATCCTTGGCGCTCTGGCCGATGTGGAAATGCACGCGATCCAGACCTCGGGCAACTGCGTCAGGAACGTCACCGCCGACCATTTCGCCGGGGCTGCAGCGGATGAGATCGAGGATCCCCGCCCCATCGCCGAACTGCTGCGGCAATGGTCGACCGACCACCCGGAGTTTCAGTTCCTGCCGCGAAAGTTCAAGATTGCGATCACTGGCAGCCCAAATGACCGCGCCGTGACCAAGGCCCATGACATCGGCCTGCGCATGGTGCGCAATGACGCGGGCGAGCCGGGGTTCGAGGTGATTGTCGGTGGCGGCCTTGGCCGCACCCCGATGATAGGCCATACCGTCCGGGCGTTCCTGCCCAAAGCCGACCTGCTGCCCTATATCGAGGCGGTGCTCAGCGTCTACAACATGCTGGGCCGCCGCGACAACAAGTACAAGGCCCGCATCAAGATCACCGTGTTCGAAACCGGCGTGCCGGAAATCACCGCGATGATCGAAGAGCGGTTTGCCGAACTGCGACCCGCCTTTGGCGGTGCCGATCAAGCTTTGCTGGCGGATATCGAGGCCGCCTTTGCGCCCCCCACCTACCAGCAGGGCTCAACGGAAAGCTGTGATGCCTTCTACAAGGCCGATCCGGTGTTCCGCGCCTGGGTCGATACCAACCTGTCGGCGCACAAGAACCCCGATTATGCCATCGTGTCGATCAGCCTCAAGGCCCATGGCGAAACCCCGGGCGATGCCACGGCGGATCAGATGCGGGTGATGGCTGATCTGGCCGACCGCTATGGCCATGCCGAACTGCGCATCAGCCACGAACAGAACGTGATCCTGCCGCATGTCCACCGCGCTCACCTGCCGCTGGTCCATGCCGCGCTGCATCAGGCCGGGCTTGGCACCGCCAATATCGGGCTGATTTCCGATATGATCGTCTGCCCCGGCATGGATTATTGCGCGCTGGCCACCGCGCGCTCGATCCCCATCGCGCAGGAAATCGCGGTGCGGTTCGATGAGTTGAAGCTGGAACATGAAATCGGCCCGATGAAGATCAAGATCTCGGGCTGCATCAACGCCTGCGGCCACCACCATGTCGGCCACATCGGCATTCTGGGGCTGGACCGCGCCGGGGTGGAAAATTACCAGATCACGCTGGGTGGCGACGGCACCGAAACCGCCGCCATCGGTGAACGCGCCGGCCCCGGCTTTTCCGCCACCGAACTGCTGCCCGCCATCGAACGGCTGATCCACGCCTATCTGGAAATCCGTGAAACCCCGGCCGAAACCTTTCTGCAAACCTATCGCCGTCTGGGTCAGGCCCCATTCAAGGCCGCGCTGTATCCCGAAGAAGGAACCCGCGATGCCGCTTGATGCGCCGGTCGCCTTTCGCGTCGATCAGTTGAACCAGCGCTACCGCCACCATGCGGCAACTGCGGTGCTGGACCGGGCGCTGCATGACCCCGAGGTGGGCCGCATCGCGCTGGTGTCGTCATTCGGCGCGGAGTCGGTGGTGCTGCTCCACATGGTGTCGCTGGTCAACAAGGCGACGCCGGTGCTGTTCATCGACACCGAAATGCTGTTCCCCGAAACTCTGACCTACCAGGCCGAAGTGACGGACAGGCTTGGCCTTTCCAACATCATCACCGTCAAGGCCCGCACCGAAACCCTGGCCTTTGAAGACCCTGACAACACGCTTCATCTGTTCAGCAGCGATGCCTGCTGCGCCATCCGCAAGACCGAACCGCTGGAGCGTGCCCTTGCCCCCTATGGTGCCTGGATCACCGGGCGCAAACGGTTTCAGGGCTCGACCCGCGCCGCGCTCGATTTCTTCGAGGCCGAAGGCGACATCCGGATCAAGGTCAACCCGCTGGCCCATTGGGGCCGCGAGGATATCGCCGATTACATGGTCAACAACCGCCTGCCCCGCCATCCGTTGGTGGCCAGGGGCTACCCCTCGATCGGCTGCGCCCCCTGCACCTCGCCGGTGGCCGCAGGCGAAGACCCGCGTTCGGGGCGCTGGCGCGGGCAGAGCAAGAATGAATGCGGCATCCATTTCATCAACGGCAAAGTCGTCAAATCTGCGCCGCAAGCCGATGCGGGCCGCACCCCGCACCAACAAGGAGAACGCAGCATGAGCGTGATCGTCACCGACCACGGATTCACCCCCGCCAGCCTGACGCTGGACGCCGTGACCCCCGAAACGCTGGCAGGGTCGAACAGCAATGGCCTGACGCTGGATTTGCCACAGACCGCCAGCCTTGGCGACATCCTGCCCCACCTTGACCGGGTGGCGCTGATCCGGGTGGCCTTTCCCGCCTTTAACGATGGCCGTGGCTTCACACTGGCGCGCCGTCTGCGGCTGGCGGGATACAAGGGCCGCCTGCATGCCAAGGGGCCGGTGATCGCCGACCAGTATGCCATGGCACGCCGCGCCGGGTTTGATGCGGTGGAAATTCCCGCCGAGCTTGCTGCCCGCCAGCCTGCCGAACACTGGGCGTTCCGCGCCGACTGGCAGTCGCATGACTATCAATCCCGCCTGCGCGCCCGCGCCGCAGCCCGCAGCACTTCCATCGCAGCGGAATGACGCTTAAGGCTTAAGGATCGGCAAAAGCTCCAATGAACGACCAATCCCCCGTGACAACCGCCAAATCCGCCACATCGACCCTGCCCGATGCACAAACCGTGACCTCGGTGCGCCACTGGACCGACCGGCTGTTTTCATTCCGTGTAACCCGGCCGAAAGCACTGCGCTTCCGCTCCGGCGAATTCGTGATGATCGGCCTGATCGGCGATACTGGCAAGCCGCTGCTGCGGGCCTATTCGATTGCGTCGCCGTCATGGGACGAGGAGTTGGAGTTCTATTCGATCAAGGTGCCCGATGGCCAACTGACCTCGCGGCTTCAGCATATCCGGCCGGGCGACCAGATCATTCTGCGCCCCAAACCTGTAGGCACGCTGGTCCATGACGCGCTGCTGCCCGGCAGCCGGATATTCTTTCTTGCCACCGGCACTGGCATCGCCCCCTTTGCCAGCCTGATGCGCGACCCGGAAACCTATGACAAATACCAGCAGGTCGTGATGATGCATACCTGCCGCGATGTGGCAGATCTGGCCTATGGCCGCGAACTGGTGGAAAGTCTGGCCGATGATCCGCTGATCGGCGATTTGGTGGCGGACAAGTTGCTGTATTACCCGACCACTACCCGCGAACCTTCATCCCTCATGGGAAGAATTACAGATAACCTGTTGTCTGGAAAGGTGTTCACCGATCTTGGTATCCCGCCGATGTCGCATGGCGAAGACCGCGCCATGGTCTGCGGCAGCCTCGCCTTCAACCATGACGTCAAAGCTGTCCTCGAAAAATTCGGCCTCCACGAAGGGGCCAATTCCGAGCCGCTCGAATATGTGGTGGAAAAGGCATTCGTCGGCTGACCCTGCCCGAGGACCGGTCCGGGCCCCGACATCAAGATCCCGCCAGAACGCCCCATCTCATCTTTCGTTCAAAAGTAGCACAGGGCGGAGCGGGGGTGTGAAACGCCCGCTCCGCCGGTCAGGCAGCCCCGACGCCATCGCCAAAGGCGGGCGCCCGGGCCGAAATGCTAATTCATCAGCGCGGCTTTGATCTGCTCCAGCACAGGGGGCAGCAGGGCCGGTGAGTCCTTGACCCTGTCCAGCGCCGCTTTCAGCGTGGTCTTGGTGGCATCGTCCAGCGCCGAGGCGTCGATGGCGGCGGTTACCCTGGCAGCATCAAAGTTTTCCGGCTTCAGCATGTCTTCCATGGCGGTCGTGGCACCGGTGGCGGTGTCGGTCGCGGCTGCGGTGGCATCGGTTGTAGCAGCGGCGGCGTCGGCAGCAGCTTTGGCTGCGGCTTCTTCGACGGCCTTGGCGGCAGCAGCGGCCTCTTCGGCCACCTTGGCGGCGGCATCGGCTTCAGCCTGGGCTGCAACCGCAGCTTCGTTGGCCGGTTTCGAGACGAACTGGTAATAGCCGCCCCCGGCCAGTACCAGAACCACGACGGCGATGATCAGATTTCTGTTCATGTCAGGTCTCCATTAACTCCAGGGTAATCATTGTGCCGACGCTATGACAGAAACCCGGCGGCTTTGAAAGCCCCGGCACCAGACTTGGGCAAAAGTGCGCGCCACAGGTCCGGAAGTGGCGAAATCTGTCAGAAGATGAAGTCTGCCCCTGTCAGCGCAGCGTTGGTGACGCCCAGAAGTGTCAGGGTGTTGCCGTCGGCCGTCAGGATCGAATCGCCCCCGGCCTCGCTCAGGAAGCCCGCAACCAGGCTGGCAAAATTGACAATCAACGGATTGCCCGACAGGTCGACAAGACCCGACAGGTCAATCCGTTCGCGGCGGACAGCGGCGTCAAAGTCGCTGATCTGATCCTGGCCGAAGGCACCGGCAAAGACGAAGATATCCCTGCCGGCACCGCCGGAAAAATTGTCGTTGCCGTCGCCGCCCGTCAAGGTGTCATTGCCTGCGCCGCCGACAAGCCTGTCATTATTGGCTCCGCCCAACACAAGGTCGTCCCCGCCCCCGCCAAACAGCCGGTCTTGGCCCTTTGCGCCCACCACCCTGTCGTCGCCCGCGCCGCCCCTCAGGCTGTCAAGCCCACCACCGCCGACCATTTCGTCGTTGCCGTCAAAACCCGACAACCCGTCATTGCCAGCCCCGCCCGACAGGGTGTCGTTGTCTGCCCCGCCGGACATGAAGTCGTTAAAGCCGCCGCCGATCAGTAGGTCATTTCCGCCGGCGCCCGAAACGTTCACGCCAGCCCGGGAGGTTTCGCCGCGATATTCGTCATCAAGATCGCCAAAGCTGATCAGCCCCCCGATGATCCCCTGGTTGACGATAAGGTAGCTGCTCCCCGACAGGGTCAGCGTGCCGCTGATGGTGCCGCTATTCTGAAATCCTGCGCTGCCGGAATACAGAACATTGCCTTGCACAAGTCCGGAATTGATGAACGACCCCGAGATTGCGGTGACCGCGCTCAACGTGCCGGCGTTGGTGAAGGTCCCGCCGTTCACCGTGACAAGGCCTGTGACCGTGCCATTGCTGACACCCGAGCCGAAGTTCGAGGTGACCGCATCCACAACGCCGTTGTTGACAAAGCTGCCACCCCCGCCCAGCAGACCGCCCGTGACGCTGCCAGCCGCACCAATGATCACGCGGCCAAGCCCCGTAATGGTCACCCCGGCAGTGGTGGTCAGGTCACCGTCAACCGTCAGCTGACCTTCGCTGACCGCCACTCCATTGGCCGTCGCTGCATCGCCCGCGCCAAGGACCGGCTGATCTGAAATGAAACCGTCATCCAGAACGGCATCATCTGCGGCACCCGGGGGCGAGCCATCACTCCAGTTGCTGTCGGTCAGAAAATCGCTGTCAGTTTCGCCAGTCCAAACGCCCATCGGGTTTTCCTTTGCGGATCGGGGCTTTGGCGGCCCTGCGTATCAGGCTAGACCAGGTTCCGGGCCCCGGCAACAAATTAGGGAAGGATCTGCTGCCGATCGCCGGAAAACGGCAGGGTTTCCAAATCTGGTCGCCGCCGGAAGATCAAGGGTTTAACGGGTTGAAGAGCCGCACAACACTGTTTATCTTGCGCGCAGGAAAAACCACCGCCCGTCAACAATCCAAGGAACGCTACCATAGCCCGTCGCCCGCACAATGCCCCGCCGCAACGCGAAACCGGACCCCGCATCAACGACCGCATCCGCTCACCCGAAATCCGGCTGATCGGGGCCGAGGGGGAGAATGTCGGGGTTGTCACCCCTTCGCAGGCGCTGGCGATGGCCGAACAAGCCGGGCTCGATCTGGTGGAAATCTCGCCCAATGCCGAACCGCCCGTGTGCAAGATCATGGATTTCGGCAAGTACAAGTATGAGACCCAGAAGCGCGAGGCCGAGGCTCGCAAAAAACAGCACATCATCGAGATCAAGGAAATCAAGTTCCGCCCCGGAACCGATATCCACGATTACGATGTGAAAATGCGCTCGGTCTTCAAGTTTCTGGAAGGCGGCGACAAGGTCAAGATCACCCTGCGTTTCCGTGGCCGCGAAATGGCGCACCAGCAACTGGGCGCCGAATTGCTGAACCGCGTCGCTGATGATGTGGCCGAAGTCGGCAAGATCGAATCGATGCCGCGCCTTGAAGGGCGGCAGATGGTGATGATGATCGGGCCGAAATAGCGCGACCCCGCGCTTTCTTGCCCCTGGCTCCTCTCAATCGAAAACCCCTCTTGCCGAGTGGAAGAGGGGCGCTCCGATTTGTTGCCAATTCACCGGTCCCGGGTCGAAAAACCGGGCACTCTGACGGTGTGGACCAGCCGCCCCGCGAAAAGCTTGCGGGACGGCAGATCTTGGGGGGCGCGAAGCCCCCTTTCTGGCTTTAGCGCGACGCCATCCGCATCAGATCGGTGATCCGGCGCACCGCCACGCGGCGGTTCAGCTGTTCCGCCTCCAGCGTGCGGATTTTCAGGAACGCTTCGCCATAGCCCTGCACCACCAGATTTTCCGGCGGTACCCCGAAATATTCCGTCAGCACCAGCGCCACTGATTCCGCGCGGCGATCTGACAGGGCAAGGTTGAACGCCGCCTTGCCGGTGGCATCGGTATGACCCTCGACCAGAAACACCTCAGCGGGGTTGTCGTCGATCAATGCCGACAGGGCGCGACCAAGCTCCGACAGTTTTGCCGCCTGATCGGGCCTCACCGCTGCCGATCCGGTGGCAAAGGTGATCGCATTCAGATCAATCTGCGGTGCAAGTTCGCGCACCTCGCGGATCTCGCGGATCTGACGCAGGCTGAAGCGCTGGCTGGTGCCTGCAAGATCAAGATCGGCCAGCGCCGCTGCCAGTGCCACGCGATCGGTGGCATCGGCGATGAAATTGTTCCGTGGTTTGGGAAGCGTGGCCAGATCGACCTGTTTCACCGGCCGCGTATCGTCGATCAGCAGGGTCTGGGTGCCATCGGGATGCTGCAGTGCGCGGCGCAGCACCCTGCCCTCGGCGTCACGGATGGTGATGATTTTCGAGCCATCAAGGCGGCTCATCGTCGTCAGGGTCGAGCCATCGGCAAATGTCTGGGTCTGCACGGTCGAACCGGGCTGGCGCAGCAGCGCGTCATCATCTTTCAGCACGACATATTGCCCGTCGTCACGCTGCACCACCACGCGGTCGCCGGAATTGGCGACCACCCGGTTGTTGTTGATGATGGCCCCAACCACCACTGCGCCAAGCGCCACCAGCCCGAATTTCTCCAGATCGGTCAGGCGGGGTTTGGCCTCGGGTGCCGGGGCGGCTGACACGGCGGTTTCAAAATCCTGATCCGAGGTACGGACATCCTCCTCGGTCACCGTGGTCGTCACCGGTTCTTCCGCACCGGGCAGCGGTTCGGTTTCGCCGGTTGCGGCAGCGATGGCACCGGCCACCGCTTCGGGCAGCGGTTCATCAACCGGCGGCAGGTCTTCGACCTGGGTGGGCAACGGCTCGGCGGCGATATCCTCAACCGTCGCCTCTCCGGACGGAAGCTCCGGCAGCACCTCGTCGGGCGACACCGGGGTTTCGGTGGTTGCATCGGGTTCTACCGCCTGGAGGTCGACCGGATCAGTCGCGGTATCGGTTGCCGGTTCCGGTTCGGCAGCGGCGGCAGCGGCGGCTGCTGCGGCCTGTTCAGCGGCGGCCTGTTCGGCGGCAGCGGCTTCCGCAGCGGCTGCTGTCTCGGCTTCGGCGGCGGCGGCTGCCGCCTCGGCTTCGGCGGCGGCGGCTTCGACTTCGGCAGCGGCGGTTTCGGCGGCGGCTGCCGCCTCGACTGCGGCCAGTTCGGCGGCGGCGGCGTCTGCGGCGGCTGCCGCCTCGACAGCGGCCTGCTCGGCTGCGGCGGCCTCTGCGGCGGCCTGTTCGGCGGCTGCGGCCAATTCGGCAGCCGCACCCTCGGCGGCGACCTTGTCGGCGGCGGCGGCTTCTGAGGCAGCCTGTTCGGCGGCGGCGGCTTCTGCTGCTGCCTGTTCGGCAGCGAGGGCCTCGGCGGCGGCCAGTTCGGCGGCGGCTTGCTCGGCGGCGACGGCTTCAGCAGCCACCTGTTCCGCCGCTGCCAACTCTGCTGCGGCGGCTTTGCGGGCCTTGCGCAGCGCCTTGGTCTCCGCTTCATCCAGCAGCCGCACCCCCTCGGGGCACGGCGGCTTGCTGGCATCTTCGCACAGCAGCACCGGTTTGGCTTCCTGGGCAAACCCGGTCACGGGTTGCAACAGGGCCATCGACAGGGTGAGCGTGGCAACGGTGGTGGAACGAAAAAGGGAACTTTGCATCATCACTCCGATCTGAAACTGGCCGTCATTGCTGAAGGCCCCACCTCCTGTTTAGTCATCCGACCGGGCAAAGGCTTTGCTCTGCAGCAGTACCCGAAGTCACCATTGCGTGAAGTTCTGCGGCGAAAAGCCGCAGGGGCAAGTCGGCAGCGACGTCACAGAGCCGCCATCGCCTGGCGGATCGCCCGGTTGTCGCCATGGCGCAGCAGGTAATTTCCCAGCTTGCGGGCCAGACCGGGGTGACCGCGCGCCACCAGGCGTTGAAACAGCTCGCGCTGATAGCGCGGAAAGCTGCGCCTGGCCCGCAGCATCCGGTAAAACCCCGCCTCGGTCAGGGTGCCGCCCAACGCGCCCAGAATGATCGGCGTCAATATCCCCATCTGCAGCAGCGACGACCCCAGCCGGTGACCCATCAGATTGGCCCGCAGTTTCAGCGTGTTGGGCAGGGTGAAGCGGTCAGCATGGCCGGCATCCAGCGGCTCGAACGGATCATACAGCAGCGTGACCCGTCGCGCAGCACCCGACACCAGCGCGCCGTCGCCATATTTGCCGCTGAAATCGGCACCCCACACGGTTTTGTAGCGGGTTTCCCATGGCACCACCGCGCGGTCCACCGTCGATTGCGGGCTGATCGCCACCACATCGGCCCCCGGTGCCGCCCCGCTGAAGGCACAGGCGGCATAGCCCCCCATCGAGGCACCGTAAAATACCACCCGTTCGAATCGGGCGAAAAAGCCCGAAGCGGCCAGATCGTCGAACTGGTCGCTGACCCATTGGTCGCGGTACCATGTCCAGCCATTGGCCATGACGCCCAGCATCGACCAGCCCTGCTTTTCGATGAAGCCAAAGCCCCAGGGCCTGCGGTCTTCGCGTTTGCCCATCGCCAGATCAAGATTGTCGAAGGTCACCACCAGCGTTTGCCCGCGCGGGATGAACAGGAACGAATGGCTGTCATTGGCCCGGTAAAAACCATCCGGCCCGGCGAGGGAGCGGGCAATTGCAGCCCAACTGTCGTCATTGACCTGCGACTGCGGCGCTTTGGGTGACAGGATCACCCGGGCAATCGAGGTGCCCGCCACATCGCGCTTGGCCAGGGTTGCCACCTCACCCAACTGCGCCAGATGCTTGTAGCCGCCGGAACCCTTGCGGATATCGGCGATCAGGCGGCTGTCGGCATGCAGACACGCGCTCAGAAGCGGCGCGATGGCAGCATAGTCCGGGGCCTGATCGGCGGTTTCGGCCAGACAGCACACCAGATCGGCGGGGCGCAATGCCTCGGCCCGGCGCGCCACCCTGATCCGCTCTACTGCCACACCTTGTGCGGCGAGGGCAGCCAGATAGGGCGCGACCCAGCCGCTTTCGCCCAAGAGTGTGGCAGGTGCCATATCCACCAGCAGGATGTCGCAATCAAACCGCGCTTGCGCCGCCAGCACCAGATCACGCGCCCGGCCACCGAAATCGGCCACCAGCGCAATCGCCGCCAACCCGGTTTCGGCCAGCAGCCCGCCCGGATCGGCCAAAGGCACGGCGGAAGCGGCCGCAAACGCCGTCGGCAAGGCGATGCCATGGCGGCGCACACGCTCTGCCAGAAACGACCCGACAGGCGGGTGGCGCTGCCCCAGCCCCGGTTCCATCTCTACCGCGCTTGCCGCATCACCCAACCGGCGCTGCACCCGGACCAGTGGCTTTTCCAGCAAGCCGCGATCCGCCCGGGCCAGTGGATAAAGTGCTGCCTGCGGCGTGGCATGACCCTGCAGGCGGTGTTTGCCGATGTAATGCGTCAGCATCAGCCCACCCCAGACCCCTTTGGGCTGGCGGCTGACATGCACCGGCCTGCCCGCCGCCCGCGCCGCCACATAGTCGCGCCGCAGGTCGGGTTTGACAAAGGCGGGAATCGCGAAAGGGTCCGCCGTAGCGGCAACCATATCGGCCAGCACCGCGCTGTTGGCAGGCAGAGCCAGAATGGCGGTGCCGATCCGCGCTTTCCCGGCCACTGCCCCGGCAAACAGATAGCCGTCGCGCGGCACCAGCGGTGCAAGGCACAGCACTGTGACGTCCACCCAGATCATCCCCGGGCAGCGCTGGAGCAGATGCAGACGGAACAGATCGGCGTAAAGCTGCGGATCAGCGGCGGTCGGGTCCAGAACCGGGCCGGGCTGAAGCACCTCGGATGCCGATTGATGGCGGATACCGGCGGGCAGACCCGCGACCGGGCCATAGCTGAACAGCGTTACGGCATGGCCGTGATCGGCAAAGCTTTTCAGGCTGAGCTGCTCGGGCCACCCCAGTGTGTCCCCCAGATACAGGGTGCCGACGGCAGCGATGGGGGACGCGACCCTCAATCGCCGGCACTCTCATCATCGTCAACCGGCTTGCCCCGGATCGGGGCCGCCGCCGGATCAATGCCATGCTTGCGCAGCAACTGGCCGATCAGGCTGCGCGGGCGCGGCACGCCATTTTCCCTGAGCAGGATCCGGCTGCGCATCCGCCTGCCATAGAAATGGATCGAATAGGTTTCATCGGTGACATAGGGTGCCGGGTCCAGCCCCGGGCGCAGCATCAGACGGCGGTCCTCGTAGGCAAAGGGGTAGAGCGCCGCACGCGGCAGCGTATGTTTCACCTCGCCGGTTTGCTTGAGGAAATGGGTCAGCGCATGCGGGCCCCAGACGCCCCATGGCATGTCTCCGGCATGAACCGGGGTGCCTTTGGCCATTTTCCCCTCCAGCTCCCGTTGATAGTCGGCACCATACCAGCTGGGAATGGCGAATTCATCGGCGGTGAATTCCAGCAGCCCCGCCAGCGCCGCACTGTCGCGCGGCAACCCCAAAACCCCGCCATTGATCCCGGTTTCGCTTTCCCAGGCATGGAAATGCCCGGTGGCACTGGTAAAGGGTTTGACACAATAGGCATCGGTATCAGCCCAGATCGTGCGGTCGCTTTTCGCCAGCAGGTGATAGCGGAACAGGTCGGAATGCAGCGCCGGGCTGCCGGTGCGTTCATGGCGCAAAAAGCCGGTCAGGGGCAGGATTGCCCCGGCATCGGCCAGTTCGACACCACCCGGGGCATTCTCAACCCCTTCATAGCTATAAAGTTTCAGGTGCTGTCCGGCATCGATGAAACTTTTCAGGCACAATTGCTCCAGAAAGCTCAACGGGCCACCGATCCACAGTGCCGCTACCTGATACTGTGTCAAACCCCTGCCTCCGCTCTGCCGGCTGGCGCGGCAATTATGGCGGTGAATGTGTGGAACTGTTTCCCGATGTGCAACAGAAAAGCGGGCAAGCATGGTGCCGAATAGCTTCAATGCGCGGAAGCGAACATAAATCCATGCCAAGCCCCGGGGTTGCACTTTGCCCCGATTGCGATCTGCCGGGGTTATGCTATCGCAAGGATTGCGCCGCAGGATGCCGCGCAACGCCACCCAGACCGAGTGTTCCCGCCCCGATGCCGCCAGCCAATCCTCTGATCCGCCGCAGCCTGATGGTGCAAGAGCCGCAGGGGCTGGCGTGCCTTGATGCCGTGCAATGGCCCGCAGGGACCGGCAGCCTGTTTCGCGCCTTTTTTGCAACCGGCACCCGGGCCGAAGGCTTTGCCACCACGCCGGTCGAAGGGGCAGCCGCGCTTACCGAACTGCGCGATGTGTCCGGCGGCCTGATGGTTGCCGGGGTCCAGCCCAATGCGGCGGAACCCCTGCTTTTGCCCTTTGCCGCCGGACCCTGCGCCGTGTCTGCGGCCCCCGCCGAAACCGCGCTGTTTGCCGGGCTGAACGCCGCGATCCTGATCCGGTGCCACGAACCGGCAGAAACGCTGCGCGACTGGCTGGTATGGCATCGGCAGACCCAGGGGCTGCAGGGCGCAGTGATCGTGAACCGCATCCCTGACGACGGACTGGCCGGTGAAAAACTGGTGCAGGCGCTGGTGCCGCTGACCCGCGATCCGGGGCTGCGGCTGGTGATCCTTGATTGCCCGGTGCCACTGGGCCAGCCGGACAAGGGGCCGGAAACCGACCCGTTTCTGGCACTCGATGCCCCCGGCAAGGACCGCATGACGGCTCCCGCCCCCGACCCGTGGCGCGCGCCACTGGGCGAAATGCAGATATTCGAGATCGTCAAATGGCGGTTTCTGGCGCAGGCGCGGGCGGTCATCAATCTGGATGCCAGCGACATTCTGGCCCCGGTGGCCGGGGCACCGTCGGTATTCGACCGGGCGGTGGCGGCGCGGCAGGGCGTGGTGCTGCTGGTGGGCGCGCGCACCTATCCCTGGCGCGTCCGCCCCGGCGCGGCCCCGGCCTTTGGCGACCATACCTGCAAGCCGTTCGATACGGCGACCGGGCAGATCCGCTGGTGAGTCGCCCCCGAGATTGCCGGGCTGGAGTTGACATGGCGGCTGGGCCGCGTGTCCTACACCAAGCCCGATCTGGCCGAAGCCGCCCCGTTTTACCGCTGCATGGCGATCCGCCATCCCGGTCACGCCAGCGCGGTACTGGTGCCCAAGACCAGCCTGATCGAGGATGCGGCCCTGCTGGCGCTGGCCGACCGGCTGGGCCACAAACCGATCCGTGCGCCCAGATCGGCATCCGAGCCGCAGGCTGCGGCAACCATCCGCACCACCATCGTCACCACCATGAAGAACGAGGGGCCGTTCATTCTGGAATGGCTGGCCTATCACCGCGCCATCGGGGTTGACGATTTCCTGATCTATACCAACGACTGCAGCGATGGCACCGACCGGATGCTGGATCTGCTGCAGGCCAAAGGGCTGGTCCAGCACCGCGACAACCCGTTCCGCACCATGAACCTGAAGCCGCAGCACGCGGCGCTGCAGGCCGCCGAGGAAGAGCCGCTGATCCGGCAATCAGGTTGGGCGATCTGCATGGATGTCGATGAATTCATCACTATCAAGGTCGGTCAGGGCCGTCTGCCAGACCTGTTCGCCGCCCTGCCCGACGCCAACATGATTTCGCTGACCTGGCGGCTGTTCGGCAATGGCGAAACAGATGCCTATCAAGACCGCTTCATCACCAGCCAGTTCAGCCAGTGTGCCCCGGAGCTGACCCGCAAACCGCATCAGGCCTGGGGCTTCAAGACCCTGTTTCGCACCATCGGCATTTACAAAAAGCTGGGGGTGCACCGGCCAAAGGGGCTGAAACCGGACCTGTGGGACCAGATCCGCTGGTTCAACGGCTCTGGCAAACGGATGCCGATCGAAATGCTGCGCAATGGCTGGCGGTCCACCACCACGACCTATGGCTATGATCTGGTCAGCCTTAACCACTATGCCGTGCGCTCCGCCGAAAGCTTTCTGGTCAAGCGCGACCGCGGCCGCGCCAACCATGTCGACCGCGATCAGGGGCTGAACTACTGGTTCCGGATGAATTTCAACGCCGATCAGGACCGCTCGATCCAGCGGATGGTCCCGGCGTTGCAGGCTGAATATGACCGCCTGCTGGCCGATCCCGAGATCCGGGCGGCGCATGACTTCAGCGTGTCTTGGCACCGCCAGCGCATTGCCGACCTGCGGGCCGATCCGGTGCAAAGCGCCTTTTACAGCGACCTGACCGGGGCGCGGATGAAACGCCTGTGCCGGTTGCAGGCGCATTTCGGCACCAACGTCTTTGCGGCCGGCCCCGAGGTTATCCCGCAGGAGATTGTCGAGCGCGACCTGCCCCCGGATTTCTTCTTTACCGTCGAACGGCAGGGCAATCCTGTTGATGACGCCGATGCCTGACCGCGCCACCACGACCATAATCGCCCCTTGTCTGGTTGGCAAAGGCGTGACAATCGCCCCGACCTCGGACAGGATGGCCCCATGAAAGCGCTGGCGATCCTGTGTGTCCGCAATGAAGCGGCGTTCCTGCTGGAATGGGTGGCGCATCACCGCACGGTGGGGTTCACCGATATTCTGGCCTTTTCCAACGATTGTACCGACGGGTCCGGGCAGATGCTTGACCGGCTGGCGGCAATGGGCCTGCTGACCCATGTGGCCAACGACGGCCCCCATCACGAGGGGCCGCAATGGTCGGCACTGAAACGGGCCGACAAACACCCGCTGCGCAAGAAGGCCGACTGGATCATGGTCGTCGATATCGACGAATTCGTGAATATCCATGTCGGTGATCACAGCCTTTGCGCATTGCTGACCGCCCTGCCCGATGCCACGGCGATTCCGCTGACCTGGCGGTTTTTCGGCAATGACGGACAGGTGCGGTTTCAGGATGGGCCGGTCACCGCGCAGTTTCACCGGGCGGCACCTGCGGTACTGTATTGGCCCTGGCGGGCGGCCCTGTTCAAGACGCTGTTTCGCAACGACGGGTCATATACCAGACTGGGGGTCCACCGCCCGCGCCAACCTGCGAAAGGTGGGCCTGCGAAAGGTGGGCCTGCGAAAGGTGGGCCTGCGAAAGGTGGGCCTGCGAAAGGTGGGGCTGCGAAAGGTGCCGCAGTGCGCTGGTTCGACGGGTCAGGCCGCGAACTTGCCGAGGCGTTTCACACCTCGCGCATCTTTTCCGACTTCGGGCAGGACAATTACCGGCTGGCCCAACTGAACCACTATGCGCTTGGCGCGATGGAAAGCTATATCGTCAAGGCTGACCGTGGCCGCGCCAACCGCGACGCCACCGCCTTCGACATGTCCTACTGGATCGAGCGCAATTTCGCGGCGGACGAAGATCGGACGATCGACGCTGTGGCAGCCCTTGCGGCACCGTTACGGGCAGAACTGATGGCAGACCCGGTGCTGGCGCGGCTGCATGCCGGGGCCGTGGCGTGGCGGCGCGCCGCCTTTGACCGGCTGATGCTGCTGGAACCCTACCGTGCCCTGTTCGGCAGGCTGTTGATGGCGCAGCACACCCGGCCGCTGCCGCTGACCGAGGCGCAGTACCTGCTGTCCTATGCCCGCCGCGCCGCCGAGCCGCCGCCGCGCGATCATTGAGCGCAGAGCCCGCCTGAACCCGGAAACAGTCGAATTTGATTGTTTTCGCGCAGGCCATCAATATCGGCTACTGTCCGCTTGCACCGTGACTGCAGACAGGGAACAATGGCAGAAATCCATTTCAGATCAGCGCCATCATTTCAACGGGGCAACAAGGGACGCCGGATGCACGACCAAAAGACCAGCCGGGACGCTGCCAACACCACGACCCTGGCCGACTGGCGCAGCCGGATCGCCGAAATCGGCGAGGAGCGCGGCTATTTTCAGGAACTGGGGGCACACCATTCGGCGATGTTCATCGACGAGGGCACCACGCTTTTCGTCAGCTTTGAAACCGTCGAGGGCATCCGCAACGGGTCGCACAGCCAGATGCCGTTTGGCTACCGGGTTGCCGAAGGGCTGGGCTGGTCGCACCTGTGCCTGATCGCCGATGGTGAAACCTGGTTCCGTGATCCGGCGGTCTATGGCTTTTTTGACCGGCTGGTCGACGATGCCTTTTTCGAGGATTTCGACCGGGTGGTGTTTTACGGTTCCGGCATGTGCGGCTATGGTGCCGCCGCCTACTCCGTGACGGCACCGGGATCAACCGTTCTGGCGATCCAGCCGCAGGCGACGCTGGACCCGCGCGTCACCGAATGGGAGCCGCGCTTCACCAGCCACCGCAGGCTCAGCTTCACCGACCGCTACGGCTATGCCCCCGACATGATCGACGGCGCGGGTGAACTGTTCCTGATCTATGATCCCGAAGAGCCGCTGGATGCGATGCATGCGGCGCTGTTCACCAAGCCCTTTGTCACCAAACTGCGCTGCCCGCACCTTGGCGGCGGGATCGAGCTGGCACTGCTGCAGATGGATGTCCTGCCACGGCTGCTGGCACGCGCCGGGTCGGGCAAGCTGGATGCCGCAACCTTTCACCGCCTGTACCGGGCGCGGCGCAACCATGGCGGCTATCTGCGCGGCCTGCTGGCGCGGCTGCAGGATGATGACCGGCCGCTGCTGTCGGCCTATGTCTGCCGCTCGGTGCTGACGCGGATCGCAGCCCCCCGTATCCGGCGGAGACTGGAGCAGATCGAAGCCGAACTGGCGCGGCGCGGAACCCCGCTGAGACCCGCGCCGAAAGCGACTGTCGCGGGGTCCGGGACCGAGGAGGGGGGGCCGGCGGCTTTGGCAAATTCGGCGCGCTGAGGGCGAGAAAAACGCTCCTTACCCGGGATTGACCCAACCCCCTTCCCGGATGGGAGGGGAGCGCAGCACCGGGATATTCGCGGTTACAACCCGCCTTCGGATTGCAGGAACGCCACCACTTCGGCAATGCCCTTGCCGCTCTTCAGGCTGGCCATCAGAAACGGCCTTTTGCCCCGCGCCGCCCGGGCGTCGCTTTCCAGCAGCACCGGATCAACCCCGACATAGGGGGCAAGGTCGGTCTTGTTGATGACCAGCAGGTCAGACCGCGTGACCCCCGGGCCCTTCTTGCGCGGAATATCCTGCCCCGCCGCCGTGTCGATCACATAGATCGACAGATCGGCCAGCTCCGGGCTGAAGGTCGCGGCCAGATTGTCGCCACCCGATTCGATCAGGATCACGTCAAGATCGGGAAAGGCCGTGATAAGCTCGGCCACCGCCGCAAGATTGATCGAGGCATCCTCGCGGATCGCAGTATGGGGGCAGCCGCCGGTTTCCACCCCCCGGATCCGCTCCAGTGGCAGCGCCTGCACCCGCATCAGATATTCGGCATCCTCGCGGGTATAGATGTCGTTGGTGATGACCGCCACCGACCAGCGGTCGCGCATCGCGCGGCACAGCCCCTCGGTCAGGGTGGTTTTTCCGGCACCCACCGGGCCGCCGATGCCGACGCGCAAGGGTCCGTTGCGGGATGTCATGTCCGGAAAATCCTCGTTTCCATGGTTTCATGCGACAGGCTGGCCAGATCGGCGCGCAGCGTGGCGCTGCCGATGTCGTGCAAATCCAGTTCGGCGGCGTGCCGAACCGTGGTTTCGATCACCGGATGCAGATCGGCCAGAATGCCCTGCCCCTCGGTCTGGCCCAACGGGACAAAGCGCACCGCCACCTGCACCAGATTGGCGGCAAAGGCGGCAAGATACAGGGTGGCGACCAACTCGCGGTCAAGCCCCAGCCCCCGCGCCGCAACGCCCACCGCCACCGGATAGGGCAGCGGCGGCAGGGTCTGACCGGTCAGGGCGCTGACGGTGCGGGCAAAGGCATGACCCATTTCCCGGGTCTCGCGCAGCCGCTCTGCCCCGGGGGCAAGCGCGTCGGCCAGATCGGCCAGCGCGCCAAGATCGGCATCAGGTGCCATCGCGTGGCACACCAGCACGGCATCCGTCAGGCCCGACCCATGGCGCAAGACCGCTGCCAGCCAGTCACGGCAGGTCGCGGCACTGCCGATGTCGCCGGCGGAAATCGCGGCTTCCAGCCCCTGACCATAGGCATAGGCCCCGGTCGGGAATGAGGGCGACAGCCATTGCACCAGGGTCAACAGGTTCCGGGTGGTCATTCGGCGCCGCTGTCGGTGCCATCATCGCCGGGCAGATGCGACACGTGAAAATGCACATGGCGATGGCTGGTTGCCCCGGCATGGGCGGTGGCCGCTTCCGCCGCCCATGCGTGGCTGTGGCCGTGGCCGTGGTGATCGCCCGGGCCGTGGCTGTGGCCCATGGTGCGCCCCATGCCGTAGGCCCCCCCCTCGGGGCGGAACGCCGCCAGTAGCGGGGCCAGCCTTGCCCCCAAACGGCGCAGCATGTCCTCCAGCACCGGATCGGCGCGGATCAGCAGCCGGTCAGGCTCGATCTGACAGGGCGTATGGCGGTTGCCGATGTGCCAGGCCAGCCGCGCCAATCCGTCGCCCCTGATCTCCAGCAGCGGCTCTTCGGCGGCTTCCACACCGATCATCCGCCCATCGTCCAGCACCAGCGCATCGCCATGGCCCAGATTGACCACCCGGTCGAGATCGACAAGAAATCCGTCGCCCGCCGTGGTCTGCAACCGCTTGCGGCGCAAGAACCGGGCGTCATGGTCCAGCACAACCGTGCCATGTGCGCCGGACCACAGTCCGGCAAGGCGGATGGCACGGGCGGGCGGCAGATCAGGCATGATGGCTCCTTTGGGGTGGCCCCTCTGACAATTCCCTTTGCGTGTTCCGTGTGGCAACGCGCACAGCCGGCAGGTGAAAATATTCCGGCCAAACGCTGCGGCATTAGGAACTGCTTAAGCCCGATATGGTGCCATCAGCCACAGGGATGCAAGCCCGGTTCCTTCGGGGCTGCGACCAGAAGCGGAGGATGCGGTGTCGCAGCAAATTATCGGAAACTCTTCAGAAATGGCATCAGGCGCAACAGCGGCCGGCGTTTCCGGCCAGGATCAGGCCGGTCAACAGCCATCTGGCGGACAAGACCGGGTCGCCCCGCCATTCTGGGACCCCGTTGACGAACTTGCGGCAGTGCAGGCGGCAATGGCGCAATTGCGGGCCCGGCATGACGCGCTGTGCGACATGTTTCTGACCCCCGGTGCCGCCGGGACATTCGAGGGCCGCACCCATGTGGTCGAAGTGGTCGCGACTAGCCGCCGCACCTTTGACCGCCGCCGCCTGCCGGCCACCATCCTGCACGACGACAGGTACTACGCCCTTTCGACCTGCCGCGATATTCGGCTGATACCCAAAAGCCCGGCGTCAGTCGAAGATGACGCGGTGGTAGAGCCGTTTCACTAGGTCACCGACTCATATGTCGGCAACCCTGTCCGCAGTGAAGCAAGCCGGACGGGAGCGAGGAAGTTGTCGTCGCGTTTGTCGCATCGGGTGGCGACAGCGCGGAAGCGTTTGAGTTTACCATTGAACCTCTCGATCTGGTTGCGCTGCTTGTAGAGAATTGGCTCGAAGGCGGGGCACCGCTTTCGCGTTGGCATCAGCCGGATGTTGGCCACCGCCCCGCGTTCTGCCAAGATGAGACGCAGGCCGTCACTGTCATAGGCCCGGTCGGCGAGCAGGGTCTGACCCCGGCCAACCGATCCCTGCATATCCGCCGCTGAATGACCCTCATGGGCCTGACCTGCGGTCAGTTTCAGGCGGATCGGGCGACCTTGTGCATCGGCCACGGCATGGATTTTGGTGGTCAGGCCGCCACGCCAACGACCCGCACAATCGCATCGCCCCCCTTTTCAGACCCGTTGGACCCATGCTGGTGAACCCGGATCAACCCTCGCCGACGGTTCTCGGATCGATGGCGAATCGTCGGATCGAAGTCGATCATCTGGACGTCTCCCTTGTAGGCCTCTGATACAAATTGCAGAATACACGCCCAATGCCGCGCTTTGCGCCAGCGGTTGAAGCGGTTCACGCAGATCATATTGGGACCATACCGCGCCGGAATGTCGACCGAGGGCGCTCCCATCCTGAGCCGCCAGAATATTCCGTTCAGAACCCGGCGGTCGTCCACCCGAGCCACACCGCGTGGCTTCTGCGGCAACAGTAGCTTTATCACAGACCATTCAAAATCCGTCAGAACGAAACGTGCCATCGACACCTCCCTTGTCCTCGGGAAGTGAATCAAATGACCCTCGTCTTGTGAATCGCCTTTATGAGTACGGGACCCAGAGCGGGATGAGCTGATTCGCACTTTTGTGGAACCCGCAACGCTGATGGCGGGTGCCCGGAAACACATCGTCGACCGCCTTCCATAACTCAAGAGCGCCGTCCCCGACCGCCACTTCAGGGGCATTGGCCAACCCCCGGGCCTTGAACCGCCCCGGCTTTACCGGAGGGTGATTTGTTCAACGACTGGGCGACCCTATCGCGTGTGTTCAGGTTTGCATGGAACGCCTCCTCTGCTTCTGCGGGGGTGATGTATCCGATGGGGCCG